>Ga0209344_10000031_pt1 | contig 333917 bp, 285 predicted proteins | sample Cruoilmetagenom6_FD_187293 | JGI IMG/M metagenome (GOLD analysis project Ga0209344, IMG submission 187293) | Oil polluted marine microbial communities from Coal Oil Point, Santa Barbara, California, USA - Santa Barbara Oil Seep Sample 6 (SPAdes)... | ecosystem: Environmental > Aquatic >... | reverse complement strand
CCGATCTGGTCTGGCCAGCGGTCGACTCACTCCCACGACGACAGCGCTCGGCGAGCAGCAAGAGTCATCGGCGGGCAAGCTCTTCACCCACACGCGTGCGACGCCCGCATCGACTGCGGATGCCGCTGCTGATTCGGATGCCGCGACCCCCGACAACATCCTCGAAGTCTCACACCTCGTCAAGACGTTCGCCCTTCGACGCCAAGGTGGTGGCTCGCAAGTGCTGCGTGCCGTGGACGACGTGTCATTTGCCGTGCCTCGCGGCTCGACGTTCTCCATCGTGGGGGAGTCGGGTTCGGGAAAGACGACCACCGCACGAATCGCCGCCCGTATTGCCACGGCCGACTCTGGGCGAGTCAGTTTTGACGGTCAGGACGTCACAACGTTGGCGGGGGAACCGCTGCGTCAACTCCGTCGCCGCGTGCAGGTGGTGTACCAAAACCCGTTCGGTTCGTTGGATCCCAAGATGTCGATCGAGCGGATCATCGCTGAACCGCTTCGCGCCTTTGGCGTGGGTGATCGCCGTTACCGTGCCGAGGTCGCACGTGAACTTCTTGAGCACGTGCGCTTGAGCCCCGCCCTCGCTCAGCGTCGACCGACCGAGTTGTCGGGTGGCCAGCGTCAGCGGGTAGCCATTGCCCGTTCGCTCGCAATTGGCCCTGAGCTGATCGTGCTCGATGAACCCGTTTCCGCGTTAGACGTCTCAGTGCAGGAACAGATCCTGCAACTATTGGTCGATCTCCAGGTGCAGTTCGGGTTGAGCTACCTCTTCATTTCGCACGACCTCGGCGTGATCCGCCAAATCTCCGATCACATTGCGGTCATGCGCAAGGGAACAGTGCTCGAATCGGGCACCGCGCACGACGTGCTGAATGACCCGCAGCACGCTTACACCCGCGAACTGCTTGACGCGATCCCTGGCCAGCGGGCGGTCTAATGTGCACCTACGTCTCTATATACTGAACCGGTGATGGGTACCGCGCGGATAGCACTGATTGGCGTGTTTGCACTCTCGATCGCCGCCAACGTCATCCAGTTCGGCGTGATTGATGCTGGTGCGCCGGAGAACTATCAGGCGATTAGCCGCAAGCCGAGCTCCGACATCGTACAGATCGTCAGCCAAGACAGTGCTGTGGAAAGAATCTACGGACCCTATTGGGACATTTCTGAACAGCAACCAAATGCCGACATCGTCGTGTCCGCGGATGATGTTGACGCCTTTACGGCTTTGCGCTTTTTCTCGATGGGGTACGGCCGAGCAGACTCCATAACGCTCTCCGACACAGATCTGTCGGACGTTACCAGCCTTGACGAGCTTCTCGAAGACCCTCTCGTCACCTCGGTAAAGACGGGGACGTCATCGGGACACGGCCATAGTGCGGAAGATCGCTACTACATCCGTGGTGAATGCTCAGATGAGGATTCGCCTGCGCTTGTCTTCGGTCATCTGCCGGTTGGCTCCGGGCACGCATTCGTCATCGTTGACAGCTGCCTACTGCCGAATAGCGGGTTTACCCAATGATCGTTGAAGTTGTTCTTATTCTCTCCATGATTCTGGGGGGATCGGCCGTGATCCAGGCCGCCGGAGCACGAGGGCTAAGCGTGCCCGTTCTCGGCTCGGTAACGGGCCTCGCGCTATACCTCTGCATTGGCGCCGTGCAAGTTCTCACGCCGATCACTAGCTCACCCCTGCTCACGATCATCCTGACTGCCACAATCCCGAGTGCTCTGTGGGTTTGGCTCCGATTCAGTGGGGCGCACCTGCCGGTTCGGCCGCTCTGGGCAGTGATCATCGTTGTCGGTGTGGTCGCGGCGGTCGGTTTTTTTCGGGCAGTGCCTCAGGTTGCCTGGTCGTATGACAGCCTGCAATATCTTCTCAACGGATCGTTGATCGCGAACGACAGCATCACGATCGCGTCGACAGCGCTCTTGCCCAAGCGGTTGATTGGGGTGCCAGAATTGCATGCGGCAGCCAATCTTGGTGGCGAATTTTACGTGCAGTCGATCACACCGATGATCTCGGTGCTCGTACTCGCTCTACTGTCGTGGATGCTGTGGGAGTCGCTATCGACTCGGCTGAGTAAGCGGGCTCTCACGCTTCTCATAGTCGCAGGGGTTCTCTTTCTCGTCTCGCTGAACCGTTTCGTCTTTCACGCCTTCTACCTCAACGGGCATCTTCTGTTCGCCCTGCTCATGCTCGTGGTTGTCGGCGGCGGCTGGATGCTCGTGTCGACGGAATCGGTCAGCAAGACCGCTCTCATCACAGCGATGGCCCTGTCTGTCGGAGCTCTCATCTTTGTGCGGGCCGAGTCGTCGATTCTCGTAATTCTGGCGATCCTGCCGATTCTTGTCGATCGCTCGGTGAGCAGACCCCATAAGACAATCCTTCTTGCGACGCTTGGAGCGGCGACGATTGGCTGGCAGTCGTTCATGGCTGCCGTGTATCTCGCACAGGAGCTGCCGGTTGCATTCTCCGCGTGGGGCTTGCTGGGTTTCGGAGTGCTGATGCTGGCGGCAATTCCGCTGCTCAGCTGGGAGGTCCTCACGACACGAAGCCGGGCTATCGTGGTGCTTGCGGAAGCACTGCTATGGCTGGGCCTAGTTGTGCTGGCTCTGCGCGAACCCCAGGTGCTTGTCGAAAGCATCTCGGCAACGTTCCAGAACGCTGTCCTGGGGGCGGGGTCGTGGGGGCTGTCGCTCATCTTGATGGTGCTGATGATCGTGTTGGCCTCGTTTATTGCCGTTCCGAACAGCGTCAACCTTCGGTTCCCGCTGACGAGTTTCGTGCCGGTGGCCTTCTTGCTCGCTTTCCTGCGTGATGGTGCCTACCGGGTGGGTGACGGAGATTCTCTCAACCGGATGTGGATTCAGCTTGTCCCCGTCGCCTTGTTCTATGTGCTGATCGCGCTGGGCATCGGCCAATGGCGTCGTCGCTCGGATGCCGCGGTACAGACCTCCGCCCCGGGGGATGCAGATTCTCAGCAGATATAGTTGCTGTGGCGTTCACATGCTCGCGCTCGATTGAGTGGGCACGACGCCATTTTACGTTGTGGAGTGCGGAGAGAGCTTGCTGAAGAAACTGAAGACCATCGCGACGAATCTGCTGGCGATCGCGTGGATTGGAAAGACCTACGAAATCGTCAATCGCGTCTTCCTTGAGACGTTCGGGTCGAGTCGAATCTTGGCGCACATTTTTTACATGTTCGCGTTCCTCGCGTTCAACCGCGAGCAGGCAGCTGTGCTGCGGGGTCGTCGCAACTACTACCGCAACAAGAATCAGGATCGCACCTCGCGCGTGGAGCTTCGCCGCAACATCCACCGCCTCGAAAAAGGCATCATCATGATGCCGCGCCGAGATGTATTCGCGCGCGATTACATTGCTGAAACTGTGGCGTTCTACGAGCTCGCAGCGCGCCAATGCTCGACTGATCCCGATTCGCTCGAGACGAGTGAGGTCGAGTGGGCGCACAACGTGTTGACGGAGTACTTTCGCGTCAGCACGGGGCCGGACCCTGTCGTGGATGCCGCCCGCAAAAGATTCTCAGAGCTCAGCTACGCTCCCGCAACTACAGACAAGGTGCCGTACGCGAAGAAGAACCTGTCGGACATTAGCTATGAGCAGCTCCATGAGCTAGCAATGCAACGCCGCTCTGTGCGGTGGTTCGAGCAGAAGCCGGTTCCGCGCGAACTCGTCGACAAAGCGCTGGTCATTGGTCGCCAAGCTCCCACTGCCTGCAACCGACTTCCGTACGAGTTCCGCGTCTTCGACGATCCTGAGATGGTCAAGACGGTGGCCGGACTGCCGTTCGGTGCTGCCGGCTACGCACAGAACATCCCTACGATCATTGTTGTGGTGGGAAAGCTCGAGAGCTACTTCAGCCCTCGAGACCGTCACGCGATTTACATTGACTCGTCGCTGGCTGCGATGTCATTCATGTACGGTCTCGAGACTTTGGGGCTTAGCTCGAGTGTTATCAACTGGCCCGACTTCGAGCCACTCGAGGCCAAGATGCAGAGGACTCTTGACCTTGATGTCACGGATCGTGTGATCATGCTTATCGCTGTCGGGTACGCCAACTCCGATGGTCTGGTTCCGTACTCGCAGAAGAAGGAACTTGATACGTTCCGCTCCTACAACAAGATGCGATGACCTTGCCATTGCCGTCTCGCGTGCCTAAGCGGCTGCTGCGCTATGGGCTGACCTTCATAGTGCTGTCTCTGGTCGCCGTTCTGTTTTGGCGAGCGCTGTCAGACAACTGGACTGAAGTCCAAGCCCAGAACCTGCAGTTCAACTGGCTCATGGTCGTCGCCGTGGTGCTTTTCGCTATCGCGGTTCCGGTCTCGGGCCTTCTGTGGGGCGCAATCGTCAACAAACTCAGCCCTACAACCACGGTCACGCCTCGCGAGGCAATGGCGGTGCATTCCGCGTCGTGGCTTCTCAAATACGTTCCCGGCCAAGTCGGATCCTTGCTCAATAAAGTTATTTGGGGAAAGAAGCGCGGCATTAGTCGCAGCATCATGGTGATCTCGTTCATCTACGAGAACGTCTTTCTTCAGGTCTCATCGATCGTGCCGAGCGCCGCGATCCTGCTCGTCAGTGTCGGTCTCGTCATTCTCCAGGACAATCCGGTCACTGTGCTGCTGCCGATCCTGGCGCTCATCCCGTTGCTCATGGTTCTCGATCGCCGCCTCTTTCACCCTGTGCTCAACTTCGGTGCCAAGCGGATCCTCAAGCAGGAACTGCCGCGGGAATACTTTTTGCCACCAACCGCGGTGGGCGGTTACCTTGTCGCCTTCGTAGCTCCCCGCATCATTAACGGTGTCGGCTTCGTGTTCGTGGCGCTCGCGTTCCTAGACCTTGAGCCTTCCGCGTGGGTTCCGCTAGCGGCCACCTACGTTCTCGCGGGCGCGATCGGCATTCTCGCTGTGTTCGTTCCGAGCGGGCTGGGAGTGCGGGAAGCGGTCATCTTCGTCTTCGCGCTCCAGTACACGACACCGGCGCAGGCAGTGATTTTGTCGCTCCTCTCGAGACTGCTCAGCACGGTTGCGGATGCCGTAGTTGCGCTGTTCTATGGAATGCTGACACTGTGGCTCAAGCGTCGACCGCCTAAGCTCAGTGAGGGCGCTTAACGTGCCCCTTCGACTTTGCCTGTTCACCGCCACAATTTAGGGTTCGCACCGCAGCCTGTTCACTTCTGGAGCTGATTTTCTCGTGAAAGTTTTTGTTCAAATCCCTTGCTTGAATGAAGAGCTCACGCTGCCACTGGTTTTGGAGTCGATTCCGCGCGAGATCCCCGGCGTGGACGAGCTGCACATTTTGGTCATCGACGACGGCTCAACCGACCGCACGATCGAGGTCGCGGAAGAGCATGGTGTCACTCACTTCGTGCGTCATTCGGGCAACCGTGGGCTCGCGCGCTCGTTCTCCGACGGTGTGAGTTACGCGCTCGCTCAAGGTGCCGACATCGTGGTGAATACCGATGGCGACAACCAGTACCCACAGAACCGCATCCCTGACCTCATCGCACCGTTGATCGACGGCAGTGCCGATATCGCTATTGGTGACCGCCAGACCGCGACAATCGCGCACTTCTCGCCGTTCAAGCGCCTGCTTCAGCGGGTGGGTAGCCGTGTCGTCAACATGGCTGCGGGTACCAACGTGCCGGATGCCGCGAGCGGATTCCGCGCCTACTCGCGTGAGTCGCTGCTCCGGCTGAACGTCGTCACCGAGTTCAGCTATTGCATGGAGACGATCATCCAGGCCGGGCACAAACGGATGCGTCTGGCCAGCGTCCCCGTCGAGACGAATGCGAAAACACGGGAGTCTCGGCTCTTCTCATCGATGTGGCAACACGTGGGTGAGTCCGCCCGGGCGATCGTGCGAAGCTACCTCATGTTCCGTCCGCTCGCGTTCTTCCTGCCGCTCGGAACTATTCTGACGGTCGCCTCGCTCATCCCGTTCGTGCGTTACCTGGTCTTGTGGCTTTCGGGAACCTCGGGTGATCACATCCAGTCGATCATCTTGGGCGTTGCTTTGCTGGTTGGTGGCCTGCTGAGCTTTGCGCTTGGGTTGCTGGCGGACCTGATGCGCATCAATCGGATATTGCTTGAGGACTCAATGGAGCGCACGAAACGGATCGAGTTCGGGCCCGGATACGCTGCAGTCAAGCGAAGCGGGGAGGTCTCCTAGTGGTTGCGCCTCACGTCACGATTATTGGGTCCGCGTTGGCGGGCAACAAGGGTGCTTCGGCCATGCTGGAGAGTGCGATCCAAACGCTCGAACCGCGGCTTCCCGGCGTCACCTTCACCTTGCTGAGCATGTACCCCGAAGAGGATCGCGCTCAGAACACCTACGACAACCTCGAGATTGTTGCGGCGAAGCCTGGCCAGCTAGGTGTGACGATCAATTCGCTGGCGCTCTTGTATCGCATCCTGCCTCCGCTTCGTCCGCTCATTCGCAAGAAATCCCGCGCGATTGGTGCGCTTGTTCGATCGCAGGTACTCCTCGACCAGGGCGGGATCACGTTCACCGATGGTCGTGAGAAGTTTCTGCTGTACAACGTCGCGTCGATTCTCCCCGCAATGTTCGTGAGGACTCCGGTCTTCAAATGTGCGCAAGCAATCGGCCCTTTTGAGAACCCCATCAATCGCCGAGCTGCACGCGCCTTCTTGCCCAAGGTCAACACGATCGTCACTCGCGGTGCTAAGACCCAAGAGTTCGCTGAGGGGCTTGGGCTGAAGAACCTTTACGCAGGCGCGGACTACGCATTTTCGCTCCAGCTTGACGGCACCGAGGCGGCAGCCGTGGCGAAGAAGTTCGACATGAGCTTCTTCGAGTCGGGCACTGTCGTGGGCGTATCGCCCAGCGTGGTGTTGCAGAAGAAGGTGGATGCCCGCGACGGTGACTACGTCGGTCAGACCGCAGACTTCATCAGCCACCTCCTAGAGTCTGGCCGGAAAGTAGCTCTACTGCCGCACAGCGCGCGTGAAGATTCGACGAAAACCCACAACAACGATCTGCCATTGTGCCGTGCGATCTTCGAGCGAGTGGGCGCGAACCCGAATCTCCTTTTTGTGGATACTGAGCTTCCGTCTCAGCAGCTTCGCTACATCATTGGCCAGTGTGATCTCTTCGTTGCGAGCCGTTTTCACGCAATGGTGTCGGCCCTCGCAATGACCGTTCCCACTCTGGTTATTGGGTGGAGCCACAAATATCAGGAAGTCTTGGAGATGTTCGGGGCCGAGGAATGGGCGATGCCGCACAGCCAAGCTGAGCTTGCAACTCTCATCACCCGTTTCGAACAGCTCGTCGACGCACGCGAAGACGTGGCGGCGTCGCTGAAAGAACACTTGCCCACCGTGCACGAGCGATCGCTCGCTCAAGCCGACCTGATCGCGTCGATAGTGTCGGCGCGAACCGCGTAGCTTCTCGCTCGACGAAGGCCCGCAGCGCGTTGAGCCCTAGTGGTGGCGGACGTGCTCCCGATCGATGTTGCTTTCGGGCTCGATTTGGAATGTCGAGTGCTCGATGCTGAGTTCGAAGTGTTCAGCGACGCACCTCTGCAGCGCCGGCAGCATCTCAGCGGCATGACCGTCGCGGAAGCACGAATCATCGACGATGACGTGCGCCGTGAGTACGGGCAAGTCGGACGAGATGCGCGTGATGTGTAGGTCGTGTACGTCCGTGACATGGTCCATCGCCATGATGTGGGAACGAACATCTTCCGGGTCGATGCCTTTCGGAGTGGACTCCAGCAGAACGCCCAGACTGGCTTTGAGGAGCACAATGGTGCGGGGCACAATCAGTGCGGCAATCAGGATGCCAGCCACTGCATCCGCCTGATACCAACCAAAGAGCGCAATTACTATGGCGCTGAGGATGACGCCGACGGAGCCAAGCGCATCGTTGATCACCTCAAGAAACGCGGCTTTCATGTTGAGGTTAGAGTTGCGGCCACCGGTAAGCACCAGCAGCGCGGCAATGTTTGCGACGAGCCCGATGATTCCGAAGACCAGCAGACCGGTCGGTTGAATTTCGGGAGGTTCGACTAGGCGCCGCACCCCTTCAATGAGTGCATAGATGCCCACCGCAAACAGCAGGCTCGATTGAGCCATCGCGCTCAACACTTCGGTGCGACGCAAACCCCACGAGTGTTTCTTGGTGGCGGGGCGTTGCATGAGACCGGCCGCCAAGAGTGCCATGAGCAGTCCGGCCGAGTCGGTGAGCATGTGGGCGGTGTCGACAAGCAGAGCGAGGCTCCCGGTCACGATCGCACCAATAGCTTGGGCGACAAATACCGCGACGGTGATGATGAACGCGATCAGCAATCGGTTGCGATTGTTGCTTGTGGCGTGGTCGTGGCCCGCACCCATCACAGACCTCCGTGAAGTGCGGTGCTGGGCGTTTGGCGCCCGTTATCGCGACTAGAAGTAGGAGTCGCGGCACAGAATCGGCTCATGCCGCGAGTCTAGTTGCCCAGACGTGTCTCAGTTCTTGGGGAGTTGCGCGGCCTGGGTGAGCACGAACTGTCGTTGATGACGGGCCTTCGCTTCGTCGAGGGTCGCGCAGGTGCCAAGTGGTCGGGCGCGGTGGTCGGTGATGAAGAACTCTCCACCGGAACCCTTTTCGATCATGCCAGCGAATTCACCGGCGGCATTGCCCACCCAGAGACCCGCTTGGATTGCGGTCCACGTGACGGTGGGGCGTGCTCGATCTGCGGAACCTTCGGCCGGCCGGGCTGCGGCAATGGTCATAGTTTTCTACTCCTTCGAGTTCACACTATTGAAGACCTCAGACACTGCGGGAAATCGATCCACTGCAGTGCGGTTGTGTTCTCCAGTCGATTCAACCCCGATTTAGGCGTTCTGTCGAGGCCTCATTCGCGCACGCTCGATGTACGCAACATTTCGCCCCTACGTGGGCGTTGGGGCTCGTTCGTCTCGAATTCGGCGACCACCGATCGCAAACCAGGCGGCGGGCCCAACGATGCTGACGAAGAGGCAAACCGCGACCCAGACGGCGATCTCAATGCCGCTCATTTGTGAGCGGTGACGATAAATCGAGACGAGAGCCGCGATGACAGCAGCAGCGATGATCACCAGAATCAGCGACCATGCGATGTCGTAGCCGGCAGGAGCCAATGGGTTGGGGCTGAAAAATTCACCATCCGCAGCGGCTAGAAGCATTCTCATGTTTATCACGCTACCTGCCGCGTTCCACGCAAGCAATGGCCATCAGAGGGCTGCGCCGTTGCGTTGCGCGCACGTTTTCTGCGGCCGCCGAGTGCGGGCGGTGCCGGAGCTACCCCGTGCAACCGACGCGAGTTATCATCGAGTCAGAGTGGCTCGGAGCGGTGCCGATCGTTGCCGAACACTCGACGGTTGCGCTTCTGCGGTGGCGAAACGGTCAAGTAGCGCTCGCTGGTGAATAGTCAACGACGCATCAACTGGTTTTCCGTGTTTCTCGTCCTAGAAAGCTGCCATGACGCCGACCGACCCAATCCTGCGCGCCTATATGAGCGACAACGCTGCCGGTGCTTCTCCGCAGATTTTGGAGGCGCTGGTTGCAGCATCCGTTGGCCCGGCCGGTCCATATGGCAATGATGCACTCACCGCTCAGATGCGCGCCACGATGGCGGAGACGTTTGAGTGCGAACTTGACGTTTTTGCGGTCGGTACGGGCTCTGCAGCAAACGGCATTGGGCTTGCAGCCTTGACCCGCCCGTGGGGAAGCGTCCTCGCCCACGCAGATAGTCACATCCAGAACGATGAGGCCGGTGCGCCCGAATTCTTCACCGATGGATCGAAGATTGTGCTGCTCGGCGGAGCCCATTCCAAAATCGATCCTGAAGAGTTGCGGGTGGCAGTTAACGCTGGACGGGGCGATGTGCACAGTGTTCAGCCGTCGGTGCTGAGCATCACGCAGGTCACCGAAACCGGAAGCGTCTATTCAATGGATGAACTGCGTGTGCTGACGGCCATCGCTCGCGAGGCGGGATTGCGCATCCACATGGACGGGGCGCGGTTCGCGAACGCACTCGCCACTCTCGATGTCAGCCCGGCGGAGATGACCTGGAAACTTGGCGTCGACATGCTCTCCTTCGGCGCCACCAAGAATGGCGCGCTCACCGCAGATGCGATTGTCTGTTTCGATTCGAGTTTGGCCACCGAGTTATCGTTTCGGCACAAGCGCGGCGGCCAGCTCACCTCCAAAATGCGTTTCCAAGCTGCGCAACTCGACGCCTACCTCGCTCACGATCTGTGGCTCGACAACGCGCGGCACGCTAACGCGATGGCGGCACGGTTGCGAGAGGGCATCGCGGATGTCGCCGGCGTGACGGTCACGAATGAGCCCGGAAGCAACATCCTTTTCGCCATCTTCTCCGAAGAACTGACGACGGCACTCTTTGAGCGTGGTTTCGGCTTCTACGCCAACCGGTGGGAGCGCGGTGTCGTGCGTATCGTGGTGTCGTTCGCCCATCAGGCTGCTGATATTGACGAGTTTGTGGCGGCCGTTCGCGAGCTCGCATAATCCTGTTGCCGCTCGCCGTATTGCCGGGCACAGAGGTGTAGCGTCGAGTTGTGACTACTCCAACACCGACGAATGACGAGGCCGTTGCTACGGTGCTGGCCGAGCTTGCCGACCTCGAAGACCCGAAGGTGCGGGCCGTCAATGAACGTCACGGCGATGATCACGGCGTGAACCTTGGCAAGCTGCGAGCGCTTGCGAAGCGGCTGAAGACGCAGCATCCGCTCGCGCTCGAATTGTGGGCGACCGGCGACAGTGCCGCCCGGCTCGTTGCGTTGCTGGTGTGCCGCCCGAAAGAGTTCAGCCGGAACCAACTGGACGCCATGATGCGCGAGGCGCGGGCGTCGAAAGTGCGGGACTGGTTGATCAACTATGTGGTCACCAAGAGTCCGCACGCTGAGGAGTTGCGCGTGGCTTGGTCGGCCGATCCGGACGCCACAGTCAGGAGCGCGGGCTGGGCGTTAACGGCCGAGCGCGTTCGTAAGAATGCCGATGGTCTTGACCTCCCCCAACTGCTCGATGTCGTCGAGGCAGAAATGAAAGCTGCCCCCGATCGTCTGCAGTGGGAGATGAACAACACTCTCGCCTATATCGGAATCGAGCATTCCGAACTGCGCGACCGCGCACTCGAGATCGGCGAACGGCTCGAAGTGCTGAAGGACTACCCGACATCGCCGGGATGCACCTCGCCCTATGCGCCGGTGTGGATCGCGGAGATGGTGCGCCGCCAAGAGCAGCGGTAGGGCCGAGAGGTTACTCGCGACTGGCCGCCTTGGCGACCACAACCTGCACCACAACGATCGCGGCAGCGACAGCCGCCGCCACAATGATCGTAATGACGTCGGACCGGGCTTTGAGCACAGCGAACGGGATGAGAACGGCGAGGTCGAGCGCAATGGTGAGGATCAGTATCCAGCGGTGCGCGGGTGTTTTTTCGTGGAGCTTGCGCAACATTCCCCACTGCACCGCGATGTCCATCATGAGGTAGAGGAACGCTCCGATGGACGCGATCTGGCTGAGATCGAGGAACGCGGTGAGCGCAATCGCAAGGCCCGCGGTGATGAGCAACGGTTGTTGTTCCACCCGCTGCGGCAGCGCCGGCGCTTGGCCCATTTCTTGCAGCATCGCGTAGAGCCGGGATACCGAGTAGAGACTCGCGAGCAGTCCCGACAGCGTGGCGATGACAGCGATCGCTACCGTCAGTCCAACGCCCCAACCTCCGAATACCGGATCGGCGGCCTCGGCGAGTGCGTAATCGCGAGCGTCGACGGCACCTTTTGATCCGATGGTGGTTTGAACGGAGATGGTGATGAGTAGATAGAGGGCAGTGCAAATCGCGAGTGACCACAGGATGGAACGTCCGATGTTCCGTTCAGGGTTCTTGAGATCGTCGCCTTGATTGGTGATGGTCGTAAACCCTTTGTAGGCGAGCACACACAGTGTCGTGCCCGCGAGTAGCCCCGCTAGGGAGGCGGGCCCGGAGGACGACGAGGAGTCTGCGCCGCCTGCGCCGACAGCCGTTGCGATCAAGCCAGCGATCGCAAGGGTCGCGATTCCCGCAATCTTCAGGCCTGCGGTGGTGGTAGCGGAATTCTCCACGAACTGATTGCCTCGAAGGTTCACAAAGGCGGCAGCGGCAATCGCGATGATACCGAGAATGGGCACGAGAAGCAGCGAATCTTGGAGCCCGAAGGGGCGGAGCAGATAGGTGCCGAAGGTACGGGCAAGCAGACTTTCGGCGATCACCATCGAGACGTACATGAACATCGAGAAGGTGCCAGCGACGACTCCTGGACCGTAAGCGGCTTTCAGGAGCATCGCGATTCCTCCGGAGGACGGGTTCACGCTCGAGTAGCGAATATAGGCGTGGCTGCTGGCCAGTGCAACGATGGCGCCGCACAGGAAGGCGATGGGGAACAGCGAGCCGCTGAGTTCGGCGACTTGGCCGACGAGGGCGAAGATCCCTGCGCCAATCATGACGCCGGTGCCGAGCGATATCGACCCGAGCAGTGTTAGTTTCTCCCGCGAAGCCATGGGGTGGCGTTAGCTCCTGTCATCGCTTGAGGACAGATCGGTAGTGGTAGTGCGAGTGGCTCTCGCCGCCCACGTCCGGTGATGCGGGCGGCGAGGCTAGCAGGTTCGTTAGCGTCCTAGTCCGTCATCGGCGCGCGGAACATCCCCGCGCCATTTGCCGGATTCGAATCCGTTGGACTCGATGAGTCGCTTGAACTCCGCCAAGTCTTTGCTGATCTGCAGGTCATCGATCTGAAGAATTTCGCCTGCTTTCTCAACGAACCCTTCGGGCGCCCAGTCCATCTGCAGCGAGATCTTGGTGGAGTTGTCGCCGATGCGGTGGAAGGTGACGACACCAGAGTGGACTGTTTCCCCTGTGCTGTTCCACGCGATCCGTTCATCGGGATGCTGCTCGACAATCTCTGCATCAAATTCTCGTTGAACACCTCCGACGGAGACGTCCCAGTGCAGCTTGCGGTCGCCGAGCTGAGTGATCGAATTCACGCCCGACATGAAAGCGGGAAAGTCTTCAAACTGTGTCCACTGGTTGTAGGCGACGCTAATTGGAACGTCGACTTCAATGTCATTCGTTACGGTTCCCATCGAAAATCCTCCTGGTCGGTCTGACAAGTTGGATGATCACTCTACGAAGTACGAGGTGGGGAGAAGAGGGTTTGACAGGCATCCTTCAGGTCGCATTCGAAAAACTCTCAGAGTCGCAACTGAGGGCTGCGACGAGCCCCTAGCGAGCGCCGGCAGTGAGCGCTGTCAGCTCACCGCCCGGGCGACCAGCGTGCTGACTTGCCTCTCAACGTCATCCGACCAGGTCGTGAGCGCATAAGACGTTGGCCAGATGAGGCCGTCATCGAGCGCGGCCTGGTCGCTGAAGCCGAATGTTGCATAGCGGGACTTGAACTTGAGGGCGGCTTGAAAGAAACAGATGATCTTGCCGTCCTTGGCATAGGCGGGCATCCCGTACCACGTCTTGGCGGTCAGATTGGGGGCCGCAGCCAGCACCGTGGCATGCACCTGCTCCGCTAACGTGCGATCTTCGTCGGCCATCTCGGCGATCTTGCCGAGCACATCCTTGAGGTCTTCGGCCGCGGTGGCGTTGCGTTTCGCTTCGCGGGCGCGCTCCTTCATGGCGGCACGTTCCTCCGCGTTGAAGCTCTCTTTCGCCATGATCTGCTCGCTCTCTGGTCGTCATCGTGTGTTTCGCGAGACTACTCCTGCACAATCGGCTTCAGGAAGTGCTGTGACTAGGATCAGTGCACTTGCGGTAGGTGAGTGTTCAAGGAGGCAACAACTATGAGTGAATCGGCAGGGCCAGCCGGTGCGGAACCGTGGTTACCGCTCGATTGGCAGCATCCGCTGAGTGCGTCGTTGTCGACGGGGCACCACCTTCGCCCGATTCGCGCCTCCGATACCGAGCTCGACATGCTCGCCGTGATGGGCTCACGGGAACGCCTTTGGTCTATTTATGGCCAAGCGTGGGGGTGGCCGCCGCCAACGCTGACGGCAGAGCACGATCGCGACGATCTCCAACGTCACGCGGACGAGATCCAGGCGCACGAGTCATTCAACTACGCACTCTTCGATGCCGACGAGACTGAACTCATCGGCTGCGTCTACATCGATCCGACAGTCAAACCCGGTGCTGACACGGACATTTCTTGGTGGGTGCGCAATGAATATGTCGGATCCGCGGTGGAGGTTGCCCTAGATAGTTTCGTGCCGGGCTGGATTGCCACCGTCTGGCCGTTCAGATCACCCCGTTATGTCGGGCGGGACCTGACCTGGGCAGAGTGGATGGCGTTGCCCGACGGCCCCGGCTAGAGGGCAGGCGCGCCTAATTGCCGCTTGCTGCGCGAGTGATCTTTACCTCGACCGTGTCGCCGACATCTTTGCCTAGCTTCTTGCGAAGAGCAGCGCTCACCGAAATGAAATGGTGGCCCTGTCCTGTCGGCATCAGCGCCGAGGTGACCTGCACTCCATCGACCGTGGCGGGAGCCTTCACCGAATTGCCGGTGCCGAAAAACTCCTTCGAGCCCGGCACTTCAATGACCGACCACTTCAACATCCACTCTGGGTGCACAATTTCGCCGATGAATTCGAGAGAGTCTGTCATGGTAACAACGTAGCAATCTGATTCTGGCTGCCGCTAGAGGTCACCCGGCAAGAGTAGCGGCGTGCGCGTGTTCTCGGCGCTCGCGCGCCTTTGCGGTGAGCCACCCGAACAGCAATTCGCGGTCGCGTTTGTCAGCTTGGCCGTCTTCGGGATGCCACTGCACCGCAATAAGCGGAGCCGCCGGGTCGGTGCTTTCGACCGCTTCAATCACGCCGTCGGACGCGCGACCGATGGCGGTAAGTCCGAAGCCGACAACATCCACCGCTTGGTGATGCCCTGAGCGGACCGTCATCGTGCCAGCGCCGTAGAGTTCGGCCAACTGCGAGGCTGGCGCAAGAGTCACATCGTGGTTCACCATCGCGTCGACTCCTGTGCCGCTGTGTGCGACGCTGCTCGGCTCAAGATGTTGGATGAGAGTGCCACCACGGGCGACGTTCACGATGTGCATCCCGCGGCAGATGGCGAGGATCGGCAGCTGGCGTTCGGTGGCCTGGTTCACGAGTTCAATGTCGACCCGGTCGGTGGTGCGGTCGATGTTGTACAGCTTGGGATGCCGCTCGGCCGCCCCATACTCGTCGGGGTCAACATCGCCACCGCCGAGCAGCACGACACCGTCCGCCTGGCTGAGGGCAGCATCGACGTCGGCGGCGGTGAAACCGTCGATGCTGATGACTCGGGCGCCGGTGGATTCAATAGCCGATTTCATGGATGCTTCGAGCCCATGAATGAGCGCCGTCAGTTCCGGCTTTTCGTGATCTCCACCCGCCGAAGCTTTCGACAAGACAACGGTGGGAACATACTCGGGGGTGGATGTCATCGACTAGCTCCTCGTGCCAACATCCGGTCAGTGTGACCGCTGAGATCAGCCTAAGTTACTCACGCCGCCGCCATTGTCGCCGAGACAATCGATGTTGAAAGCGACGAACAGCGTGCCCCGTCGTGCAGTCCTCGAGCAACGCGCTCGCGCCTAGGAGAAGTCGGTAGCTACCGAATTGCGGTGGTATTCGAAGATCATGCTCGTGTTGGTGGAGGCGACGCTGTGCCGGGCCGACAGGTGGTCGACTACGAAGAGGCGGACGCTGGAGGAATCTTCAACCGCAATATGTACGAGAAAGTCGTCGCCCCCACCGACAAAGAACAACTGAATGACTTCTGGCAGCTGACGGACTTGATCGATGAAAGCCTGAATGTTCTCCTGGCGGGCGCCCGGGCGTAGCGATACTCCGATCATGGCTTGCAGGCCCCGGCCGAGCTTCGCCTGATTGAGCGCTGCGTGATACCCCGTGACGAGGCCGCGGTCAAAAAGCGACTTGATGCGGGCGTGAGCAGTGGAGGCGGCTATGCCCACCGCACTTGCGACAGCCGCGTTGCTGATGCGGGCGTCGCGCGAAAGGAGAGCGAGAATCTTCGTGTCGATCGGGTCGAGGTCATCGAGCATCCGAATATCCTTCGGTCAGAGCGGCTGTTGGAAGCAATTCTGGCAGAGTTTTGCCCAATTCTGGCCAAATTGCCGATTAAAATTCTGACTTTTCCACAAAAGGCAGAATTTTTGACAGGCTAAGCGCACTACTGCGAAAGGTTAAGTCGATGCAAATCTCCGTGCCTGCTGAAATCAAGAACAATGAAAATCGTGTCGCGATCACTCCTGCGGGTGTCGACACCCTGGTGGCAGGCGGGCATACCGTGACCCTGCAGTCAGGGGCTGGCCTCGGTAGTGGCTTCTCCGATGAGGATTACGCTGCAGCGGGAGCACGCATCGTGGTTGCGGCTGACGAGGTCTGGGCATCCGCCGATCTCGTCGTGAAGGTCAAGGAGCCGATCCCCGCGGAGTACGGCTACTTTCGTAAAGATCTGACCCTCTTCACATACCTGCACCTTGCTGCGGACCGCGCGCTAACCGAGGCGCTTGTCGCCTCCGGTGCCACAGCGATCGCCTACGAAACCGTTCAGGGTGACGACCGTTCCCTTCCTCTTCTCGCCCCGATGAGTGAGGTCGCTGGTCGACTCTCGATCGTCGCTGGCGCGCATGCCCTGCTCAAGGCGGAGGGCGGCAGCGGTCAGCTACTTGGCGGAGTTGCCGGAACCCCGAAGGCAAAGGTTGTCGTCATCGGCGGCGGTGTTGCTGGTGAACACGCAGCAGCTAACGCCCTCGGTCTAGGCGCCAACGTCACGATCATCGACATTTCGTTGCCGCGTCTTCGCGCACTCGAGGTGCGTTTCAACGGTGAGGTGCAGACTCGCGTTTCGACGCGCTACGAAATTGCCGAGCAGCTCGTGCAAGCCGACCTCGTTATTGGTTCGGTGTTGATCCCCGGCGCCGCAGCCCCCAAGCTCGTCACCGACGAGATGGTCGCCTCGATGAAGCCCGGTTCGGTGCTCGTCGACATCGCTATCGATCAAGGTGGATGCTTCGAAGGCTCACGTGCCACGACCTACGACGACCCGACATTCGCCGTCCACAACTCGCTCTACTACTGCGTCGCCAACATGCCTGGCGCTGTTCCTCGCACCTCGACGCGTGCGCTCAGCAATGCCACGCTCCCGCATATCGTCGCGATCGCGAACCTGGGTTGGGATGCCGCCGCCGCGGCTTCACCGGCTCTTGCTCGCGGCCTCAACGTGTACGCCGGCGAGATCGTCAACGAGGGCGTTCGCGCCGCAATGGCCCGCTAAGCCCTCAATACTCGCCGCGGACTGATGGCAAATCCTCCCGCTTCGTGTTGCGGTGAAGCCGGGTGGACATACGTCGTTGCCCCGATCGTGGTTGCGGCCGACATTGCCCGTGCGCACGGTGAGGCGAATGAACAGCGGGAAGTCGCTCTAAGGCGGTCGTCATGGGTGCAGAACGATCTTGCCGACGTGAGAGCGGCGTGCAAGCTCTGCCTGTGCCCGAGCCGCCTGCTCGAGGGGGAAAACAGTAGCGACGATGGGCCGGATTTGCGAGCGTCGCGCCATGTCCATGAGCAACTCGAAGTGCTCGGGCGTGTGCATCGTGGAGCCGATGAGTTGCAGATTGTGCAGGTAAAGATCGCGCACGTCGAATCCTATGGTGTGGCCGCCGAGCGCTCCGGCGACAACCCAGCGACCGGCTGTGTGCAACAGGGCCAGCCCGTCGTGCACGAGGTCTCCGGCGACAACGTCGAGAACGACGTCGATGCCTTTGGGGGCGACGGCGTGCACTTGCTCGGCGACGTTCGCCGCGCGGTCGACGACGACGTGGGCGCCGGCATCCTGCACCGCGTGAATCTTGGAGCCACTGCTGATGGCGATCACTCGGGCGCCGCGAGCACGCGCCAACTGCACGAGGGCAATCCCTACGCCCCCGGATGCTCCCGAAACCAGCACAGTCTCACCCGTTCGTAGCCTGCCGCGTTCGATCATGCCGAGGGCGGTGCCGTAGGAGATCGGGAGGGCGGCGAGCTGATCATCGCTGAGGTTGGACCCCGTCACATCGTGGCTGCGGTTTGCTGGCACCGTCACGTACTCGGCGTAGCCGCCATCACGTTCGCTGCCCATCAGCCCCGTGATGTTCGCGTCGGGTTCGTCCACGTCGTAGATGGCGGGATCGATGACTACGCGAGAACCGAGGATGTCTTCGTCGACGCCATCACCCACCGCAGCAACGCGGCCGGCAACATCGGCACCCTGGATGCGCGGGAAGTCGAGCGGTCCACGCCACCCGGCGCGGGGGCCGGGCAGGCCGTATTCGCCTTCGCGCGTCCACAGGTCAGTGTTGTTCAATGCGGCGGCGCTCACCTTCACGAGAACTTCCCCTGGCTGTGGCACGGGGGTGTTCACTTCGGTCACGCGGAGAACTTCGGGCCCTCCGTGTTGGGTGAGTTGTACGGCACGCATCGTGGTGGCAACGTCCATAGGGGAGACTCCTCGCGGGTATACTGATCGGTGAACCTGCTCAATGGTACACCGATCGGTAAAGGAGCATCGAATGTCGGAGTCGAAACCGATGACTGACGCGGGGCACCGCATTCTGGATGCTGCAGGCGACCTCTTCTATAGCAACGGCATAACGGCGGTCGGTGTCGATCTCATTGCCGAGCACTCGGGCGTGACGAAGCGCACGCTTTACAACCAGTTCGGCTCGAAAGATCAGCTCGTGGTCGCGTACCTTGAGGAGCGCGAACGGCGCTGGCAAACGCTGGTTTGCGAGACGATTGCTGGCGCCGACTCTCCGCTCGCGGCGGTGCTCGCCCCTCTCGAAGCGCAACGCACGTGGAACCAGTCCAACCCTCGCGGCTGCGCCTTCATTAACGCCCTCGCCGAGCTGCCCGATCCCACTCACCCCGCTCACCTCATCGCGGCCGAACAGAAGCAGTGGTTGGTCGAGATATTTACTGACCTTGCGTCGGCGGCCGGTTGCTCGAAGCCCAAGGCTCTCGCCACGCAACTCCTCGTGCTCCACGAGGGTGCGCTCGTGACGCAACAACTTTCACTTGGCACTCTCTCGGTGAGCATCGATCTGGCGCGAGGGCTAGTTCGGGCCGCTGCCTCAACGCAGCACTAGACGTTGAGCGTCACAACGCCTACGGGTGCGCCGTCTGCGTTGGACCACTAACCGATAACATGAAGAAATGTCTAGAAATCATGCCGTCGCTGCGCTGATGCTTGCCGCGTCGCTCATTCTCGTCGGGTGCTCAAGCCCGCAATCAACGGAGTCGCCCTCCGGCCAAGCCGCCGAAATTTCAGTCGCTCCGGCGGCTGGTGAAATCATCGCGGGCTCCGGCTACAGCTATTCGGTTCCCGAAGGGTGGGCGATTCCTGCCGGACTGACGCTGCAAGGGGTAGACACGTTCGCCGGGGACCTCACCGATGACGACGGCTTTGTCGACAACGTCAACGTGGTTCTATCGCCAAGGGGGCTGCTGACGGCGGACGAAGTCGAGTCAGCGGGGGTTGCGGAGCTTGAGGCAGTCGGCGGCCTCGATGTAACGGTTCGTGACCGGGTCATCGTCACAGGATCCGAATCAGCTCACCTCTCGGCGCTTCTAACTTCGGACGGTTCCCGCTACTACGTCGAACAGTACTATCTCAGCGATGTCAGCCAGTCGTTTGTCGTGACGTTTTCGTACAGCACGGGCGTCGCCGCGTCCGATCGCGAAAGTCTGGCAGAGTCCGTCTTGGCGAGCTGGTCGTGGGAGTAGGTATCACGGTCCCCGTGTAGGTCGCGGCGGGCGGCCCAGTGGCGCTGTCTTCGACGTCACCGACGACCCCGAATCTGCGGCTCGTCACCGCTAGGGGACTGGCCGGATTGCCGCATAGGAGTAGCGTTAGCGCCATCGGTGCATTGGTGGACTGTGACCCGCACAGCCCGGTGGTCGCCACGAAAGGCACGGCACACAATGAAGTTGGTCGTTGTTGGAGGAGTTGCCGGAGGCGCATCCGTTGCCGCACGGGCCCGCAGACTTGACGAGCGCGCCGAGATTGTTGTGCTTGAGCGTGGTCATCATGTGTCGTTTGCGAATTGCGGACTCCCGTACCACATCGGCGAAATCATCACCGAGCGCGACCGGTTGCTGCTTCAGACACCCGAGAGCTTGCGCGAATCGCTGAACATTGACGTGCGTATCGCCAGCGAGGTGACATCGCTCGACCGCCAGGCGAAAACCGTCACGGTGCGCGAAGTCGACACCGGCCGCGAATATGTTGAAAGCTACGACGCCCTAGCCCTGTGTACGGGCGCGGAAGCAATCCGACCCCCGCTGCCGGGAATCGACCTTGCAGAAATCCATGTCCTGCGCCGCATTAGGGACATGGACGTCATCAAAGCCGAACTTGATGCTGACCTTGAAGCTGCCGCCAGTGGCGCTCGCGGACCGGTGCGCTGCGTCGTCATCGGTGCCGGATACATCGGCTTGGAAATGGCCGAAAACCTCAAACATCGTGGGGCAATTGTGGATGTCGTGGAGGTGAGCGACCAGATCCTTCCGCCCCTCGATCATGAGATGTCCGTTCCCGTCGAACATCATCTGCGCAGTAGGGGCATCAGCTTGCACCTCTCCACTGGGGCTGCGGCCTTCACTCGGCGCGACGGCGGAGGGATCAGGGTAGAGCTCACCAACTCGACCAGTCTCGATGCGGACGTCGTCATCCTCTCGGTTGGGGTTCGCCCCAGCGTTGGCCTTGCCAGGGATGCGGGACTCGAGCTCGGCGAGCACGGCGGTCTGTCCGTCGACACCCACATGCGCACCTCTGATCTTCACATCTGGGCGGCCGGTGACTCGGTCGAGACCCCGAACACAGTGCTACCAGGTTCATGGTTGTCGCCCTTGGCCGGACCAGCCAACCGCGAAGCACGTGTTGCCGCGGAGAACATTTGCGGGCGCGACACCGAATACAAGTCCACCCAGGGCACCTCCATTGTGAAGGTGTTCGAAATGGTGGCCGGCGGCACCGGAGCGACGGAGCGTCAGTTGCTGGCCGCGGATGTGCCGTACCGGGCGGTTCACGTGCATCCGTCTGGTCACGCCGGGTACTACCCCGGCACGGCGATGATGCACATCAAGTTGCTGTTTGCCCCCGACTCCGGTGCAGTTCTTGGAGCCCAGGTCACGGGCTTCGATGGTGTCGACAAGCGCCTCGATGTCTTCGCCACTGCACTGCGGGCTGGACTCACAGTGTGGGATCTCGAAGAACTCGAACTGGCCTACGCTCCTCCGTTCGGCTCCGCTAAGGACCCGGTCAACATGGCGGGCTTCGTCGCCAGCAACGTGCTGCTCGGCGACCTGAAACTTTGGTACGCGCAGGACTACCCGCACGCCACCGAGGGTGCCCGCATCATCGACGTGCGAACGTCCGAAGAGTTCTCGATCTGGCACTTGCCCGGCGCCGAAAACGTTCCGCTGGCCACTCTGCGCACCAATGCGGGTGAGTGGGACAAGGCAGCGGGGCTGCGCCTGTATTGCTCGGTGGGTTTCCGCAGCTACCTCGCCTACCGCATCCTGGTTCAGCTTGGCTTTACGGATGTCGCGACCCTGTCGGGCGGGTCCGAGACGTTCCGCGCATGGCACGAGGTTGAGCCGCTGGTGGACGGACCGATTGATCCGGAAACGACCTATGCCGAGGCGGCCGAAACCCTCAGCGCCGCTCGCGTCGCAGCGCACGTTGCGAAGGGCACCGGCGTTTCGGTGAACCTCGACTGCACCGGGTTGGCCTGCCCCGGCCCCATCATGAAACTTGCGACAGAGATGAAGGAGCTCAACGTCGGGGATGAGATCGTCGTCCACGTATCCGACCCCGGATTCGCAAGCGACGCCCCAGCGTGGGTGCGCCGCAATGGGCACGATCTGCTGGCCATCGAACCAGAAGGCCCCGGCTACGTAGCGACGATCCGCAAGGCCGGCCCGGACGCGCTTGCGCTGGCCGGCGGGGGAGCGGTCGTTGCGGCGCCTGCTACGCCCAAGGTGTCGTTCGTGGTGTTTTCGGGTGATCTCGACAAGTTGATTGCCGCTTTCATCATCGCCAATGGGGCAATCTCGATGGGTGAAGAGGTCTCCATGTTCTTTACTTTTTGGGGGCTCAACTCGCTGCGCAAGCAGAAGCCCCCGAAGCGTGAACGCAAGGTTATCGACAAGCTCTTCGCCGGGATGATGCCGGCGGGAGCCGACAAACTCACCCTCTCCCAAATGCACATGATGGGCGCGGGTACCGCAATGATCAAACAGACGATGAAGAAGAATGGCGTGCACTCCCTGCCGGAACTCATGGAATCTGCGATGGCCGGAGGTGCGCGCGTGATCGGGTGCACAATGACGATGGATCTGCTTGGCATCGCCGAATCTGACCTCATCGACGGCATTGAGCTCGGTGGCGTTGCGACGTTCCTTGGCGAAGCGGCTGAATCGACGACGACGCTATTCATCTAACGCGGCGCACTTGGTGACGCACTGGGCCAACCTGAGAGTTCTGGGTCGGATTGTCAGCGGTTGAGAGTAGTTTTAAAGAAAGTTCTCCGACACGCCGAGACACAACATCTTGTGTAATGACACCGCTGTCATTCACCGTATATAGTGAAATCTCCGACAAACCGTCGGCAAACTTCGAGAAGACTTTAGGAGGATCGTATGGATAACGAAAACGACACCGTTGGCGGATACGCAATTCCCGTCGACCCAATGGATCTTCTGCAGTGCGACAGCTGCCAGTAGAGACCTACTGAGCTAACGCCTCACAGAATTTCTGAAGCCCCGGAAGACCATGCGGTCACCGGGGCTTCGCCCGTTAACACGCAGAACCGGCAGGATTGCCTAAGCTGGTAACCGTGCCAGTGAATCCAGAACTACAAGGCCGGGTATTCCCGCCAACGACTCCCTACCTCGTCGGGCGCGAAAAGGTGCGCGAATTCGCCCGTGCCGTCTACGCCCAGAGCCCTCTCAATCATGATCCTGAAGCCGCGAAAGCAGCCGGCTATGACGACGTTGTGGCCCCGCCAACCTTCGCTGTAGTGATCCAAGAAGCGGGCCTCGCGCTCCTGCTTGCGGCTCCTGACACCGGAATCGACTTTTCGCGGATCGTTCACGGCGAGCAAAAGTTCAGTTACACCCGGCCCATCGTCGCCGGTGATGAACTTACCGCCATCCTCACCGTCACCAGCGTAAAGTCCCTCGGTGGCAATGACATGATCACCGCCGAAACCGCTATCAGTGACAACACCGGCAGCCACGTTGTCACCGCAACCTCCGTACTCGTCATGAGAGGCACAGAATGAGCGACCTCGTCGTCGGCCAAGAACTCACCAGCCGTACCGTCACCCTCACCCGCTTCTCCCTCGTGCGCTACGCAGGAGCATCCGGAGACTTCAACCCCATCCACTATCGTGACGACGTCGCAGAGTCGGTAGGACTGCCCGGTGTTCTTGCCCACGGCATGCTCACCATGGGCCTGGCCGTGCAGCCCGTCATTGACTGGATGGAGGGCCGCGGCGAAGTTGTCGAATACGGTGTGCGTTTCACCCGCCCCGTCGTCGTCGACGGTACCGACGGTGTAGAGGTGTCCGTGATCGCCAAAGTGGGTGCCATCGAAGACGAGGTCACCCGCATCGATCTCACGGTCAGCGCAACCGACCAGACGGTGCTCGGCAAAGCCCAAGTGAGGGTCAAGCTCCACCGATGACCGCGACCGTTCCCCGCGGCAGCGCCGAGCCCCGCGACAGTGCTGTGCTCGCCGAACTCACCACAATCCGAGTCGGCGGGCCCGCCCACGAACTGTTGCAGCCCAGCACCGAAGACGAGCTCATCGCGAGCGTTCGCGCCACATGGGAACGTGGCGACGACTGGCTGATCATTGGTGGCGGCTCAAACATGGTGATCAGTGACGAAGGATACGACGGCACCGTCATTCACATCACCACTCGTGGCATCCAAGTCACCAACCAGACAGACAGCTCTCTCAGCATTCGTGTTCAAGCGGGCGAGGCCTGGGACGGCCTCGTCGCGCGGCTTATCTCCCGTGGCTGGGCTGGCCTCGAAGCGCTCAGCGGGATCCCCGGCTCCGTGGGTGCCGCCCCCATCCAAAACATCGGCGCATACGGTCAAGAAGTCGCAACCGCCCTGACCGGTATCGACTTCCTCGACTACGACAGCGGCGAACTGCTCCACCTGACCACCGCACAACTCCAGCTCGGCTACCGCAGCTCCGCAATCAAGAGCGGCCTCGCTGGAGTGGTTGTCGCCGTCCACTTCTCGCTCACCGCATCAGCGACCAGCAGGGTGAAGTATCAACAACTTGCCACCGCGCTTGGCGTGCATGTTGGTGACGATGTGCCGCTTCAGCAGGTGCGCGATACTGTGCTCGCGCTGCGCAAATCCAAGGCGATGGTTCTCGACCCCAACGAGCCCGACTCTGTCAGCTGCGGCTCGTTCTTCACCAACCCGATCGTGCCGGAACAGGTCGCCCGCGCTTTGCCAGCGGATGTTCCACGGTGGGTCATCGACGAAGAACCAGTCACCGATATAGCGGTTCCGCTCGGCGAAACTCCGGCGCAGCCGCCAGCACCGAAGCCGCGCATGGTGAAGTTGAGCGCGGCCTGGCTCATTGAACATGCAGGCGTCAACAAGGGCTTTCGACTACCCGGATCGCGGGCAGCGGTGTCCACCAAGCACAGCCTAGCGATCGTCAATCGCACCGGAGCAGACGCCGACGAAATTGCCGAACTCTCGCGCTATATCGCCGCTCGCGTGCTCGGAAAATATGGCATCCGTCTTCAGCCGGAGCCCGTAGCTGTCGGAGTGGAACTGGTCTAGTAGACCTCTGTCTGGCATCGTTCCGGCTAGCCGGAACTCGGCAACAAGCCCAACTCCATCGCCTTGGTTACCGCGCGGGTGCGGTCCTTCACTTCGAGCTTCTCAAAGACGTGGATGAGATGGGTTTTAACCGTTGCCTCACTCACATACAGCCTCGCAGCAATCGCCCGATTGCTGTTGCCGCCGGCGACAAGCGCAAGCACTTGAGTTTCACGTTCGCTCAGCGAGACTCGTTCCGGTTTGCGCATACGATTCACCAGCAGCGCCGCGATAGATGGCGCCAACGCGACCTCGCCGCGCGCAACCGACCGCAACCCCGCCAAAATCTCCTCCTGCGGTGCCGCCTTGAGCAGGTAGCCGCTGGCTCCCGCCTCAATTGCCGTCAGAATGCTCGCGTCCGACTCGTAGGTGGTGAGGATAAGCACGCGAACGTCGGGGCGTACCGCCTGGAGCTGAGCGGTCGCTTCCACGCCGCCGAGCACGGGCATACGCAGATCCATCAGCACCACGTCGGGGGAGAGCCGGGTGGCCACCGCGACCGCCTCTGCACCGTCACCGGCCTCGCCAACGACATCCACGTCATCCGCAGAACTCAACAGCCCGACAATCCCGCTGCGCACGATGGGGTGATCGTCGGCAACAACAACACGAATCATGCGGACACTCCCAGCGGAATTGTGGCGCGAACCGTCGTGCCTTCAGCAGAACTTTCAACAGCGAGTCGGCCATTGACCAGCGCCAAACGTTCGCTCATGCCTTCCAGACCAAAACCGATGTGGGCGTCGTTGGTATCGAAGCCGACCCCGTCGTCAGTGATTGAAACGGTCAGCTCCTCGTCAGTCACGATCACCACGATTGCCGCGGTTCTCGCCTCCGCATGCTTGCGAACATTCGCCAGTGACTCCTGTGCGCATCGCAGCACCACAACCTCACTTTCGCGGGGGATCGCGGGCAGGTGTTCGGCTTCCACCGTCACGGTCAGGGAGGTTTCGCGACTGTAGCGCTGTGCCAATCGTTGCAGTGCGCTCGTGATGCCATCGCCCGTCAAACCGACAGGGGCGGATGCTGCTACCAGCGCGCGTGCTTCGGCGAGAGCTACGCGGGCGCTGTCCTCGATTAGCTCGATCTGAGACGCTGCGGCAGCAGGCTGGTTGTTGTCGAGTTCACGCTTGGCGCGCTGTGCCACAAGAACCAAACCGGTCAGGTCCTGAGCGATGGTGTCATGGATTTCACGGGCGATGCGCTCACGTTCGCTGGAAACTCCCGCATCCCGACTGATGTTGGCCAGCTCCTCACGAGTCGACTGCAACTCGAGTACAAGGTCATGGCGTTGACTGCTGAGCTTTGAGATTTGGGTGATCCACAGTCCGAGGGCGAGGCTAAAAACCAGCGAGAGCGTCGCGACGGTGACACTGTAAAGAACGGTCTCTGGTGCGAAACCCAAACTCACGAGGAACCCGATTCCCACCGCGAGCGCGACGGCAATGTTACCGATCACGGCGTGTCTGGTGCGTTCGGCGATCACCCAAATAAGGGGATAGGCCAGCGACTGCAGCGTGGCCATAACGGGCATGAACGCGACGCCCATACCGACGATCGGCACGAGCACGCTCAGAAAGACGAGTGCCGCGATGCGACTCTTTCGGGAGCGGACGCCGACCGTGAACCAGAGCAGGATAAACGCAGCAAGCGTGGCCCCGGCGCCAACGCGGCTCGGGAGCTCATACCCGGTAGAGCCAAGAACGAGCACTGCCATGACCGCCGTGGTGGCGGTCACGGCAACGCTCATCCAGCGGATAAAACCCATCTAGCTATCCTTGCGGATCCACCGGAAGGTCAGGCGCGTAATGATGAGCCCGACGACGAGCCAGAGTCCGGTGGCGATCGCAACGCCCGGTAGATTCCATGTTTCGGTCTGTTCAAGAATTTCGAAGCTCGCCGGGAGGAACACTTCGCGCATTCCCTGTGCCATCCACTTCAGGGGGAAGATGCTGGCGAAGGTTTGAAGCCATTCGGGCAGCATCGAGAAGCTCAAGTACACGCCGGAAATGAACTGCAGCACGAGGGCGACGGGAATCACCACAGCGGTGGCGCTCTTTCCGCTGCGCGGCAGCCCGCTGAGCGCAATGCCGAGAACCGCGGACGTGGTGACACCGAGCACAAATACCCAGGAGAACGTCAGCCATTTGCTTGGCTCGTCCGGCAGCTCAACGTCGAAAGCGAACGCTGCAACCGCGATGACGAGAGCCGCCTGCAGCACACCGGTCACAAAAACCTGCCCAATCTTGCCGATGAAGTAACTAATCACGGGCAGTGGCGTTCCGGCGAGCCGCTTGAGCGTTCCGTCGCTTCGTTCCATTGCGATGTCGATGGCCATGTTCTGCAGGCCGCTCAAGAGAAGTCCGGCGGCGATCATGCCGGGCAGATAGAACGCGGCAGCGGTGAGAGGTTCTTCCTCTGTGCCAAAATTCTGCTCGCTAAAGGCCACCGCGAAGATGGTGAGCATCACCACAGGGAAGAGGAAGGTGAAGAACACCGAGTCGCCCTGCCGAAAATAGGTCAGTACCTCGTACCTGATGCGACGAAAGCCGAGCTTGATGTTTCGTCCGATTCCCCAACCGAAGCTGGGAACGTCATTGTTGGGGCCAAGTGCGTGCGCCGGGACCGGCACTGGAGTGGTGTTCATCGTGTGTATTCCTCGTCGCGTGCGCGTGCATGGTCAGAGACCAGTTGCAGATAAATGTCTTCTAGGCTCGGGCGCACAATCTCCAGCCCCGCAGGCTCGGCGTTGTCTGCCATGAGGGAGGCCACCAGCGCACCGGGGGTATGGGTGCGTTTTTCGTGCCGCACCGCACCGTCGCGCCACCGCACAATCGGGATGCGGGCATCCGCCCCACCGATTTCGTCAATCGCTCCGATGTCGATCATCGTTCCGCCCGCAATCACCCCAGCGCGGTCGCCAAGTTGGGCCGCCTCGTCAAGGTAGTGGGTGGTCAGAAGGATGGTTGTTCCGTCCGCTTTGAGCGAGCGGATCAGTTGCCAAAACTGCTGGCGAGCCTCGGGGTCAAAGCCCGTCGTTGGCTCGTCGAGAAAGAGCAGCTCGGGCCGGCCGATGATGCCGAGCGCGACATCCACGCGGCGTCGTTGGCCCCCAGATAGCTTGCGGAGGAGGGTGCCAGCCTTTGCTTCGAGTCCTACCGCGGCGATGACCTCGTCAACGTTGCGCGGGTTTGGGTAGTAGCCAGCAAACTGAGTAAGTTGTTCCCTCACCGAGACATTGCCGCTTTCGCCACTGGATTGCAGGACGATTCCGAGCCGAGCCTTCCAGGCGAGTCCACCCTTACCCGGGTCAATTCCGAGCACGCGCGCGCTACCGCTGGTGCGATCCCGGTAACCTTCCAGAATTTCGATCGTGGTGGACTTTCCTGCGCCATTGGGGCCAAGCAGTGCGAAGGTTTCACCCCGCTGAATGTCAAAGCTGACCGAGTCAACGGCGCTGAAGGAACCATAGGTCTTGCGTAGGTTTTCGACCTGCACGACAGGATCGGTGATGTTCATGCCTCTATCGTCCTCTGTTCGTGCCGTCGAGAACAGGTTCAGATGGCTAAAACCGCATCAACCGATCGGTTGATGCGGGACTTTGTGTGCACTCAGTCAGCCCGGCTAGCGTTGAGGAATGACGTCGCCAGCTATCAACCCCAGCCTGCCGTTCGTCGTGTTCCTACTGTCGGCAACTCTCGCCGTGACCGGATGCTCGGCCGCAGCGGGACCAAACAGCACCTCTGAACTCAGCACTTCACCGCCGAGTAGCGAAAGCGCCGATCCGGGGACGTTCTTCCCCGACGTCGAGCACGTAGCGGTCACCGCATCCGGTTCCAGCACGTTTAGTTTCGCGGTGACGATCAGTTCGCCGTATGACAGTCCCGAGCAGTACGCGGACGGCTGGCGCGTACTGTCACCCGAAGGGACCGTGCTCGGCGAGCACACGCTCAGCCACGATCATGCCACCGAGCAGCCATTCACACGCACACAGTCGGGGGTGGAGATTCCCGAAGGCATCACCGAGGTCACTGTTGAGGGCCGCGATCAAGCGAATGGCTACGGCGGAACGACCGTCACGGTGGGGTTGCCCGGCCGTTAGTGGTTCACGCTCCGTCACGCGCTGAAGACGCCACGGCTGAGCTCAATCGGCCCGTGCCGTGCGGCGACGGTATCGCACCTATCGGCTCCTCCCCGGTGTTCCGGGGTTCTCGTTTTAGCTGAACAGCTTCTGCAGTCGCTGCACACCTTCGAGCAGTGCATCATCGCCGAGTGCGTACGAGAGACGTAGGTACCCGCTCGGCCCGAAAGCCTCACCGGGCACGACGGCAACTTCGGCCTGCTCAAGGATGAGGTCGGCGAGTTCGAGGCTGGTGGTTGGAGTGACTCCACTCCACTCGCGGTTCAGCAGACCCGTGACATCCGGGTACACGTAGAACGCACCCTGCGGTGTTGGGCAGTTCACGCCCTCAATCTTGTTGAGTTCAGAAACCATCAGCTTGCGGCGTCGATCGAACGCTAGACGCATCTCTTCGACCGCATCCTGGGGGCCGGTGAGCGCTTCGATGGCCGCACGCTGTGAGATGTTGGAGACGTTGCTCGTGAGGTGCGATTGCAGATTGGCAGCGCCCTTCATGGCGTCGACGGGGCCTACCATCCAGCCGAGGCGCCATCCGGTCATCGAGTAGCTCTTGGCGACACCGTTCACGAGGATCGTGGTCTCAGCGAGCGCCGGAACAGCCTCAACGATGGAGACGGCGCGCACGCCGTCGTAGACGAGGTTTTGGTAGATGTCGTCGCTGATCACCCAGATGCCGTGTTCGAGCGCCCACTGACCGATGGCCTTGGTTTGCTCCGGCGAGTAGACGGCGCCGGTGGGGTTGGAGGGCGAAACGAAGAGCAGCACCTTGGTGTTCTCCGTGCGAGCGGCCTCGAGCTGTTCTACGGTGACGAGGTATCCCTGATCGGCACCGGCGAAGACCTCGACGGTGTTTCCGCCGGCAAGCTTGATGGCTTCGGGGTAGGTGGTCCAGTACGGGGTGGGAACAAGCACGTCGTCGCCCTCGTCAACGAGAGTCGCGAAGGCTTGGTAGACAGCCTGCTTTCCGCCGTTGGTAACGACAACCTGGTTGATTCCGACTTCGAGCCCGCTGTCGCGCAACGTCTTCGCGGCGATGGCCTCTCTCAACTCCGGCAGGCCAGCGGCAGGCGTGTAGCGGTGGTTCTTGGGATCGAGCACCGCCGTGGATGCCGCATCCACGATGTTTGTGGGTGTCGCAAAATCCGGCTCGCCTGCCGCATAGCTGATGATGGGCCGGCCGGCCGCAAGCAGCGATTTGGCTTTCGCGTCCACCTTGAGGGTGGCCGATTCGGCGATGGCGGAAATTCGGGCTGAGAGGCGAGGTGAAGTCACGGGGTAAGTCTACGACTTTGGCTGCAGCCGTGCCCAGGGTTTGGGCGCACAGCTCAGAGACCTCGACCTGCGAGAGTTGCCCCACCGTGCACGCACGATGGGGCAAAGAGAAGCGGCCGGAGCTGTGATCCTGGGGGGACGATCAGCTCCGGCCGCTATAGGTTAGCTACGCAGTCCTAGAGCACGGACTTGGGGTGTGTACGTAGGTAACCTTGACGCGCGAAGTAGGCACCCGCTGCCAACAACGCGACGATTAGGGCGATGAGAGTTGCAATACCGGCACCGGTGTATGCAAGCTGCCCATCGAGGGCGAGAGTCGGAAGTTCAGGCAACTCCGGGCTTCCGGGGAGGCAGATTCCGATGCACGGGTCGGGAATGGGCGTTCCAGGGCCATCCGGGTCGCAGTCCTGGGTGCAGCCGGGGTCGACTACGGTCTGGACGTTGGGGCCGACCACCGCGGTTGCGAGGTTCACCGTAGCGACACTTCCCTGCCCGACGGCCACCCGAACGGCGGTCTCCGCGAACATGTCGCCCTCGACGTCACCGTGCGAGGTCCACCGTTCCTGCACGTTGACCGTGATCGAGACCAGGTCGCGAAGAACGGTGCCGACTCCGGAGTCTCCGAGGAGCCCCGTTACCGCTGGATTGACCAGTCCCGTGTTCAGGCTGTTCACCAGAGACGTGAGCACACCGCCGCTTGAGAAGAGAGCGGTGTCGAGTGCATCGCCGAGGCTTCCGATCAAGGCGTTGACGCTGAGGCCGGTTGCCACCGTTCCCCCGAGGAGTGAGATGTCGGCGTTCGCTTCAGCAGCAACCCCGTTGATGAGGCCGTCAACCGTGCCAACGATGTTGACATCGACAGTGCTGCGGAGGTCAGGAAGAACGGTGTCAACGAGCTCGCACACCGTCTCCGTCGTGTAGCCGATGACTCCCTGCGTGATTCCGCCGAGGAGTCCTCCGACAACGTCGCCGATGATGGGGACCTCAATGTCGTGGCAGACCGTGCTCTGTACCGGGTCTTGTTCGGTGAGTAGGTCGAGCTCGGCGGAGACCTCAACGCGGGCGTCCCGAAGAGCCAGCTCCACGCGATCGACGATGTCGTCCGCGAGAGTGGCCACTGTTTCGGTGATGCCATTGAGGATCCTGTTGACGACGGCATCCGTCAGTAGCTCGGTGTTGGGAGCGAGGTCGTTCAAGTCACTGCCGAGTACGGTCTCGAGATCAACCATTACGGCGCCGGTCTCGAGGTTGAAACTTACGCCGCCGCTGCTGTAGTCGCCCGTCAGCAGCGAACTAACTGCCGCGTCCAGATCGGCATCCACCACTACGGTGACATCCGCCGAAGAACCGATGACTCCCAGAACGGGATCGAGGATGCTGTCGATCGAGTTGCCGAGAGCGCCGTTGTCTCCGCCCAAGCTCAGAAGTTGAGTGTCGACACCGTTCAGTGCGTTCGTCACCTTGCTCGTCAGTTGGCCGATGGCCGGACTCGAAAAGCTCAGGGTTGCATCGGCGAGTGTGTAATCCCCAGATGCTGTGGTCATGGAGCCGTCAGCGCGAGCCGCTACACCCTCGAGGTCGAGCGAAAGGTTGCTGAGCACCGAAGCGAGTTCGTTGGATAGCAATTTGTCGAGGTCGAGACTGAGGTCGCCTGCGGAACCGTCACCGACGTTTCCGACGCCGATGCCGCCGTCGTTGCCGATGGCTCCGGATGCCGCAAATGACTCGCCGTTCTTGTCCGCCTGGGCGTACTGGTTGATTGCTCCAGCGTCCACAGCATCAAGTAGCGGAAGCTGCAGTCCGCCCGGAATGTCGACGACCTTGGTGCCGAGCGCCTCAGCGGTTAGAGGATCGCGGCTGACCTGCAGTGACTGCGATCCATCATTGGTGGCAGTCACGCGGCCGAGCCCGACAACGTCAGTGATGTCGGCGCCAAGAAGGTCGCCCGAGAAGAACTCGGCATGAGCGTAGGAAACGCCGCTAGCCTCATCCGCGCTTGCCGCCGCGGGAGCGATGAGCGTGGCGCCCGAGACGAGAGCAACGGTGCCCAATGCCGCCCCGAACCGAACTGCTGGTGTGTGCTTGGTGTTCCCGGCTGACTTCCCAGTGCGCGGGATGTGTTGTGTAAACACGACTGGTACCTTCCTGATCCTGAGCGGATAAGGAAACTGGGTCGACAATGGGACCAACGTAAAGGTTGTGCCACGAACTACTGCCTGATCTCAGCTTCGCTTGCCCGAATATGAGTTGTGCTGGTTGCCGCGAGTTGGTTAGGACTCGCGGTGTGATGCGGTTTATTGCCCAATAGAGAAGGGTTGGTTTGCCCTTCCTGCATAGAGAGACTGGGGCAACCTTCAGTTATGACGCAGTTTTTCAGATTTCTTCGAAAAACATTCCACAACCGCTTTGTGGCGCGGGATTTGCCATGCCCTGAGCCGGGAGTTTCCGGCCTGCGGGGCACGTGCACTACAGCCTGTGGAGCACGTGCACTACAAGGGGGCTCCGGATGACGTACACTTGTTGAGGTAGTTGATTATTGCCATACTTTCGCGCGCCTACTTCTTGCATCTCGATGTGGCTGTGTCGTGGTGTTTGTGGGACAGTATGTGGGTAATTGATTCGTGTGAGTAAGAGATTCAGGTCTCTTGCAGAGGGCGGTGGCTCAATTGGTAGAGCAGCGGTCTCCAAAACCGCAGGTTGCAGGTTCGAGTCCTGTCCGCCCTGCAGGTCCCACTCCGTGATTCACGGTTTGGGCCGAGTAAGCCGAAGTATCGGAAGGTATTAAGAGTGGCCAAGAAAGTCGTAGACGAGCCCAGCGAGGACGTCGTCGCCAAAGCGAAGAAGGACAGCGCGCAGCGTCGTGGACCCTTCGGTCGCATGGCACTCTTCATCCGCCAGGTAATTAACGAGCTCAAGAAGGTAGTGACGCCAACCCGGCGTGAACTGGTCAGCTTCACTCTTGTCGTGCTCGTGTTTGTCATCATCATGATGGGTATCGTTTCGGGGCTCGACTTTGGGTTCAGCGCGTTGGTGAACTTCCTGTTCGGCAACCCTGACCTGGTGGTCTAGCCCTTCACAAACCGCAGCGGCGTAGACCGTGTTGCAGAGTAACGAAAAGAGATTTAGTGTCCGAGAACCACCGCGAAGACTCCGAGCTCGCTACGGCAGCAGAGCAGTCCTCCGAGGAGGATGAGGCGCAGACGGGTAACACCCTGGCCGAGGCAGAGCGTTCAGAAGATTCTGCCGAGCACCAGGCAATGCACATCGAGGATGACTCCGCCGACGTTGATGCCGACCTTGCTGGACTCCTTGAGGCTCTGGATGCTGCTGTCGATCCTGAGGCTGACGCCGAGGTTAACGACGCCCTTGACATTGACAACGCTGCGGAAGCTGACGCGTCCGTTGCGGCAACCGACGATGAGGCATCTGACGAAGCGGCAACTAAGGGCACCGAAGGCGCCGCTGCTGAAGAGGGCGACGAGGCTGAGGTTGATCCTTACGCCGAGTTCCGCATGGATCTGCGTCTGCAGCCAGGCAAGTGGTATGTCATCCACTCCTACGCCGGTTTCGAGAAGCGCGTCAAGCACAACATCGAGAACCGCAAGGTATCCATGGCAATGGAAGACTACGTCTTCCAGGTCGAGGTCCCGATGGAAGATGTCGTCGAGATCAAGAACGGCCAGCGCAAGCTCGTGAACCGCGTTCGTATTCCCGGCTACGTTCTGGTTCGCATGGAACTCAACGAAGACAGCTGGTCGGTTGTTCGCCACACGCCGGGAGTTACCGGCTTCGTCGGCAACGCTCACAACCCCGTGCCGCTGCGTTTCGAAGAAGCATTCAACATGCTCAAGAGCCTTGTCGAGGTTGTTGAAGCCCCTGCGGCCAAGGGATCATCGCAGAAGAGCAAGACCGCTGCGCGCGCCATTCCCGCAGAAATCGACTTCGAGATCGGCGAGACCATCACCATCAAGGAAGGCTCGTTTGCTGGCCTTCCCGGTTCGATCAGTGAGATCAAGGCCGAGAGCGGAAAGCTCATCGTTCTGGTTTCGCTCTTCGAGCGCGAGACCCCGGTTGAGCTCAGCTTCGACCAGGTCACCAAGCTTTAAGGGCTAACGCCCCTAAAAACCACCGCGCCCTCTGGGTGCGGGAGAGCTGGCCACACGGGTCAGTTCGTACTGAAAAGGAAACACAATGGCACCGAAAAAGAAGGTTACAGGTCTGATCAAGCTTCAGATCCAAGCCGGCGCCGCTAACCCCGCACCGCCCATCGGGCCTGCGCTTGGTCAGCACGGCGTTAACATCATGGAGTTCTGCAAGGCGTACAACGCCGCTACCGAGGCACAGCGTGGAAACGTTATTCCGGTAGAGATCACCGTGTATGAGGACCGTTCGTTCACGTTCATCCTCAAGACCCCGCCTGCAGCAGAGCTCATCAAGAAGGCCGCTGGAGTTGCAAAGGGTTCGGGCACGCCGCACACCGTTAAGGTTGCGCAGCTCACCAAAGACCAGGTTCGTACGATCGCCGAGCAGAAGATGGCTGACCTCAACGCCAACGACATCGACGGCGCAATGAAGATCATCGCGGGCACTGCTCGTTCGATGGGAATCACGGTGGAGGCATAATGTCCAAGAATTCCAAGGCATACAAGGCCGCCGCTGAAAAGATCGAAGAGGGCAAGTTCTACACGCCTACCGAGGCTGTTTCAGTTGCTCGCGAGACGGCTTCGAAGAAGTTCGACTCCACCGTCGAGGTCGCTCTTCGCTTGGGTGTTGACCCCCGCAAGGCTGACCAGATGGTCCGTGGCACGGTTATCCTGCCCCACGGCACGGGTAAGACTGCCCGCGTAATTGTTTTCGCAACCGGTCCCGCAGCCGAGGCAGCCCTTGCTGCCGGCGCTGACGAGGTAGGTGGCTCGGAGCTCATCGAGAAGGTAGCCGCTGGTTACACCAACTTCGATGCTGCAGTTTCGACCCCCGAGCTCATGGGCCAGGTTGGTCGTTTGGGTAAGGTTCTTGGTCCCCGTGGCCTCATGCCGAACCCGAAGACCGGAACGGTTACTCCTGACACCGCTAAGGCTGTCTCGGAGATCAAGGGCGGAAAGATTGAGTTCCGCGTTGACAAGCACTCCAACGTTCACTTCATCGTGGGCAAGGCTGGCTTCACCGCTGAGCAGCTCGACGAGAACATCAAGGCAGCGCTCGAAGAGGTTCTTCGCGCCAAGCCCAGTTCCTCGAAGGGTCGCTACATCACGAAGGCAACGGTTTCGACCACCTTCGGTCCCGGCATTCCGGTCGACGTCAACTCGATCTAATACTGCTTGAGTGAAACGGGGGTCGGCTAGTGCCGGCCCTCGTTTTCGTTCCCCTAGAGTGACCACTGTTAAATCCGCACGGTCGGAGTCTGCTGTGACAACCACTATTCGCGACACCGGTGTCGATGACGCCGAGCTCTTGCATGACCTCGCACGCCAGACCTTCCCTCTAGCGTGCCCCGAAGACACCACAGATGAAGCAATCGCCTCCTTTATCGCGCAGCATCTTTCCGTGGAATCCTTCCGTGAGTATCTGAACGATTCGGCACGCAGCATTCTGCTCGGAGAGGTTGACGGGGTGCCGGCCGGCTATGTGTTGATCTGCACAGAGGAGCCGACAGATCCCGACGTGGTCGCCGCGCTCACGGCGCGACCGACACTCGAACTCAGCAAGTGCTACGTGCTGGCCGGATTTCATGGCGCGGGAGTGGCCTCGGCGCTTGTTGAGCACGTGGTGCTCTGGGCTCGTAGCAACGGGTTTGCCGGAGTGTGGCTGGGCGTCAACCAGCAGAACACACGCGCAAATCGCTTCTACGACAAGATGGGGTTCCGCCGGGCAGGGATCAAGAAGTTCTTGGTTGGTGACCGCTGGGAAGATGACTTCGTTCGAGAACTCATTGTGGCTGAGAACTGCTCAAAGTCTTAGTATTTTTGTCGCTCAGGTGCCCTAGGCTGTGGGGATGCCCGCACCGTTTTCCGCTCGAGCGAGAGAGCATCATCGATGACTGTGGTCGCACCTCAGCGGATTTCCGTCACAACGCTTGAGGTTCTCGCCGCAGTTCTCGGAAGCATCGCAGTAGGGGCTGCTCTTGTGCTCATTTGGTTGTCACGATTCACCGTCACCCGAGAGCTATATGTCAGCGAGTTGGGAGCCGAAGGAGAGCCAACCGCTGCAACATTCGAGGCGGCGCTCCTGCTTATCGTTGGGGGCGGCTCTGTCGTAGCGTGGGCTGCGCGCCGGGTGCGTGCGCGACCACCACTGCTGGCCATCGGGACCCCGGCGGTGTCATTGTGGGTGGGCTGTGGCTTCTTTCTCATCGCATCCCAGGTGACCTGCACGTCGGGGTGCCCCCTGCCCTATGGTCCTTCGTTCACGTGGCAAGACTTCATCCATACTCTTGCCGCCGTGCTCGCTTTCGCGGCCGCCTGCTGGGCGATGATCCAGACGTCCTTCGCGCGCGAACATCGTGTGCTGGCCAGAATGTCGCTATTCACCGCAGTTGCGGTGGCGGCGATTGCCGGAACCGGGGGGCTATTCTCGCTCTTCCGCTTTCAGGTTGTGTTGGGTAGCAGGATGGAGTTTGTGGCGACAACGTTGGCAATTGCGTGGCTCATGATGCTTGGGATTGTCATTGCCGCCCGAAAGCTAGGGCGCCCTCATGAGGTCAAGCAAACGATCGGCTAGACCTACGAGAGCGTGGATCTGGTCTTCGTCACGGTCGACCCATTGACACTGGGGTTCCGAATGCACGGGGACAAAGTTGTTGTGCTGCTCCCACACCACCAGAGTTCGATCGGCACCCAACACGTATTGCTGCCACCACACTTGACGCAAATAGGAACGCGGAATGCTTCGCCACGCTTTGCCTGTTGTTTTGATCTCCGAAAGCACTACGGCGCCGTCGATGACTGAGACCCCGTCGGGGGTAGCCAGATGCAGCGGTTGATCGTGCGCATGATAGAGGGCAGAGCTGGGCCGGATGCCGTGCTGCCCCAGCACCCAGCGAGCGATCTCTGGTTCCCGCGCGCGACCATGATCGGTGAACGCGTTGCCGCTGAAGCCAGAGCCAAGAAGCTTGCTCTCCACCACGGCACGCAACGAGCGTTCGGTAGCGAGACGGGCGGCATCTGTTGCCGTTACGCCCCGGCTGCGAGCACGAAGCCACGCCACCCGATCCTCGGCGTGGGCGACGATCCGATCACGATGATTGGGCGCGACAGGCTCCCAGAGATCAAGTTCCGGGTGGCCAGTCACCCCACCATTGTCTCTCGTCGCGGCGGCACCAGGTGTGCTCAGCGCGCGGAAACCGGCAATCGGGATGTCTAAGCGAGTCGGGGCCCGAGTCCCAGCCGTAAACGGGCGCATGTACTGGCAGACTAGGCGCATGCAAGCCGTGCACCCCGACCCTGCGTCATCCGCGAACTACCGCCGATGGATCGTGGCTGTGGTCGCGGCCGTATTGGGCGTCTTCATGATGGTGACTCCGTTGTCGGGTGCTGAGGCATCCACGGGTTCGATTCCGCCCGCTGTCACGGAATTTGCTGCCGCTGATGACGGGCTGGTGTTGACGTTGGAAGAGTATTTTGGCGTTAACCAGAGCGGTACAGGCCTCGACTTTTCCGAAGGTACCGAATTCGGATCAATCGACCGAGTCTTCCTTTGGTCTGAGGTGTATCGCTCGGGCGAGGGAACTGAGACGCCGGTGCAGTATGTCAACCGCTGGCAGGTTCCTGTGCTGATCGGCGAAGAACCTGTTGGCGTCGCGTTGATCGGTATCGACCCTGCGACGGTCGAGCCGGAGATGATTGACTTCATCCGCAGCCCTGGCACCGCGCTCGCACTCGACGACATCGACACAGACGCCACTCTCGTGCACGAACCGGAAACAAACGCATGGTTCAGTCTCGTCGACGACACGATCACGCCTCTTGTACGTGGGACGAGCGATGTCGCCGGATCGATGACTCTGGCTGACTATCAGCCGATGCTTTCCAATCGCGAGGTTGGCCCTATTGAGCAGACGCCCCAGCCGGATCAGGGAGCGGTGCAGTCGGTTGTCGTGATCGCGGCAACGGCAGTGATGCTGCTGCTGGTGCTGCTCATCCCCACGCTTATCTCAAAAGCGCGCGAGCGCCGGGAAGCTCGTTCGGAGGAATCCGCTGGCGACGCGCCTGCGGCGGTGGACGAGGGTGATGGCGAGATGCTGGCGGATGAGCCGGCGGCGGGTGATGCCGTGCCGCAAGCTCACCCCGCGAACGTCAAGGGTGTGGACGATAACGCTGTGGACGACAACGCTGTTGACGACAACCCTGTCGAGGGCAGCCCATCTGCCGCACCGACCGCCACCGCATCGAAGACTGCCCTGAAGAAGCCGGCAGCGAAGAAGTCAGCAGCGAAGAAGCCAGCAGTGCAGAAGTCGGCAGTGCAGAAGCCGGCGGTGCAGAAACCAGCAGCGAAGAAACCGGCCGCGAAGAAGCCGACTGGTGCGCCGGCGACGACGAAAGCTGCCCCAAAGAAGCCCGCAGCGACGACGAAGGCGAAGACGCCCACCACGAAGAAACCAGCAGCAACGAAACCTGCCGCGAAGTCGCCTGCCGCAAAGTCGCCCTCCAAACGGTCGGCAGCGTCGAAGACCGAAAAGTCGGCAGACTAGCTAATCGTGGGATTGCTGCGTTCTCCGCTCGACCGTGACATTCGGCGCCTAGCAGTTCCGGCGTTGGGTGCGCTGGTGGCCGAGCCAGTCTTTCTGCTCACAGACACCGCACTTGTCGGTTACCTTGGCAGCGCCCAGCTTGGTGGTCTCAGCGTCGCCAGCGCGGTGCTGCAAACTGCGGTTGGGCTGCTCATCTTTCTTGCCTACTCAACCACGCCTGTGGTTGCGCGCTGGCTCGGCGTTGGTAATCGTGCCCGGGCTGTCGCCGCTGGTGTCGACGGAGTCTGGCTCGCCGTAGCCCTAGGCGTTGCGCTCGTCGCGATTGGCATACCTGCGACACCTTGGCTCATTGGTCTCTTTAACCCCGATTCCAGCGTTGTCGGGTACGCCACCGAATACCTGTCGATTTCCATCATCGGTCTTCCGGCGATGCTCATCACGTTCGCTGCATCCGGCCTACTGCGGGGGCTTCAGGATACGCGCACGCCGCTTATCGTTGCCGTGGCAGGCTTCGTGTCAAACGCGATCTTGAACGTGCTCTTTATTTATGGGCTCGGATGGGGCGTTGCTGGTTCTGCCATCGGCACCGTCGTAGCTAGCTGGGGAATGGCCGCCGCCTATCTGGTGATGCTCGTTGCCCTAGCCCGACGTGAGGGTGCGAGTCTTCGACCGCACGCCAGTGGGATGCTCCTCGCCGGCCACGCCGGAGCGTGGCTGCTGCTGCGCACCGCATCCTTGAGGGCAGCGATGCTTGCCACCATTGCAGTAGCGACCACGTTCGGGGTGCCGGAGCTTGCGACGATGCAGATTGCGCTCACCATCTTCGCGACCCTCGCGTTTGTGTTGGATGCGCTCGCGATCGCCGGTCAGGCAATGATCGGCAAGGAACTGGGGGCGGGGGACATTGCTCGAGCCAGGGCCGTAACCCGTCGGCTGGTTGAACTTGGTGTGGGTAGCGGTCTGGTGTTGGGGATCGTTGTGCTCGCGGCGTCCCCGTGGGCGGGGCTGGCGTTCAGTTCCGAACCAGAGGTTCGCGCGGCACTCACCGCACTCTTGCCGGTGTTGGCCCTCGGCATCCCTGTAGCGGGATTCGTCTTTGTGCTTGATGGGGTACTGATTGGTGCGGGTGATGCCCGCTATCTGGCACTCACGGGGCTGATCAACCTGGCCGTCTATATTCCCTTGCTCTGGCGGGTAGATGTGGCCAGTCTCACCGGAATACCTGCGATCGTGGCGCTGTGGTTTGCGTTCGGACTTGGCTACGTGGGAGCCCGCGCGGTGACTCTCGGCATTCGTGCCCGTGGTGACCGTTGGCTCATCCCCGGCGAGACCCGTTAACGGCCGTTGGCCAGCCGCCCTGCGATGCAGTTCGACTGGCCAACGCTGATGCAGATCAGCTACTTCTTTTCAGTGACCGTGCCCTGCTTCAGGTGCAGTCGACGCTCGGCACGCTTCGCGACCGCGGAATCGTGGGTCACGATGATGAGGGTGAGGCCTTCATCACGCCACAACCCTTCGAGCAGTTCCATGATTTCGTCGCGAGTCTGCTCGTCGAGGTTTCCAGTTGGTTCGTCAGCCAAGAGCACTGTCGGTTCTTTAACGAGCGCACGAGCGATCGCGACACGTTGCTGTTGTCCGCCCGACAGCTCGGACGGGTGATGGGAGAGACGTTCGCCGAGTCCTACTTTTTCGAGGGCTTCGGTCGCGCGGCGCTTGCGTTCCGCGCCTGCTAGTCCGAGCGGGGCAAGCGCGGTTTCCACATTCTCCTGAGCGGTCAGAGTTGGGATGAGGTTGAAGCCTTGGAACACGAAGCCAATGGTGCGAGCGCGAATCTCGGCAAGCCCGGAATCTGGCATCTTTGATAGCTCATTGTCGCCGAGGTTCACTGCGCCGCTCGTCGGCCGTTCGAGGGCACCCAACATCTGCAGCAGTGTCGATTTACCACCGCCCGTGGGGCCCTGGATGGCGACCATCTGGCCGTCGGGAATGCTCAAGTTAATTTTGTTGAGCGCATTGATGGTGCCGCGTTTGGTCTCGTACTTCTTCGTGAGGTCGCTGAGTTGGTACATAGAAAGTCTCCTTGAGGTCTGCTGGTGTCGGGGGATTAGGCGACGCTTCGAAGGGCTTCGGCAGGCCGCAATCGAGCCGCACGCCAACCACCGAAGGCACCGGCGATCAGACCACCGGCAATCGCAATGGCGACCGCGATTCCGATGATTCCAAAGGTCACCGGAATGGAAAGGGCAACGTCGGTACTGGTGGCCACGGCGGTTGTTGCGCCGCCGCCGAATCTAGTTCCGCCACCGCCGACACCAGGCCCTGCGTCCGTAGCGGCCGTTGCGGTGGCGCTTGCGCTGAGCACCGGTGCCGCAAGATTGATCGCCACGATTCCGAGCAGTCCGATAACAACGCCAACGATGCCACCGATGGCGCCCTGCACGAGGGATTCTCCGGCGACTTGGCGAACGATGGCGCCGTTGTTCCAGCCGATCGCTTTAAGCGTGCCAAACTCGCGAGTGCGGCGAGCGACCCCCGAGGTGGTGAGCAGCACCGAAATCAGGAATGCGGCAGCGAGCACAATGATGGAGAGCCAGGTGCCGAGTTTCCCGACAAGGTCGGAGGCGGTGGACAGCGAACCCGACACGCTTGATGCGAGGTCTTCTTGGGTCTTGACGGTGGCATCAGGAAGTGCACTTTGCAGCGAGGACTGAACAGCCGCGATATCGGTCGAACTTGTTGCCTGTACATACACGGTAGACACCTGGCCCTCAAGCTCGGCTACCCGCTGAGCGGTGTCGAGAGGAATGTAGGTGTTGGATGCGGTCGTCGCGTCTGATGAGGTCGACGTTACGGTTCCGATGACTTCGAAGTCTTCGCCACCGATCTCGAGGGTGTCGCCAACGGTGAGTACGCTCGAGGTTGCGTAACTGGTGTCGAGAATGACGACGTTGGTTCCACTGTCGCTCGTCTCGAACGCGCGGCCGTCGACCAGCTCCACTGAGGTGAGCGGTCCGACGCTTTCGCCGGCGACATCAATGCCGGTGACGCTGAAGGTCCCAACGTCGAATGCGCTTCCCCCAGCCCCGTCAGGGCCGCCGGGGGCTGCACCGCCGGTTCCAGCATCGGTTCCCTGTTCTGCGGTGCGGTTGGGTATTTGTCCGCTGAAACTCACATTGCTGAGGGTGAGAGTGGCGGTCGCGGCAGCGACGGTATCGAGATTCGAAGCTACCCCAAGGGCATCCGCGGAGAACGTCGTGCTGCCGGTCGCGCTAGTGAGTCGTGACTGGCTCAGTTCGGTTGTGCCGTCAGCGGTTTGGCCTTCGTCGGCGCCGAACTCAAAGCGGGGCTGTTGTTGGCCCGGCACGCCTTCGGCGGGTTGCTCGGGCTCTTCGGTAATGGTGATGTCGGTACCGGCTCCATAGACGGAAGCCAGCACTGTCGATTGGGCGTCGCGCACTCCCGCTGCGACTCCGTTGACGATCATGACGAGAGCGATCGCCAGTGCCATTCCCGCCGCAATGATTGTTGTCTGTTTGCGTCGGTTGCTGAGCTCTCGATACAGGTACGTTCCGAACATGGGTCTCCTTGATGGTGCGTGTGGACGCAGTAACGCTATGAACGCTCGCTATCAGCGCACTATGGCGATGCTGAGAATTGCCCCAGAGGGACTGACCAAGCCCCGGCACACAGAAATTTCATAGGAAACTCCGAATAACTAGGTTGCATGACTCAGTCTCACCACCTTCCAGCTGTTCAGGCACAACCGCGGCTTAGCCGTCCTGACGGAACGGCCATTCGTGCCGTTGTGGTCGACGATGAGGACTCGCTGACCAATCTGCTCTCGATGGCGCTGCGCTACGAGGGATGGGATGTGCGACTCGCCTCCGACGGACACCAAGCCATCACGACAATCCGTGAGTTCAAGCCCGACGTCGTGGTGCTGGACATTATGATGCCCGGCCTTGACGGTCTCTCAGTGCTCTCGCGGCTCCGGGCGGATGGGATCCACACGCCCATCCTGTTTCTTACCGCTAAGGACTCGGTTGATGACCGTGTTGCGGGTCTGACCATCGGCGGTGATGACTACGTCACCAAGCCGTTCAGCCTCGAAGAGCTCGTTGCTCGGCTGCGGGCGCTGCTGCGTCGGTCGGCTCTGACGATGTCGGGGGAAGCTAACCCCATCATTGAGGTCGGAGACCTCAGTCTCGACGAAAGCACCTATGAGGTGAGCCGGGCCGGAACCCCGATCGAGCTCACAGCGACTGAGTTTGAGCTGCTGCGGTTTCTCATGCGCAACCCACGTCGTGTGCTGAGTCGGGCACAGATCCTCGACAGAGTATGGAGCTACGATTTCGGTGGCAAGTCCAGCGTTGTCGAAATATACATCTCTTACCTAAGAAAGAAGATTGACGTACTTGGCCCACCAATGATCAATACCGTGCGCGGAGTCGGTTACATGCTGCGAGCGCCAGAATGACCGATCCGCACCCTGTGACGGCTCAGGTCAAGTCCCGTCGGCCGCTCAGTTTGCACAGCCGACTGGTGCTGGGCAGCACCGCGCTCATCGCTCTCGCAGCCGTGACAATCGGCGTTGTGAGCGTTCTTGCTCTTCAGGGTTTCTTGACGGATCGCCTCGACGCCCAGCTAGTGTCTGCCACCGGCCGATCTCAGGGCGCGCTCGATTCTCGCCATGGCCCAGATAAGCAACAGGTGCCGCCCACCCAGGACTTCCTCGCTCTCCCAGGCCAAACCGAGGGCACCATTGCGGGATTGGTGACATCCGCGGGAGAGGTCACCGTCGGTCTCCTCGGAGAGCTGGGGACCTCGGTTCCGCTTATGGAGGACCAGCGCGAGTTGCTGGCGAGCCTGAGCACACCTGACGGTCCAACGACTGTTGACCTCGGGGGCGACCTCGGTGAATACCGGGTGATAGTTTCACCCATGCCCGTCACCGGAGAGGCCCTCATCGTTGGACTACCGCTGACCGACGTGAACGCAACCGTCGCACAACTAACGATCCTCGTCGCCGGCATCGGCATCCTGGTGGTCGTAGTGGCCGCGGTCGCAGGGGCGGTTGCGGTGCGTCTCGCCTTGCGTCCGCTAGAACGCGTCGCGGGCACGGCAACACGGGTCGCCGAACTCCAGCTCGATCGTGGAGCCGTCGCGCTTGCCGAACGAGTATCGGCTGGCGACGCCGATTCACGCACTGAGGTGGGGCAGGTGGGAGCTGCTTTGAACAGATTGCTGGAACATGTAGCTTCCGCACTGACCGCTCGTGAGGCCAGCGAGAGCAAGGTGCGTTCCTTTGTGGCTGATGCCAGTCATGAGTTACGCACACCCCTCGCATCGATTCGTGGCTACGCGGAATTGACGCGTCGAGGCGGTCACGAGATTCCTGACGATGTCTCTCACGCCCTCGGACGCATTGAGGCTGAGTCGCTGCGGATGACGGCACTGGTCGAGAGCCTGCTGCTGCTGGCTCGGCTAGATGAGGCTGCGCCGATTGACTGCTCGTCCGTCGACCTCTCTCGCCTATTGATTGATGCGATCGGCGACGCGCATGCAGCGGCGCCTGAGCATGAATGGATACTTGATCTTCCCGACGACGCTGTAAGCGTTCAGGGTGATCGGGCGAGACTGCACCAGGTAGTCGCCAACTTGCTCGCCAACGCACGAGTACACACCCCGGCGGGCACGACCGTCACGCTGGGACTGATGCGCGAGGGTGATCGGGCGGTTATTGAGGTTCGCGACTCCGGCCCCGGAATCGCGCCAGAGTTGCAATCTTCCGTGTTCGAACGCTTCGTGCGGGGTGACGGTTCGCGATCCCGCGCAGCCGGAAGCACCGGCCTGGGGCTCGCGATTGTTGCCGGCATTGTTGCGGCACACGGAGGCACGAGCTCCGTATCGAGTGAACCAGGCAGCACGGTATTCCGAATTGAGCTGCCGCTGGGCGAGATCGGCTAGAGACGGTGGCTGGCGCCCCTAGCGTGCTTTCTGTGGCACGGCGAGCCCGCGACGGAGTCCGAGTTTGCCGGTGGTTTGCGGTGATCCCGACAATGCCGTAGTCTTGCCGGAGCCAAAGACCGCAGGTCGTTTGCATGTGCGAAAGCGCGTGTGACCGAAGTTCGTGAAAACGAAGGCCAGCGCAGGTGTATGAAGTAGGTTTTCGACCAGTTCTGGTTGTCATCAGCTCCGTGCCTCTGTGCTAGCGCAGAAGGGCCGGAGCTTTTTCGTTTAAGAGCCTCGCGCTTTTCCCACTATTTTCATGCGGTTCTGAGGCAGACACACATCAACCAGTAGGGAGCACCATGGCGAACAAGGAAGCATCGGTCGCCGAGCTGACGGGACTTTTCCGTAACTCGACCGCCGTTCTGCTAACCGAGTATCGCGGACTCACTGTTGCCCAGCTCAAGGAGCTGCGCAAGTCAATCAGTGAGCACGCAACATACGCCGTGGTGAAGAACACGCTGACAAAGATTGCAGCTAACGAAGCAGGCATTTCGTCGTTCGACGAAGAGCTCGTTGGTCCGTCTGCAATCGCATTCGTTCACGGTGACCCTGTCACCGTTGCGAAGGCTATGCGTGACTTTGCCAAGGCAAACCCTCATCTCGTGGTGAAGGGCGGTTACTTCGACGGTAACGCGCTCACCGCAGACGAGGTCAAGAAGCTGGCCGATCTGGAAAGCCGGGAGGTGCTCCTCGCGAAGTTTGCTGGAGCAGCGAAGGCTTCACTGTTCGGCGCCGCGTATCTGTTCAACGCACCGCTCGCTCAGGCCGTTCGTACGGTCGACGCGCTGCGCGAGAAGCAGGATTCCGCGCAGTAACGCGCGGGCTAGCTAGTTCAAGAAACATTAGGAGAAAATCATGGCGAAAATGTCAAGCGACGACCTCATCGAGGCGTTCAAGGAACTGACCCTCATCGAGCTCAGCGACTTCGTTAAGAAGTTCGAAGAGGTCTTCGAAGTTACCGCTGCTGCCCCGGTTGCTGTTGCAGCTGCTGGTGCACCTGCTGGTGGAGCCGCTGAAGAAGTTGAAGAGAAGGACTCGTTCGACGTCGTTCTCGAGGCTGCTGGCGACAAGAAGATCCAGGTCATCAAGGAGGTGCGCGCACTCACGAGCCTCGGTCTCGGAGAGGCGAAGGCACTCGTTGACGGTGCTCCCAAGGCTGTGCTCGAGGGCGCAAACAAGGAAGCTGCGGAGAAGGCAAAGGCCGCCCTTGAGGAAGCCGGCGCAACCGTAACCCTCAAGTAGTCGATTCCTTCTTAGAGGAACGAGCCTCACTGGAGGCTGCTTGGTCAGAACAGCGTCACCCTTCGGGGTGGCGCTGTTCTGCGTTAACGCGTGGGCCGTCAGACGGCATGCACGCCAGCCGTCCTCGGGAGAGGGAGAGGGAGGGGGCGGGGCGCCCGGTAACCAGCCGTGCGCCCCACCATCGCGTCGATTCCGCAGACTCCAGGGATCAGGTTCCGGAGACGGACGCTCGACGCGACATCCGCGGGGCGCTACAAAAGACGACCCTGCGGAAGTGGTCTACCCAATCTAGCCGTGTTGAACCTGCACAGCAACACGGCGGAGGGCGAGTGGAGGGTTAATCGAGGGTGATATCTACTTGCAGCCCCAACTCTCGAGACCGTTGGATCGCTTCCACCCGTGTGCTGACACCGAGTTTGCGGTAGACACTTTTGAGATGCGATTTCACCGTGTTAACGGAGATGAAGAGTGACTCCGCGATCTGTGCAGAATTGTGGCCCTTGACTAGTTCACGGGCAATGCTTCGCTCGCGCTTGCTGAGTGCTGGCGCAGACTGTGGGGCCAGAAGGACAGGCACGCCATCGAGACGCTTAATCATCGCTCCAACCTCGAGCGGTTGGGGCCTAGTCGCTGCTCGGTTAAGCATCGCGTGAACTGCTTCACTCGGTACGAGTCGGAAAGGGCTATGCATCCGGTTCCGCGCCGCCAATCGAAGCGCCCGATCGAAGGCAACATTCGATTGCGCTTCGTTTCCGATCGCCCAATGGGCAGCAGCTTTAATCAGAAACACATCAGAGAGAGCTCGGCTGGAATGAGCGTCGCCGAGTTCTTCACAGCTGTGCAACACATCGAGTGCGCCTCGGGCATCGCCGGTCACAAACCGCAGATGGGCGATGAGTCGGCTGGGGCATACCGTGTGGTGTTGGGTGGGAGGCAACTGCGCCAGTTCATCCCATGCGGAGCCGTTATCGCCCAATTGCAGAAATGCTGCCGCGCGAATCGCTCGGATTTCGGAGGCAACGAAATTGGCTTCCTGCCAACCATCGAGGGCTGTGTGAGCTTGGCGAAGGCGCTCGAGTCCATCGTGCGGTTTACCGGCAAAAACATCAGCGAACGCTAGCCCGTAGAGACCGAGCGGTTGCCATTCACTTTCGCCAATGGATTCGAGTACGCGATCGAATAACGGCTCGGCCGCATCCGTCCCGCGTTGCAATAAAGTGACGAGCATTTCTGTCACGAGCCCAGGGGCGTTGAAATGGCTGTTCTTAAGGTCAACGGCGGCGATGGTGGCCGTCGCGCGCTTAACGAACTCAAGTGCCTGCTCGAAGTCGCCCATCAAGAATTGAATGAGGGCGAGACAGCCGAAGACTTCAAGCTGGTCGCCAGCATTGAGATTTCTTTCGGCGAGTGAGCCCGACAAACGCAAGTCTGCTCGTGCGCTGTCAAAGTCACCTTCGTGCAGCGCTATCGCGCCACGGTGGAAAGCAATCTCGGCCGCTAGTGGCACGCGTCGAGCCAACGGGATGGCTTCTCCGCTCTCGGCAATCGTGGTGGCTTGGGTCGCAGCTTCACGAGCGTCGGCGAGGTGTCCAAGCGCACGAAGAGCGGCGGCGTAGCGCACGTACAGCAGTGAGCGCACGAAGGCGGGGGTCTCGGCGGAGATGAGCGCTACCGCGGCCTCAAAATAGGGTAGAGCCGCGGTTTGAGCAGAGACCTCTTCTGAACGAAAACTTGCTGCGTAGCACGTCACCAACCACGGGTCGTCATGCCAGCGCTCACTGGGTATCGAATCAAGGATGGCTCTCACCCTGGCGCCGTCGGTAATAGCAAACTGCGGCCAAGACTCCCGCAGAGTGTCGAGCGCGAGAGCATGGGCTTCGTCGTCGTGTTCCCTAGCTAAGGTGCGCTCTAAGCAACTCACCGTGGCATCAACCATTGCAATCGTCCCCGCTTCGAGACCTGAGTCTCGATGAGTTCATGGTTCTCGCCTGGTCGGGTGGGTGACGCGAGAACCATAGACTATCGCGTCTGCGCGTCGCACTTGCGCCGATTTGCTGAGACCCCCCATAATGGGCACGTCGCATTCATTGCCCCCCCCGAACGTGCGGCACAACCCGATAGAGCTACCCGGAATACCCCGCCGGGCTATCTCGCCCCGCAAGCGATTTAGCCCAATCGTTCCTGGTCGCTCGCTACCCGAGAGCGAAACCCGAAGTGAATAACGTACTGGTGCGTTGGCGCGCCGCAAATCGAAGCCCCCGATTCGATCAGACCACTGGCCAACAGCGAAAGCGTTGGTCGTTGAGGGAGACCCGTGGCATCGCCGCGGTAGTTGCGCTCGCTCTCGTGGTCGGCTCAGGACTTGCCGTTGTGTCGGTATCCTCTGCTGCCGAAGCACACACCCCGAGCATTGATGTGACCTGCCAAGGCGTGACCGTTAGCGGCAAGTGGTACGAACCCAGCGGTTCCGGTGAGGGCCAACAAAACCTCATCAAATTTCAGCTAGAGGGCGGTGAACAGCAGGTCATTCCGTTTAGCACCGAAGGTTCGCACTTCTTCGCATTCCCCAGCTCAACTGAGGCGTACACCTTCACCGCGTCGGTGACCGCGTGGAACAACCCAACGCACACCAGTTGGAACAAAACCTGGACGAAGACATCCACCCCGTGCGCAACGCAAAGCATCGTTGACGTCGCGGCGACGAGCTGCGACGTCCCAGGCGGTTCAACCGACATCACAGCGACATTCAAGAATTTGGTCGCAGACCGCCAATACGAGCTAATGCTTAGCAACGGTTCGGGCACACCCGCCGTCGCAAATTACACGCCAACTCAGACCACCGGCAGCCACACCTGGACCGGAACGGATGCTGGCCCCAGCTATACGGTGACGATCACCGACACCACCAACCGCGATCTCACCGCGAGCAAGAGCGTTGACACAGTCGCCTGCCCTGACGTGTCAGGCATTGCCATTGTGCCCACCGAATGCACAGTTCCTGGTGAAGGAGCATCTCTCAAAGTCAACGTCAGTGAACTCGTCGTTGGTCGCGAATACCTCATCCAGATCGTGAACGCGGGATCGACGCCTACTGTCGTCGCCAGCCACACGTTTACCGCTGATGCAGAAACTGGTGCCTACATCTCCGCGGCGTCGCCATCGGCAAGCTACTACGCCACGATTGTCGACACCGGTGAGGAGCATGCTACGCCGCTGCAGAGCAGCACGCACACCTTCCTCCCGTGCCCCGAAGAAATCGCGAAGCCCACGCTCACGGCCACCCAGTGTGACGTCGTGTCGACGGATGCGGCCGGCGAAATCACCGTTGCTGTCGACGGACTCGTTCCTGGTCGCAGTTACGACATCGTCGTGAATGATGCAGAAAACGTTGCGGTGCTCTCGCAGAGTGGCTACGTTGCAACGTCCGATCACTTCGAAACGACACTCACGGGACTGGCTGACGGCACGTACACCGCAACGGTGACCGACGCACTCCAGCCAAACCACATGAACAGTGCATCCGTCACGCTCGTACCCTGCGCAACCAACGACACAACCGTCGAGCTTGTTGCCGATCAGTGCGCGGCCCCCGGTGGCACAGGAGCGATCACCGCGACAGTCTCCAACTTCGCCATTGGCCGCGATTACACGGTGACGTTGATGCTCAACAACGTGGCCGTCGGTGCCGCGCGGAACCTCGACTCCAGCACGGGTGACGCCCAGCACTTCAGCTTCGATGGCCTTGAGCCTGACAACAGCTATCGCGTCATTGTGAGTGACACGAAGTCGAACCCGATGGTAACTGCCGCCGCCGATATCCACCTGGCTGCGTGCCCTGGCGATCCCATCGTGATGCTCAGCCAGGCAGAATGCAACGTTCTGGGCGCATCGACAATCGCCGTATCGGCCGGTGACCTTGTCATCGGGCAGACGTACACGGTTGCGGTCGTCACCAAGGCAACCGGCGATGCCGTGGACGGTATCGCGCCGATCACGTTTGAGGCTGACCTGCCAACACGTTCGTTGGAATTCGCAGAATTGCCCAACGGGGAGACCTACACCGTCTCGATCGTGAACGCTGACAAGACGTTGAGCGCTGAAGGTGACATCACCCTGGAGGAGTGCGACCTGCCCACCTTCCCGCTTCCCCCCGAGGAGCCGCCGGTGATTGAGCTGCCGACTCTGGCATACACAGGCTCGAGCACCATCACACCGACGCTGGCTGGACTCGGGTTCCTGCAGCTTGGACTGGTGCTCGTAGGGTTCAGCGTTGCGCGGCGACGTTCGGTAGTTCGCGGAAGCTGATCCTGACCGTTCGGCGGGTGGCCCTAGTCGCCCGCCGAACTCCCGTCACGGTTTCTCGCACAGCGCACTCGTGAACTGTGCGAGTGGCCGTTAACGGCTCAGTAGCAAACTAGTCTCGAACTATGAGCACCGTAGGTGGCCCCCGACGTGGTGGCCGAGTCAGCGGCGGAGACCATCTGGCTCAGAAAGCCGAAAACGCTGCTGCGCCAGAGATTCCCCACCTCCTGAGACGGATTGCGGAACTCTTCCAGCCACACCGCGCAACCCTTGTGCTGACGATCACCCTCGTATTGATCGGCGCGGCCATCAGCGTGCTTCCACCATTGCTCACCAAACGCGCCTTCGACGAGGGGCTGTTTCCCCCTGACAGTGACCCCAATATTCCGGTGTTGCTTCAGCTGGTGAGCATCATGGTTGCCCTGTGGGTGGCCTCTGCTGCCCTCGGTGTCTGGCAGACCTACCTCACGGCGACCGTCGGCAACAAGGTCATGGGAGCCCTCCGGGTTCGACTTTTTGACCAACTGCAGCGGATGGAGCTGGCCTTCTTCACTCGCACGAAAACCGGCGTCATCCAATCGCGCCTCCAAAATGATGTCGGCGGAGTTGCCGGCGTTCTCAACAACACCGTCTCGAGCGTTATCGGGAACACCGTTACTGTGATCGCCGCGTTCATCAGCATGCTCGTGCTGAGCTGGCAACTGACGCTGGTGGCGATCATCGTGCTTCCTGGCATAGTGATAGCCCAACGCAGGGTAGGCCAGATTCGCGCGCGCATCGCCACGAAGACGCAAGAGTCGCTGAGCAACATGACGGCGATAACCCAAGAATCGTTGAGTGTTTCGGGCATCCTGCTTTCGAAGAGCTTCAACCAGCAAGACGTCGAAACGCGACGGTATTCGCACGAAAACGAACAGCAGATCGACCTTCAGGTGCGCCAGCAAATGAGTGGTCAATGGTTTTTTGCAACCGTTAACATCTTCCTCTCCATCATCCCCGCCATCGTCTACGTGGTTGCTGCCTACCTCATCACGGGCGGCGTAGATGTTACCGCCGGAACCATCGTCGCGTTCACGACGGTGCAAGCGCGACTCATGTTTCCGCTACTTGGCCTTATGCGCGTAGCCCTAGATCTGCAGACCTCATCGGCGCTCTTCGCTCGGATCTTTGAGTATCTCGACCTCAGACCGGCGATCACCGACAAACCTGAGGCGCGTCCGGTGCGGGGTGACAGCCTCGGAGCGGTGGAATTCGATAACGTGACGTTCCGGTATGCCGATGCGGGTGAGTCAACCAGAGCAACACTTGATTCCGTGAGTTTCTCAATCAAGCCCGGACAATACGCGGCCTTTGTGGGTCCGTCAGGCGCGGGCAAGACGACGGTCTCCTACTTGATTCCCCGTTTGCACGAAGCCAGCGAGGGGCGAGTTCTCTTCGCAGGCGACGACGTGCGTGATTTGTCGCAGGACTCTCTCATCCGCAACATCGGCATCGTGAGCCAAGAAACATACCTATTCCATGCGACGATCGCCGAAAACCTTGCCTACGCACGACCCGATGCCACTACCCAACAGGTGGAGACTGCGGCAAAGGCCGCCAACATCCACGACACCATCATGTCGTTTCCCGACGGATACGCGACGGTTGTCGGGGAACGTGGCTACCGTCTCTCCGGTGGAGAAAAACAGCGCATTGCTATCGCCAGAGTGCTGCTCAAAGACCCGAGCGTGCTGATTCTCGATGAAGCGACCAGCGCGTTAGATTCCATCTCAGAACGCACCGTGCAGTCAGCGCTCGACACAGCGGCAACCGGTCGCACGACCATCGCTGTCGCGCATCGCCTCTCAACGGTCCGCTCCGCCGACGTCATCTTCGTCGTCGACCATGGGGAAATCGTGGAACGCGGCACCCACCAAGAGCTTCTCGCGCGGAAGGGCGTGTATTCGCGACTCTATGCCGAGCAGAATCACCTCAACTAGCGTAGGGCTGATGCGCTCACGCCGACGGTCGGGGCGGGGCTGTGGTCCACTGACACAAGCTCACGACCGTCGCGGGGCGTAGGCTAGGGGAGTCCTCGGGGCTGCGGACACCCACCCTTGTCGCGCCCCCACGGGCATTCTCTCAGCTAGGAATCGTTTGAGTACCGTTGTTCATCCTGGAGACTCGCTCTCTGCGCGCCAGCGTCTTGTCTACGTGATCGTGCTGGGCGCTCTAACGGCGTTGGGCCCATTCACCGTCGACCTGTACCTGCCCGCCTTCCCGCTGATCGAGACGGATCTGCAAACGACTGCGGCGGTTGTTCAATTGACGCTGACGGCTACAACGCTGGGCTTTGCGTTCGGTCAATTGATCGTTGGACCGCTCAGTGACCGTCTCGGACGCCGACTTCCGCTCATCGTGGCCACCAGCGTGCACTTGGTTGCCAGTCTCGGGGTAGCGCTTGCAGGCAATATCGAGCTGCTGTTCGCCTTCCGCCTCGTGCAGGGCATGGGCGCCGCGGCGGGTGCCGTGGTTGCTATGGCCGTCGTTCGTGACCTGTTCGGCGGACTTCCGCTTGTGCGGATGCTGTCCCGTCTCGCGCTTGTTCAGGGGCTGGCGCCCATCCTTGCGCCCCTTATCGGATCGCAGCTGCTGCTGATTACGCCGTGGCGAGGCATGTTTGTGTTCTTGGCCATCTATGGCGCACTCGTGTTGCTTGCGGCCTGGTTCTTTATCGTAGAGACCTTGCCGCCGGCTCGTCGCCGTGACGCAGGGCATGCGAACGCCCGCGACCGCTACCGGGCACTCTTCACCGACCGGGTGTACGTCGGCACGGCGATCATTGGGGGAATGACATTTTCCGGACTTTTCGCCTACCTCTCTTCCTCGCCGTTCCTGCTACAGAACGTCTATGGCCTTGACCCGCAAGCGTACGGTCTCGTGTTTGCCGTGAACTCTCTCGGGATCGTGTTCGGAGTGCAGACCAGTGCGTTCCTGATGCGGTACATCGGACCACAGTGGATCCTCGCGAGTGCGGGCATCGGGCTGCTTCTCTCGGCGACCTCAATTGTGGGTCTAGACATAGTGAACGGTGATCTGTTCTCCGTGCTCATCCCACTGTTCTTCTTCGTCATGTTTTGCGGTTTCGCGGTTCCCTGCACTCAAGTTCTCGCCTTGGCAAATCACGGGGGAGAGGCCGCAACGGCGGCATCAGTGCTCGGTGCCGTGAACTTCGGCCTCGCGGGTTTGACCTCACCCATCGTGGGCGCATTCGGTATCACCGACGCCATCCCGATGGGCATCATGATGGGCAGCACCGCGATCGTCTCCATAGTCGTGATGTGGACTGTTGTCCGCCCGCGCTCGGTGCCCGCGCTCTCCCACTAGCGCGGGTCGACACGATTCGATCTCTGGGCGACTGCCGAGGAGAAACCGCTACCGTTGAGGGGTGAAACCCGCAATCGCTCAGGCTGACGCGCGCACAATAACCGCACGCTGGCCGCTGATCAGCGGTACCGTCGCGGTCGCTCTCACAGTGTTGCTTGGAACGCTTATTGCGACACGGAGCTCCCCGTTCAGTCTCGACCAGCTTGTGCTCGATGAACTTCTGAGCATCCGCGCAACGGCGTTCACGGGCCCCGCGCTCATCATGGACTTCATCGGGGGAGGATGGTTTGGAATCTTCGCGGTTCCCCTCGGTGGCACGCTGGCGCTCATCCTCGCAGGGCGCCGCTGGTCAGCGCTGTACTTTATTGTCGCCTCCGCCCTCAGCGCCGGCGTTGTTCAATCGCTCAAGGCTCTAGTGGGGCGGGCGCGCCCGGAAGAGATTCTCGTGACCACCGATATCGGTTCATTCCCGTCGGGGCATGTGGCGAATGCCGCGACGCTCGCCGCCATCTTGATCGTGCTCGTGCAGCGCCGGTGGGTGATTATCGTCGGCATTGGATACACCCTGCTGATGATGCTCAGTCGCACCTACCTTGGCGCGCACTGGCTCAGCGACACCATCGGCGGTGTCCTCGTCGGAATCGGAGTGGCCGCCATTCTGCGGGCTCCATTCGCTCGCAAGCTTTCCGCTGAAGTGCCATGGGGCCGCCACGGAACCGAACCGGGACGGGGTTCGTATCGTGAAAAAGACGAGCGCTGAGAGAACCGATTACCTAGGCTAGAAAAATGACGGACGCCGAAGCTCAAGTTGAAGCAGCTAAGAAGGCCCTCGCCGAGGCTCAGGCCGCACTCGCTGCCGCCGAGCTCGCATCGGCGAAAGCCGCTGCTGCCAACGCCGCAACGCCCGAGAAGGAAATTGCGGCTGCGCCGGAAGCGGAAACGGGCGCGAATGGCACTGGGCCGCTCAGCGCAGGGGCCGTCGCGGAGATCCGCGACGGCTACGCCTTCGAGGGCGAGGTGCTTGAAATGGGCGCGCTCGTAAACGGGGACGCCCTCGCCGGAGTGCCGGTGCGCATCCCCGTGGCGATGTTGAACCGCCACGGTCTCGTCGCTGGTGCGACAGGAACCGGTAAGACTAAGACGTTGCAGGTTCTCGCCGAACAGTTGTCTGCCGCCGGCGTTCCGGTGTTTGCCGCCGACATAAAGGGTGACCTCTCCGGGATAGCGACCCCTGGCACGTCGAGCGAGAAACTGCTGGAACGCACCGAGTCCATTGGACAGGAGTGGCGGCCCGCCGCAGCCCCCACCGAATACTTCACGCTCGGCGGGATGGGCACTGGGGTGCCAATTCGTGCGACGGTATCGAGCTTTGGCCCGCTGCTGCTGTCTAAGGTCCTTGGGCTCAACGAAACTCAGGAGTCAAGCCTAGGGCTGATCTTCTACTATGCAGACAAGGCGGGGCTTCCTCTAGTAGACCTCAGCGACTTGCGTTCCGTCGTGCAATACCTCGTGAGCGATGAAGGCAAGGCCGAACTGAAGACGTTGGGGGGATTGTCGTCGGCTACCGCTGGGGTGATCCTGCGCGAACTCATTAGTTTCGCAAACCAGGGTGCTGACGCCTTCTTCGGTGAGCCGGAGATTGACACCGAACTGTTTCTGCGCACCACGGCAGACGGTAATGGAACCGTGAGCCTATTGGAGATCCCCGGGGTAAACGACAAGCCCGCATTGTTCTCGACCTTCCTGATGTGGCTGCTGGCAGACCTCTTCAATGACCTGCCGGAAGTGGGCGACATTGACAAACCCAAACTGGTGTTCTTCTTTGACGAAGCTCATTTGCTTTTCAACGACGCATCGAAGGATTTCATCGCCTCGATCACCCAGACCGTCCGGTTGATTCGCTCAAAGGGAGTCGGCGTGGTCTTTGTCACGCAAACCCCGAAGGATGTTCCCAACGATGTGCTCGCTCAGATCGGGTCACGCTTTCAGCACCAGTTGCGGGCACACACCCCGGATTCGGCGAAAGCGCTCAAGGCGACAGTGTCGACGTATCCGACATCCGAATATGACCTCGGTGAGGTGTTGACGACGCTTGCCACGGGCGAAGCGGTCATTACGGTGATGAACGAGAAGGGTGCGCCTACTCCGGTGGCGTGGACTCGATTGCGTGCGCCGCAGGGGTCGATGTCTCCGACTGACGATGCGGTAATGGCGGCAGCGGTCGCCGCTTCCCCGCTGATGGCCACCTACGGCACCGCTGTAGACCGTGAATCTGCGCGCGAGATACTCGCCGCCAAGATGAACGCAGCAGCCGAAGCGGATGCCGCAGCAGAAGCTGCGGAGGCAGCAGAGGATGCCGCTGAAGAGGCAGAAAAACTGGCCAAGGCCAAAGCGAAAGAACAAGCGAAGATCCAGTCTGACTATGATCGCGCACTCAAAGACATGAACAAGTCGACGTCGTCACGCACAACGTCGCGAACATCGGCACGCAAGCGGCCCTCTGGACTGGGCGATGTCTTGGGTTCGCGAACTGGGCAAACCGTGGTGCGTGAGGTGCTGCGTGGCATATTCTCCACGCTCAAAAGGCGCTGACGTCACGAACGTCTTGCCGCGAGCAGCCTCCGCTCGCGGCGTGCCCTCCTACGCGGCGACCGATCCGATGATCGAGAGGATCAGCACAAGAGCGCCAGCAGTGAGCGCGGTCGCTCCGATTGAGATGAGCACGACGAGGCTGGGGTAGCGTTCAAGAAGATAGAGCGCGTGCGGGTAGTCCCGACGGAGTTCACTGGTCGACACCGTGCCGGGAATAGTGAACACCGGCACCTCAAGCTCCTCGACGACGGCATTCATATCATCAATAGTCCAATATTGGCCGCGCATCCGCAGCAGACGACGATTGTTGGCGCCGAGGACCACGAGCTGGGGTCGACACTCAGACCCGTCACTCGTATAGACATTGGCGCGGAGAATGGATTCCACCTCGGATTTGTCGAAGTGGACCAGTCGACCAAAGAACCCGCGTTCGGTGATGGTGGCGGAGTCGGGGCCCATCCAGATGGCACTGCGAACATAAGCGATGGATGCTGCAACGGCAAGCAACACCACGGCGATCTGAGCGACGACTACTGCGCGCCACGGGCCGTCCGGAAGCACGAGGATGTACAGCACGCCGAAGACTGGTCCGATAAACGCTATCGCGGCGAAAAGGCCGCGATAGAAAAGCGACCGAGGGAGGTCGAGTCGTCGACGAGGATCAGTCCGAGCGGGAGCGTTGCCGGCACCGCTACGCGACAACAGCGGTCCCTTCGTCGATGCTTTCCTGCGGGATGACTACCAGTTAGAGCGGAGAATGGGGGATTCGAACCCCCGAGGGCTTGCACCCAACACGCTTTCCAAGCGTGCGCCATAGGCCACTAGGCGAATTCTCCTGGTCAGCCGAACGCGCTTAAACGCACACGACCTCAAGTGATCATAACGGGGTGCGCCGTTCTACGGTAATCGGCACAGATCCGACCGCGAATGGACGGAGTAAATCAGGCGCACGCAGCGGGCTCAACATTGGGTAGACTGGGGGCGGCTCCTCGCGTGGCGCCATCCAGGCCAACTCCCCCAGGACGGAAACGTAGCAAGGGTAACCGGGCTCTGGCGGGTGCGCGAGGGGTCTTTTCCGTTAAGCTGCGGGTGCCTCTGCCTCTGGGCCTATTCGCCCCGTAGGCTGATCGTGTGGCGCGCACAATCTACATAACGTCCATCGAAGGTCATGCTGGCAAGTCCACAATTGCCCTCGGTCTACTAGACACGCTCAGCCGTGAAGCGAACCGCTTGGGAGTGTTTCGCCCCGTGGCGCGCACGAGCGATGAACGAGACTACGTCTTAGAGATGTTGCTCGGGCACAGTGCTGTCGGCGTCAGCTACGACGATGCCGTCGGCGTCGGGTATGACGATGTGCATACCGACTCAGAAGCCGCGCTCACCCGAATCATCGAGCGTTTCAAAGCCATCGAAGCACAGTGTGATGTCGTCGTCATCCTGGGTTCGGATTACACAGATGTCGGTAGCCCAACAGAGCTGTCGTTCAATGCGCGAGTCGCCGCAAACCTTGGCGCGCCCGTTCTTCTGGTGTTGGGCGGCCAGTCCGAAGATGGCGAGAATCGCAGTCCAGGTGACATGGCCCAGGTCTATTCGATTGCGCATCAAGAGTTGAATGCCGCCCACGCCACGCTTGTCGGCGTGGTCGTGAACCGGTCCGATCCCGATCGTCTCCCCGATATTGTGGCGGGAGTCAGCGCCGCCGTCGGCGACGATACCCCGGTGTGGGCGATTCCCGAGGACCCGTTCTTGATCGCCCCGAGCCTTGCGTCGCTGCTGGCCGCTGTCGACGGTGAACTGCTCAAGGGTGACAAGGAACTGTTGTTGCGGGAAGCCCTCGGCGTTGTGGTCGCCGGCATGACCATGGAAAACGTGCTCACGCGTCTCATTGAAGGCTCAGTCGTTGTCGTCGCTGGTGACCGTTCTGATGTGTTGCTGGCGACACTGATGGCGCACGCCTCAGAAACGTTCCCATCGCTGGCAGGCATCATCCTCAACGGCGGTTTCGACTTGCTGCCCCAAATCGAACGCCTTATTGATGGGTTGAATCTCTCACTGCCCGTAATCCGCACTTCCCTGGGCACCTACGACACAGCTCGCATCATCACCAAGACACGGGGTCGGCTCGCCGCCGAGTCTCCGCGAAAGTTCGATACGGCCCTTGCGCTGTTCGAACAGCATGTGGATGCCTCGGAACTGCTGCGCCGCCTCGAACTGAACCCGCCAACGGTTGTCACGCCGCTGATGTTCGAGTACGGGCTTTTGGATCGCGCCCGCCAGCGACCACAACACATTGTGTTGCCCGAGGGCGACGACGATCGCATTCTTCGGGCATCCAGTACCCTCCTTCGCCGCAACGTCGCCGAACTCACGATTCTGGGTGACGAGGGGGAAGTGCGCGGTCGTGCGGCCGAACTGGGCCTAGACATCTCCGGCGCGCGCATCCTGAGCCCCTTCGATGAGCCGCTACGGGAACGTTTCGCGACAGAATACGTGAAGCTGCGGGCCCACAAGGGAATGACAATGGAGGTGGCGAGGGAAACCGTCACCGACGTGTCGTACTTCGGCACGATGATGGTGCAATTGGGGCTCGCCGATGGAATGGTTTCTGGGGCCGCGCACACCACCGCGCATACGATTCGCCCCAGCTTTGAGATCATCAAGACCAAGCCAGACGTCTCCATTGTCTCCAGCGTGTTCCTGATGTGTCTCGAAGATCGTGTGCTCGTCTACGGCGACTGCGCTGTGAATCCTGACCCGGACTCCGCCCAGCTTGCCGACATCGCCATTTCGTCTGCCGCGACCGCCGCACAGTTCGGGATCGACCAGCGTATTGCGATGCTCTCGTACTCCACCGGCACCTCCGGCAGCGGCGCCGATGTGGACAAGGTGCGCTCCGCGACCGCACTGGTCAGCGAACGTCGCCCCGACCTGCGCGTGGTCGGCCCCATCCAGTACGACGCCGCGGTGGATGTGGCGGTCGGCAGGTCGAAGATGCCCGACTCTGAGGTTGCTGGCCGGGCCACCGTTTTTGTGTTCCCCGACCTCAACACCGGCAACAACACGTACAAGGCCGTCCAACGCAGTGCGGGCGCCGTCGCGATTGGGCCGGTACTTCAAGGCCTACGCAAACCGATCAACGACCTTTCGCGCGGAGCACTCGTGCAAGACATCGTGAACACTGTTGCGATCACTGCCATTCAGGCGCAGGCCGTGGCCGCGGAAGCAGCGGAGCAAGCATGACTTCTGTCTTCGTCGTGAACTCCGGATCGTCGTCCATCAAATGGGAGCTGTTGGATGCCGAGTCCGGTTCCGTCTCTCGAGGCGGCATCGTGGAACGCATCGGCGAACCCGGCGGAGGCGCAGCGGACCATGACGATGGGATGCGGCAGATCTTGGCGGAGCTCGGCGAGGAGCATCCGGCCGTCGTTGGTCATCGCGTAGTCCACGGCGGCGCGGAGTTTACGCAAGCCACCGTGATCACCGACGAGGTAGAGCGCCAACTCGAGGAGATCTCGGTGCTCGCCCCGTTGCACAATCCGGCCAATCTCAAGGGCATTCGTGCCGCACGAGCGACCTTCCCGACGGTGCGGCATGTTGCCATCTTCGACACTGCATTTCACGGCACACTGCCTCATCACGCATACACGTATGCGATTGATGCGCAACTGGCCCGTGCCCACGGTATCCGCCGCTACGGTTTTCATGGAACGTCGTACCGCTACGTGTCCGGACGAGCCGCGGCGATGCTCGGGAAGGACCTCGCGGACCTCAAGCTGATCGTGTTCCACCTGGGCAACGGAGCTTCGGTATGTGCCATCGACGCCGGAAGCAGCGTCGACACGTCGATGGGGATGACCCCGCTTGAGGGACTCGTGATGGGAACCCGCTCGGGCAACATTGATCCTGGCGCGCTCTTCCACTTGGGCCGCGCGGGCATGGATCTTCCCGGTCTTGACCACCTCCTGAACCGCGAAAGCGGGCTGTTCGGCATGACCGGCACCGGGGATATGCGCGATGTGCAGTCCGCAGCCGATTCCGGTGACGACGATGCTCAGGCGGCGCTTGCTGTCTACTACCACCGGCTTCGTCACTACTTGGGCGCCTACCTGGTGGCTCTTGGTGGTGCTGACGCGATCGTGTTTACCGCAGGAGTCGGCGAGAACAACGCGAACACCCGACGGGCAACTCTCGAGGGGCTTGAGTCGTTCGGCATAGATCTGGATGCTGCGGTCAACGCCCTGCCGAACGATGGTGAACGCGTGATTTCTGCGTCCGATTCCCGGGTCAAGATCCTCGTGATCCCCACCAATGAGGAACTGCAGATCGCCCGCGAATCGGTCGCAGCCGCTCTCGGTTAGCAGTTCTTCTGCACGTCACGAGAGCGAAGAGCGATACGGCCAGATGGTAGTCTGTCCAGCAATCCGGCACAGACCGGCCAAGGTCAGGGAATTGTGCGAGAAGGTCTAAGTGGCGTGACGCCGAAGCGCTCAGCGGCTTGGTTTCGCGGCGATATCAATGGACTTAGGGTTCTCGCGATCGTCCCGGTTGTCGCTTTTCATGCCGGCCTTCCTGGCTTCGGCGGTGGGTTCGTCGGGGTCGACGTCTTTTTTGTGATCTCCGGATTCCTCATCACCACCAATCTCTTGCGTGAGGTTGAGTCAACCGGGCGCATCAGCGTCAAACAATTCTGGGCGAAACGGGTCAGGAGGTTGGTTCCCGCCTCTGTGCTTGTGGTCGTGGTATCGCTGCTGGCAGCACTATGGATACTCTCGCCACTTGAATGGGCTACGGTCGCGACTTCGGCGGGCGCCTCGCTGCTCTATGTGTCCAATTTCTTTTTCGCGCAGCAATCGACGGACTACTTCGCCTTGGACCTAGGGGAGTCCAGCCCCTTCCTGCACACTTGGTCGCTCGGCGTCGAGGAGCAGTTCTACCTTATTTGGCCGATCCTCGTGATGGTTGCAGTCGTGATCGCCCATCGGCGTCGTCTCCCAATCCGGCGCGCGCTGCTCATCGCCTTCGCGGCCACGATCGTCGTCTCTTTCACTCTGGCACTCTTCTGGACTCAGGCGGCGCCGACCGCAGCGTTCTATCTTCTGCCAGCACGTGCGTGGGAGTTCGCGGCGGCGGGACTTCTGGCGCTCATACCCGCGAAGAGCCTTGGCCCCAAGTTTGTCCGCACCTCGATGGCAATCGTTGGCATTGTCATGCTTCTCGCGACAGTTGTGCTTCTTCCAGAAACCACCCCGTTTCCGGGCTTTGCCGCACTCCTTCCGGTGGCAGCGACGATGCTGATCATTGTGGGAGGTCGCCGCGGGCTTGACGAGTCAGCCCCGTGGACGGCACGTGTCCTTGCCCTCGCCCCAATGCAGTGGGTCGGTACGTTGTCCTATTCCTGGTATTTGTGGCATTGGCCGATGATTGTTCTCGCGGGAGTTGCGTTCGGTTCCCAGAGCATCCGCCTGCTATCCGCCGCGGCGATTGCGTCTTTTTTTGCGGCGTGCGCTACCTACTATCTCGTCGAAAACCCGGTTCGTTTCAGCCCCGTGTTTGTCAAGTCTCTGCGGCGAACTTTTATTGCGGCCGGAGCGGTCACCGCCGTCGGGGTGCTTGGCGCGAGCGCTGCAGTAGTAGCGGGCAATGCGGCTGTCGCACAGTTCTCGCTGATCGAGCAAGCGAGGGAGGAACGCCCAAACTATGAGTGTGACCGCGACACCACGATCATTCAAGGCACGAATTTGTGCGAGATGGGCGACCTCGACAGCTCGACGACGGTTGTTCTCTACGGAGACTCACACGCCGGGCAGTGGAAGGATGCGTTGGGGGAGGCCGCCAAGCAGGAAGGCATTCGTCTGATCGTGCGCTGGCTGGGTGCCTGCCCAGCGACCGGCGTCACCGTGACCGCTGGAGACGGAACGTGGCTCTCCGAATGCGCCACCCATTTTGACGACACGATGGCGATCATCGCGGAACTGGAACCCGACGCGATCGTGATATCGCAGGCCGAGCGCTATGACGGCAGGATTGTTGACGCGAACGGGCAGGCCCTTGAATTGCCCGCCCAGCTCGAACTGTGGGAATCCTCCTACGACAGCACCCTCACAGCGCTGGCGGCTGTGAGCCCCCGTATCGGCCTTATTGAAGACAACCCTGCTTTCGACGATGATCCCAACGCCTGTTTGGTGCGTTTTGGCGAGTCCGCGGAGAGCTGCGCCTCCCTTCGAACCGAGGCATTGGAGTCCACGTCTGTTCTGAGAGCCGTATCTGCTTCGGTAGTCGCTGATCATGACATTGCCGCCTTTTTCACTACCGTAGATACCCTCTGCGACGATGTCTGCAAGGTCATGGACGGCGAAGTGCCTGTCTACTTCGACAGCAACCACCTCTCGCGACAGTGGACGATGACGCAGGTGCCTGAGCTTCGCGAGTTTGTCACATCACTGGTCCAATAGCGGCGAGTGCCTAGTCGAGTCTCTTGTGATCCCCACCAATGAGGAACTCCAGATCGCCCGCGAATCGGTCGAAGCTGTGACCCGCTAGACCAGTTTGTGTCCCCCGTAGTGGACTCTTGTGCTTCTCCGCACTGAGCTTTTATTATGATTGCGAGCCCGAATTCGGGCGGTCTCAACGCTGGGCCAACCACCCTGCGAGTAGCTAACCACTCCTCGAGTTGAGACTGCATGCATCCTGCATTTCGGTCTCGCGATCAGGGGGCATTGTGGTTTTCAGGGAACCAATTTTTAGTACGCGTAAGCAGACGAAGAGTCTGGCGCGAATCGTTCGGGCGAGTGCTGCAACGCTTGCTACCGCGGGGCTTGTCGCGCTCTCGCTGTTCTCGACTGGCGCTCCGGCGCAGGCGGTAGCTGGCGATGATTCCACTGCTGAATCAACTTTTCTTTCAGGAACGTTGCTAGCAAATCTTCTGCCGCTAGGGATCGACCTTGGCGCGTCCAGTGCGAGCAATGATGGCACGCAAGCGCTTCAGACCGAAACTTCGGGTGTCGACGCCCTCGTTGGTGCCACCGCGGGCGTTGGCGCCGTAGAGGTTCCCATTGTTCTCGCGGATGCCGGTCTGTTGGGGACTTTTGCGCAAGCAGCCAACGATGGCAGCTCGATCGCCGCTTCCGGAATCGCCACCGTGGACGGCGACATCGGGGTCGCCCACATCGACCCGGAAGACGTTCCTTCCATTCTGTCCCTTGATCTTGCCGAAATCTTGGCTGGTGGCTTCGCAACTGAGCTCACACGACTGCAGCTCGATGTGGGGGCAGTGAGTTCACGCGCCGAGTCGGTAGCGGCGGCCGCAGCAACGGGAGACTATGAAATTGTCGGTTCTCAACTGCTGCTCACCAGCGATTCGATCGCTGGCATTTCGGCGACCGTAGATTCGCTGGCAGACACGCTGTCAGCGTCGGTGGACGCAGTCGCCGGTCCGGGCGGTTCCCTTTTGGGCACCGTAACAGCAACAGCATCAGATGCCTTCTCGTCTGTTGGCCTCGTGAGTTTGGGCGACACCACTGCGAGCGTCACACTCGACTTGCCGGCCGCCATCGCGCCGCTTCTTACGGAGGTTACTTCAGGCCCGGTGACGGTGAACCTGGGTACGGGCGAGATCGTTGTTGACCTTGCCGAGTTGAAGGGCGGTTCACTGTCTGGGCTTCCTGCGAACACCGCTGTGCTCACCTCTGCAGAACTTGTAGAAGTTTCAGATGCCGTTACAACGATCATTGGCGACTTCGCTGACGAGCTCGAGGATGTGGTCACGGCGGCGCTCGGCGCCGCTGCGGTTCAGATTGACGTTGAACTTGAAGTAACACTGCCGCTCACGTCCGTTGCTATCGATCTTGCTGATGTTTCGGTGTCGGGCACTCTCGCCCAACTCGCTGCGGGAACGGGCACAATTTCCGTCACTGGTTTGGTCGGTTTGCCCGTCGTCGGAGCGACGGTTGATGCGCTCGCTGCGGCACTAGTGGCACCGCTCGGCCTTGCCATTAGTCCCATAGCGGCTGGGCTGCTCGACCCGAGTGATGGTGCGCTCAAGACGTTTATCGACGGAATCCAGACGGGGGTCGTCGAGCCGGTCGCGGCAACGTTGAACCCATTGCTGCTCACCCTCGACACGATCGTGACGATGACGGTCAACAACCAAGAGTTGATCGGCGTTGCCCCGAACCAAGAGTTCGTCGAAACCGCTCTTCGTGTCGGTTTGCTTGCACAGGGCCCGGTTGCAAGCCTCGTGGAATTGGATGTTGCACGCTCCGCTGTCGGGCCGAACCATGTAGGAGTTCGTCCGGTCATCACTGATATTGATCCAACCAGCGGCCCGGCAACGGGGGGAACCTCAGTAACAATCACGGGAACCGACTTTGGGGGTTCCACAGGCGTCACCTTTGATGGCGTAGCTGCCACCGACTTCGTCGTCGTGAGCGATACCGAGATCACCGTGACGAGTCCCTCCCATGCCGCAGGCGACGTCGATGTGATCATCCAACATCCAGCGGGAGCTTCGAATGTGGAGGAGTTCACCTACACGCCGGTTCCCCTCATCTCTACTCTCGTGCCCGAATTCGGGCCGGTTGAGGGCGGCACCGTGGTGATCATCACCGGTTCCGAATTCACCGGCGCAACTGGCGTGACGTTCGATGGAGACGACGGCACTTCGTTCAGCGTCGACAGCGACACACAAATCACGGTGACCAGCCCGGCACATGCTCTTGGGGCAGTCGACGTGATCGTCGAACGAGCATCGGGTGATTCGGCTCCAGCGACCTTCACCTATCGAGGCGCTCCGACAGTCTCCGACCTATCACCAACTGAAGGGCCACTCGCGGGCGGCACCGAGGTGACCATTACGGGAACCGGTTTCACGGGTTCGACGGGAGTGACCTTCGACGGGGATGCGGGAACCTCCTTCAGCATCGTCAGTGACACCGAGATTACTGTCGAGAGTCCGGCACACGTGGCCAGCACCGTTGCCGTCATCGTGCAGCATCCGCTTGGCGATGTCGCTGCGGGCAACTTCACCTACACCGCTGCTCCGATCATCTATTCTCTGTCGCCGAATATTGGCCCGGTCGCTGGCGGCACCGTCGTGGACATTGCGGGTACCGGTTTCACCGGGGCCACGGGCGTCACTTTTGATGGCGTTGCCGGAACCTCTTTCAGCGTCGTCAGTGACACCGAGATCACCGTTACCACCCCGGCCCACGCAATTGACGTCGTCGATGTGATCGTGCAGAACACGCCGTCCGATTCGGCGCCCGGGACGTTCAGTTACCAGGCCGCTCCCACGGTGGCATCACTTGCCCCCGACGAAGGTCCGCTTGCGGGAGGAACGGAAGTTACGATCACCGGCACCGGCTTCACCGGAGCAACGGGAGTGACGTTTGAAGCAGAGGCGGGAACGTCGCTCACCGTCGTGAGCGATACCCAGATCACCGTCACCACGCCCGCGGGTGCTGAGGGCGCTGCGGCCGTAGTAGTCGAGCACCCCGCTGGCGACGTCGACGCGGGCGACTTCACCTACGTTGCGGCACCAACCGTTTCAGCGATGGTCCCCGACTTGGGGCCGGTCGCGGGAGGAACGCCGGTGACTTTGACCGGCACCGGATTCACCGGGGCAACGGCCGTCACATTCGATGGGGATGACGGAACCTCCTTCACTGTTGTAAGCGACACCCAGATCACCGTCTCGAGCCCTGCTCATGCAGCTGGCGCGGTTGCCGTAATCGTGGAGCACGCGGGTGGAGATGCTGCAGCGGGAGACTTCACGTACCTCGCGAACCCGGTTGTCACCGATCTGGCTCCTACCTCCGGTCCTCTGGCTGGCGGCACCGTCGTCACCGTCACCGGTTCGGGTTTCACCGCGGCGACCGGGGTGACTTTCGATGGGGATGCGGGAACGTCGTTTACGGTGGAAAGCGATACCGAAATCACTGTCACTACTCCGGCCCACGCCGCGGGTGACGCAGCCGTTGTGGTGGAGCATCCGATCGTCAATGCTGCTGCTGGTGACTTCACCTACGTCGCGGCACCGACGGTCGTGTCGCTGTCGCCCGTAACAGGATCGACAGCGGGTGGCACGGTCGTCACGATCACCGGTTCCGGGTTCACCGGCGCAACCGGCGTGACCTTTGACGGGGATGCCGGAACCTCGTTCACTGTCGTGAGCGACACCGAGATCACTGTTTCGACCCCGGCACACGCCGCCGGTGCGGTCGAAGTGACGGTTGTTCATCCGGGCGGAGCGTCTACCCCGGCGACCTTTACCTACCGCACCGACCCCACCGTGACTCTTGTCTCGCCCAACGCCGGTCCGGTTGACGGTGGCACGGTCGTCACGATCACCGGTTCCGGGTTCACCAGCGCAACCGGCGTGACCTTTGACGGGGATGCCGGAACCTCATTCACCGTCGTGAGCGACACCGAAATCACCGTGACGACACCGCCGCATGCTGAGGGGGCTGCGGCAATCGTGGTTCAGCATCCGATCAATGACACCGCGGCGGGAGACTTCAGCTACGCCGCGTCAGGTATTCCGGTCGTGAGCTCAATGTCACCTCTCGTAGGGCCTGATGCCGGGGGTACGCTCGTGACGCTGCGCGGCACCGGGTTCTCGGGCACCACCGGCGCACGTTTCGGTGAGGTTTGGGGAACTGACTTCACCGTGCTGAGCGATACCGAAGCAACGGTGGTTACCCCAGCGCATGACGCGATGTGGGTGCCGGCGGTCTTGGCCGCGGGAACAACCACGGTCAGCACACCAGGGTTCACGTTCCAACTCACTACGCTGGCGGACACGGATGACGGTCTCGCCTTTACCGGCACGTCGAGTTTCCGCACTGTGTGGTTCGCATTCGCTCTCCTCGGTGCGGGTGGGCTGCTGCTGTTTTCTCGAGGCTGGTTTGGGCGCTACCGCGCGTAAATAGGGGAGGCAGCGCATTGGGGCGCTGCCACCCGGTCACTCGCTTCGAGAGCCAAGCACGTGCAGGGTTCCCCCTCACCCCCCCTAGAGGGAGCCCTGCACGTCCATTGGGTAATGCATGCCACGGATCAGGTGTGGCGGTAGTCGGTAACCAGCCGACCAAAGATGATTCGCAGCGGGCGGTGCCCCGGTTTGGTCACTGTCGAAAAATTCTTCCGAGCGCGCCAAACGGTGCGAATTCGTGCACCACACGTTGGGAACGTCAGCGGGCACGACTACGCTAGGGGCGTGGTTGCTGCCCTTTATCGTCGATACCGGCCTGAGACATTCGCTGAACTCATCGGCCAGTCTCAGGTGACCGATCCGCTGCGCACGGCGTTGCGCACCGACCGGGTCAATCATGCGTATCTCTTTAGCGGCCCGCGCGGGTGCGGCAAGACGACATCCGCCCGAATTTTGGCTCGCTGCCTCAACTGTGCTGAAGGCCCAACTGACACCCCGTGTGGGGTGTGTGCCTCGTGCGTTGAGCTGTCGCGTGACGGTGGGGGATCACTCGACGTTGTTGAAATCGACGCGGCCAGCCACAACGGTGTCGAAGACGCCCGCGATCTGCGCGAACGGGCCGTGTTTGCTCCGGCCCGTGACCGGTTCAAAATCTTCATTCTTGACGAAGCACACATGGTGACACCGCAGGGCTTCAACGCGATGCTCAAGATTGTCGAAGAGCCGCCGGAACATGTGAAGTTCATCTTCGCGACCACCGAGCCAGACAAGGTGATCGGCACGATTCGTTCGCGCACCCACCACTACCCATTCAGGTTGGTGCCGCCCGCTCAGATGCTCGACTATGTTCAGCAACTGTGCGAGAGCGAGAGCGTTGAGATTGAACCGGGCGTGCTGCCTCTCGTGGTGCGAGCTGGTGGAGGATCTGTGCGGGACACGCTTTCTCTGCTCGATCAACTCATCGCCGGCTCCGATACCCAAACCGTTGGCTATGAACGTGCCGTGGCCCTTCTCGGTTACACACACGCCGAACTACTCGATGAGGTGATTGACGCTTTCGGTTCCGGCGACGCCGCCGCTGCCTTCTCGTCGGTCGATCGTGTTATTCAGACCGGGCAAGACCCGCGTCGTTTTGTGGAAGACCTTCTCGAGAGGATGCGCGACCTCATTGTCGTGGCGGCAACCGCCGACAACGCAGCCTCCGTGCTTCGGGGCATTCCTCACGATCAACTAGAACGGATGGCTCAGCAGTCGCACACTCTGGGGGCCGCCGAGCTCTCTCGCGCGGCTGATGTCATCAACGCGTCTCTTTCCGAAATGACGGGGGCCACCTCGCCGCGACTGCACTTAGAGCTCATGGTCGCTCGCATTCTGGTTCCGGCCAGCGACGACACTCAACGTGGCGCGCTTGCTCGTGTTGAGCGCCTCGAGCGGCGTATGGGAATAGACAGCGACGGCTCGCTCAACGCCTCGACACCAGATCCTGAGCCAGTCAAGGCTTCAGACGCTCGCCCGGCCGCGGCTTCACCTACTGAGCGGTCCGAGCCGCGCGCGTCGGCCACGCCCAACGCGACGGAACCGGCTCGCTTGGCATCGAGTGCGACACCGATCGTAGCGCCAGGCTCCAACTCGCCCTCCTCAGCTCTGTCCACGCCCGCAGCGAAGCCCCGCACCGCTCCGCTTTCGATCCAACAGGTCAAAGACGCATGGCCCGAGATTCTTGATGTCGTCGAGAAGCTCAAACGCACAGCGTGGCTTGTCGTATTCACCGCAAAGCCACTCGAATTGCGTGACGACAAAGTTCTTGTGTTGAGCTTTGCCAGCGAGCGGGATGTCGAAGCGCTGAAGCAGCGCAGTGCGCCAGGCGAGGGGGTTGGCGACTACCTCAAGAAGGCTTTCGTGCACGTGCTCGGGTTCGAGCCGGCATTTATCGCCAAGGTCGAAGGGGTGCAGCCCGCCGCGCAGGCGAGCCGCCCGCCGTCTGCACCTTCGCCGGCAGGAGCGCCGCAGCAAACCCAGCCAACGGTCAGCGCGAGCTCAGCCGGCCCCGTCACGGGCTCGCGGCCGCAGCAGTCGGCTCCGGCCGGTGACGAGGTGCCCGAACCCGAGGAGCCTGCGCCGGCCGAAGATCGTGAACCTGGGGGATGGGCGGTCGCACCGATTCCAGAATCTGAGCCAGAACCAGAAGTTGATCCGTCGATGCCGCGTGGTGGCTCTGTCGGGCACCCGACGGCGAAGCAGCAGGCGCAACAGGCCAAGCAGGCGGTGGCACACCCCGGATCCCCGTCGGCCGCGTCGACAGCGGCATCCACAGCAACGCCTGCGCCAACCGGCCGCGCGGCGATGTCAGAAGCAGCTGCGCAAATCGATCGTTCCCGCTACGGGGAGTCGGTCGTGCGGGAACTGCTGAACGCCACCTTCATTGAAGAACAGCAGGTCGCTCCGCGCATTGTGCCTCAGCCGAGAGACGAGTAACCCGTGTACGACGGAATTGTTCAAGAACTGATCGACGAACTGGGTCGGCTTCCGGGCATCGGCCCCAAGTCTGCTCAACGCATCGCCTTTCACATTTTGCAGACCGAGAGCTTTGACGTGCGTCGACTAGCGGAATTGCTCAACGAGATCCGTGACAAAGTCCATTTCTGTGCGATCTGCGGAAATGTCACCGAGCACGAGACCTGCTCGATCTGTCGTGATGCTCGCCGCTCACCGGCCACGATCTGTGTCGTCGAAGAGGCAAAAGATGTTGTGGCGATCGAGCGCACCCGCGAATTCCAAGGGCTGTATCATGTACTCGGTGGGGCCATCAGCCCCATTGATGGAATCGGCCCTGACCAGTTGCGCATCAAACAACTGTTGGGCCGGTTGGCTGACGGTGTCGTCACAGAAGTCATCATTGCGACAGACCCCAATCTCGAAGGTGAAGCAACCGCGACCTATCTCACGCGGCTTCTCGTTCAACCCAACCTTCGAATCTCGCGCCTCGCGTCGGGACTCCCGGTCGGCGGAGATTTGGAATACGCCGACGAGGTAACGCTCGGCCGTGCGTTTGAGGGTCGCCGCACGATCGACAACTAGTGCTCCCGTAACGAACAACGTCGGTGGCGCTGACACCGTTAGACTCGTACTTTGGGCATCAGTTGCCCGCTAGACCTCGCTTCAGGAGAACAATGAGCCTCATCGTTCAGAAGTTCGGTGGCTCATCGGTTGCCGACGCTGAGAGTATCAAACGTGTCGCAAAGCGCATCGTCGAGACCCGCAAAGCAGGATATGACGTCGTCGTCGTCGTCTCTGCCATGGGCGACACCACTGATGAACTTTTCGACCTCGCCGAACAAGTTGTCCCCGTGCCTACGGGCCGCGAGCTGGACATGCTGCTGACCGCGGGCGAGAGAATTTCCATGGCACTGCTGGCCATGTCGATCAAAAGCTTGGGCGTGGATGCCCGCAGCTACACAGGCAGTCAGGCCGGAATGGTCACCGACGCCCAGCATGGTGCTGCACGGATTGTCGAAGTATCCCCTCGGCGGGTGCAGGAAGCGCTCGATGATGGCGCTGTCGCAATCGTTGCTGGTTTCCAAGGGTTCAATCGTGGCACCGGAGACATTACGACGCTCGGTCGTGGCGGCTCTGACACCACAGCGGTAGCGTTGGCTGCGGCATTGGGCGCTGAAACGTGTGAAATCTACACCGACGTCGATGGCATTTTCACCGCCGACCCCCGCATTGTTAAGTCTGCCCGCAAGGTCAACCTCGTCACGAGCGAGGAAATGCTTGAGCTGGCAGCAGCAGGAGCGAAAGTGCTCGACGTGCGTGCTGTCGAATATGCGCGGCGCCACGGGGTCAAGATTCACGTGCGTTCGTCGTTCAATAACAACGCCGGCACGGTGGTTATCAATCCGAAGGATGGAGAGAACGTGGAAGAAGCAATCATCACAGGTGTTGCCTCCGATCTGAGTGAAGCAAAGATCACGGTGGTAGGGGTTCCTGACGTTCCCGGTAAAGCGGCACAGATCTTCACGATTGTGGCCACCGCCAACGCCAACATCGACATGATCGTGCAGAATGTTTCCGCGGCCTCCACTGGGCGCACCGACATATCCTTCACCTTGAAGAAGTCGGATGCCGAAGATGTTCTTCGCGCATTGACATTCAACCAGGAGGACGTGGGCTTCGAGTCGCTGCAGCACGATGACCAAATCGGCAAGCTTTCCGTTGTTGGTGGCGGTATGCGCACCAACGCTGGAGTGTCGGCTCGGCTGTTCACGTCGCTCTTCGAGGCGGGCATCAACATGGAGATGATCTCTACGAGTGAGATCCGCATCTCCGTGGTCACCCGCGCCGACACGGTTGCTGAAGCCGTTCGTGTCGTGCACACGGCATTCGGGCTCGACGGCGACGAAGAGGCTGTCGTCCACGCCGGCACTGGCCGCTAACCCGGTCACTCGACCGTAGGTGTTCACTGTTCGGCGCTAAGGTGGCGAACACAAATTTTTAGGTAGAGGTTTTCATGGCTAACTCAGGCATCCGAATTGGGGTCGTCGGCGCAACGGGTCAGGTTGGCGCTGTGGTGCGTCGCCTTCTGGAGGAGCGCGATTTTCCGGTAGCGGAGATTCGCTACTTTGCTTCGGCGCGTAGCGCGGGAACAACGTTGCCGTTCAAGGGTGAGCAGATCACCGTTGAGGATGCAGCCGTCGCTGACCCCGCTGGGCTTGATGTTGCGATCTTCTCGGCAGGTGCCACCACGTCGAAGGCTCAGGCGCCGCGCTTTGCTGCCGCCGGGGTTACCGTGATTGACAACTCTTCCGGGTGGCGGATGGACCCCGAGGTGCCGCTGGTCGTCAGCGAGGTCAACCCGCACGCAATCGATCAGGCAGTGAAGGGCATCATCGCGAACCCGAACTGCACCACAATGGCGGCGATGCCGGTATTGAAGGTTCTGGACGCCGAGGCGGGTCTTGAACGTCTGATCGTGAGCACCTACCAGGCGGTGTCGGGCGCTGGACTCGCCGGTGGCGAAGAGCTGCTGGAGCAGGCGGCTTCTGCAGTTTCACAGAACGCCATGGGACTCGTCGAAGACGGAGCGGCAGTCACGATGCCAACCCCCAACAAGTTCCCCAAGAACATCGCCTTCAACGTTGTGCCGCTTGCCGGCAGCATTGTCGAAGACGGTCTGAACGAGACCGACGAAGAGAAGAAGTTGCGCAACGAAAGCCGCAAGATTCTTGAACTTCCCAACCTGCTCGTAAGCGGCACGTGTGTGCGGGTTCCGGTATTCACAGGGCACTCGCTGTCGATCAATGTGGAGTTCGGCAAACCGCTCAGCCCGGAACGCGCAACGGAATTGTTGGCGAGTGCCTCAGGGGTGAGCCTCAGTGACATCCCCACTCCTCTTGACGCGGCTGGTTCGGACCCCAGTTTTGTGGGCCGGATCCGCACCGATGAGGGAGTGCCCAACGGGCGCGGTCTTGCGCTGTTCATCAGCAATGACAACCTCCGCAAGGGGGCGGCGCTCAATGCGGTGCAGATCGCCGAGCTTGTTGCGGCAAAGATCATCGCGACGGCCGCCGTATAGCAGGCGTCCTTCGCCGTGATCACCGCATCGACCGCCTGATATGACGTTCGGTCCGGCCGTTCGCGCAATCGCGGCTGGTGTGGTGATTGCTGCCACAATCGCGCTGTCGGGCTGTGCGGCCGTTGCCACGTCAGATGAGTCGGTCATGGCGGCGGCGACATCCGGTGGCGTGCGGGTTGCCTTCTATGGCGACTCGTATACCAAGGGATCGGGAACATCTGAACCGGAGTTGCGTTGGTCCACCCTTCTCAGTCAGCAGCATGGTTGGAGCGAATTTAACCCGAGCGTCAGCGGTTTGGGCTTTTTGAGAAAGCGCACACTTTTCGGCGCGGGCGACCTCCCGAGCCTCATCATCGCCGAGAATCCAGACATCGTCATTGTGGCGATGGGGCTTAACGATAACTTCACCTTCGACAGCGTCTCAGGTGAGCTCCCCGACCAGATCTTGCGCGATTTTGATCGCCTGTCGACTGAGCTTCCGGACGCTCAACTCATCGTGGTTGAGCCGTTCTGGTACACGGATGAGCGACCGCGCTCGGTTGAGGTGATCATCTCGTGGGTTGAGGACGCTGCGGCCGAGGTCGGCGCCGATTACATTCCCGGTGCGTCGCGGTGGCTGGAAGGGCATCCAGAATGGATGGCCAGCGACGGGCTGCACCCGAATGATGCCGGGCATGCCGAGCTGGCAAAACGGATGGATCAGGCGCTTCGCACTTTAGGTCTGTAACAGGCGGCTAAAGTGGAGGGGTGAACAAAACCGTCGACGTCGCGCTTATCGGCGGCGGAATCATGAGTGCCACCCTCGGAACCCTGCTCAAGCAATTGCAGCCCGACTGGAATATCCAGATCTTCGAACGCTTGGGCGATTTGGCTCAGGAGAGTTCGAACCCGTGGAACAACGCTGGCACCGGACATTCCGCGCTGTGCGAGCTGAACTACACCCCACAGAAGAACGATGGCTCTATCGAGATTTCGAGCGCGGTGAAAGTCAACGAGCAGTTCCAGGTCTCACGCCAGTTCTGGTCTTACCTCGTCGGTGAGGGCGCCCTGCCCGAGCCAAGCTCATTCATTAACCCGGTCCCGCATATGAGTTTTGTCTGGGGTGAATCCAACGTCGAATACCTGCGCAAGCGATTCGACGCCCTCAAGGATCACCCGCTGTTTGCCGGGATGGAATACAGCGAAGATCCTGCGGTGATTCACGGGTGGGCGCCGCTGATGATGCCGGGACGCCTTAAGTCCGAGCCGGTCGCTGCCACGCATATTCCGTCGGGAACCGATGTCGACTTTGGGGCTCTTTCTCACTTCCTCGTCAACAATTTGGTGGAGTCGGGTGCTGAACTCAGCACTGGCGTTGTCGTCACCGACCTGAAGCGCCAGCGCGACGGATTGTGGAACATTAAGCTCCGCCGCGACGTTGGTGGCACCCCGATCGCGCCAGTCACCGCGCGATTTGTTTTCGTGGGCGCCGGTGGTTATGCCCTCAATCTTCTCCAGAAGTCGGGCATCAAGGAGATCCGTGGTTTCGGCGGGTTCCCGGTGAGTGGTGAGTTCCTGCGTACGGATAATCCGGATGTTGTCGCGGCACACAGCGCCAAGGTTTATGGCAAGGCGGCCGTCGGTTCGCCGCCGATGTCGGTTCCCCACCTCGACCTTCGCGTCGTTGACGGCCAAGGCAGTCTCATGTTTGGTCCGTATGCCGGATTCAGCCCCAAATTCTTGAAGACCGGCTCAATCCTCGACCTGTTCGCTTCCATCCGTTGGCACAACCTGCTGCCGATGGTTGCCGCAGGACTCAGCAATCTGTCGCTGGTGAAGTACTTGATCGGCCAGCTCATGGAGAGCCCCGAAACCAAGTTCGAGGAGCTTAAGAAGTTTGTTCCCAATGCGAAGCCGGAGGACTGGTACCGGATCACGGCCGGCCAGCGCGTTCAGGTGATGAAGAAGGACCCGAAGAAGATCGGTGTTTTGCAGTTCGGGACTGAAGTGGTGTCGTCGGCTGACGGCAGTATTGCGGGTCTCCTCGGAGCCTCGCCGGGTGCGTCCACTGCAGTTCCGATCATGCTCAGTTTGATCGAAAAGTGCTTTCCCGAGCGTATGGGTGACTGGCGCCCGAAGATTGAGAACATGATTCCGAGCTTCGGCCAGCAGCTTTCTGACTCGCCAGAGTTCGCTCATGAGACTCTGGAACGCACCGCGCAAGCACTCCACATCAATCGGTAGAGTGGCCCGGACGGCTCATCTCGTCACTGGCCGTTTCGTCCCCCGGTAGGCAGCACCAAACCCCTAATGTACCCTGATTGTGGGGTACAGTTCGTACCCCGAATGCTGCCATACTGAGGGTGTTGTCCGTACGGTACGGTGCGGCGAGGGGGAGTACGCGTGTCAATCGGCCTACCCGCCCACTTGCGCCGAGAGAGCGTCAGCCGTGCGTTCGCGCGAACGATGAACACGGTCGCCTGCACGAGCTTTGTCATTGCGCTTGCCAGCGTGCTGGCCTGGTATGTCAGTGACAGCACAAGAGTGATGTGGCCAGCAGCAGTCGCCGCAATCCTGATGCTCATCACGGTGTGGTTGATGAACCAGTACCGCTCGCCGTTCGTCACCGTCGCGCACCTTGTGGTTGGTGGGCCTGCACTGTACTGGTTTGCGTTCACCGTGATCTCGCAGGTGCAACCGTTGTCTGCAGCGGGGCAGTTCGTGGTCAACCTACTCGCCATCGGTCTCGTATTGGTCGGGGGCCCCGGTGGGACTCTGCTGTGGAGCATCGTCTGGTGCACGGGTGGGCTTCTTGTTTCGTGGGCGGCGGTTTCCCTTGCGTCTGGACAGCTGATGGGGCAGAGCCTTCATAGCCGCAGTGTGTTTACCGCTTATATCGTCGTGATTCTGGTGTTGATCACGGTAAGGGCAAGTCAGCGGGGCGTGCGCCGGGTGCAGTCAAGTCTGCATCGAGCTGCACGGGACAACGAACTCGCGCAACTCCGTTACGGAATCGAAGCCACGGCGGCGGCTGTGCTCCACGACACGGTTCTTGGGCATCTCGCCTCGATTGCACACGCACCGCCTGGCGCAATCAATCCCCAGCTAAAGCGGGAGATCGTTCGGGACCTTGAGGTCTTGGTGGGGGAGGATTGGCTATCAGGCTCAGCGCACGACCGGGCGGATGGTGCGGCAACGGGGTGGCACAAGAGCACACTCGGAGTAGCAATTGCCGAAGCGCGAGCCATGGAGCTTGAGGTCGACGTAACAGGCGACACTGAGGCGCTCGCCCGGCTTGATCCTCGCGGCGCAACGGCGCTCGGACCAGCGGTCAAACAATGCCTCGTGAACGTGATCAAACATTCGGGGACAATGCGTGCCGAGGTGGCGGTCTTCGCCTCCGACCGCGAGGTAAGTGTTCTCGTCGTGGATGCCGGCAGAGGTTTCGACGATGCTAAGACCGGTGCCGATCGACTCGGGCTGCGGCAGTCGGTTCGACGTCGCATCGAACTCGTGGATGGAAGTGTGCAGGTGTGGTCGACACCAGGGTTGGGTACCTCCGTGATGATTCGCATACCGACGAGCTCCGAAAATACCCTTGTTGCTGGGAGCGCCGTCGAGTGACTACGTCGATCGGACCGCTTTCGCTTCAACAACTCGATCCGTTGGGAACCCTCGACGGGCGATCCATCACGGTGGTCGCAGCCGGCGGCGTTGTCGCTATTAGCTCAATCATGACTGTGCGAGGCTTTGAGGCCGTCACATCCCCTCTTCTAGCGGGGATCGCGATTCTGCTGGTGCTGATTGCGGCTTTGGTCGTTGTGAGGGGCACAAGCCCGTCCCGGACCAGCTTCAGCGCCGTTCTGCACGTGACGGTGCTTGGTCTGCTGGTGGCAGCCTATGCTGTCAGCTCAGCCTCCCTAGGGCCCGCCGGTTCTCTGCTGATCAACTACTGGGGACCGTTGGTGATCGGAATAATCAGTGCCGCGCTGGCTCCGTACCGACCGGTGAGACACCTCATCACGGTGGGAGTACTGGTGGCAGCGGTCACCGGCGTTGTCGCGTTCATTCAATCCCAATCCTCGAACCTTACTGCGCCTGCCTCAGTCGTCGTTCTCGTCGCCCTCACCCCGGTGCTGACCATGTCGCTGGGCGGAAGTGCTTTTGCGAACTCAATCGCTCGAACCCACCGCCGCTGGGTGTCGCGAGCGCAGAGTGCTTCACAACGTCAGCTGGAGCGGCAACAGGTCAGTGTCGCGCGATCGGTGCAACAAGACCGCGTGACGATTCTCAACCGTGACATCGTGCCCCTCTTCGTTGACGTTTCGACACACGGAACTATCTCCTCTGAGCATCGCGTCAGGGCGGCCGAGTATTCGGAGTCCATCCGCGAACTCATGGTCAACGAAGTCAACCGCAGCTGGTTGGAAGCGTTGATCACCGAAACGTTTGAAGCTCGGGACGACATTGACCGGGTGCGAGACCCTCACCGGCTCGCCGCGGCCATGACGCCCTCACAGCAGGCAGCGTTGCGTGCCGCCGTGCTTGCGGTCGCCAGCGGCTCCGAGCTGGTCCGGGACAGTGTGCGGCTGGTCATCGAACAGAACGATACTGTCGCCGTCGTTGTCGTGACAGCCACGGTCGCATCACCCGAATTGCCCTGGCGATCCTTCCTTGACCCCTACTTCGCAGTACTTCGCGTGGTATTTACCGGTCTTAATGTTTCGTATCGCTCACCCTCCCTCACCGTTAGGTTCACGTATGACATCCCCTGAATCCCGCCTGAGTGCGCAAGCCGGCGATCGCGCCCCCATACGACTCGCGATCCTGGATGACCACGAGGTTCTGCTCGACAGCCTCAACAGTTGGATCACCAACAACGCCCCCGATTTCGACGTCGTCCTCACCGCCAGTACGTGGCTGGAGCTCGTGCACAGCGACCGTTTCCCCACCGAACTGGTCTTTCTCGACTTTCAGCTGAAAGAACCCGTCTCGATTGAGGCTCGCGTGCGTACTTGCCGGGCGGCGGGGGCGAAAGTGGTGGTGCTCTCCAGCCTCGACAGCAGAGAGGCTCGTGATCGGGCGCTCGCCGCCGGGGCCGCCAACTTCTTGTCCAAGTCGATGCCGATGCAAGAGGTGATGGATGCGGCCCGCCAGATCATGGGGGTGCAAGCCGAAGGTTCGCAACAGCACGACTGGCGCCCTCTCCCTTCGGGCTCTGCCGGTCAGTCCCGCCCTAAGCTGAGCGCAGGGGAGGCTGACGCGCTCACCCTGTACGCTTCTGGACTAAGCACACCGCAGGTCGCCGAACGCATGAACGTGCAGTACGAGACCGCGAAGACGTACCTGCGCAGAGTGCGTGAGAAGTACGCGAAGGCCAACCGGCCGGCAAGCAAGAAGGCTGACCTTATCCGTCGGGCCGCTGAGGATGGATTTCTACGCTGATGAGCAAACTGTATTTTCGTTACGGAGCGATGAATAGCGGCAAGAGCACCGCGCTATTGCAGGCGGCTTACAACTATGAAGAGCGCGGCCAGCAGGTGTTGTTGGCTAAGCCCCACATCGACACTAAAGGCGATAACGCGATCGTTTCGCGCCTCGGGGTGACACGGCAGGTCGATTTTACGATCGCACCCACCGACGATGTCTACGACGTATTCGCTCGCGAACGCGCCAAGGTCTTTGAGAACACGGGACTGCCAGTGAGCTGTTTGCTCGTCGACGAGGCACAGTTCTTCAGCGAAGCGCAGGTGGATGACCTCCTGCGCATTGCGATCGTTGAGTCAGTTCCGGTGCTCGCGTACGGCATTCGCACCGACTTTCAGACCGTCGCATTCCCTGGCAGCCGTCGGCTGTTGGAGATTGCGCACTCGCTCGAAGAACTTAAAACAATTTGTCGCTGCGGCCGCAAGGCTGTGTTCAACGCCCGCACGGTGGGTGATGACTTCATCTTCGATGGTGACCAAGTCGCGATTGACGGGGTGGATGTCGGATACCAGTCCCTGTGTGGTGCTTGCTATCTCGACGAGAGCGGTGGCGTTCTCAACAGCGGCTGGCGACCCAAAATTGACTTCAGCTACGGGAGCGCACCGGACCCGGACTTCGCCTAGGCCACACAAATGCCGAAACGCCCTCCCGAAGGAGGGCGTTTCGTTGGTGTTCTCTCAAACACAATGTCGGGGTAGCGGGATTTGAACCCACGACCTCTTCGTCCCGAACGAAGCGCGCTACCAAGCTGCGCCACACCCCGATCATCGACCACCTAGGTGATCAACAAATCAAGAATAGCCGATATCTCCGGCGGTGAGAGTCACCACGACGGCTTCGGGCTTACAGGCGAAGCGAACGGGCGCAAAAATGGAGGTTCCGAGACCCGCGCTCACGTTCAGGAAAGCGGCGCGGCGCAGATGATGCCAGACGCTGAGACCGCTCGCCTGCTCGCGGGGAATGTCGCAGTTGGTGACGAGAGCGGGCATCCCGGGAATGCGAACCTGCCCACCGTGGGTGTGCCCCGCGAAGATCGCGTCGGCCCCGTTAGTGACGAGCGCATCGAGCACGTGACGGTACGGGGCATGCGTGACGCCGATGGCTACCGTTTCGGGACCGTAGGGGTCGTCTGCCCACCCGACGTTCTCGCGCATCTCCTCGACATTGGCAGGAAGCCGATCAAGACGCTCCCAACCGCGGTGCGCGTCGGCGGTGCCGAATAGCTCGAGTCGTGAGCCACGGACTTCGAGTGCGCGGGCACTGTTGTTTAGCGATAGCCAACCGAGGGTGTCTTCAAAGTAGGCGTTCAGCGCGTCGGTGTCGAGGTGCTCTGTCGGACGTTTGTTGGAGGTGGGCCCCGCAAAGTAGGTGAAGGGGTTCTTGAACTGCGGCCCAAAGTAGTCGTTGGAGCCGTGAACGAACACTCCGGAGGTCCCCTCGAACGGTTCGAATGCTCGGATGATTCCTTCGAGTCCGCTAGCGTGCCCGAGGTTGTCGCCGGTATTGATGACGAGGTCGGGTTCGAGAACCGCCAGCTCCCGCACCCACTGCTGTTTGCGTGACTGCCACGGCGCCATGTGAAGGTCCGAAATGTGCAGCACGGTGATATCGCGGGCACTCGGGTCAAGAATCGGCAGAGTCTCGTGCCTCACAGTGAAGGCGTTTCGTTCCACAAGGGAGCCCCAGGTGAATGCGGCAACCCCGGCCGCGGCTACCGCACCGAGTGCGGTAGCCGCGGGGGAGAGAGCGCGGCTCATGAACAGGGCAGAATCTGCGCCACGACCAGAGTGATCGCGGTGCTGACCTTGGCGTAACTGCCGGCGCCAGGGTTCGATGAAGTCACGTAGCCGTCGCGAGGATCGCCGGGCGGAACAACCTCACACGCTTGGTTCACGTTCATAAAGCCCGCGCTATTGAGTATCGCCTCAGCGGTCGCGTAGTCGTTTGATTCGCCATCACCCACCGCATCCGGAATCTGAATCTTGTTTCCCTTGCTGGTGTAAACGGTGATCGTCGCTCCGGAGGCGGACTGCGTTCCTGCAGCCGGATCTGTCTTCACTACCTGACCTGCAGGAAGCTCGGAATCGACCTCTCCGCCGTCTTTGAACGTAAAGCCAAGACTGACGAGCACGGACTTTGCCTGCTCGAGAGTCTGCAGGCTCAGGTCAGGTACCTCGGTGCCTGAACCGGCAAGCAAGCTGGGGTCAGGTTCAGGAAGCGCCCCGCCAGGGTACTTAATGTTGAGTGCCGTGTCGGTGGCCTTGGTGATGTAGTGACGCAAGCGATAGCCCTGAACGCCTTCGTAGCTCACCAAGCTCATGTCTTGGAAACCGGAAATATTTCCGACCCAGGTTGCCGTTCCGTAGCGGGTTGTGCCACTGGCCATCCAGGTGTGGACGGCGCCATCGGTCGTTCCCGTCTTACCGAAGATCGGGATGCCATCGTTCGGGTCAGAGTAGGCAGCGTTTCCGCGATTCAGCACTTCCGTGAGCACGTACGCGGTGGTTGCTGCCACTTCGGGCGAGATCGCTTGGCGGCAGTTTTGTTCTTGGCCGCCAAGATCGTTGTTGGAAGCGTCAATAGCCTTGTCGATAATGATGGGCTCACACCACAGGCCGCCGGCACCGATCGCGGCGTACGCGGAAGCTATGCTCAGCGGGGTCACATCGTTGGTGCCGATGATCGACGACGGGAAGCTCTGCAGTTCGTCACCGTCGGCGCGTTCGACGCCCATGCTGGCGGCGACATCGCGAATGTTGCAGAGATCCAGCTGGGTGGCCATCGTGAAGAAGATGCCGTTGATCGACTCGGCAGTTCCTTCGGCGACGGTGAAGATGCCCTTCTCGTTGGCGTTGTTGCCGAACTCTACAGTCCCGCCATACGGGCCATTGCAGCTGTCCAAGAACTGGGAACCGGGGATGTCTCGAGCGGTACCTTCGAGTTTCTCGTAGATTCCCTTGCCCTGATTGAGCCACTCGATGAGCGTAAACACCTTGTAGGTTGAGCCGGGCTGGAACCCACTGGAGCCACCGTAGTTGTAGCTGGTGTTGTAGTTCACGGCGGTGCTCTCCGACCCGCCACCGTCGAGGGTGTCGTTGAAGAGCTTGTTCTCCGCCATCACAAGGACGCGTCCGGTGCCAGCTTCAACGGTGGAGGTTGCGCTTCCTAGCTGGTACGCGGTCTCGGTGTTCGGCGCATACGCCCACGTCGCCTTTTGGGCGGGGATCTGCGCGTCAAGGTCGAGGGTCGTGTACAGCGAGTAACCGCCCTGCTTCCAGTTTTCTAGGCGCTCGTCGACGGTGTCGCCGAGGAATTCAAAGTCCCCTACGCTCTTGACGACATAGTCGCAGAACCACTTGGCGTACTTGTACGCCGAGGTGCACCCGTTGTTGGACGAGGAGAGGTTCACGGTCTCATCGCTCACGTCGAGCGCGATTGCCTCGTCGTACTGCTCCCGGTCGATGGACCCAACATCGAGCATCGCTGCGAGGATGACATCCCGCCGTTCCTGGTTGGCTTCGTAGTAGTCAGGGTCGGAGAGGTTGCGAATACTGGGTTCCTGCACGATGGCGACGAGACTGGCAGCCTGCTCAAGGTTGAGGTCGATCGCGTCAACGCTGTAGTAGCGCTGTGCTGCGGCTTGGATGCCGTAGGTCGCGTTTCCGAAGTTGGCGATGTTGAGGTACGCGGTGAGGATTTCCTTCTTCGTGTAGCGCTTCTCCAACCCGATCGCGAGCTTCATCTCCTTGAGCTTGCGGTCGAAGGACTGGCTGGTGGCCGCATCGTAGGCGGCCTGACGCTCATCCTCATTTGTGAGGGACTCCGCCTCGGAAATGTAGGTGTTCTTCACGAGCTGCATCGTGAGAGTCGACGCACCACTCTCGATGGTGTCGCTGACGAAGTTGCCGATTGCGGCGCGGACGAGGGAGGTGAGGTCAACACCGCCGTGGTCGAAGAAGCGGCGGTCTTCACCGGCGACAACAGCGTCCACTACAAACGGTGAAATCTCATCGAAGCCGACCTCTTGCCGGTTCTGGTCATAGATCGTGGCGATGGCTTTATAGCCGTCAACGTTGCCTTCGCCCGTGTACTGGGCGTAGATGGTGTTGCGTTCGGGCTGCTGACCGATTTCGAGGTAATCGGGGAGAGCATCGAAGATCCCGATGGTGCTGGAGGCGGTGATGCCCGTAACGGCGAGCGCGGGAGCGACCATGGCGGTGATGAGCACGCCAGAGAGAGCGCTGAAGCCGATCAATCCGGCGATAGCCGAAACGATACCGCGGCGCGGAGTTTTATTGGCAGACATATGATCAACAGTAAGGGATTATTGATAACGCCATGCTGAACGGGAGCCGATAAAATGCCCACTTGGGAGTATCTGACAACACCACTGATGGTGCACAATTCCACCGCAATTCTCAACAATTGGGGATCGGAAGGATGGGAGTTGGTGCAGGTCGGTACCGGCCCTGAGGGCGGTCCGGTCGCCTATTTCAAACGCATCAAGGAAGAGAACAAGTAATGTCACAGCTTGATGAGCGGCTCGCAGAGCTGGGCCTCACCGTTCCAGAAACCTCAAAGCCCCTTGCCGCCTATTTGCCAGCAATGGTCTCGGGCAATCTGGTCTACACGGCGGGTCAATTGCCCATGGTTGATGGTGTCCTTGCGGCGACGGGCAAGGTCGGCGCCGACGTGGACGCTGCGGCCGCTCACGAGTATGCCAAGACCTGCGTGCTGAATGGTCTTGCGGCCGCTCGGGGCGCAATCGGGTCGCTCGACCGCATCACGCGGGTGGTTAAGGTCGTCGGCTTCGTCGCGTCTGACCCGAGCTTCACGGGTCAGCCCAGTGTGATCAACGGTGCGTCGGAGTTGCTCGGTGAAATTTTCGGCGAGGCAGGCAAGCACGCCCGCAGCGCTGTCGGCGTCGCGGTGCTACCGCTCGACGCTCCTGTGGAGATCGAGTTCGTGTTCGAGTTCGCGTGATCGAAGTGTGGCACTCCGGCCAGGCCGGAGAGGATGCGCCGCAGCGAACTCTGGATCTTGGTCGCTGGGATCCGGCGCACGCGGGCGTGACGATTCAGACGCGTCGACTGGTGCAGGACAGCCGTGAGGTCGGTGTCGGCGATGTGTTTGTGGCGATCGGTACAAGCGCATCCTCTGCGCTGCCGTTCATTGACGCGGCGCTGTCTCAAGGAGCAGTCGCGGTGCTCGTCGACGCGAAGGCAGCTCAGGGTGTCGATCTTGATGCTCGCGTGTATGCGGTGGCGAACCTGCGTGACGTGATCGGACCACTCGCTGACGCCTTTGTCGATCATCCGTCTGCGTCAATGTCATTGACGGGCATTACCGGCACGAATGGCAAAACGTCTACAGCACATTTGTTGACCCAGGCGTGGCAGCGTCTCGGGATGAGCTCGGCCACGATTGGCACCCTCGGTGCCGGAATCACGGGCGGACGCCGCATCAACATGGGAATGACGACACCGCAGGTCACCGCGGTTCATCACTTCTTGGACGACTTCCACCGGGCCGGCGTCGAAAACGTGGCGATGGAGGTCAGTTCCCACGCGCTCGAGCAGCGGCGCGTCGACGGTGTCGCCTTCGACATTGTGGCGTTCACCAACTTCACTCGCGATCATCTCGACTATCACGGCTCGATGGAGGAGTACGCGGCGCAGAAGGCGAAGATCTTCGCTCTGCCAGGCGTCACCGCGGCTCTGTTGAACCTTGACGATTCCGCCGCGGAGAACCATTTTCACCACACGCTACCCAAGGGTATGCGCGGAATTGGTACTACGTCACGCGGTCACGCCGAAGCGCTCGTCCGCGCCGATAATGTTCAACTAACCACCGAGGGGCTCGAGTTTGACCTCGTGATCGATGGCGAAAGCCACCACGTCGCAAGCGGGCTAATCGGTCGTTTCAACGTCGATAACCTGCTCACGTGTGCAGCGGTGCTGTGGGCGCAGGGCGTCGAACCGAGGAGGATTGCGGCGGTACTGGCGCCTCTTGAACCGGTGCTCGGTCGTATGACCCGCATCCGCGAGAGTGACCGGTTGCCGCTAGTCGTGGTGGATGCCGGTCACACTCCCGATGCGGTTCGTCAAGCGGTCACCGCCCTGCGCGAGTCGGGACACTCTCGCATCGTGACGGTGTTTGGGGCAACAGGTGATCGCGATCCGGGCAAACGTCCTGAGATGGCGCGCATCGTCGAAGAGGGCTCGGATCTGGTCGTGGTCACCGACGACGATGTGCACCATGAGGATGGCGACCAGATTGTTGCCCACATCCGCGCCGGCTTTGAGCATCCTGACCGGGTCGTGGAGATCCGCGATCGGGCAACAGCTATCGCCTACGCAATCGATGCCGCCGCCCCGGATGATGTGGTGCTGTTGCAGGGCAAAGGCCACGAACCGTATCAAATCATTGGCAATGAGCGGGTGCCGTTCAGCGACATCGACACCGCTATCCGCCTGCTCAAGGAGCGCGAACAGTAAAACAGCGCGCACGGCAACTCAGTGCGCACAGTAGGTCAACACACGATGAGGGCCGGGCCGCAATGGCGACCCGGCCCTCATTGTTTCTTCCGATCGTTAGGTGAGTTTGTCGGAGATGATCTGCATCACGGTGGTGTCGGCCAGGGTGGTGGTGTCACCGATCTCGCGACCCTCGGCAACATCCTGAAGCAGACGCCGCATGATCTTGCCTGATCGCGTCTTCGGCAGTTCAGAGACGATGAAGATCTCACGGGGACGGGCGATCGCCCCGATTTCCTTCGCGACATGTAGGCGCAGCAGGGAACTGGCTTCCGCTGCCGTCTGAGCGTGTTCTTGGTTCGATTTGAGGATCACGAACGCGACAACAGCCTGCCCGGTTGCCTCGTCGGCAGCTCCGACCACAGCGGCCTCCGCCACGATGGGGTTAGAGACCAGGGCCGACTCGATCTCGGCGGTCGACAGCCGGTGGCCGGAAACGTTCATGACGTCATCTACCCGGCCGAGCAACCAAATGTCGCCATCCTCATCGACGTGGGCGCCGTCGCCGGCGAAGTAGAGGGGAGCATCGAGGTGCGGGAACTTCGACCAGTACGTTTCCTTGAACCGTTCCGGGTCACCCCAGATGCCGCGCAGCATTGACGGCCACGGTTCCGAGACGACCAGCAGCCCACCATTGGGCGGGTCGACCCTGGTGCCGTCTTCGCCCAAAATGTCGATCTTGACTCCGGGGATCGGCACCTGAGCCGAGCCCGGCTTCAAGGTCGTCAGTCCCGGCAGCGCCGAGATCATGATCGCGCCGGTCTCGGTCTGCCACCAGGTGTCGACGATGGGAGCGGAACCGCCACCGATCACATCCCGGTACCAAATCCAGGCCTCCGGGTTAATGGGCTCGCCCACGGAACCGAGAACCCGAATCGAGCTGAGGTCATACTGCTCAGGAATCTGACGCCCGGCCTTCATGAAGGAACGGATCGCGGTGGGTGCCGTGTAGAAGATGCTCACCCCGAACTTCTGAATGATCTCCCACCAGCGGCCCGGGTTGGGGGCGTCAGGGGTTCCCTCATAGAGCACCTGAGTTGCGCCGTTCGCGAGCGGACCATACGTGACGTAGGTGTGGCCGGTGATCCAGCCGACATCGGCGGTGCACCAGTAGACGTCCGTTTCGGGCTTCAGATCGAACACGTTCTTGTGGGTAAAAGCGGCCTGAGTGAGGTAGCCACCGCTGGTGTGCAGGATGCCCTTCGGCTTGCCGGTCGTTCCCGAGGTGTAGAGCACAAAGAGCGGGTTCTCGGCGGGGAAGGCCTGCGCTTCGTGCTCGGGCTCCGCACTCTCGATCTGATCGTGCCACCACAGGTCGCGACCCTCCGTCCACTCCACGTCGTTCTCACCGCGCTTAACGACCAACACGTTGGTAACGCTGGATTCCCCGCTGGCGAGGGCGGCATCCACTGCTGCTTTGAGGGGGAAAACTTTGCCCTTGCGCCAGCCGCCATCGGCGGTGACCACTAGTTTCGCGCTCGCGTCATCGATGCGGCTGCGCAGGCTCTCGGCGCTGAAGCCGCCGAAGACAACAGAATGGGCGGCGCCGAGGCGAACCGTGGCGAGCATCGCGATGACGGCTTCGGGCACGAGGGGCATGTAGATGGCAACGACATCACCTTGACCGACACCGAGGGCGGCCATCGCGTTTGCGGCCCGCTTAACTTCTGCGGTGAGCTCGGCGTAGGTGATGCTGCGGCTGTCGCCAGGCTCGCCCTCCCAGTGGATCGCAACGCGGTCACCATTGCCAGCAAGTACGTGGCGGTCGAGGCAGTTGTAGGCAACGTTGAGTTCGCCGTCGGCAAACCATTTTGCGAAGGGAGGAGTAGACCAATCGAGGGTTTCGGTAAATGGCTTGTGCCAATGAACGTACCGGCGGGCTTTGTCTGCCCAGAATTCAAGACGGTCTTCTTTGGCTGCCGTGTAAAGCTCACCATCTGCTTCCGAGGTGGAAGAAAAGGCCTCTGACGGGGCAAAACGGCGCGATTCGTGCAAAAGACTGTCAATGGAATTGCTGCTCATTTGATCCTCTTCGATCGTGTGAATGTGTTTGTCGAACACGTGCTTCCTGAAAGTATTCCACCGATTCTAGAACCTCCATTGCATGCACAAACCGGTGCGATACACTGAAATACACCGAATGCAAGTTCGGCACGCGGCAAACTTGATTCCCCCCAATCGATTGTCGCGGTGGCGGCGCCTGTTCCCCCCAATAGGCGCCGCCCCTCTCGTTAACGGCAACTTTCTCGCGATTTGGGTCAGCGGCAGAGTGGTTGTCCTCCACAGCAGCGGTGGTGTCAATCTGCTCCCGCAAAGCGACGATCAAGTGACGCCGCATCGCATCGGCTCCTTACTGTTGCGAGGTGACCGACACCTCTCACGCAACGGAGAGCGCCTTCTCGCCCGACGTTGTTCCCTTCGTCGCCCGACGCATTTTTGCCGCGGCGCCAGACAGTGATGTTGCTATCGTTGCCGCCGCCGATTCCGCCGGCTTCGACTGCGCCGAGGCCGCGCTTGAGGTCAGCGCGCCGGTCAGCTCCCGTTTTGAGGAGGCGACCGTTGCTCTGCACGAATTCGGCCCACTCGCTCCCTACGTTGGTCGCGCCCACACCACAGATGTCCTCGTGAACGGGGCAAGGAATGTGTGGATCGATCGTGGCGGTGGTCTCGAACCGGTCGGAAATCTGGGAATGAGTGAAGCAGATGTGCGCTCGCTCGCTGTGCGCCTCGTCGGCCTCGGTGGGCGACACATCGATGAAGCGACCCCCTGCGTAGATGTGCGTCTGACCGGGGGAATTCGGGTCCATGCCGTGCTTCCTCCGATCTCTGTGGCGGGTACCCTTGTGTCGATTCGGGTACCCAGCCGAGAACCGTTTGGGCTGGCACAGCTTGAAGGTGCCGGATTCTTTCGCGATGTCCCCATGGAGCGGGTGAAAGCGATCGTCGATGCGCGGCAGAATGTGCTCATCTCCGGGGCATCGGCGGTGGGCAAGACCACCTTTCTGGGCGCTCTGCTCGGGGCGGCATCCGAATCGGAACGGATCGTCGCCATCGAGGATGTCGCGGAACTGCGCGTGGAGCACCCGCACTTTGTATCGCTCGAGGCCCGGCAAGCCAACCTCGAAGGTGCTGGGGGCTACGGTCTGCCCGCGCTAGTGAGTCAGGCGTTGCGCATGCGCCCCGACCGGCTGGTAGTGGGGGAGTGTCGAGGTGCGGAGATTCGCGAACTGCTCAGCGCACTCAACACGGGACACGATGGCGGTGCCGGAACGCTCCACGCTAACTCGCTGAAGGATGTGCCGAGCAGGCTGGAAGCGTTGGGGGCACTCGCCGGGCTCGATGCTACCGCCGTAGCCAGACAGGCGGTCAGCGCAATCGGTGCGGTACTGCACCTCAATCGCCGTGACGGGAACCGCAGACTGACCCATCTCGGCCGACTCATGCTTGACGACCGTGATCGCCTGACGATTGTCGAACTCGAATGACACAAATGGTCTCCCAACTGCCCGAGGTGGCCCGTGTCACGCAGCGACTTGCGGTGCTGTTGCACGCGGGGCTCAGCCCGGCGTCCGCTTGGCAGCATGCGGCGCGTGGCGAGACTCCGCAGAGCGTTGCGGCGGCGGTAGCGGCGGCCAGCGGCGAACCAGACGGCGCACCGGAGCTCATCGTGCGGGCATCCGCACAGTTGAATTCGTTGGATCGGCAGGCGTGGAATTCGCTCGCGGCGGCCTGGTTTGTTGCAGGGCACGTTGGGGCACCGTTGGCAGGCGCCCTGCGCAGCCAAGCGCGAGCACTGCGGATGCTCGTGCAGGTGCAGCGCGAAGTAGCTACCGCTCTGGCAGCCCCTGTCACGACAGCACGCATGGTGTTGGCATTGCCGGCCGTTGGTCTCGTGCTGGGGATGCTGCTCGGGTTCGACACGGTAGCAGTGCTCGTGGCGACACCCGTCGGGTGGGGATGTCTGGTGGTTGGTTGCGGTCTCATTGTCGTGGCGGTGCGCTGGAATCGGCGGCTCGTGCGTTCGGCAACGCCCACGCAGGCGAGCCCTGGGTTGGAGTGTGAGCTCATGGCTGTTGCCGTCACCGGTGGGGGCTCGCTTGCGCAGGCACGGTCTGTTGTTGTGGAGGCGCTGGACCGGTTCGGCCTGCCAAACGACGGTGATCAGCTTGACGATGTGCTGCGACTGTCGCGTGAGGCAGGTGTGCCGGCCGCCGAACTATTGCGAGCGGAAGCCGAGGAGCTGCGCCACACCGCGGACGCGGATGCTCGTGCGGCAGCGGCCACGCTTTCCGTGCGGCTCATGCTGCCTCTCGGCCTGTGTGTGCTGCCCGCGTTTCTGGCGCTCGGTGTTCTCCCGCTCATGATTGCGGTCATCTCATCCACCCTCTCGGGGTTCTGACGCGGTTCCACACATTGGGCCTCGGGGATCCTGCGAAGACTCTGCGGCAGGTTGGAAATATTCGGCCGCGCCGACTTCCCCGTGCGGTGCGATGAACCCGCAGTGGTGCCCGCGAAGCGAGATGACCTCGCAGTCGGAGCCGTTGTACGGCCCCGACATTCCTCCCAGAGCCATGGCCCTGTTGCGAGCCGCTTTGAGACTGGTCCGGGGCGGGCGGAGCTGGAATCGTGGGGGAATTTCTTGCGAGTTTGGCGAGCTCCGTCGGAGCAACGCTGGAGAATCTCGCACTGCGCGTTGACGTCTTAAAGCACTCGCCCCCGCCCAGATGGACGGGGGCGAGTGTGGGCGTCAGCCCGGTGTTAGCTCAGGATCAGGCGTTGATTGCTTCTTCGAACTGACCACGCATGGCCCGGCGTCGACGAACCATTGCGCTGACGAGCAACAGCAGCCCAAAGCCAAGGAGCATTGAGGCAAGGCCGAGCTCGCCGTTGCTGCTGGCACCGGTTCGCGCCAGCGACGGGTTTTCCTCGTCCGGAGAAGCCGGCGTGAGCGCTGCAGGTTCCTGGGTTAGGAAGTTGACCCACGCGGCACGGTCTGCCGTGGTCGCCTGTGTGCCATCCGCCAGCAGGTTTGCCACGTTGGAGATCGACACGGACGAGTCCGGGGCGATCGCTGTGTAGCTGATGCGCAGTCCTGAGTTCGCCTCGAACACCGGAATGTCTGCGTGCAGCCCCGTCGCGTCGGAGGTGATGGTCGGGCACGGTGTGCTTCCCAGCGTGCCGTCCAGCAGATTCATACCTGCTGTCACCGGCGTGCAGGTCACGTTGCCAAAACCACTCGGGTTCGCGGCAAGCAACCCTGCGCTCATCGGATCCGTGAAGACAGCGCTCGTGTCTGCAGTACCTGCGTTGAGCAGGTCAACGACGAAGCTCACCGTCTCACCCGGTTCTGGGTCGATCGGCGTGACCGACTTGCGTACCGTCAGCACCGCATCGGAGGTCGCGGGTACGATCGCGTCGCTGTCGCTGACCAGCGGGAACGGTGACCCCGGCTCGGAGTCGAACGCAGTCGCTGTCGCTGTAGCAGCGGTCGCTGTAGCAACAGGGTACGCAACCTCGATGTAGAAGGTCACTGACGAGTCCGCCGGCAACGTAGCCGCACCTGAGTCTCCCCAGGTGATGTCAAGCTGCGCATCGCCCAAGGACAGCGCCTCGGTAGATCCGTCGGCTAGGTGGCGAACGCCTCCCGTGAACGTTCCGACCGGGCAGATCGCGCCGCCGGTCGAAAGCGCCGGGTCACACGTTGCCGTGACCGACTCAACCTCAGGCGAGAACGCCTGTGTGAACCGAGGCAGCGCCAGCTCCGACGAGCCTGCCGGGTTGGTGATGGTCACCGCGTAGCGCACGGCCCGGTCACTGCCCAACGTCGGCGATACGATCTCCACACCGGAGCCGTCTACGATGCTCTGGTCGATTTGGAGGTCTTCGGCACAGCGTGTGTAGTTCACCTGGATCCACTGTAGAGAGTAGCGGTCGTTAGTTCCGTTGATCTCACCCGAGAGGTTGTCAGTCTCCTCCGCGAACGAGTCCAGTCGCATACCCATCGACACCGACGTTGCCGTCGGGGAGCCGTTGATCAGCACACCCGGCGGCACACATCCGGCTTCCTCGTACTGAGGGAGCAGGTCCGGCACCTTGAAGCCGGCCAGCAGGCGCAGCGTCTCGCCCGCCGGGAGCACAGTCTGGTCAGGCTCGGACCACAGAAGGTTCATGTTGAACGCATACGGGTAGCTGGTCGGGAACTGGTTGCTCCGACGCTCTGCATAGTCAGGGCAGACGACCGGGGCCGAGCTCATGCACATGATGTTCAGCGGATTGTCGCTGGCCATCGGCTCGAGATCACCCGTGAAGGCAGTAACAGGGATGTCTCCAGTGTCCGATTGCCAGAACACGTTGCCCGGGTCGGAGAGGTCGAACTGCTGGTTATTGGCGACGAAGTTCGTCGGAGCCACGAAGCCAAAGCGAACCAGACGGGTGTATCCGTTGATGTCGACATAAGGCGCCGTGCCCGCCTCACCGAGCCCAGCCTGATCCGGGTCCGACTCGTTGCTCGCCGTGATGTCGTAGTACACGGTGTCGCCGGGCGAGACCACCAAAGTTCCTGTCGGTGTCGCCACACTGGACGGGTCGTTCAAGTACCGCGGCACCTCCAACTGCAAGTCGCGGTTGATGCCGCAATCAACACCCACGTAGCCCTGGACGTTGATCGTTTCCTGGTTGTTGGTCGTGTCCGAGTCGTAGAACTGGCTCGAGGCAGCAATGCGGGTGTCCACTAGGGAGTCACCCGAGCCACAAATCAGGGTGTCTTCCGCGCCGCCAATGCCGGTGTAGGTCACAATGATCGTCTCGCCAGGCGGAATGATCGCGTCGGAGCCGGTTGCCGTTGCCGAGGAAGAGCCACGCACGTTCTCCGCGCCCGGAACACCCTCGACCACGTTCTGCTCAAGCGACCATGAAGTCGGGCAGGTTGCGCCCCCGGTCGCGACACACGTCGGGTCGACGTCGAAGGACGGTGCGCCCTCGCCGGTCGGCCAGCCGAGGGTGAAGACAACCTCGTTGGTGGCAGTGTCGGGGCCGCTGTTGGTGTACACGGCCTGGAACTCGAACGGACCCCCAGCGGGTATCGAGGCCGGAGCCGCAGGCTCCGTCTGTTCTAACAAGGTCACCGAGACATCGGAGTACAAGCACGCCGGAGTCAGCGCCGAGACGTTGGCCGTGGCGTCGTTGTCGCTGTTCAGCCCTGCGGGCTCAGCAACGCCGTTATTGTGCGAGACCGTGCTGTTCAGAGTGAGCACGCGGGTGTCGGGCGCGGTGGTGCAGGTTGCGCCCGCGTCGATCGTGACGCGGTAGACGTTGGAGGCGCCGCTGTCCATCGCATCCATCGGGATGGAGATCGAAGTGCTCGGCGTGATCGTCGGTTCAGGGCCAACGCCGCTGAGTAGTTCGATGCCAACGATCTGGCTGCCGTCGGCAAGGTCACCGGACAACCCAAGCGAGCCGGCGAGGGTGTTGCCCACTCCGGAGTTCGTGAAGGTCACCTCAGTGGTGAAGGTGCCGCCATCCGCGATCGACGAGCCCGGGTAGTTCCCGAGGGTCGTGGCGTAGTCCGCCAGCACGTCCAGGATGACAACGCCCACCGTCGAGGTGTTGGTCCCTAGCTCAACGTCGGTATCGCCGGCAGCCGGGGTCACCGTGGCTGACACGGTGATCGAGCCGGTGACGCCGCTGGCCGGGTGACCCGGCGCGGTCAGCGCGTAGGAGACCCAGCCTCCCGCGGGCAGTGATGGCAGAGTGGCCGTGACCGTCTGACCGTTGGTCGAACGAACAAAGCCGGTAGGTGCGTCGGCTCCGCCACCGGTAGACACCGCAGAAACTGCTGTGTCCCAGTTGCTCGAAGACCCGACCATGTTGGGTACATCGAGCACGACGGTCGCACCAGCGGCCGTGTCGCGGTCTGAGCGGTTGTCGACACGGACGGTATAGACCGCCGCGTCGTCGATGGCGTATGTGCCGGTGTCGCTAGAGACATTGACCGTGAGGTCCACGTTCGCAGCAGAAGCGGCTGTGACGCCGCCGCCTAAGACGCCAAAAATAGCGAGAGCGGCAACGAGGATGGAACCTCGTTTTGCTCCGTGCAATCGCTTGCGCGACCACGAATCTGTATCGGACTTACCTAACAAAATGGACCCCCTGATTGGTCGGTTATCAAACTCGCAACGCCGCAGTTTTCCCCGATGCGGTCGACGCGAAACTATGACCACCATAGCGAGAGTCCCAAGCGAAATAAACATGATCTAGCTGGGCTCGGAGTGGCTTCTTCGAACCTCGCAGAAAGCCACAGAACGCTCGATATGTCAATGCTTCCGACCTACGGCAGGGGGGGGGTATCGCCGGTCAGATTGAGTGCGAACTGACGGCTATAGCTGACTCGAGCGGTGGCTCCCTCTTGCAGGCCCGCCCGCTGCTGAACTATTGCGTGCCGAGGCCGACGAGCTGCGCTCGACCACCGATGCGGATGCCCGAGCCGCAGAGACCGCGCTCTCGGTGCAGCTCATGCTTTCGCTCGGGTTGTGCGGCTTCCCGCGTTTATGGTGCTCGGGGTGCTGCGGCTGATGGTCGCGGTGATCTCCTCCACCCTGAAGGGGTTTTAGGGGACGTTCCACACTTTGAGTTAGGCCGTACTTCAGGGCCCTCACGCTCGGCATGCTGGAACCACTCGGCCGCAAAGTGCGCACAGCACACGAAGGAGAACCTCATGAATGACTCGAACCTCATTAGCTTTCCGGCCCTCGAACACGGGCGCATTCGTTGCTCCCGACGCCACGCCGCAGCGGTTCTCTCGCGGGAGCTGCACTCCCGCCTGAACTCGGAGCGTGGTGCCGCCACCGCTGAGTACGCGATCACAACGCTTGCCGCGGTTGGTTTTGCTGGGCTTCTCGTCGTGGTTCTTCGCTCTAGCGAAGTGCGCGAAATGCTTACCGACCTTGTTCGCGGTGCGCTCTCCCTTCCGGCGTGACCGGCCGGGTGTGGTTCATGTGATCGGCGAACGCGCTGGCGACGCGCTGCCAGCGAACCGCCGATGGCGCGCAGAGCGTGGCAGCGTCACCGCGGAGTTTGCGTTGACGTTGCCTGCGGTGGCTGTCGTTCTCGTCTGCTGTCTCAGCGGGGTGCAGCTTGCGGGCGTTCAGGTTCGCCTCCAGTATGCGGCAGCCGCGTCCGCGCGTAGCCTCGCCCGCGGAGAAGACCCCGGTTCGGTCGCGGGCACCGCAGCTACCCTTGTCACCGGAGCGAGGCTTGCCTCTCACCGCCGCGACGACCTCGTGTGTGCCACCGTCAGTGCGCCGGCGAGCAACGCACCGCTCGGGCTGCTGCCGATCACGCTGAGCGCCAGCAGCTGTGCTCTTGCTGGAGGGCAGTAGTGGGCCAGTTTGCAATCGAGAGCACGCCAACGAGCGTGGTATCGCGGGTGACGCTGAACGGTCAAGGCGGTGCGGGAACCGTTCTGATGGTTGGGCTGATCGCGAGCGTGGTTGCCGTCACCGCCTTGGTCATCCCTCTCTATTGGGCGCTAAGCGTACGACACGCCCTTGCCGGAGCGGCTGACTCGGCGGCGCTCGCGGCAGCAGACACCGCCAGTGGACTCATCGCAGGCTATCCGTGCAGCAATGCCGCTCGACTCGCGGCCGCAAACGACGCCCATATAGAGGAGTGCATGGTCGAGGGGCGTATTGTCACAGTTACCGTAACGCGTCGCATCCTCGGCATACTGGTGACTACGAGCGCCACCGCAGGCCCACCCCCAACTGGGGCGGATTAGGCAACTGAGCGGTCGGTGTGTGTATTGTGTCGCTGATGGTGGCGCTGCCACCGGTCAAGTGCGTCATCACCCAAGGAGTCCCGTGTCTGGCACGAATAAGCTTGTCATTGTCGAGTCGCCCACCAAGGCCAAGACGATTGCCAAGTACCTCGGTGATGGCTACGACGTGCTCTCATCGGTTGGTCACATTCGTGACCTAGTCGAACCCCGCAACCTGCCGCCCGAGCTCAAGAAGGGTTCACTCGGCAAGTTCTCTGTCGATGTCGACAACGGCTTCGAGCCCTACTACGTCGTCTCCGATGCCAAGAAGAAGACCGTCAGTGAACTCAAGAAAGCGCTCAGTGGTGCTGACGAGCTCTATCTCGCAACTGATGAGGACCGCGAGGGTGAAGCTATCGCCTGGCACCTTCTTCAGGTTCTGAAGCCCAAAGTTCCGGTCAAGCGCATGGTGTTCCACGAAATCACCGAAGACGCTATCGAAGCGGCCATTAACAACACCCGCGACGTCGACACAGCCCTCGTGGACGCCCAAGAAACTCGCCGAATCCTCGATCGCCTTTTCGGCTATGAGATTTCTCCAGTCTTGTGGCGCAAGGTTGGACCGGGCCTTTCGGCTGGCCGTGTGCAGTCTGCCGCCACCCGCCTCGTCGTGGAGCGCGAGCGCGAACGCCTCGCATTCATCACCGCCAACTACTGGGACCTTATTGCCCAGCTCTCACCAGACAGCGAAACTAACGGCTTCGAATCCAAGCTCGTGCGCCTCGACGGCAAGCGCGTTGCGGCCGGGCGCGACTTCGATGACCGCGGAAACCTGAAGGGCGACGCCGTAGCTCTCGACGAGAAGGCCGCTCAGGCCCTCGCCGACGCCCTGCGGATGCCGAGCACCACCATCACCGTCAAAACGGTGGAGACTAAGCCTTATACGCGTCGCCCCGCAGCGCCCTTCACCACCTCGACGCTGCAGCAGGAGGCCGGACGTAAACTGCGCTACTCGGCCCGCCAGACCATGAGTGTTGCCCAGTCGTTGTACGAAAACGGTTACATCACCTATATGCGAACCGACTCCTCGTCGCTCTCGCAGCAGGCCATCACCGCCGCTCGCACCCAAGCCGTTGCTCTCTATGGCGCCGACACTGTGCCCGACAAGCCTCGTGTCTACGCCAGCAAGAGCAAGAACGCTCAAGAAGCCCACGAAGCTATTCGCCCCTCCGGTGACACCTTCCGCACGCCGAGCGAACTGCAGTCGACGCTGCGCGGTAACGACTTCAAGCTCTACGAACTCATTTGGAAGCGCACTGTTGCCTCGCAGATGGCAGACGCAAAGGGCTCCACGGCATCCATCACGATCGCCGCCGGTGAAACACCCGTTGCCGAATTCTCGGCCAGCGGAACCATCATCACCTTCCGTGGCTTCCTGCAGGCGTACGAAGAGGGGCAGGACGAAGAGCGCAACGCCACCGCCGAGCCTAAGGAAGCGAAACTTCCTCCGCTCAAGGAAGGTCAGACGCTGACGCTTCTGGACATCGAAGCAAAGGGTCACGAGACCAGCCCGCCTCCGCGCTACACCGAAGCGAGTCTCGTCAAGAAGCTCGAAGAGCTCGGTGTCGGCCGCCCGTCGACCTACGCGTCGATCATCTCCACAATCATCGACCGTGGCTACATCACGCCGCGCGGCCAGGCACTCGTGCCGAACTGGATTGCATTCTCCGTGATCCGTCTTCTCGAAGAGTACTTCGGTGACCTCGTGCAATACGACTTCACTGCGGGCATGGAAGACGACCTCGACCGGATCGCTGGCGGCAGCCAGAATCGCGTCGAATGGTTGCAGTCGTTCTACTTCGGAGACGACAAGTACCGTGGGCTGCGCACGGTCATCGACAACCTCGGCGAAATTGACGCCAGAGAGATCAACTCGATGAAGCTGTCGGATGATGTGACGCTGCGCATCGGAAAATACGGTCCGTATCTGGAGACCCCCAGTGACGATCCCGAGAAGCCTCGTCGCGTCAACATTCCCGAAGCTCTCGCCCCAGACGAACTCACTCTTGCCAAGGCGATCGAACTGATCGAAGCTCCCGTAGTCGGTGACCGGGTCATCGGTATCAATCCGGAGAACGGAAAAGAGATCGTCGCCAAGGACGGCCGCTTCGGTCCCTACGTGACCGAACTTGAGCCAGAACCCGAGCCCGTTCCCGAGCCCGTCGAAGAAATCGACCCGAAGACCGGTGAGGTGAAGAAGGCCAAGAAGCCAAAGAAGGTGGCGGCGGTGAAGCCGCGCACGGCATCCATCTTCAAGACAATGGACCTCGACACTGTCGATCTTGAGACCGCCCTCAAGCTGCTCAACTTGCCGCGTGTTGTGGGCATCGACCCCGAGTCTGGGGCCGAAATAACGGCGCAAAACGGACGCTACGGTCCCTACCTCAAGAAGGGCACCGACACCCGGTCGCTCCCGAGCGAAGACCTGATCTTCGACATTGACGTCGCGGGAGCAGTTGAGCTCTACGCCCAACCCAAGTATGGCAACCGTGCCGCATCAAGCGCTCTCAAGGAGTTTGACGCCGACCCCGTGAGCGAGAAGCCGATCAAGGTGAAGGATGGCCGTTTCGGCCCGTACGTCACCGACGGCACCACCAATGCCACCATCCCGCGCGGCGAGACCGTCGAGGACATTGACTTCGACCGTGCCGTTCAGCTTCTCGCCGACAAGCGTGCCAAGGGCCCGGTCAAGCGCAAGACGGCAGCGAAAAAGACGGCAGCGAAAAAGCCTGCAGCAAAGAAACCGGCAGCAAAGAAGCCTGCGGCCAAGGCCACCACAGCGAAGTCCACCACCGCGGCCAAGAAGCCGGCGGCGAAGAAGCCCGCAGCGACAGAGTCAACCGCAGCATCGACCTCTGAAGATCAGTAGCATGCCCGGGTTGTTCATCACGCTTGAGGGTGGAGATGGCGTGGGTAAGACCACGCAATCCCAGCTTCTCGTGCGCTGGCTGGAGGAAGCCGGACACACCGTTGTGGTGACCCGCGAACCAGGAGGAACCGACCTCGGTCTTGAGCTGCGCGAGATCGTTTTGCACCGCCGTGGCGAGATGGAACCGCGAGCCGAAGCACTCATCTACGCCGCAGACCGCGCTCACCACATCGCGACTCTGGTGCGGCCAGCCCTCGAGCGCGGTGAGATTGTGGTCCAAGACCGCTACATCGACTCTTCTGAGGCTTATCAGGGAGCCGGACGCATCTTGGGCGCCGATGAAGTGCGTGAACTTTCCCTTTGGGCGACAAACGGACTGCTGCCCGACGTGACCGTGCTGCTCGACCTCGACCCTGCGGACTCCCGCAAACGCTTGGACAAAGCACGCACCCGCTACGACCGACTCGAAGCTGAGAAACAGGAATTTCACTCGAGGGTTCGCGACGCCTTCCTTGAGCGCGCCGCGAAAGAGCCCGACCGCATTCTTGTGGTGGACGCCGCCCGCGAGGTCGCCGAAATCGCGTCAATGATCCGTGAGCGCATTCAAGACCACCTTCCGCAACCCGCTTAGACTGAGCACATGTCGTTGTGGGAGGGCCTGACCGGCCAAGCTGAAGCGATTGCTGTACTAGAGGCGGCAGCCTCCTCGTCGGCATTGGGCAGTGCGGAGCAGTCGTCCATGACCCATTCCTGGCTCATCACCGGACCGCCCGGCTCGGGGCGTTCCAACATCGCCTACGCTTTCGCTGCCGCCCTGTTGGGCGCCCGCGGGGACGAGACCGAAGAATCCGTCTACAAGCAGGTCGTTGCCCGCACCCATCCCGACTTGGGGGTGCTGAGCACCGAACGGGTCATCATTTCGATTGACGAAGTGCGCAAATTGGTGGCGGCATCCCAGTTCTCCCCGTCGGTCGGCCACTACCGGGTGATGATCATTGAAGATGCCGACCGCATGGTGGAGCGCACCTCGAATGTTCTACTGAAGGCGCTCGAAGAACCGCCGCCGCGCACCGTCTGGATCCTGTGTGCGCCCAGTGAAGCGGACCTCATCCCCACGATCCGATCGCGGGTGCGTAGCGTGCGCTTGCGTACTCCCGCCATCGAGGACGTCGCGCAACTTTTGCAAGATCGCGACGGTGTTGCACCCGATATTGCGGTGCGTGCCGCCCGGGAAGCACAAAGCCACATCGGCATGGCACACCGCCTCGCCACCAATGCCGAAGCACGAGAACGACGTGAGCAGGCGTTGACTACTGTGCTCAACATCCGCACGGTATCGGATGCGGTCATCGCGGCGTCGTCCCTGCTTGAGCTATCCAAAGCGGACGCCACAGCGCTCACCGACGAGAAGGATGCGCAGGAACGGGAGTCCGCCCTTCGCTCGCTTGGGGTTGCTCCCGGCGGCACCATTCCGCCGGCGTTACGGGTGCAACTGAAGAACCTCGAAGAGGACCAAAAGCGGCGAGCAACGAGAAGCCTCCGCGACGGCATCGACCGCATCATGGTCGACCTGTTATCGCTCTACCGCGACATTTTGTTAACCCAGATCGGCGCCCCAGGAGAACTCATTAACCTCAGCATCCTCAACAACATCACCGCCGTGGCCGCTCGAACGACAGCGCCCGCGACGTTGGCGATCATGGACGGCATTGCCGAGGCTCGTCGACGCATCGAAAGCAATGTTGCGCCCGCACTCGCTCTCGAGGCGATGCTGGTGAAGGTTGCTGTTGCAGGACGCGGGGCATGAGGGGGAAACGCTCGCGCCTGATCGGCACCACGGCGGCTGCAGTTGCGGTGTCGCTGCTACTGAGCGGATGCGTCTCGTGGTTCTTGCCGCCACAATCCAGCGAAACCTCCACTCCCACCGGCGAAGCGGTCGCTGCTGAGCTTGAACGTTTTTACCAGCAGACGTTGGAGTGGTCGAGCTGCGGTGATGCCCTGCAGTGTGCCACCGCGATAGCGCCCATGGATTGGGAAAATCCCCAGGGCGACACCATCGAATTGGCTCTCGTACGCCAAACCGCGCGCGGAAGCGACAGCATCGGATCCTTGTTGGTCAACCCCGGCGGTCCTGGCGGCTCCGGCTTCGATTTCATCGCCGACAGTGTGGATTACGCTACGAGTGAGGCTCTCCAGTCTCAGTTCGACGTGGTCGGTTTTGATCCTCGAGGGGTGAACCGTTCGACGGCGGTGTCATGCTATTCCGACCCTGCGGAACTGGATGACTACATCTATGGGCTACTGCCAGGTGAGCGAGGCAGCGACGAGTGGATTGCGGCGTCAACCGACGCTTCGGCTCAGTTCGCGCAACGCTGTCTCGAAGAAACGGGACCATTCTTGGGGTTCGTTGACACCCCAAGCGCCGCCCGCGATCTCGACATGCTGCGCGCTGCTCTCGGCGACACCTCCCTGAACTATTTGGGGTACTCCTACGGCACTCTGCTTGGCCAGGTCTATGCGGAGCTTTTCCCGGACAAGACCGGACGCCTTGTGCTTGACGGTGCGGTCGACCCCGAGGCTTCCGAGTTTGAGGCGACGAAAGCGCAGGCCCAGGGCTTCGAGCGCGCCCTGAACGCGTTTCTTGAGGACTGTGCTGGGGCAACTGATTGCCCGTTCGACGGTTCCATTCAGGAATCGCGAAGCACCATCCGCACCCTGCTCGACCGCCTCGATAAGAGCCCGCTGACCAACGGCGATGGCCGAAAACTGGGTAGTGGCACAATGTTCACCGCCATCATCCTGCCGCTCTACAGCCAGAACAACTGGGCCTATCTTCGTCAGCTGTTCTCGTCGGTGATGGCGGGAGACGCAAGCATCGCCTTCGACCTTGCTGATAGTTACAACGGCCGTAGTCCTGATGGAACGTACTCCGAGAATCAGACGGAAGCGTTCATCGCGATCAACTGTTTGGATGCTCGCGACCCCGCCGATAATGCCCGAATGCGTGAGCAGGCGGCCGAGCTGGCGCTCGCCGCTCCGGTCTTCGGCCCGCAGATGTCGTTTGGGGATCCAGGGTGCGCAACCTGGCCGGTGGAGCCGAAACGTGAACGAGTGGCAATCAGTGCTGTTGGCGCCGCTGACATTCTGGTGATCGGCACCACGAATGACCCCGCGACCCCCTACGAATGGGCAGAGACGGTCGCCGCCAACTTGGAGAGCGGCCACCTCATCACCTACAACGGTGAGGGACATACCGCGTACAACAAATCGAATGAGTGTGTAAACGAGGCGGTGGAAGACTTTCTGCTCGAGGGCGTGGTGCCCAGCGCCGACCCAAACTGCTAACCGCTAGGCTCAGGCCGTGAACTTCGACACCCCACCGTCTTCCTCTCGTGTCAGCAGGCTTGCCCTAGCGGTACCGGCTGTAGCCCTCACCCTGCTGTTGAGCGGTTGTGTAAGCCTTCTCTCAGGCCTTGTGGGGGAGAAGTCGGAGCCGACGGGGGAAACCGTCGCTGATGAACTTGCGCCGTACTACGAACAAATCCTTCGGTGGGTCGACTGCGGCAACGGCGCCCAGTGCGCGACAGCGAAGGCTCCAATGGATTGGCAGAATCCCTCCGAGGAGACCGACATCAAGATCGTGTTGACTCGGCACGAGGCGACAGGGCAGAGCTTGGGGTCGCTGTTTGTGAACCCTGGCGGGCCGGGAGCATCGGGGTTCGAGTTCATCCATGACGATGTTGATTTTGCCGTGAGTGCCACTCTCCGCGAGAACTACGACATCATTGGCTGGGATCCTCGCGGTGTCGGCCAATCGACTCCCGTGACGTGTCTTGACGATGCAGGGCTTGACGACTTCATTTTCGGCATCCCGAGCGCCCCTGTGGGCAGCGACGAATGGCTCGCCGAGAGTGAACAGGCGGCGATCGACTTCGGCCAGGCGTGCCTTGAGAACACCGGCCCGGTGCTGCAGTTCGTGGACACCCAGAGCACCGTTCACGACCTCGATATGCTGCGGGCCATTGTCGGCGACGAGAAGCTGAACTACCTGGGCTATTCCTACGGCAGCGACATCGGATCGTACTATCTAGAGAATTTTCCCGAGAACGTCGGCCGTATTGTGCTCGACGGCGCAACAGACTCCTCAATTTCGGTCTTCGAGGTGGGGCGGGTGCAGACCATCGGCTTCCAACGCGCATTGGAGAACTACCTAGCCGCGTGTGCCACCTCGTTTAGTGACTGCCCATTCACTGGCGATGTCGACGACGCTTTGGCGGCGATTCGCGTTCTCTACGACCGCTACGATGCAACTCCGATTGCGGCCCCCGATGGCCGAATGATGGATGCCGGTGTGCTCGACATCGCCATGAGCATGGCTCTGTACTCGCAAGAGTCATGGCCCTTCTTGAACGACCTGTTTTCGGAGGCTGCGCGGGGCGAGACGGACACGGCGTTCTTCTTGGCCGACTTTTACTACAGCCGCGACATCGACGGCACCTACTCCGACAACTCGCTGGAGGCGTTCATCGCTATCTACTGTGTCGACTACCCGGTAGAAACTGATCCGGCAGTCTGGGTGCAACAGCAGGAACTGATGAGGCAGGCATCTCCGACCACATACCGGGACTTTCCGCCAACTGGTGACCTCACGTGCCTGAATTGGCCCTACCAGTACATTGGCCCCGGCATCACCGAGCTGACCGGGGAGGGCGCGCCGCCCGTGCTGATCATCTCCACGACGGGCGACCCGGCGACACCGTATGAGTGGGGTGTTGCGCTGAGCGAGCAGCTAGAGAGTGCTCAACTGATTACCTACAACGGTGAGGGGCACACCGCCTACAACGGTGGTGTTGCCTGCATCGATAACGCCGTTGACGATTATTTCGTCAATGGAGTAGTTCCGAATGCTGACCCGAATTGTGGTGCCTGACTAAGGGTTTATGCCCTCTCAAAGATTCTGGGTCATCGAACCGCAAAACTTCGGCTAAGCTTTCTTGCTGTGCCTCATGCAAATGTGGCCGGCCGCCTTAGCTCAGTCGGTAGAGCATCTCACTCGTAATGAGAAGGTCATCAGTTCGATTCTGATAGGCGGCTCCGTATCTCGCCCGTTCGGCAGCATCCATGGTGGTGCCAAACTCTCAGCGCGTGGCCTCAGCCAGTAGTTCCACCACATGGCGATAGTCGCTGCCGGTGGCGCGCGTCATGCCCAGCTCGCACGTTCGGTTGCAGCTTGCGTGCGTCGTCACGTTTGCCGCCCGCACCTCGGCGGCCTGCGCCGCGGTGGCCGACTCGGTAAGCTCCGGGTGCAGCATCCCTCGGTCGCCGGCGAAGGCGCAGCATCCCCAGCTGTCAGGAACCACCACCTCCGCGGCTACCGCGTGCGCCACGACAGTGAGCTTGTCGTTGAGTCCGAGGCGGGTGGAGGAACAGGTCGGGTGCAGCGCGAGCGAATCGATACGTTCATAGGCGGGTGTCACTCCTTCGACTGCGGCCAGAGCGTCGGCAGCGTCGCTGGATCCCACGACGGTTGAGGTCGGAAGCGACGGGATGATGCGATCGGCCACGAATTCGATTACGTCGATGACCCGCAACGGGCGGGCGCCCCGCGCTGCCGGGGCCGGATCGTTTTCGATGGTGTGCAGCAGGCCCTCTGTGCACGAGGAGGCGTCGCAAATAATCGGGAGTTCGCCATCTCGGCTGGCGGAGCGCAGGCTCGCCAGCACGCGTTCGTGCATGATCGCGGCGCCATCGGGCAATCCTTTCGAAGACCACGGGGTGCCACAGCACAGGGAATCAATGTTTTCGGGAACCAACACGGTGACCCCGGCGCGCTCACAGAGTTCCTCGAAGCTCGCCTGAACGCCAGGCCCGCGCGTGCCGTCGGGGCGGGTGGCGGGACCGAACATCGCATTCACGCACGCGGGCATGTACACGGCTTCGACGTCTGCTGACGACGTGGGCGCGGGTCGAGAACGCTTTGCCCCGCCAGCCGGGAGTTCATCCGACCACAGCGGCAGCACGTCGTCGCCAAGCACCGCACGCCCCAGCTTGTTCGGTGCGGTCACGATGGCCCCAGGAAGTCGGTCGGTGATCGACAACGCCGCCCCCGCGATCATCGTCGTTGTGTCCCAGTGGTTGGCGGCGGTTTTCCACACCTTCTTCTCGACCGCAGAATGCTCGGTCGTGCGCAGGCGACGAACCAGGTCACCGGTATTGATGAGCACGGGGCAGGCGGTTTGACACATGCCATCCACGGCGCAGGTCTGCACCCCCTCATACTCGTAATCTCGCTCGAGTTCGGCGGCGAGCGCCGTGTTGCCCTCCGCTAGCGCCGTCGCGATGGACCGTTTGACGACAATTCGTTGGCGCGGGGTGAGAGTCAGATCGCGGCTGGGACACACGGGTTCGCAGTATCCGCACTCCACGCAGCGATCCGCTTCCGCCTCGATGGTGGGGGTCGTCTTGATGTTCTTGAGGTGCACAGCCGGATCCTCGGTGATGATCACGCCAGGATTGAGCATCCCGTTCGGGTCAAACAACGATTTCACGTCGCGCATGACGCTGTACAGCTCGTCACCGAACTGGCGTTGCACAAACGGTGCCATGACTCGCCCGGTGCCGTGCTCTGCCTTCAGTGAACCGCCCTCGCCGAGCACTAGATCGACCAAGTCTTCGGTGAAAGCGCTGTAGCGTTCCAGCCCGGCACCCTCAAATAGGTCCGTGATCATGAAGTGGATATTGCCGTCCTTGGCATGCCCGAAAATCACACAGTTTTCGTACTCGTACCTGGCGAACAGTTCGATGAGTCGTGTGCAGGTGCGCGCGAGCGCCTCCACGGGAACCACGATGTCCTCGAGTAGCGCGGTTGTGCCGGAGGGGCGTGCGCCGGCGACTGTTGCATAGAGTCCCTTGCGCAAGTGCCACAGGGAGGCGCGCGTGGCGGATTCGCGAGAAAGCTCGGCGGGTCCGCTCAGCTTCAGGCCAGCCATCACTGCCTGTGCAGTGTTGACGGTTTCATCGAGTTCTTCTGCACTGGAAGCCTGAAATTCCACCAGTAGCGCCGCGTGCTGATCGACGGCGAGATCACGAATGAGTGGATGCGCGTCCGCTTCACGTTTTCCCACCCGCAATGATTGAGCATCCATGAGTTCGATCGCGGCGGCACCGGTCGCGACGATCTGCGGCAGAGCCTCATTGGCCTCCAGCAGGCTCTCAAAAACGAGGAGGCCAGTCGCTGCGTGGCTGAGCAGCGGGAGGGTGCGGAACGCTGCTTCGGCGACAAACCCGAGGGTGCCCTCCGAACCGATAACGAGGTGTGAGAGGAGATCGATGGGTTCTTGATGATCGAGGAAAGAATTCAGCCCATAACCCATCGTGTTTTTCATTGAGAACTGGTGCTGGAGAGTGCGCACTGATTCAGGGTTGCTTCGCACCCGGTCTCGTAGTCGGACGAGTCCGCTATAGAGTTCCGGCTCATCGCGGCGAAGCTGGGTGGCCGCGTCCGGCATGGCGGTGTCGATGATGGTGCCGCTCGGGAGCACCAGCGTCATCGATTCGAGGGTTTGGTAGGTGTTGCCCGTAATTCCGCAGGCCATGCCGGAGGAGTTGTTGGCAACAACCCCACCGATCGTGCAGGCCGATTCGCTTGCGGGGTCCGGGCCCAGCTTGCGTCCGTGGCGGGCGAGTGCGCCATTTACCTGTCGGACGGTTGCTCCGGGTTGCACGCGCACCCGCATCCCGCCGTCTTCGATCGTGATGCCCCGAAAGTTGCGACGCACGTCGACGAGGACGCCCTCGGTGATGCCCTGACCGCTGAGGCTCGTGCCGCCCGAGCGCAGGGTGACGGGCATTGAGGTGCGTGCTCCGGCTTGCAGAAGGCGTCCAACCTCGGCAGCATCCTGGGCGATGACAAGGGATCGGGGGATCAGAAGAAAGTGCGAGGCATCGTGAGCGTTCGCGTGCAGATCGATCGCCCGTGTGCTGATGCGGTCGGCGTCGGAGATTGCGGCGGCAAATTGATCGTGGACCGGCGATTGCATGAGTTCCCCATCGTTAGAGATTCAGAATTGTCTGACAAGTCTACACTTAGGGCAATAGGACAAAGAGAGTATTGTTGGAGGCGGAGGAAGTCGAATGGTGCGAATGATCTCAGCGGTATCTGTGGTGGATGCTCTCGCCGACGATGTGCGACGGCGCCTCTTCTCGGCAGACCTCCCCAGCGGCACCGCCGTGACCGAAGCGCTCTTGGCCGAGGACTACAACGTCGCGCGCTCAAGCGCTAAGGCAGCAATCGAGAAGCTCACCACCGAAGGTCTGCTTCAGCGTGGGGCGCACCGGAGCGCACGCGTACCCGTACTCACCGTCGACGACGTGCGCGACATTTACCGCACGAGACTGCGCTTGGAAAGCTCCGCGCTACGTGAACTCGCTGCTGAGCGCCGCGTTCCCGAGACTGCCGTGGCCGCCAACCAGCGCGTCCGCGAGGCCGGAACTGCACTCTCTACTGGAGCCTCTATGGCCTCGGTCGAGCCCGATATGCAATTCCACGCCTCCCTCATCGAAGCCATCGCCAGCCCCCGGGTGGAACGCATGTACCGTTCGCTCGTTGACGAAGTGCGTCTCTGCATGGCGCAAGTGCAAGGACGAAGCCTGCTCGGCGTCGACCAGATCGCCGCCGAACATCACGAGATAATGGAACACCTCCGTGCCGGTGATGCCGAAGCTGCCGTTTCGTGCCTCGATGGACATCTCGAGCGCGCCAGAGAACGGCTCGTCGACGCGATTAGCGACCTCTAGCCGGGCGGTCGTCCCGCGGCGAGACCGTAGGGGCTTCCGCACGAGCCTCAAGCCAGTTTCCGAAGTGCTCAAGGGGTTGCGGTTCGGCGATGGTGTAGCCCTGGATGCGATCGCAGCCAATCGCCCGGACCTTCTGGTGATGCTCATCCGTTTCAGCGCCTTCGGCGACGACCCGCAAACCCAAGCCTCGTGCTAGGCCGACGATCGCCGCAATGAGGGTTTCGCCGGCTGGGCCGTCGTGAATGAATGACCGATCGACTTTCAGCTCTGACACGGGGAGGGCGTGGAGCTGCGCGAGCGATGAGTATCCTGTTCCGAAGTCGTCGATCGACACACGGACTCCAGCGTTGCGAAGCTCTTCTAGTGGTGCTGTTGCTTCCGTCAGCAGAGGGACAAGACGAGTCTCGGTAACTTCAAGGGTCAGCAGTTCTGGCGGCACCTCATACTCGTGAAGAATGGCAGTAACGTTGTCTACGAACTGCGGGCTGAGGAGCTGAACCATCGACACGTTCACGCCTATCTCAAGCGAGTATCCGCGTGCTTTCCATTGACGTGTCGCCGCGCAGGCCTGTCTGAGCATCTCAAGTCCGATTTCCGAGATCAGCCCGTTGTCTTCGGCGAGTGCAATGAACGCTGACGCTCCTAATAGCCCCAGAGTGGGGTGCTGCCAGCGCGCGAGAGCCTCCACCGCAACGACTGCACCGGTAGAGATATCAAGTTGAGGTTGATAGTAGGCATGGATTTCGCCTCGCCCGGTGGCGCCGCGCAGATCCGCATCCAGCCGAAGCTGATCGGTCGTGGCCGCCAGGCCGACGAGCCCCCGAGCTCGCGACTTGCGCTGGTACATGTCGGCATCCGCGAGACTCATGAGCGAATTGGCAAGGTCATCCGGGAGAGCTTCGGTCGATGCCATATTGCTGAACGCGATACCGACCGATAGCTGCGCGAAGATCTCTTGACCGTCGATCGTGAGGGGGGCGATGAAAGCGTCTCGGACTCTTTGGGCGACCGCGTGGCCCTCTTCGTCGTTGTCGACTGCTGGCACCAAAATGACGAATTCGTCCCCGCCAATTCGAGCGACCAAGTCGGTGACGCGCACAACGGAGCGCAGTCGTTCAGCGACTTCAACGAGCACAGCGTCACCGACACGATGCCCGAGGGTGTCGTTCGTGCGCTTGAAGCGATCGATGTCGCAATAAAGCACAGCCAGCTCCTCACCACTCTGTCGGAACCCGTCGAGAGCGTTGGTGAGAGTCTCCGCGAACAGCGCCCGGTTAGCTAGTCCGGTAAGGGGATCGTGCAAGGCGTTGAATCGCGCCTGACTCAGGAGCTCAACGTTGTCGAGGGCAATGGCGGCTAGCCCCGCTAGGCCGGAAAGACGTTCGGCGAGAATTGGATCGAGATACAGCGGAGCGGGAGTGGTGTCCCAGTGCGCGAGGACGAGACCGCGCATTTCGCCGCCCGGCGAAATCGGCGCTGCAGTGAGAGCCGTGAGCCCGAAGGTGCGGAGGATGTTTTGCGCCCAGCTGGATCCCTCCTCGTTCAGAAGCAGGGGTTGTCCGGAAGCGATTATTGTGGCGAGCTCGGGTCCCGCGTCAGGAGTCGCCGTGAACCGCTCCAGCTGATCGACGAGGTCGGCCGGCCATCCGCTGTGCGCAACTATAGAGAGGCGTCCGGCTGTCGCGTCCCAAAAACCGACGGCTGATCGATCTGCCCCGCAGACGCGAGGAATAGCATCGGCGATAGTTTTCGCCACATCGGTGCTGGTCGAGCGTTGGCTTAGGGACTTCGACACCGTCAATAGCATTCGCGCGGTGTCGCCTTGGCGGGTTATCTCCGCGAGCATTTCCCGATTTCTGGCCTCCAATTCAGCCAGCACGGTGATATCTCGCTGCCCGCTAGCGAAGTGCGTGATCTCTCCTTCGGAGTTGCGGAGCGGGACAATGGTCAGCTCGTTCCAGAATTGCTGCCCGTCGCGACGATAGTTCAGGATCTTGCCTTCGAAACGTCGCCCAGCGGCCAGAGACTCACGGATTTCTACCACCGTGTCGGGGTCGGTTTCAGGGCCCTGCAGAAAGCGGGGGTTGCGGCCGAACAACTCCTCGGCTGAATGCCCGGTGGTGAGGGTTGCTGCCTCATTGGCGAAGATGATGTGGTGGTCAAGGTCGGTGACCAGGATGGAATCGCTGTGTGTTGCAAGTGCGCGTGCAAGCACGGGGTCTGAAGACGATGCTGCGTTCATGGAGGGTGTGACCATGTGAGCAGTCTCCCACCGATTCGCGATTTCGCCACGCGGGGAGAGCCGTGCCCCCGCCCAATACGTGCGGGCGGAGAATCCCCGTCGCGCAGCCCCCTAATAGGGGGCGACGAGTGGCACGGGGACCTGGTTTTCCCGTTTAGGGTTGACATCTACCAGTGATCTGCGACGGCCACGTCCCCCGTGGAGAGAGCAACTAACTGGTCTGCTGAAATGGCAAACCCGGTGTGAACCGGGGACGCAAAGCCACGGGACCCGATGAGGGTTCGCCGGGTTACCGAACTGAGAATCCCCCCCCCCCATGCACAACAACTCGTCTCCAGTGGCGTCCCCGCGACCGCTTGAGCCCTGGTTCTCGTCGACATTCTCGTCGACACCTCTCCCTCCCGCAGCGGTAACGAGCGCTTGGGACACCGTAAAGAGTTCGTTCTTTGCGCCGATCATGCGCGCAGGTGTTGCCGCAGGTTCCCGGCGTGCCGGCGATGTACCGCGGCCCTCCGATCATCCGAGCGGGCATTCGCGAGGAGTACGAAGTCGACGCTTGCTCTTGGTGGGATCCGGGCCCGCCGTCGGATGGGGAGTGGTCAGCCACGAGCTCGGCTTGCCGGGTTCCCTCGCCCGAGCCTTATCGGCACGTGCCGGTTTCGGCTTCTCCGTAGATGTTATCGCTGACCCGGGCATGAACACGGCGGGGGCTCTGGCCGCCATGCTGTCTGTTGCGCATCACCGTTACGACGCGGTGATCATCACGGTCGGGGTCAATGACGCACTTGCTCTCACCCCAGTGCCGGAGTGGAGAGCGCAGCTGGGCACGATGCTGGCAGGCTTCACCGCGGCTCTTCCCGCGACGTCGCCGGTGTTTGTGGTGGGTATCCCGCAAATGGATTCCATTCCTCTTTTCAACGCCAGGGTCGCTGTCGCTGCCGCTGCGCACGCCCGACGCCTCAACCAAGCGACTCTTGAGCTGTCGGCCCGAGACGATCGCACCATGTATCTCGTATTGCCGCCGTTAGCGGCGCATGACAACCCTGAGCGAACGATGCGGTACCGCACCGCGGGCGACTACACGTATTGGGCCGCAGGGTTGGCCGCCCAAATGCACAATCGCCTCGCAGATCCCCCGGTGGATGCCCGAGAGCGTGGTGCTGCGGTTGCTGTCGATGAACGCAAGCGCCAGCAAACGGTGGATGTTCTCGCGCGAACTGCCGACCGACGTGACTTTGGTCTTGAGCGGATTACGGCATTGGCAAATCGTGCGTTTCGCACGCAGTCTGCGCTCATAACGGTGCTCGGTGCTGACCTTCAATGGAATCTTGCTCAATCCGGTTCTTATGTGGGAGAGGTACCCCGCCAGCTCTCCATCTGCGAGAGCACGGTCGAGCATGGGGACGTGCTCGTTGTTCGTGACACTCTCGAAGATGCACGCTTCCGCGACAATCCACTTGTCGTTGGCGGCCCGCGTATTCGTTTCTACGCCGGATTTCCCATTGAGGGGCCCTCGGGCGAACGAATCGGGTCGCTGTGTGTCGTCGACACGCAGCCCCGCCGCCGGCATGACGACATTAACGAGTCGCTGCTTCGGGAACTGGCGCTCATGGCTCAACGCGAGATTTGGCGACACCTGCGTGATCACGGAACAGCGCCCCCCCGTTGAAGGCTCGGTCCTCTCACGGGAAAGCAGAAGGCAGGACCGGTCGACGAGAAAAGCGGGCGCGCCGCGCCGGAGAGCCTAGCGGTTCGCGAGCTCAACTGCGGGTGGAGCTGTGCTCGTTGATCGAGGAGTAATCGACATTGCCGTCACGCTACACGCGCACCCTCGCCGCCGACGAGGATTCTGACCCCCAAATAGAGGATAGACATGCCGCGCACACCCCCCTTTAGCGGGTAATTCCGCGTATTTCCGGGAATTTTTGCTTGTGAAGCAACGAAATCGCGCCTAGCTTGGGCGTTGGGAAGCAGAGGGGTCTGCGTCCCAATCATTCGTCTGGGGGGCGATTTTTCATGGGGAGAGTTCCGTTCTTAACGGCCGCATTCACTGTGGTTATTGTCGGTGTGGTTCCGTTCGTCGGGGGAGGCGGACCGGGGCTAACCGACATCGCAACCGCTAGCTCGGCCGCACGCTCGCCGCTGTTTGCTTCGACGGCGAGTGGGCCCATTGAAGACCCCGTCGATGTTGTTGCTATCGCCAGTGTGGAGCGCATCACGGAAGAGTCGTTGACGGCAGAGCAGCAGGCCGAAGCCAAAGCGCTCACGACAGACTCAGAACACCTAGCGCAGAAAGCTGTGCCGAAGCCCGAGCCGATCGTTGTCGCCTCGGCAACCGGCGGCGTCGCGTCCGTCTCGCAAATCCGCGCCGCATACGCCGCAGCAGGGCAGTCCTGCCCCAGCAACGTCGGCGGTAGCGTGCCCGGTGCACCGAGCCGCACCTCATCTCAGGGCGTGCCGGGAACCACATCGGGCGACCTCGCCTCCTTCGCGTACGCCTACAACTCGATTCGTGTTGCAAACTGCTTGCAGCCCATTCCGCTGTCGAACTTCCGCTACGACTCCTGCATGGAAGATCGTCTGTTCTGGATGGCGGAGTCGCCCAGTTCGGACCCCCTGGACGGCTGGGGCCACAACGGCACCACGCGCTCAGACGGTGTGCCGGCCCGCGGCTGCGATGGAAACCTCGCCGGCGGTTCCAACAACACTGGCGCCACTGTCGCCTCCAAGTGGTGGTACTCGAGCGCACATCAGGCCTCTCTATACCGACCAGGGGCAAGCACAGCGGGGGCATGCATCGCTTTCGCCATGACCCATGGTGGAGTCGACGAGCCATACAGCTTCACTCGAGCAGCAGCACGCTGGACGTCCTGCTAAGGCACGTTCACAGACGCTGACTTCAGCGACCCGGGTATCATTGCCGGGTGACTGATTCAGCCAGCAGTGAACCGAAAGTGCCGGGCGGAATCCGTGCACTCGTAGCCAAACACCCCACCGCATTCACGGCGGCGGTCGCGGCGGTCGTGTTCGTGATGCTCGCCGTCGGAGCCGTATTCGCCGGAATTTCGGTTGGCTCCGCGAGTTCTGACGAGGAAGTCACCCCAGACGAAGTCACCGTAGAACTGCGGAGTCAACCGGAAAGTGAGCCCGCGGCGGTCGCCGTACGTACCTGTTCGGTTGACGGCCTTGCCGCTGCCTCAGCCTTCCCCTCCCTTGTCGGGGTCGTCACGAATGCAAGCACCGGTGAGGTTCTCTGGAGCCAATCAGGTGACGACGCCGCAAGCCCGGCCCATATCGTCATGGCACTGACGGGTGCTGCCGCTCTTCAAACGCTGGGCGGCGACACCCGGATCAGCACACAGGTCATTGACGGATCAACACCGGGCGTGATCGTTTTGGTGGGAGGGGGAGATCCGACGCTTGCAACCACGAGCGCGTCCTTCTACCGGGATGCTCCCCAGATTTCGGACCTAGCCGCGCAGGCAATGGTCCGCTATGAAGAGTTGCATCCCGGCGTTCCGGTGACAGAAATCGTGCTCGACTCGACACTGTGGAACACCAGCGATGCCTGGGACAGCAACTGGCCGGAGCGGGAACGCACCGGTGGCTATCACTCCTACGTCACGGCGCTTATGGTCAACGGCGACCGCGCCGACCCGACGGTTTCTGTCAGCCCTCGCGGCACCAACCCGGTGCAATCAGCAGGCGAAGCCTTCGCGCAAGCCGCCGGGCTGCCAGGGGTCACCTTCTCCAGCGGAGCCGCTGTCGGAACCACCGTACTGGCCGAAGTGAAATCCCAGCCAGTCAGCGTACTCGTGGAGCAGATGCTTGTCATCGGAGACGACTCCATCGCGGAATCTCTTGCTCGTTTGGTCTCCAAAAAACTTGGGCTTAACGGCACCGCAAGTTCGCTCAACCAAGCAATTCAGGGTTCGTTAGCCGATGCAGGCGTCGAGGATGCCGGGAGCATCACCATTACTGACGGGTCGGGCCTCAGCGCCAAGAATCAGGTATCACCGCTCTTCATCGCAAACTTTATGGCGATGGGGATCACCGACAGCGGCGCGGTCGGCAGCGTCTTCTCGATGCTCCCCACCGGTGGCGAAAGCGGTGACCTCTACAACCGCTTTGGCGGCGATGCGGCCAGCGCATCCGGGGAGGTGAAGGCGAAGTCCGGCTGGACAAGCACCGAACATTCCCTCGGCGGCGTGGTGACTGCCAAGGACGGCACGGACTTGGCGTTCGCGTTTTATGCGATCGGTGAGGGAATTTCTACAGATGCCCGCACTGCGCTCGACAACCTAGTCGCTGGTCTCTTTGTGTGCGGAGATAACCTCTCCAACTACTAAATACAGTCAAGCGAATTACACTGGCTGTGTGGTTGCTGCTCTGTTCATCATTGATGTCCAAAACGATTTTACCGAAGGCGGCGCTCTCGGCGTCGACGGCGGTGCCGCCGTCGCGGGCAAAATCACCGACTACCTTCGGGAACACTCGGACCGCTACGACGTGGTGATTGCGTCGCGGGACTGGCATGACGCCGGCAACGACAACGGGGGCCACTTCGCTACGGATGCCGAACCGAACTTCGTTGACACCTGGCCGGTTCACTGTGTGGCTGGCACGCCCGGTGCGCAGTACCACCCCGCTCTCGACAACGCACTCGTAGGAGTACACGTGCGCAAGGGGCAGGGAGTGCCCGCGTACTCCATTTTTGAAGGCACGACCGTTGACGGCGAAGCGGTGCCCGCGCTTCTTACGCGTCTCGGCGTCGACACCATTGATGTGTGCGGAATTGCCACCGACTACTGTGTGCTCGCATCCGCGTTAGATGCCGCGGATAGTGGTCGCGAAGTTTCGGTGCGTACGGGGCTGATCGCCGGTGTCGCCCCCGAATCGAGCACCGCTGCTCTGGACACCATGGCACAGGCGGGTATCGTGCTCGTGCCGGGCGACGCATAAAGGTGGGCACTGGCGACGGGGCGGATGAGGCTGACCGGCTGCAGCTTCCCGGTCTCATCGGCGAATCCGATGTTCCACCGCCGAGTAAGGGTCTCGGACTGCGCCTGCTCGGCCTGCTGGTCGGGTTAGGCCTTGTGCTGGGCATCGCGGTCGCCGGTGGGGCAACGCTCCTGACCGTCGTGTGGCCCGAGAGCAGCACGCTGTGTGATGCGGCTGCCGGGCCGTGCAGCGACGTCTCTGTGCAGCAGATCGCCGAATTTTCACAGATCGAGCTGCCCGACGATGTCGATGTCGAGAGCGTGCGGTACGCGACAGTAGAGGGCTCGTTTGGGCTCCTCTTCGCCACCGTAGTGTTGCCGCAGGGGGCCACCAATCCGCTGCGGGAGGGGAATTATCGGGTTGCTCCGACTCTGTCGTGGGCTGGGGAAGTGGATGCGCTGATGCTTGACAATGTTGTGCTGTATGAGGGAATCGAGTCCATGACGGGGCCCGGTTTCGAAGCATCTAGTGGCCAACGACCCGATGGTCGAACGGTGCTCATCATCCGCGTGTCCAGGGCGCTGTAGCGTGCCGGTAATCCCGGTCACGGAGCTCAGCGACCCCCGTCTCGCCGACTACTCGCACCAGACCGATGTTGCGCTTCGCAAGGCTCAGGGAACCGAACATGGTCTCTATCTTGCTGAGTCGACCCTCGTGTTGCGGCGAGCGCTGCGGTCCGGCCATCGCGTCCGCTCGGTACTGGCGCTCGGCACCTCGGTCGAGGAGATCATTGAGCTTGTGGGCGACGACGTGCCGGTCTTCACCGGTGACGGCTCGCTTCTGGCGGAACTCACCGGCTATGTGCTGCACCGCGGTGTCATCGCATCAATGCACCGCCCACCGCTGCCCGCACCAGACGAACTGATCGCGGATGCCCGCCGCGTCGTGATTCTCGAGAACGTCGTTGACCCCACCAACGTTGGAGCGATCTTCCGCTCGGTCGCCGGAATCGGTGCGGATGCGGTTCTCGTCACGGAGCAATGCTCTGACCCGTTCTACCGGCGTGCAATCCGGGTTTCGATGGGAACGGTGCTGCAGGTGCCGTGGACCCGCATCGGCAACTGGGCCGACACTCGTGCGCTGCTCACGGCATCCGGGTTTCAGATTGCGGCGCTAGCCCTCGAAGACGGCGCGGTATCGCTGCGCGATTATGCGGCGGATGTTCCCGAGAAGGTGGCGCTTGTGCTCGGCACCGAAGGCCACGGTCTTACCCGCGAGGCGATCGACGCTGCCGATTCGATTGTGCAGATTCCGATGCGTCACGGCATCGACTCGCTCAACGTGGCGGCGACCGCCGCGGTCGCGATGTTCGCTCTCGCGGTCGAGTAGCGCGAACGCGAAGTGAATCGTTAGTCGCCGAAACTTGGCGGCAGAATGTCCCGTTCCAGCCGAATGGTGACGGTATCGAGCCGCGGATCGGCGCGCAACTTCGTAAAGTTCCCAGGCCTGCACGCCACGATCAACGAATCAGGGTAGAGGCGCGCGCCCCACGCGAAGGTGCCAGCCTCATCCCACACAAACTCGGGTATCCGTGTGCCCGCGCGCAGATCACTTCGAAGTAGGTCGGCGAGTGAATATTCGTGTTCATACACGTACACGGGATTTGATGAGGCTGGGTTTTCCCAGTAGCCATCCCAACGGAGAGACTGCAATAGCGAGTCGCCTACCGCGTCTTGGAGGGCTTCGGCCGTGGCTTCATCCAACTCGCCACCGCATGAGACGAGGTCGCGCACCTCAGGAAAATCGTCAGCGACTTCGTCAACCAATTCCCACCACGAGAGGGACGCGGACGCGTTTTCTAGATCGACGAACTGCGACCACCGAACCGGGCGTCGTGCGCTGTCGAGGAGTGGCAGGAAGATCCTCACAAGACGAAGTCCGCGATGCGTGGGTGGAACGAAATCGCGCGCAAAATTGCCATCCCCACGCTCAGGAAGAGGTGTTGTTGCGCTCGTCATGAGTACGAGCGTAGTCACGAAGCGACGAGTGCCCAAAGGCATCCAAACCTGCTGTGTTCGCGCAGCGGCGCGCTAGCGCACCCGCGAACCGCTACACGAGCAGCTGGTGCTTGGCGAGATCTTTGTAGAGCGGGGTCGACTTCACGAGCTCGGAATGCGTTCCGACGCCCACAACCTTGCCTTTGTCGAGCACGACGATCTGGTCGGAGTCGACCACCGTCGACAGTCGGTGCGCGATCACGATGAGCGTACGGTTTTCGGCGACCGCGTCGATTGCTTCGCGGAGCATCTGCTCGTTGAGGCCGTCCAGACTCGAAGTCGATTCGTCAAGCAGCAGAATCGGGGGAGCGGCGAGCAGCGTGCGGGCGATCGCGAGACGCTGACGCTCACCACCGGACAGCATCACTCCGTCTTCGCCGACGGCGGCATCCAGACCGTCGCGGTTACGTTCCAACACTCCGGTGAGGTTGACGGCGGCGAGCACCTTGGTGCATTCCTCGTCGGTCGCGTTGGGGGCACCGATGAGAAGGTTCTGGCGGATGGTGCCGGCCAGCACGGGCGCGTCTTGTTCGACGTAGCCGATTTGCGCTCGCAGCTCTTCTCGGTTGAGTCCGCGCAGGTCATCGCCGCCCAAACGCACAACTCCGCCGGTGGGGTCGTAGAAGCGTTCGATGAGAGCGAGAATGGTGCTCTTGCCGGCACCGGACGGGCCGACGATGGCGGTGCGCTCGCCGCGTTTCACCGAGAAACTGACCCCGCGCAAAACGGTGAGGTCGATTTCAGCGGCGGCAGGTTGAGTTCCACCGTGCTTGAGCTCGGCCAGTTCGGTTTCGACCTTCACAAGAACGGAGTCGTCGGGGTAGGAGAATTCGACGTTGTCGAACGTGATGGCGGCATCCGATTCGACGCTGGCAATCGCCACAACGTTCGCATCTGACTCAAGCTCGCTGGGCAGCTTGATGACTTCTTGGATGCGGCCGAGTGCACCGAGTGCCTGGTTGACCGCGGTGACCGCACCGAAGGCTTGACCGAGCGGCATGATCATGAGGAACAGGAACAGGATGAACGCGACAAGGTCGGCGATCTCGATGGCGCCACTGGCCACTCGGTAGCCACCCACACCGAGCACGACGAGGAACGATACCTGCAGGGCGATTCCGGCAATCGGAACAACGAGGGCCGAGATCTTGGCGACGCTGATGCCCATCTTCCAGGCACCGAGAGCATCGTCGTTCACGGCCTCAATTTCACGCTCGGTGGCGTTGGATGCTCGCAGGGTACGCACGGCGGAGATTGCGCGCTCCACGGCTGCGGCGAGGTCGCCGACCTTGCGTTGAGCGCGCTGGCTGGCCACACGGATACGCTTCGAGAGGGTCGTGACGGTGACGACAGCGATTGCGATCACGAGCACGGTGAGACCGAGCAGCACGGGGTCGATGATGAGCATCGCGATGAGCGCGCCGATGAAGGTGATCGAGCCACCGATGGCTTCGACGAGTCCCTGCGTCAGCACTGCACGCAGCAGGGTCGTGTCGCTGCCAACACGGGAGACGAGGTCACCGGTGCGGCGACGGTCAAACTCTGAGATGGGGAGGTTCAGCATCCGGCTCACCAGGCGACGACGGCTGGAGAGCACGACACCTTCGCCGGTGCGCTGGAGAAGGTAGTGCTGGTAGCCGCTGATGATGCCGGAGATGACGACGAGGCCTATGAGCAGCCATACGAGAGTGCCGAGCGATTCGCCGGCCTCAACGATCGTGATGACCTGGCTGACGAGCAGCGGCTGGGCGAGCGAAGCACCAGCACCGAGGATGCTCAGGATGATCACGAAGACCAGAACCTTGCGGTGCTCAAGAAGGTAGGGCAGCAGTTCGCTGAATTTTGCGCGGGGGCCGTCGTCGGGGTTGTCGCGTGATCCAGAACGTCCGCGACGAGGTGCAGAGGTATGTGAAGTCGAGCTCATGAAGTTTCTCGTTGTCCCAAAAATGTAGGGCGAAGGTGCCGCGAGTGTTCAGCGACATCGGCATCAGCAATCAGCCTCTAAAACACTAAGCCTTCTGTCTGAACGATGCGTACAACCTCCGGCGTAGTCGTGGGTGTGTAGCTACACGACCAGGACTGGTTCGCCGACGAAGAATCCGATAATCGCAAAGGCTGCTCCGGTGAGTGCCAGCAGAAAAACGGAGAGCGCCCACAAGAAGAGCGGTGCAGCGCTGGTGAGCCGAACACGATCGGTCGCTGACTGCACCAGGGTCGTATGCACCGCACGGTATCTGCGGTGCCCGACATAGAACAGTACGGCCGTCATGATGAGCCCGAGCGCGGCTACCGCGTAGCTACCAATGCTCACGGTGTTGAGTAGGAGGCGTGCAGAGACGAGCGCTGCGATAGCGAATGACAGCACCGTGCGCTGCCACGCCAAAGCGGTACGCTCTGCTTGCAATCCCGCATCGAAGGGCCGGTCAAAGGCACGACTCACTGGAGCAGCAAACCAATCGCTAACAGCAGACCGGCGACAACTACGCCGCCACCGATAGGGCCAGCAAGGTTCGGTGCCGGCAATGGACGGCCAAGGCGCAGGGACTGCTCGGCCTTCATCCAGCCGAACCACGCCTGGAGGGGCGCAAGAACGCCCAACAGAATCAGCAGGAGGGAGGCCCCGAGCCGAAAGCCGGGAGCGATCGGCAGCACGAAAGCCTCCAACGCAACCCCCGCAGCGATCAGCGCGAGCGCGGTACGAATCCACGCCAAGAACGTGCGTTCGTTGGCGAGGCTGAAGCGAGCATCCGGTTCTGTGCCCACGCTGTAGACACGGCGCGGAAAGCGACGAGGGGCGGGCTGTTCGGGATGAGTCACGAGCGAACCTTCATGCCCCGATCCTAGCGGGATCGGCACGTGCGCCGCCCGGCACCGACTACGCCCCGCGAAGCTGACGAAGCAACACGGCGGTAGCGATAGCCGCGTTTGCGGCTTCCTCGCCCTTGTCCTCTTTTGAGCCCTCAAGGCCAGCTCGGTCGAGTCCCTGCTGCTCATCGTCGAGGGTGAGCACACCGAAACCGACGGGCTTGCCGGTGAGGAGGGACACCTGCGTGAGGCCACTGGTTGCGGCATCCGATACGTATTCGAAGTGGGGTGTGCCGCCACGGATGATCACACCGAGAGCGACAACAGCATCCGCCCCAGCATCCAGGGCTGCCTTGCTGGCAACCGGCAGCTCGAAGCTGCCGGGAACGCGCACCTCTGTCACCTCGGCGTTGGCAGCAGCCAGGGCGCGGTGGGCGCCAGCGATCAGTCCGTTGGTGATGACCTCGTGCCACTGTCCAGCAATGATGGTTACCTTCAGGCCGGTTGCATCGGTGATGATTTCGGGGGATCCTGCGCCGCTCATAGGGTTCCTTTCGGGGTGAGTCGTGTCTCGTCGAGCACGGTATTCGAGGGGAATGCGTGCCCCATCCGGTCACGTTTGGTTTCGAGGTAGCCCTCGTTTGAGGCGCTGACGCCAACCACAAGCGGCACCACCTCATCGACCGTGATGCCGCGCTCGTTCAACTGTCGCTGTTTCTCGGGGTTGTTCGTGAGCAGGCGCACCCGTGAGATGCCGAGATCCTGCAGAATGCCGACGGCTGCGCCATAGTCGCGGGAATCTATCGGAAGACCCAAAGCGACATTCGCGTCGAGCGTGTCGAGACCGTCTTCCTGTAAACGGTAGGCGCGCAGTTTGTTGACGAGTCCAATTCCACGTCCTTCGTGGCCGCGCAGGTAGATCACCGCACCGCCTTCACGCTGCACGGTGGCAAGAGCGGTGTCCAGTTGGGGGCCACATTCACACTTGAGAGAGCCGAACGCTTCCCCGGTGAGGCACTCGGAGTGAACCCGCACGAGTATGGGTTCTTCGCTTGCACGTTCCAGAGTGCCCGGCGCGATGAGTGCAACGTGATCCGCGCCCGTGGCATGGTCGCGGTAGGCGCGCACGGTGAACGGGCCGTGCGCCGTCGGCATGGTTGTTTCAACCTCGAACGAGACGGGGCAGGTCTCGGCGATCGGCTCAATCGGGGCGGGAACCATGCCGCCGTGGTTGTCTTCTAGCCACTGCGTGAGGGCCTCGATTGTCGTCACGAGCACGTCTTCGCGTTTGCCCAACTCGACGAGGTCGGGCAGACGCATCATCTCGCCAGAGTCGTGAACGATCTCCGAGATCGCCGCCACGGGCCGCAGCCCGGCGAGCTTCATCAGGTCGACGGCTGCTTCGGTATGACCATCGCGTGCCCGCACTCCACCGTCGACCGCCCGCAGCGGCAGGATGTGTCCTGGGCGGTGCAGGCTGGCAGGAAGAGACAACGGATCGGCAAGCACCCGCAGTGTGTAAGCCCGGTCGGACGCGCTGATGCCGGTGCTGACCCGGTCGGCGGCATCCACCGAGACCGTGTAGGCGGTTCCTCTGGGGTCTTCGTTCCTGGCGACCATTGGCGGTAGCGCCAAGGCGTCGGCGATCTCGTTCGTCATTGGGGCGCAGATGAATCCTGAGGAATTTCGGACCATCCACGCGATCCATTCCTGGCTGGCGAGTTCGGCGGAGATGATCACGTCGCCCTCGTTCTCACGTCCCTCATCGTCCGCGACGATCACAGGGCGGCCGGCGCGGATCGCTTCAATGACGTCGGGGATGTTGGCGAGCTTCATGACTCGCTCCTTTCATGGCGCGTTTGCGGGCCAGTGAACTCCGCCATCCGGGCGACGTGGCGCGCGAGGATATCGGTCTCGACGTTGACGGAGTCGCCGACAGCGAGTGTTCCCAGCGTGGTGGCGTTGAGGGTTTCCGGTATGAGCGACACCTCGAACCAGTCGTGGCCGACAGCACTCACGGTCAACGACACACCATGCACGGCGATGGAACCTTTGCGGGCGACGAGCGGCGCAAGCTCGGGGGAGAGGTCGAACCGAATGACGCGCCAGCTGCCCTCATCGGTGACATTTAGCACGGTGCTGGTGCCGTCGATGTGGCCCTGAACAATGTGACCACCGAGGCGGTCGCCGACCTGCATGGCCCGTTCGATGTTGACGCGGTCGCCGGCCGTGACGGTGCCGAGGGTGCTCATCGCGATGGTGACGCCCATGACGTCGGCGGTGAACCAGTCCGTACCCCGGTCGACGACGGTGAGGCAGACGCCGCTGACGCTGATCGAGTCACCGTGGCCGGCATCCGAGACTGCCTGCGGAGCTCGCACGGTCAGTCGAGCGCCATCGTCGGTGGCGCCAAAGTCGACGACTTCGCCGAGTTCTTCAATGATTCCGGTAAACACGGCTACTCTCTCGTTTCGGTCGCCGGGCGGGCGATGATTAATACGTCAACGCCCAATGGGCGTAGTTCGGTGATTCTGAGTTCTTTGGCGCCAGCAATAGTCGCAACCCCGATGTCGCTGAGGGCCAGCTTGGGGCCGCCCAACAATTTCGGGGCGAGGTAGATCAGTAGTTCATCCGCGAGCCCGGCAGCAATGAAGGCGCTCGCAATGCTGGGGCCGCCCTCAACGAAGACACGGCGGATGCCCGACTCGAAGAGATCGGCCAGCGCTGCGTTGAGGTCGCTGCCGTCATACTGGCGAAGCTTCTTGGGGTGCTGGTGCAGCCTCGTGGCGGCGGGCAGCTCGCGACGACCGAGCACCACGGGCTGTGGTTGCCACGGCAACAGTTCGCCGGCGTCGCCTCTGGCGGTCAGGCTCGGGTCGTCGGCCAGCACAGTCCCTGTACCTACGACGATTGCATCGGCACGCGCACGCTGCTCGTGCACGTGTTGGCGGGCGGCGGTGCCGGTGATCCACTGGCTGGTGCCATCCGCGGCCGCAGCACGACCGTCGAGCGTTGAGGCCCACTTCACGGTGACGTGCGGGCGCTGTTGTTCAGCGGTCACAAGCCAGTCATGCAGAAACTCCTCTGCCTCGGCCTGCCCGACACCGGCAATCACGTCGATGCCCGCCTCCTGCAGGCGATTGCCGCCGCCGCCGGAATTCTTGCCAGGGTCAGAGACCGCGTAGACAACGCGGCTCACCCCGGCATCAATTAGCGCTTGAGCGCACGGCCCGGTGCGTCCGTGATGGTTGCACGGTTCGAGGGTGACGACGGCGGTGAGGCCCGTCGCGCTCCCGTCGAGAGCGGCGAGGGCATCCACTTCGGCGTGCGGTGTGCCAGCGCCATGGTGCCAGCCCTCGGCGACAACGTGCCCTGCGGCATCGACGAGGACGCAGCCGACCTGCGGGTTGCCGCCGGTGATGGGGCCGCGGCTGGCCAGAGACAGCGCATGACTCATCAGCTTCTCGAACTGATCGTGCTGTGCTGGTGCGGTCATCCTGGCTCTCGTCTCGTGGGACGGACTCCGGGATGAAGGTTCACAAAAACCCGCCGCAACATTTCGGCAGGCGAAAGTGTTGAAGCCGTGCTTCCTCTCATCCGGACTGAGAAGCCTTGCGACTTCATTACCGTCGGTCCCGGAATTCCACCAGATCAACCGTTTCAAGGTTTTCGCCTTGTCGCGGGTCGCGGACTATCACCGCCGGTTCGGAGTTTCACCGACCCCGGAGCACGTTGTACTGCGCTTAGTCTACTCAACACCGGGGCGCGCAATCTATTCCCGCTGAGGGTGCGCGGTTTGCGGCAAAGGCTGGCTGCGCTTGCAGTGCCGACTATCTCAGGTCAGTAGAGCGGGCAGCTCAGTGAGTGAGTGGATGATGCTCACCCGTGCTGCCTGGGCCTGATCGACTTGTTCGGCGGTGGCGCTGCGTCCGCGGTCAAGCCACACCCCGGTGAGTCCAGCATCGGCGGCCCCGAGCGCGTCTGTCGCAAAGCGGTCGCCGATGTAGACGGCGTCGGCGGGTGCCACACCGAAGAGCTCACACGTGTGGTGGAAGATACGCGGGTCTGGTTTGGTGTACCCAAATTCGCCGCTGGCAACGAGGTGTTCGATGCGGTGGGTGAGACCGACCGTTTCGACCTTGCGGGTTTGAAAATCGAGCTCGCCGTTGGTGATGATGCCGACGCGGGGCGCGGTCGGGTGGGTGGTGAGCGCGTCAAGGCAGGCGATAGTGTCATCGTGCAGGTGCCAGGCGGCGCGGTAGGCCTCGAAGTAGGTATCAAACCATTCGCTGGCTTCGTGATCCTGGAGCGTCACGCCGTACGGTTCAACGAAGCTATGGGCGCGTGCCTGCCGCTGCCCCTCAAAGGTGAGTTCGCCGCTGAGGTAGCGGTGGTAGTGAAACTCTTCGAGCGCGGTCCAGCGCTCGCTCTCGGTCGCGTCGTCTGGTCCACCAGCAAACGTGGGTCCGAGGCTTCGCCGGTAATTGCGGATGCCGCGGTCGACCGATGCCCGGTGAGCGAACAAGGTGTCGTCCAGATCAAACAACGCGACGGGGGTATTCATGGCACTACCTCAGCGACCTAGACCGGCCACGGCAGGGCCGCGAATTCGGTCATATCGCTGGGGTGTTCGCCGGGGGCTGTGAGGGTTGCCCACCATGCGGGCGGATGCGTTCCGCCACGGTATTCGCTCGATGCTGGCTCGATGCCGGTGTAGACAAAGCCGAGACTCTTCGCGACCGCAGCGGACGGGGTGTTGCCGACAAGAGCTTCCCAGCGCAGTTCGGGCCGGCCAGTGGAGAAGACCCAACGGGCGACCTCGGCGACGGCTTCTTTCATGAAGCCCTTGCCGCGGTGGGGTTCGCCCATCCAATAGCCGACGGTGTCGTTGTAGAGGCGAAAGCTGATCACTCCCAGCAGCTCAGACTTGCCGGTTTCACGGATCGCCCACGTGTATTCGTCGTCGTCATCCCACCACTGGGGCACGAGGTTGTTGATAAAGAATTCGGCGTCGGACTTCGCGTAGGGCCACGGGATGGTGAGGGTGTGCTCAAAGATCGGGTCTTGGCAGTACGCGGTCATCAGCTCAACATCGTCTCCGGTGAGAGCATCCAAAGTGAGGCGTTCGCTCGTAAGAGAAAAGACCTGCATTAGCGCACCCGCGGCAGGAAGCCGATGCGGTCATAGACGCGGTCGAGCGTCTTCTGGGCCATCTCGTTGGCGCGTTCGGCGTTCTTGCTGAGCATGCGGTCGAGCTCAGCCGGGTCGGCAAGCAGCTCAAGCGTGCGCTCACGCACGGGCGCGAATTCCGACACCACGACCTCCGCGACCTCCTTCTTGAGGTCGCCGTAGCCTTTGCCCTCAAACTGCGCTTCGAGGTCGGCAATGGATGTCCCGCTGAACGTCGAGTGCAGCGTGAGCAGATTCGAGACGCCGGGCTTCTCCCCGCGGTCGAAACGAATCTCGCGGTCAGCATCCGTCACGGCCGACTTGATCTTCTTGGCCGTCTTAGTGGGCTCGTCAAGCAACCACAGCACTCCTGAGTCAGTGGTGGCGGACTTGCTCATCTTCGACTCGGGGTTCTGCAGGTCGTAGATCTTGGCAGTTTCCTTCTGAATCTGCACTTCTGGCACCACGAGGGTGTCGCCGAACCGGGAGTTGAACCGGGTTGCGAGGTCACGCGTGAGTTCGATGTGCTGGCGCTGATCTTCACCAACGGGAACAACAGCGGCGTCATAGAGCAAGATGTCAGCGGCTTGCAGAATCGGGTAGGTGAAGAGCCCAACCGAGGCAGAGTCATTGCCCTGCTTGGCTGACTTGTCCTTGAACTGAGTCATGCGCGACGCTTCGCCGAAACCGGTGATGGTGTTGAGCACCCACGCCAATTGCGCATGGGCTGGCACTTGCGACTGCACGAAGAGCACCGAGTGCTCGGGGTCGATTCCGCCGGCAATGTACTGCGCGGCGGTGCGACGAGTCTGCTGGCGCAGCAGGGCGGAGTCTTGAGGAACGGTGATGGCGTGCATGTCAACAACGCAGAAAACAGCGTCGTGATTCTGCTGCATCTCGCGCCACTGCATGAGCGCGCCAATGTAGTTGCCCACGTGGAGCGAATCGGCAGACGGCTGCATGCCTGAAAACAGGCGAGGTGTGCGGTTCATGGGCTAATTCTTTCAGATCGAATAGTCAACAACGACGGGAGCGTGGTCGCTCCACCGCTCGTCCCAGGCGCCGGCCTTGTCGATGCGGTAATCCGCAACGGTGGCTGCAAGCGCGGGGGTGGCGACGTGGTAGTCGATACGCCAACCAGTGTCGGTGTCGAAAGCTTGACCGCGCTGCGACCACCAGGTGTACGGGCCGTCGACTTCACCAGCGAACTGGCGGCCGACATCCACCCAGCCGAGGCCGGGCGCGGTCGTGCCATCAACGCACTCGATGGTCTCGCCGGCCGCGCCGAAGAAGCGGTCGAAGTAGGCGCGCTCTTCGAGCAGGAAGCCGGCCTTCTTGCGGTTGCCACGCCAGTTCTTGATGTCGAGTTCACGATGCCCAACATTGAGGTCACCGACGATGAGGGCGTGATCGCTGTGGGAGGCAAGCTCGGGCAACCGCTCGAGCATCGCGTCTAAGAACTTGTACTTCTCCACCTGCTTGTCGGTGTCAACAACCCCAGAGTGCACGTAGGTACTCACAACGGTGACGGTTGAACCGGCGACATCGAAGTCTGCCTCGAGCCAGCGTCCGGCGCTATCGAAGTCCTCAGCGCCGAGCGCGACCCGGTGTTCGAGAGGCGCGGATGCTGCTGAGCCCTTGCGTGAGGCCAGTGCGACCCCCGCGCGGCCCTTCGCGGTCGCCGCGTGATGCAGGATATGCCAGTCATCGCCGAGCAGCCCTTCCACATCGGCGTCGGCGGCGCGCACCTCTTGCAAGGCCAAAATGTCTACATCACGGGCACCCAGCCAGTCGCCCATACCCTTGCGGTAGGCGGCGCGAACACCATTGACGTTGACGGATGCGATGCGAAGACGTGTTGCCATGCCTCAAGACTATCGAGCAGTGCGGCTATCGGCCGCGCTCGCCGTTCGTCCAACTCTTGAGCTTGAACTTGAGCTTGCGCTTGACTCGCGCACCGGGAAGGCCTTCGGGATCCCGCGCTGATGCGTCATCTTCCGCGGTGTCGTCGGCGTCCTGGCTTGTGTTCGCCTTCACCGCTCGCGGGGCATCAGGGGCGCGTTTCACACCGGTGATTTCAATGTCGGCATCATCAGCAGTGACGGCGATCCAGGCGGCACCGATGAGGATGATTTGGCAAATCAGGTTGAACCAGATCAGTAGACCGATGATCACGGCGAATGATGCCAGCAGTGGATTGCGGGTGGCTCCATCGAGCAGGAAAGTCCCACCGAACTTGAGCAATCCGAGCGCCAGTGCCGCAATGATCGTGCCTTGGGCGAGCACTCTGAACGGAATCTTGATTCTCGAAACAACCCGATAGAAGACCCCGAGCGTCGCGGTGTCCAGAATGAGAACAACCACGAAAGCGAGCGCCCGGGACGCGACCCTAGCGGCCAACGAATCTTCGTTGATCGAGACGAGATCGAGAAACCAATTGAGAGCGGTCACGCTTGCCACGGAGACCGAAGCAGAGATGAGCACAGCGAGCCCGAATCCAATGACGAGGCCCATATCCCTCAGTTTCAGGATCAGGAAATTGGTCGGCGTGCTCTTGAGCCCGAATATTGATCGAATCGCATCGCGCCCGGAGGCGATCCAGCCCAAGGCTGTGAACAACAAACCGAAAGCGGCGATGGCACCCGTGACCCCAAGGATGTTGGTGTTGGCAAGGGTTTCACGGCTGATTGCGCCGTTGCCGCTCCCGTCTCCAATGAGGCCGGGGATGTTCGTCGAGATGAAGTTATAGACCGCATCGAGTAGCGCCGGATCACCCTGAACGATGAACCCGGCGACAGCGAATCCGACCCAGATCGTGGCGAAGACGGCAAAGATCGCTTGGTAGGAGAGCCCCGACGACAGGAGCGGACCTAACTTGTCTGCGTAGTGCATGAAGACACGCACCGGGCGTAGCTGGAGTACCCACTCAATGGCTGGTTTCAGTCGTTGCGCAAGTTGCATCCCTTAAGAGTAGCTAGGCTGTCTGTGCGTAACTCAGAGGAGAGGTCTTTTCACATGGAACTTCAGGGTGTTGGAGTCGGACGATCGGTTGCCATCGGGAAAGTCGTGCGAATGCCCGACCCCCTTCCGGAACCGAAGGATGCTCGCCACTCCGGCGATGCCGCAGCAGAGAAAGAAGCCGCAGCCTCTGCGCTGACTTTTGTGGCTGCCGATCTGCGTGAGCGCGCGGAGAAAGCGGATGCCGAAGCCAACGAGGTTCTCACCGCCACGGCGTTGATGGCGGAAGATCCTTCGATTCTCGACAGCGTGCACGAACTCATTGATGGCGGCAAGGCTGCCGAGCGCGCCGTGTTCGAGGCCTTCGCGTCATTCCGGGAGATGCTGATCTCGCTCGGCGGCATGATGGCCGAGCGCGCTACGGACCTCAGCGATGTCAGTCAGCGGGTAGTTGCTCGTCTTCGTGGTGTCGCAGCCCCCGGTGTGCCCCAGCGTGATGAGCCGTTCGTGCTGGTTGCTGATGACCTCGCACCGGCGGATACCGCCCTGCTTGAGCTTGACAAGGTGCTCGCCCTCGTTACCCGCCAGGGTGGTCCGACGAGCCACACGGCGATTCTTGCGCGGTCCAAAGCAATCCCCGCCATCATGGGTGTTGCCGAAGCTCTTGACCTCGCCGATGACACTCTCGTGATCGTCGATGCCGGTGCTGGCACGATCACGACGGATCCCACCGAGGAGCAGCGCGCCGCTGCCGAGGCCCGCATTGCGGAGCTGGCAGCCGCAGCAAACGCCCCCATTACCGACGGTGAGCTTGCCGACGGGACGCTCGTACCCTTGCTCGCCAACCTCGGGAAGCCGTCGGAGGCAGCCCAAGCTGTCGAGCTGGGTGCCGAAGGTGTTGGGCTGTTCCGCACCGAACTGATGTTTCTCGATGCCACGACCGCCCCGACGGTTGAGGAGCAGACCAAGGAATACACCGAGATGCTTCAGCACTTCTCGGGTAAGAAGGTTGTTGTTCGCGCCCTCGATGCTGGCGCCGACAAGCCGCTGAGCTTCATGGACATGGGCGAAGAAGTAAACCCCGCGCTCGGTCAGCGCGGTCTGCGTTCGTTGCGCGTCAACGAGAACATCCTGCGTGACCAGCTCACAGCACTGGTCAACGCCCAAAACGCCACAGACGCCGACCTTTGGGTGATGGCGCCGATGGTGTCGGATGCCGAAGAGACCGAGTACTTTGTCGCTCTCGGGCGTGAACTGGGGCTCAATACCGTTGGTGTGATGGCCGAGGTTCCCTCGCTCGCTGTACTTGCCGATCAGATAGCCGAACGCAGTGATTTCGTCTCTATTGGCTCCAACGACCTCACCCAGTACACTCTCGCGGCGGACCGCATGCTCGGTTCGCTGGCCAAGTTCCAGGACCCCTGGCACCCAGCAGTGCTGCGTCTCGTGAAGATGCTCGGCGATGCCGGTGCCGCAGCCGGCAAGCCTGTCGGTGTCTGTGGCGAGGCCGCTGCAGACCCGCAGCTCGCCGTCGTTCTCGTCGGGCTCGGCGTGACAAGTCTGTCGATGACGCCGCAAGCACTAGCCGATGTCCGTGCCGAGTTGAAGACCGTCACCCTAGAGCAGGCGCAGGCGCGTGCTGTCGCCGCGATCAATGCAACCACCGGCCCTGGAGCCCGCGAGGCTGCAGCACAGGTCGGCTAAGTATCTCAGGAGGCTTCCTTCGGCAAGCGTGTGTCCGCCGTTATTGGGCGGGCCACCGGAGCGTAAGTGCCGTCGTCCGTCAGGACGACGGCACTTACGCCGTTAACGGTGTTTCGGCGATTCTGTGTGCGGCGAGGGCTGATCATTCCGGCGATAAATTGGTCCACCCAAAAGGTGGATTCTTCACGCCTCCTGCGAATCAGGTCTAGTGCTGTCGCGGTGCCGACAAACGTCCCGGGATCCACAGCAGTACCTGTCCTGTGGTCTAGGGCGTGTGCTGACGGGCACAGTTCTGGGCTTTTTCGTGCCGCGCGGTTGTGGTTGCGGCGTCGTCAGCCTCCTTCCGGCCCGAGCGATCTCCGCCAGCTGGCGAGGCTGGGGAGCCCCGAAGGGCAGACTAAGTGGTCTACCGGTGATGCGGCGGTTGAGGAACCTTCGGTATTTTTGACTCGTCTATTGCGCGAGCGATTCTCGAGGCTGAACGGATAGCGCCCCCCCAAACGGGGGTGAAAATATTCGGGAAATTTCGATAGTCTGCGTCATAGAACACGGGATTCTCGGTCTCTTGGGTATGAAGGTGATTTGTTTACAAGCCTTCGCTCCAATGGGACACAGAGAGGCCCGGGAAATGGATCAGGGGGATGAGCGGAAACGAGGCGCCGAAACTAACCACTTCGGACGAGCAGTTGCTGGCTCAAGCGCGTACGGGGGTACAGAACGCTTTTGCCGAACTGTGGAATCGCCACTACCGCTCGGGCATAAGTGTCGCTCGTCAGTACACGTCGATAGACGCGGACGATCTCGTGTCTGAGTCGTTCGCGCGTATCTACAAGCGTGTACTGGCGGGTGGCGGCCCTCAGGGCGCCTTCCGCCCGTACCTGTACACGACCATCCGCAACCTCGCATCGACGTGGGGTGCTGCCTCGCGTGAGGTTCAAGTGGATGAAATCGCAGACTTTGAAGACCCAAGCACTATCGATGACCCTGTTGCCGTCGCGCTTGACCGCTCGCTCACTGCTCAAGCATTCCGTGAGCTTCCAGAACGCTGGCAGTCGGTGCTCTGGTACACAGAAGTCGAAGGCATGGACCCTCACGAGGTCGCGCCGATTTTGGGGATCAGCGCCAACAGCGTTGCTGCGCTGTCCTACCGAGCACGCGAAGGGCTTCGTAAGGCCTGGCTGCAGGCTCATATCAACGACTCCACCGCATCCGGAGAGTGCCAGTGGGCGATGTCGAAGTTTGGGGAGCACGCCCGCAAGAGTCTCAGCAAAAGAGATTCCCGTCGGATCGAAGCCCATCTGGAATCATGCACTCGCTGCGCCATCGTCTGCGAAGAAGTCGACGAGGTTGGTTCACGGTTAGCTCTCGTAATGATCCCCATGATCCTGGGTGGCGTTGCCGGAGGTGGCTTCCTTAGTGCCTTCGGTCAAGGCGGCGCAGCTTCACTTTCCGCTGCGGCAGTGCCGGCGATGCCGGCGACTGTTGTCGCTGCCGGTTCGCACCTGGTGGGCGCGGGCGGGGCGGCCGCCGCAACCGGCATAACGGCCGGCGCGCTGCCGGTGGCTGCCGCTGGATCACTCGCGGCAGCTGTCGCCCTAGCCGGGTCATTCGTGGTGCTCGGGCCTCAAAGCACCGAAACCACCACTGCGGAAGCATCAACCACGAGCCAGACGTCCGACGACTCAAGCAGCGTAGGCACGGCCGACTCGGGAGTAAGTGACAGCCTTGACTCGGACCGCACGGACCCGAGCAATCTCTCGGTGCCCACGGTTCCCGAAACGGATGCCGGGGGACTTGTGGAGTCGGCCGGAGACACTGTCAAAGACATCGTCGGTTCCGTGGTGGGCACGGTGACCGGCGGAGCAGCGCCGGAAGGGCACACTGCGCCCGGTGGTGTTGTTGGCGCCGACATCGATCTCAACCTTGTGGGAACGGCAACGCCCGGAGCGCACCTCTCATTGCAAGGCGCTGGCCTGGTCTACGCAACGACCACGGTGGCCAGCGACGGAACCTTCGTGCTCAACGTCACCGGAGTTCCGGGAGGGCTAGCATCGCTTGACCTGGTGCAGACGGTCGACCGCAATTATCTGGCCGGGCTGGTTGGTGACGATGGTGGTGGGCTACTCGGCGGCCTGCTGGGAGCCGTTGATGGTCTTATCAACGACCTGATCAAGCCGTTGAGTCTGATCTCCGGCAACAACCAGGGCATCAACATTCGTCTCCTCAGCTAGGGGTGCGCCGCTAGTGCTCCGCTATCGGTCGGCACAAATGACGCTGCTACCTGCGTCATAATCCTCGCTCAAACCAGTCTCTTCATTAAGGCGCTCAAACGCGCCTCGTGTTCGCACGCCGTGGGTGACGGGCGAACACAAACACAACAGCCCCTGTCACTACTTCGGTAGCGGCAGGGGCTGTTTGTGTGACAGAAACGAGATGCTAGGGCTTGCCCTTGATGATCGCCTGCTTTACTTCAGCGATCGCCTGAGTAACCTGGATGCCACGAGGGCAGGCGTCGGTGCAGTTGAAGGTGGTGCGGCAACGCCACACACCCTCTTTGTCGTTGAGGATGTCGAGGCGAACCTGCGACCCCTCATCGCGCGAGTCGAAGATGAAGCGGTGCGCGTTCACGATGGCGGCGGGGCCGAAGTACTGGCCGTCCGTCCAGAACACGGGGCAGCTCGAGGTGCACGCCGCGCACAGAATGCACTTGGTGGTGTCGTCGAAGCGTGCGCGCTCTACCGGGCTCTGTGTGCGCTCCTTGCCGCCCTTGGTGGCGCCAGCCATCAGGAACGGATTGATCTCCTTATAGGAGTCAAAGAACGGCTCCATGTCGACGATCAGGTCCTTCTCCAGAGGCAGGCCCTTGATGGCTTCCACGTAGATGGGCTTGGTGATGTCGAGGTCCTTGATCAGCGTCTTGCAGGCCAAGCGGTTGCGGCCATTAATACGCATGGCATCCGAACCACAAATACCGTGGGCGCAGGAGCGACGGAAGGTCAGCGACCCGTCTTGCTCCCACTTGATCTTGTGTAGGGCGTCGAGCACGCGGTCGGTTTGGTACAGCTCAACATCAAAGTCTTCCCAGCGCGGCTCGTCATCAACGTCCGGGTCGAAGCGACGGATGATGAGCGTTGCAGTGAAGGTTGGAATGGCCTCGGCTGCGGAAGGCCTCTTGTCAGCGACGGCAGTGCTCATTAGTACTTTCTCTCCATCGGTGGGTAGTTGGTGATCACAACCGGCTTCCAGTCGAGTCGGATGTGGTCACCCGCTTCCTCTGATTCTGGGTCGCCCGTGAGGTACGCCATCGTGTGCACGAGGAAGTTCTCGTCGTCACGATCGGGGAAGTCCTCACGCATGTGACCGCCGCGGCTCTCCTTGCGTGAACGCGCCGAGTACACGAGAACTTCGGCGAGGTCGAGCAGGAATCCGAGTTCCACGGCCTCAAGCAGGTCGGTGTTGAACCGCTTACCCTTGTCGTGAAGCTGGATGTTCTTGTAGCGTGCGCGCAGCTTCTGGATGAGCTGGGTGACTTCTTCGAGGCTCTCATCAGTGCGGAAGATCTGCGCGTTGCGGTCCATCGAGTCTTGAAGCTCTTTACGGATCGCCGCGATGCGTTCGGTACCGTCGCCGGCACGAACCATGTCGAGAATGCGCTTGACGCCCCCGGCAGGATCCTTGGGCAGCGGCACAAACTCGGCGGTCTTCACGTATTCGACGGCCGACTTTCCGGCACGCTTTCCGAACACGTTGATGTCGAGCAGCGAGTTGGTTCCCAAACGATTGGAGCCATGCACGGAAACACAGGCACACTCTCCGGCAGCGTAGAGACCCTTGACGACATCGGTGTTGTTGCGCAGAACTTCGGCTTCAACGTTGGTCGGGATGCCGCCCATGGCGTAGTGGGCGGTCGGCAGCACGGGAACCGGCTCCGTGTACGGCTCAACACCCAGGTAGGTGCGAGCGAACTCTGTGATGTCGGGCAGCTTCTCGTCGATGACGGCAGGCTCAAGGTGGGTGATGTCGAGGAACAGGTAGTCCTTGTCAGGGCCGGCCCCTCGGCCTTCACGGATTTCGGTGGCCATCGAGCGCGCAACGATGTCACGCGGCGCGAGGTCCTTGAGCGTCGGCGTGTAGCGTTCCATGAAGCGCTCACCGTCGGCGTTGCGCAAGATAGCGCCTTCGCCTCGGGCTGCCTCGGAGAGCAGGATGCCGAGCCCAGCCAACCCGGTGGGGTGGAACTGGAAGAACTCCATGTCCTCAAGCGGCAGGCCCTTGCGCCAGATGATTCCGACGCCGTCTCCGGTGAGGGTGTGAGCGTTGGATGTCGTCTTGAAGATCTTGCCGAAACCACCGGTGGCGAAAACGATCGCCTTCGACTGGAACACGTGCAGCTCGCCGGTGGCGAGTTCGTAGGCAACAACGCCGGAGGGTTCTTCGACGCCATCAACCTCGGTCATGACCAGGTCGAGAACATAGAACTCGTTGAAGAAGTTGATTCCGAGCTTGACGCAGTTTTGGTACAGCGTCTGCAGAATCATGTGACCCGTGCGGTCGGCCGCGTAGCAGGCACGGCGAACTGGTGCCTTGCCGTGCTCACGAGTGTGCCCGCCAAAGCGACGCTGGTCGATCTTGCCGTCGTCGGTGCGGTTGAAGGGCAGCCCCATGTTTTCGAGGTCGATGACCGCGTCGATGGCTTCCTTGGCGAGGATTTCTGCCGCATCCTGGTCGACGAGGTAGTCACCACCCTTGACGGTGTCGTAGGTGTGCCACTCCCAGTTGTCGTCCTCAACGTTGGCCAGGGCCGCAGCCATACCGCCCTGCGCCGCACCGGTGTGTGACCGCGTGGGGTAGAGCTTAGAGATTACCGCGGTCTTGGCGTGCGGGCCGGCCTCAATAGCGGCGCGCATACCGGCACCACCGGCTCCCACGATCACGATGTCGAACTGGTGGTAGTGGACTCCGTCGATGACGGTTCCGTCGGCGATATCGCCGGAATTAATCGTTGCCAATTAGAGCGCCTCACAGAAGCTGGGGAGCAGAGCTGGGGTAGCTCCGGCCGGGCAGGGGTCGAAGGTTGTGATTACGAGGGTTCCGAGGACTAGCAAGATGGCCGTGGACGCGGCGATGCCGATGAGGAGAACTTTGCGTACCTTCGGGTTAGTCGCGTAGTCGTTGACGAGCGTGCGCATTCCGTTGCCGCCATGAATGAGGGCGAGCCACAGCATCAGGCCGTCCCACACCACCCAGAAGGGGTCGGCGAGCTTGCCTCCGACAAACGCGAAGTCGATAGCCTTGACGCCCTCGCCGGCCACCAGATTCACGAAGAGGTGACCGAAGATCAGGACGACGAGTACGACGCCGGAGGCCCGCATGTAAATCCAGCCCCACTTTTCCCAGTTGATTCCGCCGGTGCGGCGGCCCCTGGTGGGGGTGCGGGGAGCTTCGATGAGACTCATGCTCAACCTCCGAAGGCGTGCGATAGGTGGCGGGGGACGAATCCGATCAGCAGAATCACCCAGAGCGCAATGACTACCCAGAACATGGTGCGCTGGTGCTTTGCGCCGAATGCCCAGAAGTCGATCAGGATGATGCGCAGGCCGTTGAACGCATGGAAAGCGATGGCGGCAACTAGGGCGAGCTCACCGATTGCCATCAACGGGGTCTTGTAAGTCTCAATGACCGCGTTGTACGCCTCAGGACTTACCCGCACGAGGGCGGTGTCCAGAATGTGCACAAGCAAGAAGAAGTAGATCGAGACACCAGTGATGCGGTGCAGTACCCACGACCACATGCCCTCTTTGCCCCTATACAGGGTGCCAGCTGGTCTCTTGGGGGAGCGAATCTTGGGCGGCGACTGCGGCTCCGCCACTAGGTTGCTCGCCGATTTCTCTGGCACGAGGACCCTCCTTGCGGTGTGGGGTCGCGTTCACCGCGACCGATGACTGTCCGCATTGCGGACACGGCTAGTCTATTCGGGCGCGAAGCGCCTTGCTTCTCAGGTAAGGCTAATAAGTGCGAAATCGCGAAAGTTTTCGTGATTTGTGCGGAACTTAAGCGGACCCCTAACTGAAATTATCGCTCTTCGTTGATGACTAGTGTGCGACCGCCGCCGGAGCCGCGGCGATTGTCGCTTCGTAATGCTCGACCAGTTGGGCACAGATGCCGGTCCACGATTTGCCCAGTACCGTTCGCCGCCCCGCTTCTCCCATGCGAGCACGCAACTCTGGGTCGACGACCAAGGCCTCAACGTAGGCACGCAGCTGATCTTCGTTGTCTGGTTCGAAGAGAAAACCGTTGCTTCCGTGGTCGACTAGATCAATTGGTCCGCCGGAGCGCGGCGCCACGACGGGTAACCCGGCCGAGTGAGCTTCTTGAAGCGTCTGTCCGAACGTTTCCTCGGTTCCGGTATGGGCGAAGACATCGAAGGCGGCATAGGCGGTCGCGAGTTCTTCACCGCTTAGCTTGCCCAACCAGGTCACCGGAATGCCAGTGAGCTCCTTCTTGACCAGAGTCTCTGACGAGCCGTCACCGGCAATGGCCACGCGCACGCCGACGAGGCCGCGCAAGGCTCGTAGACGTTCTACCTGCTTCTCCGGCGCGATGCGCCCAACATAGCCAACGACAACTTCTCCGTTGGGCGAAAGCCGGTTGCGCAATTTGATGGCAGCTGGCGACATTTTCTTGGCGGGGTGGTACATCGTGAGGTCGACACCGCGCCCCCAGCGCTCCAACTTTGTGAGGCCGATGCCGCCCAGATCAGTCATGGCCGTGCTGGACGGGGCGAGCGTGAGCTGGGCGCCATCGTGGATCCAGCGCACGATCCGCCACGCGAGCTTGGTCGCAGAACCAAGGTGGTGGCGGCGGGCGTAGCCGGCGACATCCGTCTGAAAGATAGCCACGGCGGGGATCCCAAGACGGTTGGCCGACGAGATCGCCTGTGCCCCGAGAAGGAACGGAGCCGCAGCGTGCAGAACGTCGGGGCTGAAATCAGAAATCAGCTTGTGCACTAGCGGATTGGGTAACCCCACCGGAAACTGGCGATAGGCCAGCGCAGGCACCGAGTGGACGGTGAACCCCTGATAGGTCTTCGGTGCACCGGCCGATGGGCAAATCACGATCGCCTCGTGCCCTTCAGCTCTCAGATAATCCAGCACCTTCAAGACGCTATTGGTCACGCCGTTGACGGTCGGGAGAAAGCTCTCGCTCACAATGGCGACTCGCAAATTCAGCACCTCAATCGCTTGTTGTGAGCCTCACGCTAGGAGGTGCAGACGACCGCAGAGTTAACGGACGCTGAAGTCTAAGCTGGAGGGATGAGCCAACATCAGGCGCCGTTCGATAATTTCTATAGCGTGATCCCCGCTGGCGGAATCGGGTCACGATTGTGGCCGCTTTCGCGAGCCGACGCCCCCAAGTTTCTGCATGACCTGACCGGTTCGGGTCAAACCCTGCTCCGCGACACGTGGGAACGTCTCGCACCGCTGTCTGGAGTCGACCGGGTCATGGTCGTCACTGGGCGCGCGCACCGCGCGGCGGTTGAGGCGCAACTGCCGGAACTCAGCGACCCCAACGTCGTGCTGGAAAGCGAGCCGAAGGATTCCTCGGCAGCAATCGGGCTTGCCGCGGCGATCTTGCTGAAGCGTGACCCGAATGTTGTCATCGGATCGTTCGCCGCTGACCACGTGATCCGGGATATTCGAGGATTTCGGCGCAGCGTTCGCGAGTCCATTGCTGTAGCGAATGCGGGCTACATCGCGGCGATCGGAATCACCCCGTCGGAACCGGCGATCGGATTCGGGTACATCCACTGCGGTGGCACTCTCGAAATCGATGGTGCACCAAGCGCGGTTTTGGTGGAGTCGTTCGTTGAGAAACCGGACTTCGAGACCGCGCAGTCCTATCTAGCCAGCGGTGACTACCTCTGGAACGGCGGCATGTTCATTTCACGCGCCGACGTCCTCCTCGAACAGTTGGGCAAGGCGGAGCCCGAGCTGTTGACCGGCCTCACCGAATTGGCCGAAGCATGGGATACCCCTGAACGTGGTGCGGTCGTAGACAGGGTCTGGCCGGGACTCACCAGGATCGCCATTGACTACACCGTGGCAGAGCCGGCCGCAGCCGAAGGGCGACTCGTTGTTGTTCCAGGAGATTTCGATTGGGATGACGTCGGAGACTTCGCGTCTATCGCCAAACTGCATTCGGGGGGGCGCAAATCCGATCTTGCGATTCTGGGAGAAAATGCCCGAGTTTTGGCAGACAAGTCGACGGGAGTTGTCATCAGCCAGACTGACCGGCTTATTTCCCTCATCGGCGTGAACGACATTGTTGTCGTGGACACTGCCGATGCGCTGCTCGTGACGACAACCGCAAACGCTCAGCGGGTGAAGTCCGTTGTGGATGCCCTCAAAGTCTCGGGGCGAAACGACGTCTTGTGACGATGTGGTTTCGTGTTTGTAACCATTCAGCGACAGCGCTCATATTCGCATGAGCATTTGGCAGATTCTTCGGTACCGTAGGGGAATTATGTTTCGGCAATTTCTGTCGAACAGCATTTTGGAGGACACCTTGAGAATCACCACTCACGGCCGCGCACTCAGCGGCGTGGCGCTTGTTGCATCAAGCGCACTCGTGCTCGCCGGTTGCGCAGCAGCGCCGGAAGAGACCGAGACTGGTTCGGGCGAAGCGCTCGACTACCTTCCCTGCATGGTTTCTGACTCGGGTGGATTCGACGACAAGTCGTTCAACCAGCTTGGTTACGAAGGCATCGAGTCCGCAGCAGCTGAACTTGGCGTTGAATTCCTCGCAGTCGAGTCGACCAGCGACGCAGACTACGCACCGAACATCGAAAGCCTCATTGCTGAGGGCTGTGACCTCATCGTCACTGTCGGATTCAACCTCTCCGCAGCCACCGTAGAGTTCGCTCTCGCGAACCCCGATGTTAGCTTCGCGATCGTCGACGACGCGGCCGACAACGACTTCGATGGCACGATCGACGCACCCAACATCAAGCCGATTCTCTTCGACACCGCTGGCGCTGCGTTCCTCGCAGGCTACGCGGCAGCGAGCTACTCGACGACCGGTGTAGTGGGAATGTACGGCGGAATGAACTTCCCGACCGTTTCGATCTTCCTTGACGGAACCACGCAGGGCGTCGAATACTACAACTCCGAAAAGGGTGCTGACGTCACCGTCCGCGGATGGGACATCGAGTCACAGGACGGAACGTTCATCGGAACCTTCGCTCCGGGAACCGACTCCCGTGCCGCAGCACAGAACCTGATCGACCAGGGTGCAGACGTTCTGCTTCCTGCCGGTGGTCCGATCTTCCAGAGCGCGGTTGAGGCAATTCGCGACTCCGGTAAGGACATTGCCATGATCGGTGTTGACGCTGACCTGACCGAGACCGAGACGGCAGCAGCAGACCTGTTCCTCACCTCGATCCTCAAGCAGATCGGCGTTGCTGTTAACGACGTTGTCATCGACGCATCGGGTGGATCGCTTGACACCACTCCGTACGTAGGAACGCTCGAGAACGGTGGAGTTGGCATCGCGCCATTCCACGACTTCGAGTCGAAGGTTGACCCTGACCTCGAGGCTGAGCTTGTTGCTGTCAAGGACGGCATCATCTCCGGCGATATCGCCGTAACCTCGTACCTTAACTAGGTTCGTCTGGATTGAGGGGGTCGGCCCTAGGGCCGGCCCCCTTCGTTCTGGGTAGTCGACTGCGGCTATCCTTTTGAAATCACACCATGGCGACGGCGCCGAGACAGTACTGAGGAGAGATTGTGAAGCTTGAGCTGCGCGGTATTACCAAGCGCTTCGGTGACCTAGTCGCGAACGATCACATTGATCTGACGATCGAAGAGGGCGAAATCCACTGCCTCCTTGGTGAGAACGGCGCGGGCAAGTCAACGCTAATGAATGTTCTCTATGGCCTGTATCAGGCCGAAGAGGGCGAGATCCTCATCGACGACGATGTTCGCCACTTCGCCGGTCCAGGCGATGCCATGCGTTCGGGCATTGGCATGGTCCACCAGCACTTCATGCTCATCCCGGTATTCACCGTCGCCGAGAATGTTGCTCTCGGCCACGAAGAGATCTATGGCCCCGGCCTGTTGAATCTGGAAGCCGCACGTACTCTCGTGCGCGATATTTCTGCTCGGTTCGGCTTCGACCTCGACCCCGACGCAGTCATCGAAGATCTGCCCGTTGGCGTTCAACAACGCGTCGAGATCGTTAAAGCGCTTTCGCGCGAAGCAAAAGTTCTCGTCTTTGACGAACCGACCGCGGTGCTGACCCCACAGGAGACCGACGAGTTCATGGCGATCATGCGCCAACTCAAGTCGGAGGGAACATCCATTGTCTTCATCACACACAAGCTGCGTGAGGTCCGAGAAGTCGCGGATCGCATCACCGTTATACGTCTAGGTAAGGTCGTCGCTGAGGCTCACCCCGACGCGGAGAAGGAAGAACTCGCCTCCCTCATGGTCGGTCGCGCAGTTGACCTCACCATTGAAAAGGCGCCAGCCCAGCTCACCGACAACGCGCTCGTCATCAACGAGCTCTCGATCGCCGATGCAGCTGGCCACCGCTCGGTCAAAGGCCTCAGCGTCACCGTTCAGGGTGGCGAAATCCTTGCCATTGCCGGAGTTCAGGGAAACGGACAGACCGAGCTTGCTGAGGCGCTACTGGGGCTCCAGGCCCGCGCTTCCGGCTCCATTAGCCTGAATGGTACGGAACTTCTGGGGCTCAACACTCGCCAGATTCTGGACGAAGGGGTCGGCTTTGTCCCCGAAGACCGCACGATCGATGGACTCGTTGGCGGTTTCACCGTCTCTGAGAACCTGATGCTTGACCGTAGCGACGGGGACCCGTTCGTCAAGATGGGAACCCTGCAAACTGCGGTGCTCGAAGACTTCGCTACCGAAAAGTTGCAGTCATACGATATTCGCTCGCAGGGCATCCACGAACCCGTGTCAAAGCTGTCAGGTGGTAACCAGCAGAAGGTCGTTTTGGCGCGCGAAATGAGCCGTGAGCTGGCGCTGCTTGTCGTTTCGCAGCCCACCAGGGGCCTTGACGTTGGATCGATCGAGTTCGTGCATGAGCAGATCGTCGGTGTGCGAGACAAGGGAGTCCCCGTGCTTGTCGTCTCCACCGAGCTTGATGAAGTTGTGTCCCTTGCCGACCGCATCGCGGTCATGTACAAGGGTCAGATTGTTGGAATCGTTCCTGCGGACACCCCGCGTGAACAGCTTGGCCTCATGATGGCTGGCGAACGCATTACGGAGGAGGCAGCATGAGCGAGCCAACACCCCACAAATCCGGTGACAACAAGTCAGACGAGGCGGCTCTGACCGAGGGTGTGGAGGGTTCGGAAACGAACCAAGAAACCTCGCGCTGGACCACCGCGTTCCGTGAGATCACGTCGGGCAATGCACTGCTGTCGGTTCTCGCCGTAGTTCTCGCCATCGCTATCGGTGGCGTTTTGATCGCACTTACCGACGCCGATGTTCAAGAGGCTGCCGGGTACTTCTTCGCCCGTCCGGGAGACCTTTTCGCGGCGATCGGTAGCGCGGTCGGTGGTGCGTATCTGGCGCTGTTCCAGGGCTCCATCTACGACTTCCGTCGAGACGATTTCTTGTCGGCCATTAAGCCGTTGACGCAGACCCTTGTGTTTGCCACCCCCTTGATCGCCGCTGGTCTGGGAGTTGCTATCGCGTTCCGGGTTGGCTTGTTCAACATTGGTGGCCGTGGCCAGATCCTTGTCGGTGCAGCATTCGCTGGTTACGCGAGCTTCACATGGGAATTGCCTGTCTTCATTCACGTCGTCGTCGCGGTCCTCATGGGTATCATCGGCGGTGCTTTGTGGGGAGCTATCGCGGGCCTCCTGAAAGCACGCACCGGCGCCCACGAGGTGATCGTCACGATCATGCTCAACTACGTCGCCTACTACCTGATTAGCTTCTTGCTCCGCACCGACGTGCTCAAGAACCCGGGCTCGAACAACCCGAAGACCCCACCGGCAGCAGACACCGCGGTGTTGAGCCCGCTGTTGGGCGATGGCTTCAAACTGCACTGGGGCTTCATCGTCGTGATTGCCGCCACGGTCCTAGCGTGGTGGTTGATCGATCGTTCGGCCCTCGGCTTCAAGTTCCGTGCTGTCGGGCTGAACCCGCACGCCGCACGTGTCGCCGGAATCAAGGTCGAACGACTCTATGTTTACGCGATGCTCGTGGCCGGCGCGTACGCGGGTCTCGCCGCCAGCACCGAGGTCTTGGGCACAACGACGAGTGGATTCACATCTGGTGTGGATGCGGGAATCGGCTTCGACGCCATCACCGTTGCGCTACTCGGTCGCTCCACCCCGTGGGGCACCTTCGCCGCCGGAATCCTCTTCGGGGCGTTCAAGGCCGGTGGTTTTACGATGCAAGCGTCGCAGAGCATCCCCATTGACATTGTTCTTGTGGTTCAGTCGCTCATCGTTCTGTTTATCGCAGCGCCGCCGCTCGTGCGTGCTGTGTTCCGCCTGCCGAAACCCGGCGCTCGCGCAAAGAAGGTGGTCAGCTAATGACTTTCACCAACACTTCTGAAGGCAAGAGTGGCGCACCGTCGAAGATCGACCGCCACAGCTGGAAGCTCCCGATTGCGTTCGCGATCGTTTCGCTGATCTCCGGTGTGCTGTTTATCGGGTTCGCCGAGGACGCGCCCACCGGGTTCAACCTCTCCACCGGCACCGACCTTATCCAGCTACCCGTGATCCACCTGCCGGCTCTCGCCACCGGTGTCGTGGTGACGATCCTCACGGCGCTGATTGCCGTCGGTTCCGCCTTCATGATTTCGCAGGATATTGCGGTGCCGAAGTGGATTCCGGCGATTGGTGCGTTCTTCGCGCTCACCGGATTCCTGACGTGGGCCGCCGCTGACGAGACGTTGCGGGTTCCTGAGCTCCTGGCCGGTGCCCTCGTGCTGGCCGTACCGCTCGTGTTTGGTGCCCTCGGCGGCGTCATCTCCGAGCGAGTGGGTGTCGTCAACATTGCCATCGAGGCGCAACTTTTGGCGGGTGCGTTTGTCTCTGCAGTTGTGGGCACAATCACGAGTTCGCCGTTCGCTGGGCTCTTCGCTGCGGCCGTAGCGGGAATGCTTGTTTCGTTCTTGCTATCGGTGTTTGCGATCAAGTACCTGGTCAACCAGATCATTGTCGGTGTCGTGATCAACGTGCTCGTGTCTGGACTGACAGGGTTCCTTTATTCACAGTGGCTCACCGAAAGTCCTGAGCAACTCAACAACCCCGAAGGCTTCTCGGTGCTGCCTATCCCGATCCTGAGCGGCATCCCAATCATCGGACCGGTGCTGTTCAAACAGACGCTGATTGTGTACTTCCTCTACATCATCGTGGCTGCTGTCGCCTTTGCGATGTATCGCACCCGGTGGGGACTGCGCCTTCGCGCGGTCGGCGAGCACCCCAAGGCTGCCGACACGGTGGGTATCAACGTGACCCGCACCCGATTCTGGAATGTGGCTTTGGCCGGAGCAATCGCGGGCCTAGGTGGCGCATTCATCACGCTGAGCCAGACGGGGCAGTTCGGCAAGGACGTGACCGCTGGTGCCGGATTCATCGCCCTCGCCGCCGTGATCTTTGGCCGCTGGGACCCGATCAAGGCGACACTCGCAGCGCTGCTCTTCGGCTTCGCCAGCAACCTACAGAACGCGCTCAGCGTTGTCGGTTCGCCGGTGCCGAGCGAGTTCATGCTCATGCTGCCCTACGTGGTGACGATCATCGCGGTCGCCGGTCTGGTCGGAAAGTCGCGGCCACCAGCAGCATCCGGAACACCGTACATAAAGGGGTAACGCTATGACGATCGAGCCGCAATCAATTGACTGGGATGCGCTGAGGCTCGTCGCCAAAGATGCCCTCACTCACGCCTACGTTCCCTATTCGAAGTTTCCGGTCGGTGTCGCCGCGATTGTCGACGACGGCCGGATAATTTCGGGCGCGAACGTAGAGAACGCCTCCTACGGTCTCACCCTCTGCGGTGAGTGTTCACTGATCTCCGCCCTGCATATGACCGGTGGCGGCAAGCTCGTCGCCTTCACCTGTGTCGACGGCAAGGGCAACGCGCTCATGCCGTGCGGTCGTTGCCGCCAGCTGCTCTTCGAGCACTCGACCGAAGGCATGCTCTTGGACACGGTGTCGGGCATCAAGACGATTGACGAAGTGATTCCCGACGCATTCGGGCCACGCACTCTCGAGGAGTATCGCGGTGAATAACAGGGCAGAAGCCAAACAGGTCGAACGTTTTGACGTTGTCGACCTCATCCATGCCAAGCGTGACAAAGGCACCCTCAGCACCGAGCAGATCAACTGGCTTGTCGACGCGTACACTCGCGGCTACGTCGGTGACGAACAGATGGCCGCCATGACAATGGCAATCTTTATCAACGGCATGGAACGCGAAGAGATTCGCGACCTCACGCTGGCGATGATCGCCAGCGGCGAGACCCTAAGCTTTGACGGGCTGGGCAAGCCCACCACCGATAAGCACTCGACCGGGGGAGTTGGCGACAAGATCACTCTGCCCTTAGCGCCTCTGGTTGCTTCATTCGGTGTTGCCGTGCCGCAGCTCTCCGGTCGAGGCCTCGGCCACACCGGGGGCACTCTCGACAAGCTCGAGAGCATCCCTGGCTGGCGTGCCGATCTCACCAATGAAGAGTTTTACGCGCAGTTGCGTGGTGTTGGCGGTGTCATCTGCGCCGCAGGGTCGGGCCTCGCTCCCGCGGACAAGAAGTTGTATGCCCTTCGCGATATCACCGGAACCGTTGAAGCCATTCCGCTGATCGCCTCCTCAATCATGAGCAAGAAGATCGCCGAGGGAACTTCGGCGCTGGTGCTCGATGTGAAGTTTGGTTCCGGTGCGTTCATGAAAGATCCCGAGCGCAGCCGGGAACTCGCCGAAACTATGGTGCGGTTGGGTAATGATGCTGGTGTTAAGACCGTCGCGCTACTCACCAACATGAACGTTCCTCTCGGTCTCGCTATCGGAAACGCCAACGAGGTGCGCGAATCGGTGGAGGTTCTCGCCGGCGGGGGACCCGCCGATGTGCGCGAACTGACGGTTGCTCTTGCCCGCGAGATGCTCGCCCTGGTCGGTCACGGCGATGCCGACGTTGAGGCCGCTCTTGATAATGGCCAAGCGATGGACACCTGGCGTGAGATGATCGCCGCTCAAGGTGGCGATCCCGACGCCGAACTTCCGAAGCCCCAAGAAAGTCATGTGGTCACTGCCGAGCGCGACGGAGTTCTTGTCGAACAGGCAGCGTTGCCGTTCGGGGTTGCAGCATGGCGTCTTGGAGCCGGGCGCGCCCGCAAGGAGGACCCAGTTCAGCACGCCGCCGGTATCGATTTGCATGCGAAACCGGGCGACACCGTGCGCAAGGGCGAACCGCTTTTCACCATGCACGCCGATGAACCGGCACGGTTTGAACGCGCGCTGCAGTCGCTCGAGGGTGCCTATCGCATCGGAGATGCGGGGGAGACCATCCAGGATGGCGGAGCGCTCATCGCCGGAAGGATCGACTAGCTTCCACCGTAGAAGGTCTCCGCGTTTCGTCCGCGTTGGGAGGCCGTGCTCGCTGACGTAAAGTTGGGCAAGTGACTACAAAGGACGAGCTCGCCCACGGTGCCAATTCGGTGCGCCCGCTGGCGCCTTCCGGCGACGACGCCGCGGTGGAACACAAGGCCAAGTGGCGCGCCTTTTGGGTGTGCGTGGTCGTCGCTGCGATCACGATTCTTGACCTCTCGAAGATCAACGTCGCGCTTCCGTCGATTGAGGATGCACTTGGTGCAACATCGACCCAGCTTCAGTTGATCGTCTCGGGCTATGTGCTGACCTTCGGGCTCGTTCTGGTGCCAGCCGGCAGGCTCGGTGACCAGCGCTCACGCAAAGCACTGTTCTTGATCGGCCTCACGTTGTTTACGGCCGCGAGCATCGCCTGCGCCCTTGCTCCGAACGCCACACTGTTGTTGGTCTCTCGTCTGATGCAGGGTGTCGCCGCTGGTATCCAAATGCCTCAGGTTCTTGGCCTCATCCAGCACCTATTTCGCGGGCCGGAACGCGGCAGGGCTTTTGGTTTATTCGGCGCGATGATCGGTATCTCGACCGCGTTCGGGCCCACCCTGGGCGGGCTGATGATCGCGATCGGTGGCGCCGACGATGGGTGGCGTTACATCTTCTGGATGAACGTGCCGCTCGGAATCATCGCCCTCGTGTTGGCGTGGCGCATCCTGCCCGCGACGGTAACGACCAACTACTCGAGACTAGAGCTCGACCCGATCGGTATCGCCATTTTTGGGGTCACGGTGATGGCGCTATTGTGGCCGTTCCTCTTCACCACCGGTGCCCCGACGGATGACCCCAACCGCTGGTGGCTGCTGGTGGTGTTTGTGCTTGCCGCTGCTGTCTTTGTGATGTGGGAACGCCGATATGCGGCGGGAGGGCGCGCGCCGTTGGTTTCTCTGGCGTTATTTCGGATCAGCTCCTATCGCAACGGGACAATTCTTGCGTCCGTGTACTTCGCCGCCATGCCAGCAATGTTTCTGTTGACGACGCTGTACCTCCAGCTCGGTCTAGGTCTCGAACCGGTCTTCGCGGGAATGGTGACGATCGGATTTGCGCTCACGAGTGCTGTGTCGTCGTGGAGGGGCGGCATCCTCGTCGAACGCTATGGTCGATCGCTTGTCGTTGTTGGTTTGGCGATACTGCTGGTTGGCCTCGGTGTGCTGATGGGTGCCGCAATTCTCACCCCGCCGGCACTCACCCCGATCGTGATGGCAGCCGCGCTGCTGATTGGTGGCACCGGCGGTGGGCTGGTGATTTCACCCAACCAGACTCTCACCCTGAATGACGTTCCGCCGCGCCAAGGCGGATTGGCTGGATCTGTCGGACAGCTCGGTCAACGAATCGGCACCGCGATCGGCACAGCGATTGCGCTCTCCCTGTTCTATTCCACGCTGTACAACGAGAGAAATAGTGGGGAAAGCACGGTCGAGCTTTATCAGCACGCCTACGGCACCGGGATGCTGGCAGCCACGCTGTTTTTCGCGCTTGCCATGCTGGTTGGTGTCGCGGATCTGGGCGCGCGCAAACGTCGCGCTCGCGGCGCCCCGACCGGCTAGAGCTTCGGGTCCCCGATGCGTTCGAGTGCGTCGACGATCAATCCCCAGAACTTGGGAACGTCGATGCTGCGGGCGACATGGGTCGTGCAGTCGGCGGGTGCCGGTGCGCGCAAATCGGCCACGGTCATACCGAGGGTAATGTTGCCGGCAATCTCCACGTCTAGGGGAACAGCCATGGTCTCCATGATGGTGGGGTCGATCACCAAAGCAACCGCGCACGGGTCATGGACGGGAGGGTGCTCGAAGCCCTGAGCGTCGAGATAGGTCTGACCGAAGAACTCAAGAAGCTCGCCCACGAACTTGGCGGGACCCGTGCCGATGGCCGCGATCGATGCGGCGACGTCGTCTGTTGCCAGAGCGTCGTGGGTGACATCGATTCCTACCATGGTCAATGGCCATGCTTCATTCACGACGATGTGGGCGGCTTCGGGGTCGATGACGATGTTGAACTCGCTGGTTGCGCTCCAATTGCCGACGTTGACTCCACCACCCATCATTACAACTTGCTTGACGCGCCCGGCAATGCGGGGCTCCTTACGCACGGCGAGAGCGAGGTTGGTGAGGGCTCCCGTGGGCACGAGGGTGACGGTTCCTGGGTCGTTGGCCATTACGGTGTCGATGATGAAGTCGACGGCGTGCCGAGAATCCAGCTCGATGGTTGGCTCAGGAAGTGCAGGACCATCGAGACCGGATTCGCCGTGAATCGATTCGGCAACCTCCACCTCGCGTACCAGAGGTCGGTGCGCACCACGGGCGAAGGGAACGTCGGTGATGCCCGCGACGCGCGCTACGGCAAGAGCGTTGCGCGTGACCTTGTCGATGGTTTGGTTGCCCATGACAGTGGTAACGCCAAGGAGCTCGATGTCGGGGTTGCCGTGTGCGAGAAGAATCGCAATCGCGTCATCGTGCCCAGGGTCGCAGTCAAGAATGATTTTTTCAGCCATGCGAAAAGCATATATGAAAAACATCTTCATATGTGTAGTCTGGCGGCATGAGTGCTGAACTTGTTGCCCGCGCTACCGCCCGCCTCTCGTGGATTCGATCACGGATGCCCTTACTGGCCGCGATTCGCGAACAGTTTGCCGAGGAGAAGCCTTTTACCGGGCAGCGGATCGGCATGTCACTTCATCTGGAGCCCAAGACGGCCGTGCTCCTCGAAACCCTTGCGGCCGGTGGAGCCGAAATCGTTGCCACCGGCAACCACGGCTCCACTCAAGACGATGTTGTTGCCTACCTGCGCGCGCAGGGCATGACGATTTTCGGCACGCGTGATGACACGCTTGACCGGCACGAGAAGAACGTTGCCGGCGTTGTCGCCGCGGCGCCCACCATCCTGCTCGACAACGGAGCGGATCTCGTCGCCGGTGTTGCTCAGTCTGGTCAAACCGCGCAGATAGTCGGGGGCACGGAAGAGACAACTTCGGGTGGGTACCGGCTACGCGCCGAGTTGGCCGACCACGTTTCGTACCCGGTCATCGTCATCAACGACAGCCCCCTCAAAGCGATCGGCGAGAACAAGCATGCCGTCGGTCAGTCGGTCGTCGAAAGCTTCATGCGTATTACGAACCTCATGGTGCCGGGCCGGCGTTTCGTGGTCGCCGGTTACGGGTGGTGCGGTCGCGGCGTTGCCCACTACTTGCGTGCGCTCGGTGGCAAAGTGGCGGTGGTGGAAGTCGATGAGTTGAAAGCCTTCGAGGCCGCCCTCGACGGTTATCGCGTGGCCGACATGCTCGACTTGGCCGAATGGGGCGAAATCTTCATCACGGCAACCGGACATCCGCAGGTCTTGGGCGCCGACTTCTTCGAGCGCGTTGCCGACGGTGCGATGCTCGTCAACTGCGGCCACTTCCCGTGGGAAATTGACGTCGCTGAGCTGCGTACGCTGGCCACCGGCAGCGCGGTTGTCGATACGGCGATTGAACTTATCGAGCTGCCAGGAAATCGTCACGTCATCCTTCTGGCAGATGGGCGAATGATGAACCTTGCCGGTCGTGAGCCCAAAGGAAACTCGATCGAATCGATGGACCTTGGCTTCATGCTTCAAGCGATGTCGCTCGCACGCATCGCCACCGCAGCCGACACCCTTGAACTCGGCGCCCAACCGGTGCCCGATTCCATCAACCGCGAGATCGCTCGCCGCATGCTCGCCGCCATGAAAGCAGACCGCTAATGGCCGCCACACCGGAGTACACGGCCCCTGCCCTCGACAAAGGGCTCGACATTCTGGAACTGCTCGCCGAGACCCCCGGTGCGCTCAGCCAATCGGAGATTGCCGACGCCACCGGTCGCAGCACCGGTCAGATCTTTCGGGTTCTCTCAACGTTAGAGCGACGTGGCTACGTGTTTCGGAACAAGCAGTCGGGCCTGTACATGCTGGCCATGAAGCTGTTCGAGCTCGCGCACCGCCATCCACCGCTCCGCGGACTCGTGGCTGCTGCGCTGCCCATCATGCAGGAGCTTGCCGAGCAGGCCCGCCAGTCGTGCAACCTTGCCGTGCTCGACGACACCGAGGTGCGGGTGATCGCCCAGGTAGAGTCGCCGGCCGACTTCGGTTTCAGAGTGAGAGTCGGAGCGGCGTTCGATGTTGCGACGACTGCTACCGGCGCGGTACTCACGGCGGAGGGCGCACGCCGTGGCCAGACGTTGGTGCGCGTCGACGCGCTGCAACCGGGCATCACCGACGTCGTGGCCCCCATCATCGGTGCCAGCGGGGCGGTCGTTGCGGCGCTCACCGTGCCCTATGTGGCCACCACATCGATTGAAATGGATGCCGAGCGAGCACGAGAATTGGCAACCGCGGCAGCGACCGACATATCGACCCTCATCAGCGGCGAAGCCTTCACAGGATCGTAACGTCATCCAGCCCAGACACAGAGGGCTTTCAGGGATTGGCACTGTAGATTTGTAGGTATGAACGCCGCTGTTGAGAACTTCACAATGCCCGGGGGCGGAGCGAGCATTAACTCGCTACCCAAGGTCTCCTTGCACGACCACCTTGATGGCGGCTTACGGACGCAGACAATTGTGGAGCTCGCCAGCGAGATCGGTTACGAGCTTCCCGAGAGTGACCCTTCTGCCCTCACCTCGTGGTTTGCCGATCAGGCGGACTCGGGTTCCCTCGTCGACTATCTCAAGACATTCGATGTCACCATCGCCGTAATGCAGACGACAGATGGCCTCGCCCGCGTCGCTCGCGAGTTCGTGCAGGACCTTGCCGATGACGGTGTCATCTACGGTGAAATTCGATGGGCACCAGAACAGCACCTCCAGAAGGGGCTCGATCTCGATCAGGTCGTCGCAGCGGTGCAAGAGGGGCTTGAGCAGGGCGTGGATTCTGTGCGCTCGAGCGGACGCAGCATCCGGGTCGGCCAGTTGCTGAGCGCCATGCGTCATGCTGATTACGGCAACGACATCGCCCAGCTTGCGATTCGACACCGTGATCGCGGAGTGATTGGCTTCGACATCGCAGGTCCGGAGGCCGGATTCCCGCCCAGCCGGATGCGAGGAGCATTTGATCTGCTCGCCCACAACTATGTTCCGGCAACGGTGCATGCTGGTGAAGCCGATGGTCTCGACAGCATTCGTAGTGCGCTCTTCGATGGACGCGCACTGCGCATCGGGCACGGTGTTCGGCTGGCGGAAGACATCACGATCGCTAACGAAGATGACGAGAACACCTATGTAACGCTCGGCAATCTGGCCCAGTGGGTTAAGGATCGCGAGATTGCCCTTGAGCTGAGTCCGTCGTCGAACCTTCAGACTGCGGCAATCGAGCAGTGGGGTGACGAGATGATCGACCACCCCTTTGACCTGCTTTACCAACTCGGATTCCGAGTCACGGTCAACACGGACAACCGCCTCATGAGCGCCACGACTCTGAGCCGCGAGCTCGCCTTGCTCACCGAAGCGTTCGGTTATGACCTCACTGATCTTGAAGTCTTTCAGTTGAATGCGGCTGCCGCTGCCTTCTTGCCCGTTGAAGAACGCGAAGAGCTTTCCGAAGCGATCAGCGTTGGTTTTGAGAGGGCATAGCGATGTCGTTGCCTCCGTTGCCCGAATCAGCGATCGAAATCAGCGCGTTTGCGGCAGACTGGCGTTCCGCCGTTGCCCTGTCAGGTGAAGCGCTCGCCCGCTCCGGCGCAGCGAAGCCTGGTTATGCCGATGAGATGATTCGCATGATCGAAGATCATGGGCCATACATTGTGATCGCACCGGGTCTCGCTCTGGCACATGCACGCCCAGGACCACAGGTGCTCAATGATGGACTGTCAATTGTGACGCTAAAACACCCCGTTCGATTCGGGCACGCTCACAATGACCCCGTGCGGGTTGTGCTTGGTTTAGCGATTACCGAACCCGGCGCTCACTTGGCTGCAGTGGCGGCCGTGGCCAACATCTTCAATGATTCGTCGGCGATCGATCAACTCGCAGCGGCAGAGACGGCAGCCGAGGTGCAACGCATCATGGGAGTGATCCCCTCATGAAGATCGTGACTATCTGTGGCGCCGGTATTGGCAGCTCAGGGGTGCTCAAGGTTAACGCAGAACGTGCGCTGCTCGCGCTCGATCTGGAAGCCACCGTCGTGGCCGCGGACGTTAACACGGTGCGCACAGTTGCCGCCGACGCTCAAATAATTCTCACGACGGAGGAATTTGTTGAGGCAATCGGTAAGACCAACGCCGATGTCATCGTGATCCGCAATCTTTTCGACACGTCTGAGTTGACGCACAAGCTTGAGGACGCCCTCGGGTAGACCGGGACGCCCTCAATTCTTAGGCCACTCGCGCCTTTCTAAGCAAGAATCTCGCGGATGCCCGCCTCAAGCCGACCCGCGACGTCTTCTGCCGCAGCCTGGCGTTCGGCGCCCTCGCCTAACGTGCTGGAGGCATCGACGTAGAACTTCAGCTTCGGCTCGGTGCCGCTGGGGCGCACAATCACTCGTGATCCACCCTCGAACTGCAGCCGGATGATGTTGCTCGGCGCAAACCCATCAACACCGTTCTCGAAGTCATCGAACGATTCCACGGTGAGGCCGCCAACAGCACTGGGGGCAGCGGCTCGCAGACGCGTCATGGTGTCGCCGATTTCGGAGATCTTCTCGAAGCGCAACGACACCTGGCGGGAGGCGAAGGCTCCGAATCGTGCCGTGAACTCGTCGAGTCGGTCGAGCACCGTCTTGCCCTCCGCTTTCAACTCAGCGGCGAGAGAAAGAAAATCGACGGACGCCGAAATGCCATCCTTATCGCGCACCTTGTCGGGGTCCACGAGGTAGCCGAGGGCTTCCTCGTATCCAAAGGTGAGGCCGTCGATTCGGGAAATCCATTTGAAACCGGTGAGGGTGTCGAAGTAGGGCATTCCGTAGCCGGCAGCGATCGCGCGAAGGGCCGGGGACGACACGATGGATGCCGCAAGCACACCGGTTCCGTTGGTGCGTTCCGCTGCCCGCCATCCGAGCAGAATTCCCACTTCGTTTCCGCTGAGACGCCGCCACTGACCGTCACGGCCGGCAACCGCAACCGCGAGGCGGTCAGCGTCGGGGTCATGGGCGATAGCAAGGTCGGCTCCCACTTCGCGGGCCTTCGCGAAGCTGAGATCCATCGCGCCAGGCTCCTCGGGGTTGGGGAAGGCGACGGTGGGGAACGCAGAGTCGGGATTGGCCTGCTCCTCGATGAGCACAGGCTCGGTGAACCCGGCCTTTGAGAACACCGCCTGGCTGGTCTCCCAACCGACACCGTGCATGGCCGTGTAGGTGTAAACGACATCCTTCACGGGGCCGGCCAAAGCGGCGGTGCGAGCAATGTACTCGTTGACGACACCATCGTCGGTGGTGACAAAATCGGTGGAGCGGGGGAGGTCGATGATCGAGCCCTTGGCGACCACATCGATCGCGTGGGCAATCTCCGCATCAGCCGGGGCGACAATCTGCGAACCGTGGTCGTCGCCGCCCAAATACACCTTGTACCCGTTGTCGACCGCGGGATTGTGGCTGGCCGTCACCATCACCCCGGCGCTCGCGTCGAGGTGGCGCACCGCAAACGCAAGCACAGGGGTAGGCAGCAGTCGGGGCAACAGGGTCGCCCGCACGCCGGCTCCCGCCATGATCGTGGCGGTGTCCCGAGCGAAGACTTCTGAGTTCACGCGACCGTCGTAGCCGATAACAACGCTGGGGCTGGGCTCGTTGGCGAGCAGATAGGCGGCAAGTCCCGCCGCGGCCTGCGTGACCAGAACCCGGTTCATGCGGTTAGGGCCCGCACCCAGCTCGCCGCGTAGCCCGGCGGTGCCGAACGCGAGCCGAGTGTCGAAACGGTGATGAAGACCGGCGATTGCTGCCTCGTCGCCGTTGCTGGCATCCGCAATCAACGCCTCGAGTTCGGTGTGAGTGACCGCATCGGGGTCTTGCTCCAACCAGGCGTTGGCGGCGGCGATCAGCGCTTCGGTGTTCACAGCGCCGTCACGATCTGTGCGAGCAGGCTACTGATCTGAGCCTCAGCGTCCTTGCCGGCCTGAATGACTTCTTCGTGACTGAGCGGCGTGGTTTGGATGCCGGCAGCCAGATTTGTGATGAGCGACATTCCCAAGATTTCCATGCCCGCCTGACGAGCGGCGATCGCTTCGAGTGCGGTGGACATTCCCACGATGTGGCCGCCCATGGTTTTGGCCATCTGTACTTCGGCCGGGGTCTCGTAGTGGGGCCCACGGAACTGCGTGTACACGCCTTCATCAAGGCTGGGGTCGATCGATTGAGCGATCTCGCGCAGTCGCTTGCTGTATAGGTCGGTGAGGTCGACGAAGGTTGCTCCTTCGAGGGGGGAGTCGGCGGTGAGGTTCAGGTGGTCGCTGATCAGCACGGGGGTTCCCGGCTTCCACGTTTCTTTGATTCCGCCAGCACCGTTGGTGAGGATCATCGTCTTTGCGCCGGTGGCGGCGGCGGTGCGCACCGAGTGCACGACACGACGAACACCGTGATTCTCGTAATAGTGGGTGCGGGCGCCAATGACGAGGGCGTGCTTGCCGTTGGGGAGCAGCACGGACCGCAGGGTGCCGACGTGACCTTCGAGGGCCGGTTTCGAGAAACCGGGGATGTCGGATGCTGCAATTGTCGCGGTGGTTTCGCCAATCAGGTCGGCGGCTTTGCCCCAGCCGCTGCCGAGGGTGAGAGCAATGTCGTGCTTCTCGACTCCGGTGCGCTTCGCAATGGCTGCGGCGGCTTCTTCCGCGACCGCGAACGGGTCAGCGGTGGGATCGTCGAGGGGGTTTGTGATGGGCGAATGTGACATGGAATCCACTCTAAACGGTGGTGGGAAGAACTCACCTTGGCATTTGACGCGAATGTGAGCGGGTGTTCCCGGTCGTGGTGGGGTGATTTTCGGTAACCGGTTGGGCGGGTTAGGTGCCGAATGGTTTGTTGCTGAGGCCGAAGCACGAGAGAATTGGTTCATGGCCTATGAGTTCGAGCGCACCCAACGAATTGCAGTTCTCGGCGGTGGCCCCGGTGGCTACGAAGCAGCGCTCGCGGGGGCTCAATTGGGTGCCGAGGTGACGCTGGTTGAACGTGCCGGTGTTGGTGGCTCTGCGGTGCTCACCGATGTGGTGCCGTCGAAGACCCTGATCGCGACCGCTGAGGCGACAAATGCGATTCGGGATGCGGCCGATCTTGGGGTGCAGTTTTATTCGCGTGGCGACTCTGGACGGGCCGTTCGCCCCGACATCACCGTCAATCTGGCTGCCGTCAATGCCCGCTTGATGCGCCTTGCCCAGCAGCAGTCCGATGACATGAAGTCGCAGCTCATCAAAGCCGGGGTGCGCATCATCCACGGCGAGGGTCGCCTCGATGGGCCGCAGCGTCTGGTGGTGTCCACCGGCAAGGGCAAGGCGGGAACAGATTTTGATGAGGTGACTGCTGACACAATCATCGTGTCGGTTGGTGCCCGCCCGCGCGTGCTCGAATCCGCAATGCCGGATGGCAAGCGCATTCTCACCTGGACCCAGCTGTACAACCTTGACGAAACTCCCGAACACCTCATTGTGGTGGGTTCTGGTGTCACCGGTGCCGAATTCGCTTCCGCCTACACCGCGCTCGGGGCGAAGGTGACACTGATTTCTTCGCGCGACCGTGTGCTGCCCGGTGAAGACGAAGATGCTGCCCGAGTAATTGAGGATGTGTTCAAGCGCAACGGCATGACCGTGCTGGCAAAATCCCGTGCCGAATCGGTGAAGACCACCGAGAACGGTGTCATCGCGACTCTGCAGGACGGCACCACCGTCGAGGGCAGCCACTGCCTCATGGCCGTCGGTTCGCTGCCGAACACGGAAGGTCTTGGGCTCGAGGAGGCCGGTGTACAACTGACTGACTCCGGTCACATCCGTGTCAACAGGGTTGCCCGCACGTCGATGCCGTCAATTTATGCGGCTGGCGACTGCTCCGACTTCTTCCCGCTCGCCTCCGTCGCCTCGATGCAAGGACGCACCGCGGTGTTTCATGCCATGGGGGATGGGGTTACTCCCATTGAATTGCGCAACGTGGCGTCCAACATCTTCACGCAACCGGAGATTGCCACGGTTGGTTGGTCGCAAAAGCAGATCGAGGATGGTCTGGCTCAGGGCACTATCTACAAGCTTCCGCTGGCCTCGAACCCGCGCGCAAAGATGATGGGCATCAAGGACGGTTTCGTGAAACTGTTCGCCCGCACCGGCTCCGGCACCGTAATCGGCGGAGTGATCGTGGCGCCGAACGCGTCCGAACTCATCATCTCGGTAGCGCTTGCCGTCGAGCACCGCCTCACGGTTGACCAAATTGCCCGCGCGTTCTCCGTCTACCCGTCACTGACCGGCAGCATTACGGACGCCGCTAGGGCGATGCACATCGTCGATTAGGTGGTGGTGACCGGTCGATCGCGGCCGGCTGCGACTAGCTAACCGCGGCTACGCGGTTGCGGCCTCGGCTGGGGTCTGAACGGCTGTAGGGGAAATCTCCGTCGTAGCCGCGGCATCCTCCTTGAGTGCCATCACATGCTCGACGAGCCGAGTCGCGGTCTGTTCGTCGATGACGAGGTCCGTGATGACGCCGGCGCGCAACGCTGCCAGCAGCGGCACAACCTTGTTGTCGCCGGCGACACCGCAAATGCGGCGGGGGATTGAGCGAAGCTCCGCTGGGGTAGGGCCGGTTGCACGTGCGTTCATCGAGAGGTCTTCGTAGGTGCCGTCTTCGCGCAGGAAGATCGTGCAGACGTCGCCGACAATGCCTTCGTTGTCGAGGGTGGCGATGTCTGTGGCTTCGAGGTAGCCGGCGGAGTAGACGTGGCTGGGTACTTCTCCAGCGATCGCACCAATTGAGAACAGGGCAATATCGGCGCGGCGCTGATAGTCGAGCACACGCACAATTGACCGCTCAGACCACATGGCGTTGCGTGTTTCCGCGTAATCAAAGAACGCGGGCACTGGGAAAAGGTGCACTTGAGCATCAAAGGCGTCGCCGAAGTTGGCGATCAGGTTGCCGGCATATTCCACTCCGGAGGTGCGCACGTTGGCAGCACCGTTAAGCTGCACGATGGCGCTTCCGCGGGTGGGTTTCTTGCCCAAATACCGCGAGATTGCGGCCAAGGTGGTTCCCCAGGCGACTCCCATGATCATGTCGGAATCGAACCACCCGGTCACGATTCGTGCGGTCGCCTTGGCCACCTGCTCGAGGCGTTCGGCCTCATCGGCAAGGTCGGCGACGGGCACAACGTGGGTTTCAATGCCGAAGAATGTTTCGATCTTCCTCGCGAGGCCCGGGCCTCTGGTGGGGGTGGGGCGGAGCGTAATTTCGACGAGGCCACTGTCTCGGGCATCCCGCAGCAGACGCGAGACACTCGAGCGAGACATGTGGAGGTGACTGGCGATGGTGTCCATCTTGATGTCTTGCAGATAGTACATCGACGATGCGGCCAGCATTGCTTCTTCGCGTTCCATGCTGTCCATCCTTGCACGTTCGTGCAGATGTGTTGCTCAGTTTGTCATTTGGCATGGTCGGCGTAATACGCTGCTCAGCAGTGAATCAGCACAGAAGATTCACAGCCGCACTTCGCGGCCCACCACCACAACAGAGAAACGCAGTGTTCATGGCTGATCAGTCCCTCACACGAGCAACCCGCGACAGCGCCATCCAGCGTCTAGTTGATAGTGCACAACCGGGTCGCGAGCTTGACGTGCTGGTCATCGGCGGCGGAATCACGGGCGCGGGAATCGCGCTGGACGCCGCTACGCGCGGTCTCGACACCGTTGTAGTTGAGTCCCAAGACTGGGCCGCGGGTTCCTCCAGCCGTGCCAGCAAGCTCATCCACGGCGGACTGCGCTACCTGCAGATGCTCGATTTCAAACTCGTGCACGAAGCGCTCACCGAACGCGACCTGCTGCTCAACACCGTGGCACCGCACCTGGTTCGTCCGTTGCCGTTCCTCTACCCGCTGCGCCACCACGTGTGGGAGCGCGCGTTCGTCGGTGCCGGAATCGCGCTGTACGACTTCCTTGCGACCGTGACGACCAAGAGCGCCAAGGGCAAGCGCAGCGTGCCGTGGCACCGCCACATGTCGCGCAAGCAGCTCGCTGCACGTTTTCCAGGACTATCCCACGATGCCGCCGTCGGGGCGATCGAATACTGGGATGCGAACGTCGATGACGCGCGCTACGTCGTGAGCGTCGTTCGTACGGCATCCGCACACGGAGCAGGCGCCGCCAGCCGCACCCAGGTTGTTGAGATCACCAAGAACGCTCAGGGTGTCGTCAACGGTGCGGTGCTCGTAGACCTCGAAACCGGAAAGACCTTCCCGGTGCGTGCCAAGGCCGTCATCAACTCCACCGGAGTGTGGACCGGCGAGACACAGGCGCTCGCAAACGAAAGCGGCGGCCTGAAGGTGCTTGCCTCGAAGGGCATCCACATCGTTGTTCCGCGCGGACGCATCAAGGGCGAAGCCGGACTAATCCTGCAGACAGCAAAGAGCGTGCTCTTCGTCATTCCGTGGTCGCGCTACTGGGTCATCGGCACCACCGACACCCCGTGGAAAGAGAACCTGCTCAACCCTGCTGCCACTGCGGATGACATCGACTACGTCATTGCGGAAGCAAACGCGGTGCTAGACAACCCCATCGATCGCTCCGATGTCATCGGCACCTGGGCGGGACTACGCCCACTGCTGCAGCCTGGCACGATGGAAGGAACCAACTCTGCCAAGGTCTCGCGTGAACACACGGTGGCATCGCCCATCCCCGGCCTGACCGTTATTGCCGGCGGAAAGTTCACCACCTACCGGGTGATGGCCAAGGATGCCGTCGACTTCGCGATCGGTAAGGACGCGGCGAAGGCGAACCCGTCGACAACCGCATCCGTCGCCCTGCTTGGCGCTGAGGACCTTGATGCGGCTCAGGACAACACTCGCACCCTGAGCGAACGCTTCGGCTGGAGCGACCAGATGATCGACCACCTGCTGCACCGCTACGGTTCCAAGATCACCGAAATCGCGGCGATGGCCGACGCTGACCCGACAATGGCGCAGCCGCTGGCTCAAGCATCCGCCTACCTGCGTGCCGAGATTGCGTATGCGATCACGCACGAGGGCGCCCTGCACCTCGAAGACCTCATGGTGCGGCGCACACGGATGAACTACGAGTACCTCAACGAAGGTATGGCTGCCGTCCCCGAGGTCGCCGAAATCGCAGCGAAACTCCTCGGGTGGGACGACGAGACCACCGCCCACGAGGTCGCCGTCTACACTCAGATCGCCGACGCTGTTGCCGCCGCTGCGCTGACTCGTGACGACGGAAGCGCATCAGACGTGCGCGAAGCAGCACCCCAAATCGTGCCGCTGGCGAACCCCGGCGCCCATGACTCCACCACCGACTCCGCACCTGATGCGGCAGCGGCCACTCCCACCCAACCGCAGACCGCCTAACACGCGTTCGCTCGCCCTGCCGCAGCATACCTATGACTATCGATGGAGATACGCCGACGATGACCCAGTACATCCTGTCAATTGACCAAGGAACGACGAGCTCACGCTCGATCATCTTTGATCACGACGCGCGTATCGTCTCGAGCGGTCAGCTCGAACACGAACAGATCTTCCCTCGCGCCGGCTGGGTCGAGCATGACCCGATCGAAATCTGGAACAACGTTCGCGAGACCGTGGGCCTGGCGCTTAGCCGCGCTAATCTCACGCACCAGGACATCGCCGCCGTTGGCATCACCAACCAGCGTGAGACCACCGTGGTGTGGAACAAGCTGACGGGCGAGCCCGTCACCAATGCGATCGTGTGGCAAGACACCCGCACCCAGCATCTCATCACCGAGCTTGCCGGCACCGAAGGGCACGACAAGTACAAGGCCATTACCGGCCTTCCGCTTGCTCCCTATTTCGCTGGTCCGAAAGTCACCTGGATTCTGCGCTACATCGATGGTGCCCAAGAAGCTGCCGATCGCGGCGAACTGCTCTTCGGAACCATCGACACCTGGCTGCTGTGGAACCTCACCGGCGGTGTCGACGGTGGAGTGCACGCCACCGACGTCACCAACGCCTCCCGCACGATGCTGATGGATCTCGACACCCTGCAGTGGCGTGAAGACATCGCCGCCGACATGGGCATCCCGATGTCGATGCTGCCCGAGATTCGGTCGTCCAGCGAAATATTTGGCCTCTGCAAGGATCACGGATCGCTGCCCGGTGTTCCCATTGCGGGCATCCTCGGCGACCAGCAAGCGGCAACGTTCGGTCAAGCATGCTTCAGCGAAGGCATGGCCAAAAACACGTACGGCACCGGCAACTTCTTGCTGCTCAACACCGGCAACAAGCGGGTGCATTCCAACAACGGGCTGCTCACCACGGTGTGCTACAAGATTGGCGACGCCGCCCCCGTCTACGCCCTCGAAGGCTCCATCGCCGTTACCGGTTCGTTGATTCAGTGGCTACGCGATAACCTCGGTATGTTCTCCGATGCCCCAGACGTCGAGCGGCTTGCCCTCGAAGTTGACGACAACGGTGGTGCCTACTTCGTGCCCGCCTTCTCCGGACTCTTCGCCCCCTACTGGCGACCGGATGCCCGAGGAGCGCTTCTTGGACTCACACGTTATGTCACCAAAAACCACATCGCCCGCGCCGCTCTCGAAGCGACCGCGTACCAGACCCGTGAAGTCATGGACGCGATGAACGCTGACGCCGGTGTCGACCTCGCCGAACTGCGTGTCGACGGTGGCATGGTGGCGAATGAACTTCTCATGCAGTTTCAGGCTGACCAGTTGGGTGTGGACGTCATCCGCCCCCGCATCACCGAAACCACCGCTCTCGGCGCAGCCTTCGCCGCCGGAATCGCGGTCGAGTTTTGGGGCAGTGAGCGCGACGTTGTGTCGACCTGGAACGAAGACACGAGGTGGAAGCCGCAAATGGCCCGCCTCGAGAGAGATCAGCTTTACCGCAATTGGAAAAAGGCGGTAACCAAGACCATGGGTTGGGTAGATGAGGACGTGGAGACCTGATCAGCCACACACAACCCATGAAGGGCGTGCGGTCAGTCACGTCCACAACCACACAGCAATCGATACCCACGAAGGGGTAGGGAATCAATGAAAACCTCGTTAGTTAAGAGGAACAGCTTCTGGCTCGTTCTCTCGTTAGTCATGATGTTGGTCACATCCATCGGTGCGTCCATCGTTCAAACCGGTGCAGGCTCGATCAGCGTGAAAGACATGCGCTGGGAGACCTCGTCGGGGCAGATGATGAGCGCGCTGCTCTTCAAGCCTGAAACGGCCACGGTCGACAATAAGGCTCCGGCCATCGTGGTGAGCCACGGTTGGTGGAACAACCGCGAGATGCAGGACGCCAACTATGTTGAGCTTGCACGCCGCGGCTACGTTGTTGTTTCGATCGACATGTACGGCCACGGCAACTCCTCGCCGCTGACCACCGATGTCACGCTCGGTGGAACCGGCATGTATGACACGGTCAAGCTTGTTGCTGACCTGCCCTATGTCGACACCGACCAGATTGGTGTGAGCGGTCACTCGAACGGTGCTCGTGCAGCCAACTTCTCGACTGTCCTCGACAACGCGGCCGACGAACAACTCATCTCCGCGATCCTGCTCGTCGACAACGATGCTGTCTACACGGACGCTGCGAACGAGAACGCGTACTTCAACCTGTACGGTGCTCGCGACGTGGGAATCGTTGCTGACCAGTACGACGAATTCTTCTTCCGCAGCTACAGCGCTGAGGGTGAAGTTTTGACCCCGCCGCGCGAGTACATCGGAACCCCGAACGCTCAGTCGTTCCTCCACTTCGGTGCTGCTCCGGATGAGGTCTCGGACACGCGTGAAGCAAGCGAGTTCTACACCGACACCGTTGACGGCGAGGACGCTCTGCGCATCGTCTACACGCCGGCAGAGAACCACCCCTGGGGAACCATCTCCATGACGACGGTTGCTAGCCAGATCGAGTTCTTTGAAGAAGCGTTCGGCGCCCCCAACGAGATCGCTTCAGGATCGCAGGTGTGGCAGGTCAAGGAGACCTTCACGCTCTTCGGTCTGATCGGCTTCGGAATCTTCCTCGTCGCCTTCACCCGCGCGATGCTCTCGACCCGTGCCTTTGCTGGTCTTCGTGCGCCGGCTGCGGCCATTGCTCCCACTACCCGTAAGGGTCTCGGATGGTTCTGGGGCGGACTGGTCGTTTCGGCAATCATCTCCGGTTGGAGCTGGTTGGTCCTCGCGAACACCCCGTGGGTTGGCGCGATCGCGTTCAACGCTGTCCAGTTCTTCATGCCTCAGGGCGCCGTGTTCTTCGTATCCTTCTGGGCCGCGGTCAACGCGATTGCTGCGATCATCATCATGGTGATCTCCTACCTGCTCTTCGGACGCAAGAACGGTCTCGACCTTCGCGCATCCGGAGTCCTGCCAGGTTGGAAGAAGTTCTTCCACGGAATCAGCCTGTCGCTTGTCGTTGTTGTTGCCGCGTACGCGATCGTCTTCGTACTCGACTACTTCTTCAAGACGGACTTCCGCTGGTGGGTTGTCGCCGTGAAGGCGTTTACGCCTGACAAGGTCGGCATTGCGCTCATGTACCTGCCGCTCTTCGCGATCTACTTCGTGGCGAACTCGGTGGCGATTAACGCCTTCAACCGTTTCTCGATCCGCGGCAAGGAGTGGATCAACACGGCACTGCTCGCGTTCTTCAACGCTCTGGCACCCATCGTTCTCGTCGTCGCTCAGTACACCACCTTCTTCACCACGGGGTACACGATCGATGGCTTCGGCGGAATCTTCAGCATCTGGCTGTACCCGGTCATCCTCATCCTGGCCGTCACCGCAGTCATCTCGCGCAAGATCTACCGTGAGACGAACAACCCGTACATTGCTGGCTTCATCAACGCAGCAATCGTTACCCTCATTTCGGTAACGAACACGCTCACCGCAGCTTAAGTACACCCTCTCCGATCATCTGATCGGCTCCAGCAGCGCCCCGGTCTACACCCAGACCGGGGCGCTGTTGCGTGCGGACGGCAGGGAATAGCGGATGCCCGGCTACGGTTTTGAGTAGGGACGCGATCGGCGTCACGGCGAAAGGGAACTTCGTGGCTCAGCAGATTCAGTTTGGACTCGGCACGTTTGGCGACGTCACGGTCGACGATAGCGGCGCGCCACTCAGCCAGGCTCAGGTCATCCGCAATGTTGTCGCCGAAGGAGTGCTGGCCGACGAGCTCGGAATCGACTATTTCGGTGTAGGGGAACACCACCGCGACGATTTCGCTATCACCGCCCCCGAGACGGTGTTGGCGGCGCTTGCGGTGGCGACGAAGAAGATTCAGCTGGGCTCGGCGGTAACAGTGTTGAGCTCTGATGACCCGGTGAGGGTCTACGAACGCTTCGCGACCGTCGATGCGCTCTCCAACGGCCGAGCCGAGATCATTCTTGGTCGTGGCTCGTTCACGGAATCGTTCCCACTATTCGGCTACGATCTCGCCGACTATGAGACGCTCTTCTCAGAGAAGCTCGACCTGTTCTCCGAGCTCATCAAGGAGGAGCCGGTGACGTGGTCCGGCACACTACGCGCGTCGCTGAGCAATCAGGAGGTCTTTCCGCGCACCGAGTCAGGCAAGCTTCGGACCTGGATCGGGGTGGGCGGGAGCCCGGAATCTGTCGTGCGTGCCGCCCGCTACGGCATGCCGTTGGTGCTGGCAATCATCGGGGGCCAACCCGAGCGTTTTGCCCCGTATGCCGAGCTCTTCCACCGCGCGCTCGCCGAGCTGGGCCAGCCCGACCTGCCGATCGCGGTGCACTCGCCCGGCTACATCACGGAATCCGACGACGCCGTTGCCGAAGAACTATGGCCGCACTACAAGGTGATGCGTAACCGCATCGGCCGCGACCGGGGCTGGCCGGAATCGAGCGTCGGCGAATTCATGGGGGAAGTCCATCATGGGTCAATGTATGCCGGGTCTCCTGAAACCGTTGCACGCAAGATAGCGAACACCGTGTCAGCGCTGGGTATTCAGCGCTTTGACATGAAGTACAGTGCGGGCACCCTTCCGCACGAGAAGATGATGCGAAGTATTGAGTTGTATGGCACTCAGGTCATCCCGCGCGTGCGCGAACTGCTAGCTGAACGGCCCTAATCAGACTTTGGCGAGATTGATATTTCTGCCGAAGCGGTTGCTCGTCGTGAGCGGCGTCGTGCTCGCACAATGAGCACGATGATGCCGCCGATGATCGCGAAGAAGAGGATCCAAGGCACAAGCACCCCGACGGTGACCAACAGTCCCGCAAAGAAGGCGACAAAGCTGTTCCAGCCGGTGACAAGTCCGGCGAAGAAGTCATCGGGTTCGACACTGGGCGCGTCGGCCACCGAGACGAGGCTGAGGGTGAGCGTCGACATCGAGATCTGATCGTCGAGATAGCGCTTCTGGGATTTCAGGCTTTCGAGTTCGCCCTGGCGACCCGAGATTGCCGTCTCCAACTGGATGAGTGTCTCCGTGTCATCAGCCGTGGTGAGCAAGGCAAGAAGTCGATCTACTGAGGCTTCGAGTGCGGTAATCCTGGCCTCAAGATCCATGGTTTGCATGGTGACGTCGACCGCATTGATCGATACTTCCCGCACTGTTCCCAATTCCTTAAACTTGTCGAGGGCGGCGGTGAGTTCGCCGGCCGGGATACGCAACGTCAGCGTGGAACTGCCGCGGTCACCCTCGCGGGGCGCGTATTCATTGCGGCCGTCGACGCGGCCGCCGATCGACTCGGTGATGCGGATCGCGTCCTCGGTCGCTTCGTCGGGGCTCGTCACGGTCACCGACATGTATCCGGTGGTGATGACATCCCGACTGAATTCGGACACCCCATTCTCGCTAGAAGCTGCGTCCGACTGCGCTGGCGCGCCTGGCTCCTCAAGCTCGGTGCCGGCTCGTCCGTCAATGCTCGATTCGATGAGATACTCGCCCGACTCGCTCGTGTCGGTTGCTGAGTCGCCCGCGACACATCCGGAGAGTGTCAGGGCCGACAGTGCCAATGCTGTGGTGACCAAAAGTGTGCGCCTCATGGTTTCACCGTACGACTCGGGCGGACTCAAAAACTACCCAACGTTTCTGACTTTTCGGGCGTCAGCCGAGACCGCCGCTGACGAACTGAGCCAATTCGGGCTCAACCCTGCTGAGGCTGAGATACTAGAGGTATGGATCTTTGGGGAGCGCTTCGACGGAGGATATTGCCGTCGAAGGCTCCGCTTTTGAACATCGCAGCCGATGTCGGTGATGGTCCCGTGATCATCTTTCTGCATGGGATCGCCTCCTCGGCGGCGACCTTCGCCCATGTCATCCCGCAACTGTCGGACAACTACCGTTGTATCTCGTTTGACTTGCTAGGTTTCGGAGATTCCCCGAGCCCCAGCGATTCGAACTTCACGATTGAAGATCACGTCGACTCCATTCGCGCGACTGTTCACTCCCTCAAATTGGATGCCCCTTTCATTCTGGTTGGCCATTCTCTGGGGAGCCTGCTGGCGGCGCGTTACGCGGCAGCTCATCCCAGCAAGGTAAGCAGGCTCGTATTGGTGAGCCCGCCCATCTATGTGCCGCCCCGCCAGATTGGCGACCCGCTGGTTCGTGCGCGCGTCGGTGCCTATTTGCGCGCCTACGAGTTTCTGCGCACCAACAAAGAGTTCACCATGGCAACCGTCGATACGCTTCGTCGTCTCTTTCAGCTCGAGGACATCCTGGACGTTTCCGAACACAACTGGCGGGCATTCGTGCTCAGCCTGCAGAACTGTATTGAGACGCAGACAACGGTCAGCGACATTGCCGCAGTGCGGGTGCCGATCGACGTGGTTTACGGCTCGCTTGATCAGTTCATCGCGCCAGGCACGATGCGCATCATCGAGCAGATGAGGCACGTCACGATGCACCGAGTCGAGGCGAACGATCACCTGGTGCGCCGGCGGTTAGCGAAGCGACTGGTTTCGGTGATTGATGCTGACCATCAGAATGCTGAGAGTCGCGAGTAGCCTGAAATAGCATGTCCCCCTGCACTCACCAACAACGTCGGGGGAGGTGGGGAGTAGCGTGGGAGCCAACGGAGGGAACCCTCATGGTTGAGCAACTCGACACCACCGTCTGTATTGCCGGCGGCGGCCCTGCAGGAATGGTTGCCGGACTCATTCTCGCCCGCGCAGGAATCGACGTTGTGGTGCTCGAAAAGCACTCCGACTTTCTGCGCGACTTTCGCGGCGACACGGTGCATCCGTCCACCCTGAACCTGCTCGATCAGCTCGGACTCGGCACCGAAACGAACGCAATCGACCACAGTGAACTGTCTACGCTGGATGCCGTCATTGACGGCATCCGAGTGCGCGCCGTCGACTTCACGACGCTGCCGGCCCCGCACCGGTATATCGCGATGATGCCGCAGTGGGACCTTCTGACAATGCTCGCGGACGAGGCGCGCAAACAGCCCTCATTCCGTCTGGTGCTGGAAGCCACTGCTCTTTCGGAAATTCAGGAGAATGGCCGCGTCGTCGGTATCGCCGCGACGACTCCTGACGGCCCGCTTCGCGTGAATGCGGCGCTCTCCGTGGCCGCTGACGGGCGCGATTCTGCCCTGCGCAAATCTCTGGGACTGGTGCCCACAGACTACGGTGTGCCCATAGATGTGCTGTGGTTTCGGGTTCCGAGGCCCACGAAACCGATGCGCGACACCCTGGCCCATATCCGTGGTGGTTTCGCCCTTGTCACTATCCCGCGCCCGGAATACTTTCAATGCGGCCTTCTCATCCGAAAAGGCAGTTTTCCTGAATTTCAGAAGGCCGGCATCGAGAAGTTCCGTCAAACGGTGGCCAACATCGCGCCCAGGCTTGCCGGCGTCACCGCCGAGATCGGCAGTCTTGATGACGTGAAACTGCTCTCGGTGCAGATCAACCGGCTGGACAACTGGTCGGCGCCCGGCGTGCTCTGCATCGGCGATGCCGCGCACGCCATGTCACCAGCGTTCGGCGTCGGTATCAACTACGCGGTCCAAGACGCCGTCGCTCTCGCCAACTCCCTCGTGCCCGTGCTCCGAGTGCCCCACCCGGACACCGCGGCGATCGACGCGGCCTGTGCGGCAGTGCAGCGCCGCCGGGCACGGCCCACAGCACTCATGCAGCGGATGCAACGGGTCGCCCACCGGCTGATCGGCCGTGCCACCGCGACCACCGTCATCCACACTCCACCCCGGTTGCGGGAACGATTCGTGATTGCGGTGCTGCTGCCGCGCATCCGCCCAATCTTGGCCAGAATCGTCGGCTACGGTTTCCGTCCGGAACGGATCGCGCGCGGAGTGCTGCGCAGCTAGTAGACCTCAAGCACCATCGTCACAGCCCACACGACACTGGCGCCGATGAGCGTGGCAAACAACAGCAGCCACACAACTGACGGGATTCCGGTGCTCTTGTACAGCAGGTACGCATCCGACGTGCTCAACTGGGTGCGCCGCCGCGTGTGGACCCCGATCACCGTTGCGAGGCCACGCACGCTTCCGACCAGGAGGGCGATCGCGATCACCAGCAGCACGTAACTCTGCTGCTGCGCCGAGGCCCACACCCAGAGGGCAGCGCTCGCGGAAGCCGACACCGCCACAACCAGCAGACCGAAGAAGTTGCGGATGACGAGCAGGGTGAGCACGAGGATGATTCCGCCCACGAAAAGCGCGAGCGCCGTGTAGCCCTGGGTCACGCACCACAGTTGTACGGCGCCGACGATCGCCGGTGCCGGGTAGCCGAGAGATCCGCTGATGACCGGCCCGAGCTTGCCCCGGCCGCTGCTTATGGCCTCGCCCGAGTGATTCATCCGGATCTTCACGCCATGAACGAATCGTCCGGTCAGAATCGCGCCGACCGCATGGCCCAATTCGTGGACGAGCGTCGTGAAAAGACCGAACCATTTCCAGATCGGTTGCGGGATGCTCAGCACCGCGGCGGCAGCAACAATGATGATCAGTATGGTCGGTGAGATCTCGACCGGAGTTGTGCGAGCGAGGGAATCGAGCAGAGCATCCATCCCCGAATTCTCTCACCTGACGCGGTGCCGACCGGAGGTCCGCACACTCCCACGCAGCATAAAGATCGCTCATAGGAACTCCATAGGGAGCTGCGGCTCAATGGGTACCAGCGTGAATGCACGCCCGCACTCCGCACCAACTTTGGAGGCCCACCATGAGCCAACTCACCATGATCGTCTTCGACCTTCTCGCGGTCGGGCTTCTCACGTTCGCTTTGTACTTTGCTCGCCACCGTCGCCGAGACCTTCTCGTCGCCTACCTCATCGTGAACGTTGGCGTTTTGGCGGTGACCATCATGCTTGCCGACAGTGCGGTGGGCGTGGGGCTCGGATTGGGACTGTTCGGCGTACTCTCCATCATTCGGTTGAGGTCCTCCGAAATCGCCCAGCACGAAGTCGCCTACTACTTCGCATCTCTCGCGCTCGGTCTCATCGCCGGCCTGGGTGCTGCGGCCGACAGCACTGGCACGGCGCTCACCGTCAGTGACTTCATGGCGCCCGTGCTGATGGTGCTCATCCTGCTTGTGATGGCGTTGGGTGACAGCCCGAAACTGTTCCGGGCGTACCGTCAGCAGACTGTGACGCTGGATGCCGCTATCGCCGACGAGTTCACCCTTCGACTGCGGCTCGAGGAACTGCTCGGTGCGCGTGTTCACTCACTGACGATCACCAAACTTGACCTTGTCAACGACACCACCGCCGTCGATGTGCGGTACCGAATTTCGGCAAACGCATCCGGCGTTGGCTCCGGTGAGGCGCCGGCCGATGGTGCCCACTCCGCCCTGCCGCAGCCCACCGCGCACCAGTCAGTTCGTGAAGAAGCGACACGATGACCACGCCAGAACGCTCGGCTTCGAGCTCCTCGGTTCCGACCGCTGCCGCGTCAAACGTCTTCGTTCCCTCCACCGAGCACTTTTCCACGATCTCGCTTGAAGAACTCGCCGATCGAGCCGCTCTGCTGACGCGGGTTGACCGCAAATACCTGGTGCCCGCAGCCGACCTAGCCGCGTTGCTCACCGAGTTGCGTGACCAGGCGCGCGTGCTGCAAATCGATGGGCAACAGCATTTCGACTACGAGTCGGTGTACTTCGACACCCCGGATTCCACCAGCTACCTTCTCGCCGCGCATCCGCGTCGCCGACGATTCAAGGCCCGCACGCGCAGCTACCTTGATTCTGGGGACTGCTACCTCGAAGTGAAGACGAAGGGGTCTCGCGGTGCCACGGCTAAGCAACGACTGCCCTATAGCTTCGATGAACGAAACCATCTCACGGCTGCAGGACGCGAGTATGTCGAGGAGGCGCTCCACGATGCGTCGGTCGACGGAATCGACGCCAACACCATGGAGCCGGTGCTGACCACTCGATATACCCGCACGACGTTATTCCTACCGGCGAGCGAAAGCCGTTGCACGATCGACAGCTCGCTGGCATGGCAGCGCTGTGCGGATGACGAGAGCTGCCAAGAGTTGCGCCTGGATGACACGGTGATTGTCGAGACCAAGTCGTCGGGTCAGGCAAGTGAAGTCGATCGCATTCTGTGGCAAATGGGACACAGGCCCGACCGGATCTCCAAGTTCGCGACCGGCCTCGCCGCACTGCGTCCCGACCTTCCGCACAACCGATGGGCACGTGTGCTTCGCCGCCATTTCACTCCCGGACTTCTGGCGACCGAGAGCGGCGCGGTCCGCGCAGCCTAACGAAACAGTTCACAAAGGAAACATCATGAGACGGAACCACCTCCTTGCCGCCACTGTCTCGGCAGTTGTGCTCACCGCAGTGCTGGCGGGCTGTTCCACGGTTGCCCCAGGCGATAGCAGCGTCGAGACGGCAGCCGCCGCACTTGATCTCGATGCCACTCAAACCGCAGAACAGATCATGGCGGCAAACGACACTGAGCCGACGGAATACTCCGACTTTGACTACAGCGTCACCGAAGCCGTCGCGATCGCGCTGCAGGGATCGACCGCTACGGCTAGCGGCGCGGGCGCACTTATTGATGGCAGTAGCATCACCATCACCACGGCGGGCACCTATGTTCTTGTGGGAACGCTCGATGATGGCCAGATCGTTGTGGACACGGCAGATGAAGGAATTGTGCGTCTCGTCTTGGACAATGCCGATATCTCCAGCTCAACGTCCTCGGCCATCTACTTTGCCGCAGCGGACGAAGCGCAGATCGTTCTCGCTGACGGTAGTTCCAACTTTCTGAGCGACACGGCCAGCTATGCCGAGGACTCTGAATCGGGGGCTACTCTCGACAGCAGCGCGGACCTCCTCATCTGGGGTGGGGGATCGCTCGAGGTCGCAGGAAACGGCAATGATGCGATCGCGAGCTCCGATGGGCTCACCATCGATTCCGGAACGGTCACGGTCGATGCTGTCGACGATGGCATCCGAGGCAAGGACTATCTGGTCATCCAAGGCGGTGACGTTACCGTCACGGCGGGCGGCGATGGGCTCAAGTCCGACAACGAAGACGACGAGACTCGCGGCTACATTGCCATCACCGCAGGCTCCGTGACGGTGGATGCGGTCGGCGACGGAGCGCAGGCAGAGACGGATCTGATTGTGGTCGGCAGCGCCGTCATGGTCGTGACCGGTGGTGGAGCCGATGTTGCGGCTAGCGACGATGTCTCGTCGAAGGGACTCAAATCGGGCGTCTTCACCGTTCTCGAGAACGCGACGGTCACGGTCGACGCTTCGGAGGATGCCGTACACACCGACGGAGCTCTCCATCTGGTGTCTGGAGAGGTGACGCTTGCGGCGGGCGACGACGGATTTCATGCGGAAGGCACCGCCTACATCAGCGACGGGACGCTCCTGATCACTCAGAGCGCCGAGGGAATAGAAGGACAGGCTGTGACGGTTGCCGGCGGTTCGCTCGACGTGACGGCCAGCGACGACGGGATTAACGTATCGTCGGCTGATGGCTCGTCGGAAAGGGAGGAGGGTCCACCAGCTGCCGGCGCCGAGGAGGGCGCGGAGAGCACCAACCGACTACTGATTACCGGAGGTGAGATCCTGATCGACTCCGATAGCGATGGAATCGACGTCAACGGTGTCGCCACCATCGAGGGCGGAACCATCGTCGTCACGGGAACCACGGACAGCCGCAACGGCGCACTCGACACCGACAGCACCTTCACGATTTCCGGCGGAACCCTGCTCGGAGCGGGGAGCTCAGGGATGGCCGAAGCGCCCGATTCGGAGTCCGAGCAAGCGGCCGTCGCCTTTACTTTCACCAGCGACATTCCCGCCGACACCGTCGTGACTCTGGTCGATAGTGCCGGTAACGCGGTGGCAAGCTTCACGACCTTGAAGACGACTCAGTCGATCGTCTTCAGTTCGGAGGTTATTGTCGCGGGCGCGAGCTACGACGCTTACACGGGAGGAGTGGCTGGCCAAACCATCCTGGGCGGGCTTTCCGCCGCGGGCGACTACAGCACCGCAATCTTGGCTGCGACCGCCATCGGCGGGGACGAACCTGTTGGTAGCGCATCCGGGTCGAGGCTAAACGGACGATCCGGTGCCGACGTTGGTGATCGCCCCGCCGCCCGAACCCCCGCTGACTAGATACCCACCCAACGCTATTGGGGCGTAGCGTTGTCTCATGGACACTCGCACTCTCGGTCGCACTGGCCGCACCGTTTCCGCCATCGGCCTCGGCACGTGGCAGCTTGGTGCAGACTGGGGTGAGGTGAGTGACGCGGATGCCCGCGGAGTGCTCGACACCGCTGTCGATGCGGGAGTCACCTTCTTCGACACCGCAGACGTCTATGGTGACGGCCGCAGCGAATCGCTCATCGGCAGCTACCTCGCCGACCGTCCCGAGCTCGACATCACTGTCGCCACCAAGATGGGACGGCGCGCCGAGCAGAATCCGGCGAATTTCACACTGGCGAGCTTTCGGGAATGGACCGACCGCTCACGTCGAAATCTCCGCGCAGACACCCTCGATCTTGTGCAGCTCCATTGCCCGCCTACCGCGGTGTTCGAAAGCGATGCCGTATTTGACGACCTGGACCGGCTCGTCGCCGAGGGTGCAATCGCTGCCTATGGAGTGAGCGTTGAGACCGTCGATGAGGCGCTCGCCGCCATCGCCCGACCACACGTCGCCACCGTGCAGATCATCCTTAACGCCTTCCGGCTGAAGCCGTTGGATGCCGTGCTTCCGGCAGCGCTCGACGCCGGTGTCGGGATCATCGCCCGTGTGCCGCTGGCTTCTGGCCTGCTCAGCGGCAAGTACACCGTCGACACCGCTTTCGCCGAGAACGACCACCGCACGTTCAACCGTCGTGGCGAAGCCTTCGACGTGGGGGAGACGTTCTCGGGAGTCGACTTCGAGACCGGTATTGCCGCCGCGCAAGAATTCGCCGCTCTGCTCGCTGGTGAGCCAGCGGTTGCTGACTTTTCGACCCCGCAGGTTGCACTGGCGTGGGTTGCCCAGCAGCCTGGAGTGAGTTCGGTGATTCCGGGTGCACGCAATGTTTCGCAGGCGCAATCTAACGCCGGCGCGGGGGATGTTCCTGCCCTGAGCGATGGTTTTATGGCCGGAGTACGCGACATTTACGATCGTCAGTTCCGCGCCTCTGTGCATTCTCGCTGGTAGAGGTCGCTCTCTACTACGCCCGCAGCGTGCCGATGGGCTCCGTGTCTGGAATGGGACTGGCGTCTTTGCCACGCAGATCCGGGTGCCACCCGCGCAAGACAGTAGGAACGAGCACGCCAAGTGCGGCGATGGCTGTCGCAGCCCAGAATCCGCCAATTGAACCGTAGGCGTCAATGAGAAAGCCGGCGACGGCGCTGCCGAGGGCGGCCCCGATTAATTGACCGGTGCCGACCCATCCGTATGCCTCCGCGGTATCGCTGAACTTCACACTCGCTGAGACGATTGCGAAGATCACGGCGAAGGCAGGGGCGATGCCAACACCAGCGACGAGCAGCATGATGGCGAGCCACCAGAAATTGAGGCTGACCATCGCAAGAGCCATACCGGCAAACACGATGAACATACGACGGGCGAGAGCCCACGGCCCGATCGGAAGATGGCCGAGCAATAGGCCGCCAAGGAGTGAGCCGATTGCCCAGATTCCGAGCACGAAACCGGCCTGCGGGCCGTCGTGGCCGAACACCGAGACAACGGATGCCTCGACCGCGGCGGCCGCGCCGACCAAGAGGAAGCCGGTGATCGTTGCTAGCAGGACGGGTGGACGACGCAGCACGGTACCAAAGGAGCGCTTGCTGCGCGGGATACGCACCTGGCCGACTTCGGGGCTGGCAATGAACCACGCGCCGCCGCCGAGGAGGAACGCGCCGGCAACCACGATCGCCGTCGTCGTCGAAATCTGCACGGCAAGGAAGGTTGCCGCTACTGGGCCAGCAACCCAAATGATCTCTTGCGCTGAGGCATCCAACGAGAACAGTGGAGTGAGCTGCTTCGAGTTCACCATCTTGGGGTAGATGGTGCGTACGGCGGGCTGCACAGGCGGGTTGCTGAGTCCGGCGATGAGGCCGACAACCATGAACATGCCGACGCTGAGGGGAGCGAGGGCGATCGTGAAGATCGCGGCCGCCGAGACAACAAGGGTGAGGACGAGCACTTTGCGCATTCCCCAGATGCCCATCCACCGGCTCGTGAGCGGTCCGGCAACGCCCTGACCGATGCTCGTCGCGGCCAGTACGAGGCCGGCAGCACCGTAAGAATTGTGGATCTGTTCGACGTGAAGCAGGATCGCCAACGAGAGCATGCCGCTGGGAAGTCGCGCGGTTAGCTGCGCAGAGATAATCCTGAAGATACCTGGCGTCTTCAGCAGGTCGACATAAGTGTTCACAAGGACTTCAGCATAGTGCTCGGGCGGCAATCAAAGGGCTGATCACTGGGTGCCAGACCTCAGCGTGGGGACCGGGTTTCACCCACACGCGTCAGCTCAGCGAGGTGGAGGGGATCGCTCTGCACTGCCTACGTCAGCCGTTGCTGGGGTATGCGGGACGCCGCGTCAGTAGTGCCGATCGATCGGATTGCCCCGCAAAGTCCGACGATCAAGAAGAACATACCTCCCGACTGCGGAAACGACAGCCCATCGAAGAACGCGAACAGGACGGCGATGTTGATGACCGAGGCGGCAAGAGCGTAACCGAGCAGCCTGGTTCCAGGATCGGTCGATCGCATCCGCGCGCCGAAGCCACTCCAGATCGCGGTCAGGAAGATGGCAGCGAAGGCGATGATTCCCAGCACGCCCAATTCGATTGCGATCAGAACCCATTGGTTGTCGAATATGTAGTACCGCGGCAGGAAGGTGCCGAAGCCGACCCCCACTACGGGCGATGCGGCAATGAATCCGGGCACCCGAACGAGGCCACCCGTTCGAGACTGTGTGCTTGGATCGTTCGACGCTCCCGCGAATAGATTCAACGTCGTGGCCAGCAGGCCGGGTATCGCGATGACCGCAGCTGCGGCCAGCACAACACCCCCGATGATCACGATGGCACGATAGCGGCGGGGAAGCTCCGGGAGCATGGTTAGCGCAGCGACCCCGAACCCGATGATCGCGGATCGAGAAACCGCGATCAACGCGGACAGTGAGATGAGGGCGACCGGGATCCACCAGCCAAGCCTGCCGATCGTGAGCCGCCAGTGAAACCCGTGGGAAACCGCGGCGGCGATGACAAGGGGCAGGGCCGCATTGAGGGTTGTTGCGTATTCGAGCGGGTGGATGGCTGTTCCCGGAACACGAGCGACTCCGCCGCGTTCCGCGACGTCGACGTATGGCATGGTGATGCCGGGAATCGACGTGAAGAAATCGAGAAGGGAACTCGTCGTGATGAATTGTGCGATCCCCAGTGCCGCCAGCACACCGGCAGCAATTCCGATGCGTCGCACAATTCGCTCGAGATCGCTTGAGGTCCGGATCCCGTCGATAGCGATCAGTAGCACTCCGGCCCACGACATCAAACGGACGAGGGCGGTAAACGCTGGACTGACCTGGTCGGCCGGCTGGCCTCGAAAGATGGCCACCGCGAAGCTTATGAGTGCGATGACAACAAAAGCGGCGAATGCGAATCGAATAATTCCGCGAGAGGCGCGCACGGCCGCTACGCGCGACTGTAGCTTTGCTACGATCCACCACACCAGCATTACGATGCCCCAGAGCATCGCCGGTCGTCCGAGTGATCCGAGCGCACTGATGGCGGCGCTCGACGGGATCGCAATCAGCAACACCAGATATACGGTGAGCATCGTTACTGCGCGCCCGCCGGCCCACTCCTGCGGTTCGTGTTCCAAACGCCCAGGTGGGGACCCGGGGATTGGGTGATCCCTCTTCACGATCAATTCAATCGGCGAAGATGTCGCGTTTGTCGGGATCTCTTGGTGAGTGACTGAGGCGATGCTCTCTGATCTAGGTGTGCTCCATAACGCGATGATTTGCCATCACTCGAATGTCCGAAAGCTGTGTCGTTGCGGCGTTTGCGCGTGCTCAGGCCCTCTACGAGCCCCGCCGTCAGCAGGGTGATCAGCAGGGTGCCCAAGGTCGTGCCACCCACCCCCAGCAATCTCGTCTTTTGCACAAGGGTGCTCTGATTATCGACCGTGATTGTTTCGATGCCAATCCGGTTCCGGGCGGTAATCCCGCTGACATTCTGCAATTCGCCGAGCACTTCAGTAGTCCTGGACATGGTGTCAACCAGGATCTTGCCCGCTTCAGCATTACTCTTTGCAGTCACAGTGGTGAGAATCTGTGGGCCGGACGTCAGGGGGTCTCGCGTGATGACGATCTCGGCCCCCGGATAGTCCCCCGCGAGGGCATCAAGCTCGCGCTCGGATGACATGGCGGTGACGACGACGTCGGCCGCTTGCGAGAGCCCGCCAAGGTAAAGGTAGGGGTTTCCCGCTTCAGGAATGCTCGCCAACCCGGGAAGCAGTAGTTGGGTTCCCACCCGCTCGTAGTCGGGCTCGATATAGTGCCACGTCGAAATAGCCACAGCTATGGTCACAATCAATCCAGGAAAGACGATGTACCAACGCCGCCAAAGACCTCTCAGCGTGTCTGCAAGATTCACTGTTCCGACCCTTCATCTTTGTCGTGACGCAGCCCTTGCTGCCCTGATCCCGCCTTCCGTTTGAGAACGGCGTTGTCCAGAACCGCAGCCGCCCAGCCGCTGACGAGAAGCGCAGCCAGAAGGAGAGCGACGTACGCGGCGACTACGGCAGAGCGCGACGGTTCGACATGGAAAATCTGCTTCGTCAACGTCACGGGAGAAACCTTGATGCGGGAGTTGGCGGCGGTAACGGCCGATTGTCGTTCGGCGGAAGCCTGCACAATCTTCGTCAGCATGTCGCTCTGCTGCTGTGCCACCCACTGTTCGGTTGGACCCACTATTTGCAGCACGAGCTCAGCGCGCAGATAACTCGTAGACCATTGGTTGCCGCCGTTTGGCAGCGAAACGAGAACACCCTCTTGTAGTCCAGCGCCATACAACGGCGCATCATCCGTGGAGTAGCGTACCGGCGCACTGTTATCGTTCACGCTCCGGGCGACAACACCGGCAAATGCGATCACGCTCAGATCGTCGATGCCGCTGTTGGGGGAGAGGCTCGACTTGTCGGGCAAGAGGAAGGACACGACTGTCCTCGATGTGTAGAGGCCTGCATCACCCTGCAGAAGATAGCCACTAGTGACAGCGAGGATCACCGCGACGACGACAACGTACCACCGGCGCAGCATGGCCGTTCCTAAGTCGCGTATCGTCATCGAGTCGCCCCCATCCAGCAAGAGTAGCGGGTTGGCGTCTACTCAGGCCGGGTGGGGGCTCACGATTCTGTGTCGTTCAGAGCGGCAGGATTAGTTCCCCTGGCCGGTGCACGAGATGTTCTTGCCGGTGCTGACGGGCTGGCCGGCTGAATCCAGCTTCACGACCTGAGCCTGGAACGCGGTCACGACCGAACAGTTGACGTCGACTGGACCATAGACCCAGCTGCCCTCAATGATGTTCAAATTCTTCACCGGTCCGGGCATGCCACTGCGGAATGGATAGCCGCTAGAGCCGCCGACGAGCAATCCATCGATGTCCACTGCTGTGTTGCCCTGATTCTTCGGGTAGAAGAACGGTGAGGTGCCGTAGCAGTTGTTGACAACGTCCATGATGAGAGTGGTATTGCGCACGGTGAGCTTGTCGCCGCCGTAGCCCTGGATGCCGTCTCCGTGCCAGCCGTCGGTGCACACGTCAGGCGACGTCACTCGGATGAAGGAGTCCTCGACGGTCACCGGTCCACAACCGATGTCAGATCCGCCAACACGCAGACCCTCGGGCACGCCATCGATCATGATGTTGCGCGCTGTGTATCCACCGAACTGAATGACCGGGCTGTCGTTGTCCCTAGTCGTTCCGTTGGGTGTGAACTCTGAGTCTTCGATAAGTACGTTCGGGTAACAGCTCGGACCGGCGCCATTGATCAGGCTTGAGCCGACGAACTGAACCCTGCGAACTGTCACATTCGCAGCCTCGATGATGATCGTTCCATTGGTGATGCGAAGATCTTCAACGACGGCACCTGCGGTGCGAACATAGTAGTTGCCGCTGACCTGCTTGGTGGGTTGCCATCCGCTCGGCAGTCCCGCGCTGGTGCTCGTCGGGAATCCTGCCGTTGACGAGGACGGTGCTGCCGGAACCTGCGTAGGGTCCGCCGAAGGGGCCGGATCGGGCTCTGGCGTTGCCGTCGGCGTTTCTGTCGGTGTCTCCGTCGCGGTCGGCGTTGGTGTCGGTGTTGGCGTCTCAGCGGAGCTTGGGTTCTTGCCTACGCCCTTCCCGCCAGCCGGCACGAAAGTGACATCAGCCCAATACTGACTCGATCGCCACTGTGAACTTGGGTTAGTTCCCGATTTGGAATACGTGTAGACGCCTGAGTTCCGCTTGGACACCGTCAGCGACGCCGACGAGGTCGTGCCGGAGAAGTTTTCAGTCGCTGCGTAGTAGCCTCCGGCAGGAACACGGTACGAAACCGCATAGGTAGTTCCCGCCTTCACAGAAACCGGCTTCGATAACGTCGCCGTCTGCCACCCTGATGCGGTCTCATTCGTAAAGGTAACGGTAGCCAATCGAGTGCCGTCTGCTGCCCAGAGCGAACCGGTGTGCTTGCCGGTTTGGCCGGCCACTTTATAGAACCGGATCTCTGTTACCTTGCCATCGACCTTCGGGGTGAACTCGGTGCCGAGCTCCACACCTTTGGGATCGGTGTCCAGAGCGACACCTTTAGGTTTCGAGTTGCCCCAGATGCTCGAAGCGGATGTGGACGTCGAAGACGTGGAAGTTGTGGAGGAATCATCGCGTTCAGGGTGGGCTGAGGCTGCGACTGCGGCACTCAGGCTAACGGCGCCGCCAATTAAAACGGCGATCGTCACTATGAACGCCACTGCTTTGCGTGGTATAGAGAAGATCATGAGGCAAGATGCTTGCACACATTGGGCTTGCATACAACTTGCACAGGTGATATACAGGTTCGCCTTGCGGCCGGGCGCGGGGTTGTGTCGGATTGAGGTCCGATTTTCGCGAATCAGCTAACTATTGTTCACTATTTTCGACTTGGTCGAGGCAGGCTTCGTTTGCGGTGACACGGCACTCTAGACTCGGCTTGAGAGGGCTGCACCGAAGCACGCCTCGTGCAGATGCGTGCACCGGTTCAGTCGTTCGCGAAGTCCAAAGCATCGTCTAGGAGTACGAGGCAATGAGCGCAACAACACAATTGCAGGCGCCGGTGTCGATCGTGTGCGTATTCAACGATCCTGATGTGCTTGAGCGTTGCTTAAGGCGCTCAATCACCGCTGGATTCTCCGACGCACCTCAGACCGAGTTCCTGCCGATCGACAATCGCAGTGGCGAATTTCCTTCGGCGGGAGCCGCGCTCAATCATGGCGCACGCCTAGCCCACAACCCGGTTGTGGTCTTCGTGCATCAGGACGTCATCCTCCATTCCCTCAGCGAATTGGAGCGAGCGGCACACATCCTTCTCCGTGACACCAAGATCGGGATACTCGGCGCGGTTGGCATCGATAGCCGACGTCGCATTGTCGGGCGAATGCGCGACCGCGTGGTTCAAATCGGTGAGCCCGCGTCGGTTCCGAGAGATGTCGACAGCCTCGACGAGGTACTCTTTATGATTCGGAAAGACCTCGTTCTCAGCAGCCCCCTCGCCGAAGATCCGCTGCTCGCCTGGCACGCCTACGGGGTGGAGTATGCAGCTCGTGTGCGACGCGCGGGGATGCGAGCGACCGCGATGGATTTGTCGATAACCCACAACAGCTTGACGACCAACCTTGCCCACCTCGATCAGGCTCATCGCAAAGTTGGAGACGAGTACCCTGAGTTGCTGCCGATTCGCACTACTTGCGGCTCCGTATACAAGGGCGACGGCCCGGGCGGGGTGAGCCGGGCTGTACGGCGCGCCCGCGGTGCCGCAATTTGGTGGAGTGAGTCGCTGGAGGCTCTGGCGATCGGGCGCGAAACGCACGGGCCCGTTGTGCTCGCTGACATTCGGCTGATCGTGGACGACGCATTGCGTCACGGGCACAAGCGTGGGTTGCAAGTGTTGGACATCGCTTCCACCCCCGAAACCTCGGTGACAGGGCTGGCGCGATTCGACCGAGACTTCGAGGTGAGTGCTGTCACCATCTCCGAAGCACAGAAGCTAATCGATGAGCGCTCTGAGGACGAGGCGATTCTCGTGTCCGGAGTGCGTCGCAAGGACCTTTCGCACCTGCCCATGCCGCGGGATACTCCGCACACCGTCGGCTTCTGGCGTGACACGGGCATGTGGGTTCTTGTGGGGATCGAAGCCGAAGCTCTTGCTCCGCTGTGGTCGACCGTTCGGAATCGTCCGTTCGCTGGCATGCTGCCGGAGCGTCGGCTCAGAGTGAACGCAGAGTGACGTGCGGCTTTCACCCGTGAAGACTCGCCTTCGAGCGTCATTCTTCGGCACGGTGGTCACGCTGACGGACCTTCTCCCGCCTCGACTGCGCTACGGGTATGCGCACCGCATTACCCGAATGTTGTTCTCGGGTCCGCTTTCCACCGTGACCCCTGCGGTCTCGCGCAACGTCTCGTCGGCCGCGGTGAGCAACGCTCCGACCCCAGATGTAACGTGTGCGATTCTCGCCGACCACCTGGACGTGGGTGGCATCGGCGCTGTGGTCGAGATGCTGGCATCGAATTTCGAGAGCGTTGGAGTGCGGCCCGTCATCGTTTGCCACGGCGACGGCAAACGTGCGCAGAGCCTTCGTCAACGTGGCATCGACGTCCACAGTGTCGCGGATAGCGCTTCCGCGCAGGCGGCGCTGGCAGGTTCCGGCGCGGGTGTTCTCCAACTGCATAGTGCGCCGGATTACCTTGAGCGAGCGGGAATGGCGACTTACTTGCCGATCGTCACGGTCATGCACAACACGGAGATCCACTACACAGCCAAGAAGTGGCGCGCATACACGGCATTGATGGAACGTTCGGCAGCGGGCGTTGCGGTGAGTGAGACCGTGCGCGAGTACCACGCGCAACACCTGTCGCCCGAACTCGGACAGCGCATCACCGTCGTCCCCAACGGGGCTCCTGCACTTTCATCCGCCTCAACTACGGACCGCCAGAGGGCTCGTCTCGCGGTAGCGGAGGCAGTCGGAACGGACATCGGCAACGAGGTGCTCTTCATATGCCTCGCACGGTATGACTCGCAGAAGAACATCGCCGGAACGGCCGTCGCGTTCGCTCGCGCGGCGCGAGTGCACAGTGACATCCGCTTGATCTTTGCCGGTGATCCGTCGGATTGGGCGGAGCTGCGGCGGGCGCAGGCGCTGGGCGACCTAGCGGGTGGATCACGCAGCATCCACTTCCTCGGCAACTCCGACGCCGCAACCCTGCTTACCGCCGGCGACGTGTTTGTGCTCAACTCGTTCTTCGAGGGGTGGCCAGTTGCGGCCACCGAGGCCTTGGCGGCGGGGCTCCCTTTGGTCTTGAGCGAGGTGGGCGGCGCGACCGAGCTCGTATCGCGAGACCCCCAGTTTTCGATCATGACCCCCAACCCTGCTGGGGACGCAGCCGGAATCAGCGATGCACTCGTGCGAAAGGCTCGCAGGCGATCCCACGTACAGCCGGGCTCGCAGGCCCTTGAAGCTGCCATCGGCACCGTTGCCGCACGCATAAGAGAGGTAGCGCGTCCGCTGTCGCCACGGTCGTCGCCAGGGATCACAGACATGCTGTGTTCCCACGCTCAAGTGTTGCGTGAGGCCCTGCGGGCGCACGCTCGCGAACCCTCGTCACCAGAATCGCGCTGACGTTTGGGATTCGCCACCACTGTCGATATGCCAGATTTCGGCGATGAATATTCATTTTATCGGCGTGTCGATTTTTAAATCGGGGCTCAGTTGCTATAGAAACCTTGACGGGTTGAATCTGCCGGACTAGCCTGACAACACTTCGGGAACCCGTCCGGAGCGTCAGCAAGAGCACCCCCGGCAACGTTGCTGGCTCGAGCACCACCTGTCCCCCACAGGCTCAAAACCATGCGAACTTCCCCCATAGTGTTTTTCGCGCGAATTCGGCTCGAAGAACAAAAAATACCCACCTTCCCGGCAGCGCTAGGCAGCGCCCTCTTCCCCGTGAGCGCGCCGTGAGCGCTGTAAGCGACATCGGCCGATCACCCGCCGGCATCCGCGCTCTTGACCTGCTTTCGGCAAGCCCGCCGAAAGCGTCCACGCGCATCAACGCGGAGGACATCGGCCAGAAGGTCGCGTACACGACGTGGGCTCGCCAGCAAGTGCATGCCCACCAACTGACCGACTTCGTTGCCATTCTCGTCGCGATCGCGGCATCCGAAACCGTCGGAGCCGTGGCCGGAATAGAACCCACGAAGTCGGGGGCCGCCGGGATCTCCCTCGCCGTGCTCTGGTTCGTGGCTCTGCGCCTACGTCGCACCTCGGAAATTCGTACCGTTGGCTGCAACGCGGAGCTCGGCCGTGTGCTCGTTGCCACTTTCGCTGCCTTCGGGCTTCTCGCGGTCGCCAACGGCTTCGTTGACGTGCACGGTCTGCGAATGTACCTGATTGTCGGCCTTCCCTCGGGTCTGCTGCTGCTCATCGCCAGCCGCCTGTTCTGGCAACGCAGGCTCGATGCCGAGCGAGCGGCCGGGAGGGGCCTGCCGCGTGCCCTCATCGTCGGTGCCCGTCGCGATATTGAGTTCGTCGTGGAGCAAATCGCCAACGCCAGCGTCCCGAAGTACGCCGTAGCGGGTGCAGTCTTTTCGCACGACGCTGCGACCTCCGAGGCCATGGCTCCGACCCAAACTCTCGCGGCGAACAGGATCAACGCCGTGTCCGAGGCAATTGCCATCAGGAATGCTGACGTCGTCATTCTGGCTGGCTACCCCAGCGATGGTGGCGAGTTCGTGCGTGCCTTGTCGTGGCAGCTCGAGAATGGCCCGACAGAGTTGGTGCTTGCCTGGTGTCTCGACTCGGTTGACCGATCGCGTATTCGCTTCGACACGGCAAACGGCGTTCCTCTCATGCACGTGACGACACCCACATTCTCGGGAGGCAAACACCGCGTTAAGCGCGCGATGGACGTCATGCTGGCTGGCATCGCCCTGCTAGTGCTAGCGCCGATGTTCGGCGTTGTCGCCCTACTGATCCGTCGGGACAGCGCTGGGCCGGTGTTCTTCCGTCAGGAACGGGTCGGAGTTGACGGCACGAAATTCTCGATGATCAAGTTCCGTTCGATGACACAGACCGCTGAGGCGGAGCTGGCCCCGCTTTTGCAGAAGAACGATGGCAATGGCGTCCTCTTCAAGTTGCGAAACGATCCTCGGGTGACCCGCACTGGCGCCTTGCTGCGCCGCTATTCGTTGGATGAGCTTCCCCAGCTCTGGAACATCCTCGTCGGCGACATGAGTATCGTCGGTCCGCGTCCTCCGCTAGCTTGCGAAGTGGAGCAGTACAGCGATCAGGTGCAGCGTCGGCTGTTTATCAAACCCGGTCTCACCGGCCCTTGGCAGGTCGGAGGCCGATCAGATTTGAGTTGGGACGAGAGCGTCCGCCTCGATCTGCACTACGTGGAGAACTGGTCGATTCTTGGCGACCTTCGAATAATGTGGCGCACCGTCGGAGCAGTCGTCACACCAGTGGGAGCGTACTGATCAATCATGGCCACTATTTCACTGACAATCTCACGGATGTTCACTCGCCGACCCGCTAGCGAGCCGGTCATGTTGCCCCGCCCTATAGCGACACCGATAACCGCCGCGGTCGCCGCCGTCGCGCTGATGGCGAGTGTCCTCGTCGGCGTACCATCGTTGCCCGCCTCGGCCGCAACGGAACCCTGTGGACCGAATTCGAACAAGATCACCTGTGAAAACAGCAAGCCGGGCACCGATCCGGATGTGTGGGACATCTCGGGTGCTGGCGATCCGACCATCCAGGGCTTCGCGACGGACATCAGCGTCAATGTTGGAAGCTCAGTCGGTTTCAAAGTAGACACCGCAGCCTCAAGCTATCGGCTCGACATCTACCGCACCGGGTACTACCAGGGTCTTGGTGCACGTTTCATCACCACAATTTCACCATCCGCGTCACTCCCGCAAATTCAGCCGCCGTGCGCGTACGACGAGGACACCGCGCTAACAGATTGTGGCAATTGGGGGCTTTCCGCGACCTGGGCAGTGCCCGCCACGGCTGTCTCCGGTGTCTACATTGCCGTTCTGCACCGCGACGACACCGGAGGAGAAAGCCACATAATCTTTGTGGTGCGCGACGACTCCAGCCAATCCGATGTGCTGTTTCAGACATCGGATACCACATGGCAGGCCTACAACACCTATGGTGGCGCCAGCTTCTACCAAGGTGGTGGCGCCGGTCGCGCGTACAAGCTCAGCTACAACCGTCCGTTCGTGACCAGAGAAGGTATCCATGCGCGCGACTTCTACTTCAGCAGCGAATTTGCCCAAGTTCAGTTTCTGGAGCGCAACGGGTACGACGTAACCTATGCGGCCGGAGTCGACAGCGACCGCTATGGCTCGCTGCTACTGAACCACAAGGTATTCCTCTCCGTCGGCCATGACGAATATTGGTCGGAAGCCCAACGCGCCAACGTCGAGGCGGCCCGTGACGCTGGGGTCAACCTCCAGTTCCTTTCCGGAAACGAGATCTATTGGAAGACTCGCTACGAGGCATCCACCGTCGACCCCGACTCCAATGAGTATCGAACGCTTGTCTCGTACAAGGAGACGTGGGCGAATTCAAAGATCGACCCAAGCCCTGCCTGGACGGGGACTTGGCGTGACCCGCGCTTTGCGCCTCCCAGTGAAGGAGGCGGGGTTCCGGAAAACGCCCTCTCCGGCACGATGTATATGGCCAACTTCGATGACCTTCCGGTCACGGTGACGGCGGAACAGGGCAAAACCCGCCTGTGGCGAGGAACTTCGCTGGCAACCCTGGCGCCAGGAACAAGCCAGGCTCTCGCTCCGCACACCGTCGGTTATGAGTCAAACGAGGTCATCGAGAACGGCTTCAGTCCGGCTGGTCTCATCAAACTGTCGACAACCGTTGGGCCATCACCCGAGATGCTTCAGGACTTTGGCAACACCGTGGCTCCCGGAACAACGACGCACAACTTGATTCTCTATCGCGCTGCCAGCGGCGCGCTCGTCTTCGGTGCAGGCTCCATCCAGTGGGCGTGGGGCCTCTCCCAGAATCACGATGGCAATGGCGCCCCGGCAGATGCCCGCATGCAACAGGCGCAGGTCAACATCCTCGCCGACATGTCGGCGCAACCACTGACGCTGATGGCTGGTCTCGTGCCCGCGACCAAGAGCACCGACACGACAGCCCCGACGGTCACCATCGATTCCCCATCGACTAATTCGACCCAGAGCAACGGCTCAATGGTTACGGTCACGGGAACTGCACAAGATTCAGCCGGTGTTGTTGCCGGTGTCGAGGTCTCTACAGACGGCGGAACGGCTTGGTTCCACGCCACGGGCACCTCGTCGTGGAGCTACTCATATAGTCAAACTGGCCTTGGTTCCCACCCCATCCTTGTGCGCGCTACCGATGACAGCGCAAACACGTCAGCCCCGACATCGGTGACGATCGACGTCGCCGGGCCGGCAAGTGTGTTCGGCGCGGAAACCCCGCTCGTGTCCGACGGCGGTGATACGAGCGCAGTCGAACTCGGATTGAACTTCAGCCCCGACGTGGACGGTTACGTCACCGGCGTGCGCTTCTTCAAGAGCACGGCAAACACGGGAACCCACACCGGCTCCCTCTGGAACTCCGCCGGCGCCCGGTTAGCGCAGGTGACATTCACAAACGAGACGGCAAGTGGGTGGCAGACCGCCCAGTTCTCGAATCCGGTCAACGTGACAGCGGGGCAAGAGTACACGGTGTCGTACACGGCGCCAGTAGGCCGCTACCCCTCGGCCAGCTACTACTGGGCGTACTCCTCCAAATTGTCGCCCCCGTTGACGGTGGCACACGGATACGACCAGCCATCGCCGGGTGTCTACGGCAACCCAGGCTCCTTCCCCAACCAGAGCTACCAGGACAGTAACTACTACGTCGACGTCCTATTCTCGACACAGAACAACGCACCGGTGTCGGTGGAATCGCGCTACCCCCTCGCGAACTCCACCTGTGCTGCCACCACCACCACAGTGGATGCGGTGCTGTCGGGTTCCGTAACGCCAGACACGGTTGGCCTGTCGCTCACGACCGCGGCCGGAACAGTGGTCGCGGGGTCGAGCGACTACAACACGGCCACGATGACGGCCACCTTTACGCCGACCGCGACACTCGCCGCGAGCACCTCGTATACGGCGACCATTGTGGCAAGCGGCCCGTCCGGATCATTGTCGACCGGCAACACCTGGACTTTCACAACCGCAGCGCAGGGAAGTGAAGCATCGTGCCCAACATCGATATTCTCGTCGTCGACGGTGCCGGATGTGCTGCACGTGGCCGATAGTCCCGTCACTCTTGGCGTGACCTTCAGCTCGAGCACCGACGGTTCGGTCGTCGGCATGAGCTTCTATAAGGGGTCAACAAACACCGGAACCCACATCGGCACACTCTGGTCGTCAACCGGAACCCAACTGGCAACAGCTACCTTCGTCAGCGAGAGCTCCGACGGCTGGCAGACCGTCTACTTCAGTCAGCCGGTCGCCATAACAGCGGGCACCCAGTACGTCGCGTCCTATCGCGCAACCAGCGGCAACTACTCCACGACCGTCGGCGCATTCAGTCAGCCGTATACGAGCGGTTTCCTGACGGTTCCGGCGAACGGTGCCGTCTTCAACTACGGCACCGGCTTCCCGACCTCCTCATCGACAACCAACTACTTCGTCGACGTGCTGTTCACCTCCGGCGGTTCCGCCCCGCTTCCCACGGTCACGTCGCGCACACCCGCCGGGGGAGCGACCAGCGTCGACACCGAAACCTCGATTTCTGCCACTCTTTCCGCTGACCCGGGAACGCCACTACCTACCGTGACTGTCACCACCGGCGGCGAAGCGGTCGCCGGAACGACGACGTACGCGTCCGCGACCAAGGTTCTGACCTTCACCCCAACATCCGCGCTGACGAGCGGCACGACCTATTCGATTGTTGTCGCCTCGGGAACCACCGAACTCTCGGGCGGTACCTGGTCATTCACGACCGCGGGAACCGCGCCAATCGGAACCGCCTACAACCTGATCTCCGGCACCCCGGACACAGCAGCGACCAATGACTCCAGCGCGGTCGAGCTCGGGATGGAATTCACGACATCGCAACCAGGGTCGGTAACCGAGATCCGCTTCTTTAAGGGAACCGGAAACACCGGCACGCACACGGGTTCGATCTGGTCGTCGACAGGAACGCGGCTTGCTACCGTCACGTTCACCGGTGAGACGGCGAGCGGATGGCAGACCGCGACGCTCTCCAACCCGCTGGCCCTCACCCCAGGAAGCACCTATGTCGTCTCCTACTTGGCTCCGGTCGGGCGATACTCCTCGACCGCAAACGACTTCAGCACGGCGAAAACAAGTGGCCCGCTCACGGCCCCGGCCGAGAACAACGGCAGGTACCTCTATGGCGCCGCAGGTGGATTCCCGACCTCAACATTCCAGGCGACGAACTACTTCGTCGACGTAACATTTGTGACCTCAACGCCCGCCCCGGTGACGGTTGCGTCGAAGACTCCAGCAGCGGGGGCGGACGGAGTGCCAACCTCCACTTCGGTGTCTGCGGTGATGTCAGGAGACGTCGCTTCAGGAACACCATCCTTAGCGCTCGCTGGTCCCAGCGGGGCAGTGGCTGGCACCTCGACATACTCCACCTCCACTCGCACGGTGACCTTCGTTCCGACAGCGGAGCTCGCGAAATCCACGTCATACACGGCGACAGTAACTATCGAATCATCAACGCCGAGCGGGGGAAGCTGGTCGTTTGAGACCGGCACTAACTCCTTGCCCGATCCCGAATACTCGCTGATTTCGGGCACCCCGACCATCGCCGAAGACAGCGACACTGTGCCCGTTGAGCTCGGTATGGCCTTCCGTACTTCGCAGGCAGGGTCGGTAACGGCAATCCGCTTCTACAAGAACCCAGGCAACACCGGAACGCACATCGGATCGCTCTGGTCGACGTCAGGCACCCGACTTGCGACCGTCACCTTCACCGATGAGACCTCATCCGGATGGCAGACGGCGATGCTCGATACGCCATACGAGCTGACACCGGGAACGACCTACATCGTGTCGTATCTTGCGCCGGTGGGCCGCTACTCCGCCACACCGTCTTACTTCACCACGCCACGGACGAGTGGCCCCCTCACCGCTGACGATAGCAACGGACGGTACCTCTACGGCTCCGGCGGTGGCATGCCCACCTCGGTGTGGAACTCGACCAGTTACTTCGTTGACGTCGTATTCACGACCGGGGCCACCCCGACGCCGACGCCGACGCCGACCCCTACTCCGACACCGACCCCTACTCCCACGCCGACACCGACGCCGACCCCTACTCCGACGCCGACCCCTACTCCCACCCCGACACCGCCCGCGGTGACTGTTGGCGCAGTGTCGCCCGAGGCCAATGCAACGGATGTGGCGCCGACGGTGTCGGCTACCGCTGAAGTCTCGGGTGCGGACGCCGCGACGGCGACACTGCAACTAACCGGTCCGTCCGGAACGATCGACGGCACGAGCAGCTATTCGGCAGAATCCAGCACCGTGACCTTCATGCCGACGAGTCCGCTCGGCTGGTCAACGAGTTACACCGCTAGCGTATGGTCCGGCTCCACCCAGATCGGAGCATCCTGGTCGTTCACGACTACGACAGAGCCCGTCGAGGTGACCGCGCAGTCCATCTTTGCCGAGGATGCGGTGCCAGCCAACGTCAACTGGAACGACCCTGCCACCGTGCAAGTCGGCACCCGATTCTCCAGTTCGGTTGCGGGAAACATCACGACGGTCCGCTTCTACAAGGGCCCGACCAATACCGGTACCCACACGGGATACCTCTGGTCCGGCACGGGGACACTTCTCGGCACTGTTTCGTTCACTGGTGAGACCGCAAGCGGATGGCAGACCGCCACATTCAGTACGCCGATCGCCATTGCAGCCGGCACCGAATACCGGGTCGGACTTCTGAGCACCTCCGGTAGGTATGCCGTCGACCTGGACGGTCTGGCGGCATCGATGACCAGCGGATCCTTGAGTACACCAGCCGACGGTGGCGCCTACGTCTACGGAAGCGGGTTCATGAGCAACACCTCGACCCACAACTACTGGGTCGATATTGGGTTCGTCCCGAACTCATAGCCAGCGTCGCTGGCTGCCGCCGGCAGCCAGCTGAGAAGCCGAAAAGGGGGACATGGTGAGCTTTCCATTACGCGTAGCAGTCGTCGGTGCAGGCTATTGGGGTCCGAACCTCGCGAGGAACTTCCGCGCAAACCCAGAATGGCAGCTGGTCGCGATCTGCGATCTCGATTCATCGCGCGCGGAGAAGCTCGCTGACTCGCTCGGGGGAGTACCGGTAGTCGCCGACCTTGACGAACTGCTCAGCAATCCGGATCTTGACGCCGTAGCGATCGCGACTCCGGCGCATACCCATCACCCCATCGTGCTGAAAGCTCTGCACGCCGGCAAGCACGTTGTTGTGGAAAAGCCGCTAGCTGACAGTCGCGAGAGAGGGCTTGAGATGGTCCGTGAAGCCGACGAGCGCGGCCTGGTGCTGATGGCAGATCACACTTATTGCTACACCCCCGCAGTAATGAAGATTCGCGAATTGATCGCAGACGGCATGCTCGGTGAGATCCTGTTCATCGACTCGGTCCGGATCAACCTTGGGCTGATCCAACCCGACGTCGATGTCTTTTGGGATCTGGCACCGCACGATCTCTCCATCATCGACTTCATTGTGCCCGGTGGTCTCGCCGCCTCAACAGCAGCAGCTCAGGGCGCAGACCCTCTCGGTTCCGGCAAGGCTTGCGTCGGCTACCTCAGTCTTCCCCTCGACGGCGGCGCCATGGCGCACGTGCACGTCAACTGGCTTAGCCCGACAAAGATCCGTCAGATGGTCGTCGGGGGCACGAAACAGACTCTTGTTTGGGACGACCTGAACCCGCAGCAGCGCCTGAGTATCTACGACAGGGGTGTCGACCTGATGCAGGTTTCGAAGACGGGTGCCGACCGCACCGCCGCGACGGTCTCATACCGCCTCGGTGACACGTGGTCTCCCGCGTTGCCTGAACGTGAAGCGCTCGCGGCGATGACCACCGAATTCGCCGCGAGCATCCGCGACGGCCGCGCACCGCGCACCGATGGCCGCGCCGGTCTGCGGGTGCTCTCGGTGCTGGAAGCCGCGAGCCGCAGTCTCGCATTGGCTGGAGCCCCCAGCTCGATCGACTCCGTCTCGCTGACAGTGGAGCACGCATCATGACTGAGATTGTCGGCACCAACGTTCTCGTTACCGGCGGGGCGGGCACTATCGGCTCGCACATCGTTGATCAGCTGCTGGACGCCGGCGCCGCCCATGTCGACGTTCTCGACAATCTGGTGCGAGGACGGCACGCCAACCTTGATGATGCTGTGCGGACCGGCAAAGTGACCGTGCACCAGGGCGACCTTCGTGACAGGGATCATGTTCGCGAGCTCACCGCGGGCAAAGACCTGGTTTTTCATGAAGCCGCCATCCGCATTACCCAGTGTGCCGAAGAGCCTCGCCTCGCTCTGGAGGTGCTCGTCGATGGCACCTTCAACGTTGTCGAGGCCGCGGCGGAGCTTGGCGTCGGCAAGTTGATTGCTGCCTCAAGCGCTTCTGTCTATGGGCTGGCGGAAGAGTTCCCGACGACCGAGCGTCACCATCATCACAACAACGACACCTTCTACGGCGCGGCGAAGTCGTTCAACGAGGGCATGATCCGAAGCTTCCGGGCGATGAAGGGCCTCGATTTCGTTATTCTGCGCTACTTCAATGTTTACGGCCCGCGGATGGATGTGCACGGACTGTACACCGAGGTGCTGGTGCGTTGGATGGAGCGCATCGCCGACGAAAAGCCTCCACTGATTTTTGGTGACGGACGGCAGACCATGGACTTCGTCGTCACCGAGGACATCGCGCGTGCCAACATTCTCGCTGCCCAGAGCGACATCGTTGATGGCGTCTACAACATTGCCAGTGGCCGGGAGACAAGTTTGCTCGAACTGGCGCAGGGGCTACTTCGTGTCATGAACTCTGACCTCAGCGTCGAGCACGGCCCGGAGCGCGCGGTTAATGGAGTGACGCGGCGGCTCGCAGACACCACCGCGGCCAAGACCGACCTCGGGTTCACCGCCGAGGTCTCGTTGGAAGCCGGACTCCGCTCGCTCGTGGAATGGTGGAGGCCGCTTCGTGACGAGATCTCGGGCGGACGACCGGAGCCGCGGCCATGAGCAGAATCAATGTCATGAAGCCGTGGCTCGACACCGAGGAGGCGGAGGCAGTAGCCGAAGTCATCGCCTCCGGCTGGGTCGCCCAGGGTCCTCGGGTCGCGGCCTTCGAAACGGCTTTCGCGGAGGCGATGCAGGCCCAGCATGCCGTCGCGACATCGAACTGCACCACGGCGCTGCACCTTGCACTCGTAGTCGGCGGGATCACGGCGGGAGATGACGTGGTGATTCCCTCGTTCTCTTTCATCGCGACGGCGAACGCCCCTACCTATGTTGGGGCCCGACCGGTGTTCGCCGATGTCGATCCGCTGACGGGAAACGTCACGGCCGAAACCGTGGGAGCCGCGCTCACTGACCGTACCCGCGCGGTGATCGTCGTCGATCAGGGAGGGGTACCCGCCGACCTTGACTCGATCCGCGCCGTGACTGACCCTCGCGGCATCCTCGTCATCGAAGATGCCGCGTGTGGTGCAGGCTCGACGTACAAGGGACGCCCTGTCGGAGCGGGCGCAGACATTGCCGCCTGGTCGTTCCACCCGCGCAAACTCCTGACCACCGGCGAGGGAGGCATGCTCACCACTTCGCACGCCGGGTGGGCCGTTCGTGCCCGCCAACTTCGCGAGCATGCGATGAGCGTTTCGGCTGCAGAGCGCGCGGCCAGCGTCATCGCTCCGGCAGAAGAATACGGTGAGATTGGATTCAACTACCGGATGACTGACCTGCAGGCCGCGGTCGGTCTCGTTCAACTCGGGCGTCTGCCCGAGATTGTGGCCCGTCGCCGCGAGATCGCGGCGGAGTACACGCAACGCATCGCCGACATTCAGGGACTGCGAATCGTAGCCGACCCCTCACACGGCACCTCCAACTTTCAGTCGCTCTGGGTGGAGGTCGAGGCAGAATTCCCGTTGACTCGTGAGGGGTTGCTCGAGGCGCTTGCCGCAGCCGACGTCTCTGCGCGCCGCGGCATCATGGCTGCGCACCGCCAGCCCGCGTATGCCGACCGCGACACCGGATCGGTGCCGCTTCCGGTCACTGAGCGCCTCACAGACAACACCCTCATCTTGCCCGTATTTCATCAGATGACCGAGGCCGAACTAGCACAGGTCGTCGGTGCGCTCATCGAAGCGGCCAGTGGATCAGCGGTGGCATCATGATCAGGCGTCCGCTGCTTCTTATCGCAGCCAGCGGCCTGGCCCGCGAGGTGCTGCCCGTCGTGCGCGAGTCGGGCCGGAAAGTTCTCGGCTTCCTCGATGATCGGCACGACGGGCTTCCCCCGACCATCGCCGATGCACCCGTGCTCGGGGGAATCGACGATGCCGCACGCTACCCGCACGCCGACCTGCTCGTGTGTGTCGGCTCTGGCCTCGGTCGCGAGCGGGTTGTCGCCCGGCTCAGTGCGCTCGGCATTGACTCAGGGCGGTACGCAACGGTCATCGACCCCTCGGTACGCAACCCGAGCGAGTGTCCGGTCGGTGTCGGCTCGATAGTCCTTGCCGGCGTCGTCCTCACGGCGGATGCCGAGATCGGGGAGCACGTCGTCGTGATGCCCCGAGTCACCATCACACACGATTGTCTCATCGGCGATTTCGCGACGCTGGCGGCCGGTGTCGCTCTCGGCGGAGGAGTCCGGGTCGGTCGGGGAGCACTCTTGGGGATGAATTGCTCCGTACGGCAGGGCCTCTCGATCGGTATTGGAGCGACGATCGGCATGGGGGCGGTCGTGCTAAGCGACGTCCGCTCGGAAGAAACCTGGGTGGGCAATCCCGCCCGGCGTCGAGGGATGCCAACGTGAGCATCCCGTTCATTGATCTGGCCGCGCAGCAAGCCGAGGTGTCCGACGAGGTGCTGCCGGAGTGGCAGCGGCTGTTCGCTACTGCGGGGTTCATCGGAGGCAGCGAGGTCGACGCGTTCGAGCGCGAATTCGCCGAGTACATCGGCGTCGAGCACGTCGTCGGGGTCTCGAACGGAACCGATGCTCTTGAGCTGGCCTACCGCGCCGTCGGCGTGCGGCCGGGCGATGAGGTCATCATGCCCGCGAACACCTTCATCGCGACCGCGGAGGCGGCGTCGCGTATCGGAGCCGTTCCGGTGTTCGTGGATGTCGACGAGGAATACCTGCTCATTGATCCCGATGCCGTCGAGGCAGCCATCACCGAGCGCACTCGAGTCATAGTGCCGGTTCATCTTTTCGGCCAGACGGCTGCCGTTGAACGTATCCTCCCGATCGCCGACAGGAATGGTCTTGTCGTGGTCGAGGATGCCGCCCAGTCACAGGGGGCGTCGTCGACCGCGGGGCGGGCAGGCGGGTTGGCGCCAGTAGCGGCCACGAGCTTTTACCCCGGCAAGAATCTTGGTGCCGCCGGAGACGCAGGCGCGGTAATGACGGACGATGCGCGTATCGCGAGGCGCATCCGAAACCTGGCAGGCCACGGAAGCTCTACCAAATACGTCCACGATCACATCGGGATGAACGCACGTTTGGATGCGATTCAGGCCCCGGTACTACGGGCAAAGCTGAGGCGGCTCGACGGGTGGAACGCCGCACGTCGGGTCGCGGCCGACCGTTATTCCGCGTTGCTCGCCGACATTGAGGGCGTGCGTACTCCAGCGTCGCGCCCGGGCAACACCGATGTCTGGCACCTCTACGTAGTGCGGGTTCCCGACCGCGACCGCGTCATGGCGGAGCTTTCTGCGGCAGACATCGGCGTCGGCATCCACTACCCAACGCCGGTGCACCTCACGGAGGCGTACGCTGCGCTCGGCTATCGGAGAGGCAGGTTTCCGGTAGCTGAGGCCGCCGCTAACCAGATCCTGTCTCTTCCGATGTTTCCGCATCTAACCCCCACCCAACAGGAGCGCATCGCCGACGTGATGCGATCCTGGGCGGATCGCTGAACGGGGACGCGATGCGCGTACTTGTCCTTCTTAACAGCCTCGAACTCGGAGGCACCCAGATCAACGCGGTCGACTTCTCAGTCGCGCTGCGGGAGCACGGCGTGCAATCGTGGTTGGTTGGTGAACGTGCGTCGCTCACGCCCGAACCCAATCTGCTCACCTATGCGGCCGCGCAGGGTGTCACCATCGAGCTGTATGACGCGCTGCCCGGGATGCGGGCGCACGCCGCTCAGCTATCGTCGATGGCCAGGCGGCTGCAGGTCGACCTTATCCATGTCTATGGGATGTGGAGTCTGGCCCGCCAGGTCTTCTGGGGCCCGTCGCGTTTCGGGGGCGTACCGTGGGCTCAGACGGTCTACGAGATGAGTGTCGCCCCCATCGTGCTGCGTCACATGCCGTTGATCGTCGGCACCGGCTACCTTGTCGATGAGCTCGTCGACCGACCGGGGCCGACCATCCTGATCTCACCCCCGGTCGACATGACTCGGGACTCCCCAACATCGGCGGATGCGGGGGCATTCCGTCGCGAGAATAACCTCGGTGACGGTCTGCTGCTGGGAATTGTCAGCCGGCTCGACAGCAACATGAAAGCAACCTCTATCGAGGTTGCCATTGATGCGATGCGATTGCTCGCGGCCGAGGACGTCACCCTTTTCGTAGTTGGTGCTGGCGATGGGGCGCAGCGACTGAGTGATCGAGCTCGTGACGTTAATGCGGCCGTGGGTCGTGACGCCGTACGCATGCTTGGTGCTCGAGTCGATCCTCGACCGGCATACGCTGCAGCCGACATCATGCTCGGAATGGGCGGCTCCGCCGCCCGATCGCTCGCGTTCGGCCGCCCGCTGATCGTGCAAGGCGAGGCGGGTTGGTCGAAGCTATTCGAGCCGGCTTCGGCGGAATCGTTGGCGCGGTCAAGCTACTGGAGTCCGGATGTCGTCTCGGACCCGGTCGGCGACCTCGTCCGTGCTATCCGGGAACTGATGTCGAACGCTCATCGCCGTGCAGAGCTGGGTGAATTCGGCCGAGAGTTCGCTACCCAGCGCTTCGGCCTCGAGGCGATGACGGCTCGGTTGGCAACGTTCTACAGGGAGGCAGTGTCTGCCTACGGTCGCCGAGCTTGGATGGCGGACCTTCCGCGCGAGGCACGCCGCTTGGTTGAGAAGGTCAAGCGATTCATTCAGCGCGCTGTTGCGAGGGATGCTACGTGAAAACCACAGTCGGCACCTCGCCGAACGATCAGGGCCCGGAGGATGCCGTCGGCAGGCAGACGGCCTCGGGTGTGCTGTGGCTCACCGCGCAGAAATGGGTGATTCGCCTTCTGGGATTTGTCACAATCGCGGTGCTGACGCGTCTGCTGAGCCCGGAAGATTTCGGTACCGTCGCGGCGGCGTCAACGATCCTGCCATTCTTCTACCTGCTGTCGGATCTGGGCTTCGCCGCCTACATCGTGCAAGTAGCGAAGGCAGACCAGCGGATGCTGAGCACGGCATTCTGGTTTTCCCTCAGCGCCGGTGCGGTGCTGGGGGCCGCGCTCATCGCGATCGCGCCGCTGATGGGGATACTCTTCAGCAACCCCGATGTGGTGCCGGTGCTTCAGGTGCTGTCGCTGTGGGTGGTCTTCACGGCTTTCGGCTCGGTACCGATGGCGATTCTGCGGCGCACGATGCGCTTCTCAGCGCTTGCCGCCCAGGGTGCTGTCGCTGCCCTCATCGCGCAGGTCGTCGCAATCGTGATGGCGTTTAGCGGTCTTGGAGTGTGGGCCCTGGTCGGACAGAGCCTCATCACCCCCGCGATCGCGGCGATTCTGGCGTGGTTCGCCACCCGCTGGCGCCCTAACCTGCTGTTCAATGGGCACGAATTTGTGAGAATGGCACGGTTCGGCGGCAAGGTCTTGGGCGTCGAATTCGTTGCGATGATTCGGGCCTCTGGTGAGGCTGCCGTGATCTCGTCAACGCTCGGGGTAGCAGCCCTGGGCTACATGAATATTGCGCAACGACTCGTGCAGGTCGTTCAAGACCTCACCGGCAGCGCGATCGTGCCGGTGACCACTGTCTCGTTCGCCCGCATCCGGGAGAACAAGAAACGCCTGCTCAACGCCTATCTGCGGGCATTGCGCATGTCGTACGCCGCGCTGTCGCTACCGCTGACGATCGTCGCCGTCGCGGCTGGGTTACTAGTGCCGATATTGTTCGGCGAAGCGTGGGCGTCGAGCTATCCGATTGCACAGATCCTCGCCCTCGCGGGAACCCTCACGGTCGGGGCGTGGCTCGATCACGGACTGTTCTATGGGATCGGCAAGCCGGGCAAATGGTTTGTCTATGCCCTTGTGATTGACGGCCTCACGCTCGCAACTACCGCGGTGCTTGCGCGTTTCGGACTCGTCGCTGTCGCCTGGGGGTTCCTCGGGGTCTGCATCATCGCCACCGTCAGCCGATGGTTCCTCGTCGCGAGGACTCTGTCGGCTCCTGTGCGCAGCATTGCCGGCCCCTTCCTGTTCGTTATCACCGCCGTCGTAGTTTCCGGTTCCGCCGGATGGGGGGCCATGTTGCTCACGCGAAGCTTTCCGGATTGGGCCTCGATCCTCGTGATCGCGACGACCGTGACCGTAGTGCACCTGATGGTGACTCGTCTGATCGCGCCGCAAGTGATCTCAGAGGGGCTGGCGGTTCTGGCTCGGTCCAAGTGGGGCAAACGGATTCCGATCCTGCGCGATGGAGAGGAACACGCATGAAGCACTTTCCCGGAGGCCCGCACGTCCTGATCATCGTGGAAAACCTTCCCGTGCCCCTCGACCGCCGAGTGTGGCTAGAGTGTCAGGCTTTGATCGCGCGAGGTTACAGGGTGAGTGTGATCTGCCCGAAGGGTCCCGGTGACCCCCCGCGTCAACGCATCGACGGCGTTGACATCTATAAGTACGCGCCAGCCCACGAGGCCGAAGGCTTGCTCGGGTTTGTGTGGGAGTTCGCATACAGCTGGGTGCGAACCGCCCTGTTATCGCGGGAGGTGTGGCGCCACCGCCGATTCGACATCATCCAAGCCTGCAATCCGCCGGATACGTTCTGGCTGCTTGCGCTCTTTTGGCGGGCTCGGTCAGTGCGGTTCGTTTTCGACCACCATGACCTCAACCCCGAGTTGTTCCTTTCTCGGTTCGGGAGGCCACGGAGCGTGGTGCAGAGACTCGAATACGCCGGGTTGGTGTGGCTGGAGCGGCGCTCATTCCGGACGGCAGACCGCATCACCTCGACCAACGAGTCGTACAAGGCGGTTGCTGTGCGTCGGGGAAGGCGTCGGCCGGGACACGTCATGGTGGTGCGTAGCGGTCCGGATACGAAGCAGATGCGTCCGATCTACCCGTCCGGGCCTCGTCCGACCGACGGAATCAACCTTGTCTACCTCGGCATCATGGGGCCGCAGGATGGTGTCGATCAGGTGCTGTTGGTGATGAATGAACTCGTTCATGTTCGTCATCGCACCAACGTCACCGCTACCCTGCTCGGCTTTGGGGACTGCCTCGAGAACCTCAAGCGGCACTCGAAGGAATTGGGTCTCGAGCGTCATGTGACATTTACGGGACGCGTCGACAAAGCAGCAATCGCTGAACACCTCAGCAGGTCTGACATTGGGCTGTGCCCGGATCTGAAGACACCGCTGAATGATTTGTCGACCATGAACAAGACGATGGAATACATGGCCTATGGCCTCCCTGCTGTCTCTTTCGACCTCGTGGAGACGCGGGTGTCTGGCGCGGATTGCCTGCTCTACGTTTCCTCCGGCGATATTGGCGCGTTCGCGGACGCGGTGGAACGCCTGATCGACGATCCGGACCTTCGCGCGGAGTTGGGGCAAAAAGCACGTGAGAGGGTGTCGACACAGCTCGACTGGCGTCCACAAGCCGAAGCCTATGTCAGCGTCTTCGACGAGGTCTCTGGGTTCAATCAGTCGGGGCCCGCAGTGCCGGATGACGGCACGGACGCCGAAACCGATGAGCAGGGGCGAACGTACGTTGAGCTCAACAACAGCGATGAGTTCGCACGATATCTTCGCGAGCGGAGGGCACCGTGACGCAAATTCGCACCAGTATCCATCACCTGCTCGAGCAGAGGGCGGAGACGACCCCGCAGGCCGCGGCGCTCAGCTACAAGAACGAGACCGTCTCGTACGGTTCTTTGTGGAATGCGGTGCGTTCTGTTGCCGTTCAGCTTCAGGAACTCGGCCTCCGGCCAGGCGACCGGGTCGCAATCTACCTCGAGAAGCGCATTGAACTGGTCGTCGCGATGTTTGCGACGTCAGCAGCCGGTGGAGTTTTCGTTCCGATCAATCACGTGCTCAAGCCGGCTCAGGTCGGGCACATCCTGCAGAACAGTAGCGCACGATTCCTGGTGACCTCGACCGATCGGCTCGCGCCGCTAGCCACGGTCGTCGCGGACGAATCGGTGCAGGAGGTGCTGGTCGTCGGCGCAACAGAAGTGGCAAAATCAGCGCCGTACCGCGTCGCGCCGCTTCGGGACTGGACCGATGCCGAAGCACAGCCGAGTGGACCGGCCGCAATAGACGTTGACCCGGCCGCGATCCTCTACACGTCGGGAAGCACAGGAAAGCCCAAGGGCGTCGTGCTGAGTCACCGTAACCTCATCGTCGGTGCCGAGAGCGTGAGCACCTATCTCAGAAACACGAGCTCTGACGTGATCTTGAGCATCCTACCGTTGAGCTTTGATGCCGGGCTCAGCCAGGTGACGACAGCATTCGCGGTCGGCGCCCACTGTGTTCTGATGAATTATCTTCTGCCGCGGGATGTTCCGAAACTGTGTGCCCAGCATGGCGTCACCGGCATCACGGGGGTGCCGCCGCTCTGGCTCCAGATCGCTGATGTGGCCTGGCCAGATGAGGTTGCCGCACGAGTGCGTTACTGGGCCAACACGGGTGGCCGCATGCCGCGCACCATTCTTGATCGCCTTCGCGGTATCTTTCGCACCGCAGACCCGTACTTGATGTACGGATTGACCGAGGCTTTCCGGTCGACCTACCTCGACCCGAGTGAGGTGGACCGCCACCCCGACTCGATCGGAAAGGCAATCCCCAATGCGGAGATTCTTGTGCTGCGTCCCGACGGTTCTCGCTGTGCACCCGGTGAAGAGGGAGAACTCGTCCATCGCGGAGCTCTCGTCGCCCTTGGGTATTGGAACGACCCGGAGCAGACCGCTGAACGGTTCCGCCCGGCGAATCATCCGGGGCAGCCATGGCGTGCACCGGAATTGGCCGTCTGGTCGGGAGATACCGTGGTCGCCGATGAGGAGGGTTTTCTTTACTTCGTCGGTCGAACCGACGAGATGATTAAGACGTCGGGGTATCGGGTGAGCCCGAGCGAGATCGAGGAGGCGGCCTACGCGACCGGTGTGGTTCGGGATGCCGTCGCGCTCGGTATCGAAGAGGTCGGAATCGGACACCGCATTGTTCTGATCGCGACGGCGGTGGCGGGAGTGCTCGACACCACAATGTTGCTCAGCGCGCTTCGGCAGACGCTGCCGCTGTATATGGTGCCGTCGCGGATCGACGCGCGTGACGAGTTGCCCAGATCGCCCAATGGTAAATTCGACCGGAAGCTGATGAAGGCGCAGGTGTCCGCATGAAGCCCTCCGAGCACATGGCCGCGTTCGGCGCGCTGAATGGAGAGCTCCGTGTGGGTGGCTTGCCGCTGTCGAGACTTGCGGCACGAGTGGGAGCGACACCCTTCTTCGCGTATGACCGCGGCATTCTCGATGCGCGGGTCGATCGTTTACGCGCTGCTCTGCCGCCAAGCGTCGAGCTCAGCTATGCCATGAAGGCCAATCCGATGTCGGCTGTAGTGCAGCACCTCGCGACGCGCGTTGACCGTATCGACGTGGCATCCGCCGGGGAAATGCAGGCGGCATTGGACACCGCTATCAACGCGGACCGGATCAGCTTCGCCGGGCCAGGCAAGGCCCCAGCCGAAATCCGCCAAGCCGTTGCGGGCGGGGTTATCATCGAGGTCGAATCCAGTACCGAGATTCAGCGTGTGATCGATGCTGGTGACGAGCTCGGGTTGATGCCCAGGATCGCGATCCGAGTCAATCCGGACTTCGCGGTGAAGGGCTCGGGCATGCGTATGGGCGGTGGCCCGCAGCAGTTCGGGATCGATGCGGAGCTGGTGCCGGACATTTTGCGGGAGTACGAGCCTGCCGGGCTCGACATTCTCGGCTTCCACGTCTTTGCCGGATCACAGAACCTCAACGCCGCCATCATCGCCGAGGCGCAGCGCCACACTGTTGATCTCGTGAGCGACCTCGCCGAGCACCTGACGGCGCCCGTGCGGTATCTGAATCTCGGGGGAGGCTTCGGTATTCCGTATACGGCAAAGGATCAGCCGCTTGACCTCGACGCCGTGGCGGTGAACCTTAGTGCGCTCGTCGACGGGCCGATTTCGGAGAGGCTGCCCGAGGCGACGCCGGTTGTTGAACTCGGCCGTTACCTCGTCGGTGAGTGCGGCGTGTACGTCACTAGGGTGCTCGATCGTAAGGTCTCGCGTGGCAAGGCCTACCTCGTGGTAGACGGGGGCATGCACCACCAGCTGGCTGCGTCAGGAAACTTCGGGCAGGCGATCAGGCGCAACTATCCGGTGATTGTCGGAAACCGTGCCGATAGTGCTCTCGATGAGACCGCGACCGTCGTCGGCTGCCTCTGCACCCCGCTTGATCTTCTCGCGGACGACGTTGAGCTGCCGCAGGCCGACATCGACGATCTGATTGTGATCTTCCAACAGGGTGCCTACGGTTTGACCGCCAGTCCTACAGCTTTTCTGGGGCATCCTGCACCCGCAGAGGTGTTCGTATGAATCGAACGGAGCAGCAATGACCACTTCCCTTGACGCCGTCCGAACCGTGCTGATCGACGCGCTCGAACTCACGCACCAGCCGGCGGATCTTCAGCGCACTACCGTGCTGTTTGGGGCCTTACCCGAATTAGATTCGTTCGGAGTTGTGCAGTTGGTCGCAGCCCTGGAGGAGCATTTCGACATCACCATCGACGACGATGAGTTCGGTGCCGACCTGTTTGAGACTGTGGGTACACTGACCGATTTCGTCGATACCAAGCGTGCGACGGTATAGAGCGCTCATGCTTGCCTCACCACTCGACGAGCGTGAGCTCACTGTAGAGGTAGTCGACCCGATCGGCTTGGAGGCCGTCGCCGCGAAACATCTTGGATCGTGGCTTGTCCAGCGTCGCACCGAGTCCCCGGCTGAAGCCAAGAATCCGGTGTTCAGCGAGTGTGAATACGAGTCCCTTGCGCAGCAGGTGAGACCGGATACTGCTCCATTCGGATTCGATCAAGGCCCGGGAGCCGCCAACGTACAGCGGTGTGGCAAACAACTGCAGACCCTTGCGCCGGTCGCGTCGGAACATCAGGTACCCGTAGCTCCCATCTCGCTCGACAAGCAGATGTTCAACGGCGGCGGCATCGCGATGATCGCGGTAGACGAGGGTATCGGCGTCGACGAGTGCGCTTTCAAGGGCGGAAGAGTCGCTTGTCACGCGGAGACCGCGGCGAGCGATAGCGGGAAGGTTCAGCACAAGTCGAGTGGAGGTATTCAGGTGGTGAAAGCCCAGTCTTTCGTTCATCGCAGTCACGTTCCCGCTGGGCGACAGGTCAGTGAAGACGAATCCTTTCTGCCTCAGAAGAGCGCGGATGAGCCTCAGGCTGTGCGCCCGGTACTTCTCGAGTACACAGAACGCCGCGAGGTTGCAGACGTCGACAGCGGCCCCATCGACGTCGCGTTGCGAATAGATGGCAACGTACGCCCCGACGACGGCGCCATCCTCGGCGACGAGTTGGAAGCCGTGATTGGGGCCGACGTGATTCCACGGCGGCATAATGAGCTGCTTCCATGCCGCGGAGGGCACGCGATCGTTGAGGTGCTCGTGCAGAAATTCGCTGACCACGGCAGCATCGTCCGGGGTAATCGGTTCTGTCGTGACGCCGGGATTGGCCATACCGTCAGCCTAAGGGGAGTCTGATGACGAGTGTTGTTATCGCCGCCCATAACGAGGAAGCCGTGATCGGGGCGTGTCTCGATGCGCTCCTGAAGCAACGTGGACTGGTGAATCCGTTGGAGGTCATCGTCAGCGCCAACGCCTGCACCGACACCACTGCCGATGTCGCCCGAGCGCGGCACGTCATGGTGGTCAACCGGCCCCAACCGGGTAAAGCTGCCGCTCTTAATGCGGGCGAGCTGGTCGCGCACGGATTTCCCCGAATCTATCTCGACGCGGACATCGTCGTGCCAGACAACGCCATATTCGGCCTCGCCTCAGCACTCGACCACGCCCCCGGTGCTCTCGCGGCCGTACCCCTGCGACGGCTCAACACGGTGGGGCGTCCGTGGATCGTTCGCGCCTATTTCTCGATTAACGAACGCCTCCCGGCGTTCACTGGCGGGCTCTTCGGTCGGGGCCTGATTGCTCTATCCGCCGAGGGGCGCGCCAGATTTGACGCGTTTCCCGAGATGGTCGCCGACGATCTCTTTCTTGATTCTCTATTCCAGGCCCACGAGAAGGTGACCGCAACCGGGGTTGAGGTCGCTGTCGAAGCACCGTTCACTCTGGGCGACCTGATTCGCCGACTGGTTCGAGTGCGGCGAGGGAACAACCAGATGCGTGAGGCTGCTCGCGCGGGCGAAATCGACCTAGCAGTTCGAAGGTCGGACAAGCGTGCGTGGCTGCGCGTAGTCGCGCGGGAGCCCCGACTGTTCCTCGCGGCGATACCCTATGTCGCGATTACGGTGCTCGCAGCGCGGCGTGCTCGCCGGACCGCGTCCAGTTCGGACTGGGGTCGGGATGACAGCACGCGCGTTCACCAAGCGAAGCTAGGAGAAGGCAACGGATGATCACGAATCTCTGCTTCCACGGAATCGGTGCGTGTGCCGAAGAGCGAGAGCACGGCGAAGCCAAATACTGGGTCACCGATGCCGTATTCCAGGGCGTCCTCGACCTGGTGCTCGATCGGCCGGAGGTGAGGATCAGCTTTGACGACGGGAACCGGTCTGACGTCGATGTTGCGCTGCCTGCTCTCCGGCAACGCAACCTGGGCGCCACCTTCTTCGCTCTCGCCGGGAGACTTCAGGACCCAGCTAGCCTCAACCCTCACGACCTGCACGAACTTCGCAACAACGGCATGACCATTGGAACTCACGGTTGGGCGCACATCCCGTGGCGGGGACTATCGCACGAGATCGCCCGCCGCGAGTTCGTGGACGCTCGCGAGGCGCTGGCTGAGGCCAGTGGGGGAGAAATTGTTGATGCAGCGTTGCCGCTCGGTCGCTACGATCGACGGCTGCTGTCGCAGCTGCGCGGCGCCAGCTATCGCACCGTGTTCACCAGTGATCGATTCCGGGCACGCGCAGGGGCATGGCTGCAGGCTCGCTACAGCGTCACCGCGTCTGACACCGTAGACAGCGTGCGCGCCCTCCTCAAGAGTCGGATGTTGGTTCCGGAAGCACGCAATGTCGCGGCGAGCCTGGTGAAGAGGATCCGCTAGAGCGTGGTGTATCGGTCGGGTGCCGGGATTCAGCGCCGCGTCAGGTTTTCACCCCAGCCAGCCACTCGGGGCCACGAGGTTCGCGCAGCCGCGCTGGGCTGATGAGGTCACCAAAAGCGGCCCGGCTCGTTCTCCTGCCGAGCAACGAGCGGGTTCCTTCTCGAACCACAGTCGCGCACCAAAAGGCGAAGGTCGACAGCCGTCCATGACTGGCTCCATAAAGCTTGACCCGATTGGCAATGAGCAGGGACCACTGTCGCGGATTCCCGGCCGATCCGCCTTCCAGATGTTGAGCGCTCGCCTCGGGCTGGTACCAGGTCATTAAACCGAACTCCCGCACCCTGAGGTCATACTCGGTCTCCTCCGAGTACAGAAAGTAGGACTCATCCCACTGACCGCATGCTCGCCAGCAATCGGCACTGATTAGCTGCGTCGAACCCTCAGCCCACTCGGTGGCGTGCGCGTGCTGATAGGACTTCGGGTCGGTGACGATCTCCCCGAGCGCAGGGAATCGGCCGGCGCGCTCCGCTCCCAGAATCGCATCTCCCCAAGCACGCAGCACGGTGGGTGCGCGACGCAGCGAGAAGATCAAGGCCCCGCGGGCATCCGTCAGCCGCGGAACAACGATGCCGATGTCCTCGGTGAGCGTCTCGTAGAGGTCCAGCACGCACCCAGGATCGAGCCGCACGTCGGCATTGAGAATAAGGTACGCGTCTTGCGGCCCGGCGGCGTGGACTGCTGCGTTGACGCCAGCGGCGTATCCGAGATTTGCCCCATTGTGCACCACGGTCGCCGACGGAGCGTGGCGTTCGATCTCGGTCACGGTGTTGTCGCTGGAAGCGTTGTCGGCGAAAACGAGAGACCACGAAGTGCCTTCGGTTCCTCTCCCGAGCGAGTTGACGAGGTCTGCGATGAGGGTCGCGCTGTTGTAGGTCACGACGCAGATGGCGACTTTGGGCATCGTGTTCATGGGCGCACCACCGACGGTGACCAGGCGTGCGGGATGAACAGCGTTGGCATGCCCGAGCCGTCGGCGGGAATGCTCCACACGTCGCTGTCGCCGACGACGTCGGTTCGGGGCAGTCCATAGAGCAGGGTCGCATCGTCGAGCCATTCGACTTGGTCGTCGACGCTGCGATCCTCCGGCAGCACAGTCTCGATCATGCTCGTCAGATCAAGAACGGCAATACGCCAGTCCGGCGAATTGAGAGTCCCGGTGTTCTTCTTGAAGGCCACTCGGGTGCCGTCCGGTGAGAGGGACGGGCACTCGGCGTTCTCGTGCACCGAGGTCAGAGTCTTCTCGATGAGATCTCCGTGCACGAGCCAGGTCGAGCCGCTGCTGGCCGCCGTCGCGTAGAAGTGGCGATCGTCATCGGCGAAAGTCACCCCCCAGATGTTGCGATCGGCTGCTGTGACCTCCTCGTCATCCACTAGGAGGGTGAACTGCTCGATGTTGCCATAGCTTTCGCCGGCGGCGGTGGCGATTATCGTTTCGGTCGCGAAGCCCACCCCCGCGTACGATACGCCGGTCACGAAAGAGGTCTCGGCGACGAACTGTGAGTTCGCGGAGATTCGGACACGACTCGGCGCCCCTGGCAGCGACCAGCTTTGCTCCTGCTCGCCCGTGGCCCCAAACTGCACAGCGGTCCAGGTGGTCACTATCCCGGCATCCGTGGTGAGGCACATCGTGAGCTTCGGGGTGGAATAGACACGATCGCAAAGCTGGGTGGAGACGGAGCGTGTACCGCCGGGATCGTCGAGTGACACGCTGGCCACCTTGCCGTAGTCAGCTCCAGATGCGGTGTTGCGAAACTCAACACGGTCTCCCGTGAAGCTCGTCACGGGTAGCACCGCGACCGAGCTCGGCGTGTCCAACACCGTCTGCGAACGCAGGTAGGCGAGTGTGCCGAACACGATGACGACGATCAGTGCGACCGCTGAGATCGCACTCAAGAGGAGGATGCGCTGCCGCTGAGTCATACGTCAGCCCGATACGGTCGCGCGCTACGCAGAATGATCGCGACGGTCGGGATCGCGATCGCGACGCCGATCGATACCAGCATCATCGCTGAGTCACGCCCGATCGCGAACCACAGGATGCCGAACCCGGCCGCCGAGATGAATCGTGTCAGCGCCACAACAGTTTGGGCGGCCGCAATCGACGTTGCTCTGGTGTCAGGGGTGGTGAATTGGGTGGCCAACACAGAAAGGATGCCGTCGGTCGCCGCATAGAACCCGCCCAGCAGTACGAGGCAGAGGATGGTGATGGCCGCACCGGTAATGGGGAGTGTGGCTGAGACGTACGCGGCGAGCAGGAGTATGTGGCCGATCACGAAGGTGCGTGCCCGGCCAAACCGGTCGGCAAGTTTGCCGACCGGTACCGCGAAGATCAAGAAAGCCACGTTGGTGCCCACATAGAGCAGTGGGAAGTATTGCGCCGCAAAAGAGCTGCGGTCCTGGAGCACCAGATAGATGAAGCCGTCGCCGATCGTCAGCACCCCGAGAAGTCCTGCCACGAGAAGCAGGCGTTTAAGGCCCGGATTGTTCAGTTCACGCCAACGGATGCGGCGACGGTTTCTGGGGGGCTCCGCCGGGGATGTTGCGGGCAGGGCTCGGGTGCCCGAACCTCGATTGGGCACGATGATGCCGAGCACGGCAACTCCGACGAGCGCGAACGCGAGCGACACCACGAACACCGTGCTGTAACCGTTTGGAATCAACAGCAGGATGACGAATGCGAGCAGCGGCCCGATCGCCGCTCCGGTGTTGTCGAGGGCGCGATGCACCCCGAAGGAGGCGGCGAGGTTGTTTGGCTTCGAGGCCGCCGTGATGAGGGAATCGCGCGGCGCGGTGCGGATTCCCTTCCCCAGCCGGTCGGCGGTCAGCACAGCGGCCAATGCACCGAAGCTGGTCGCGAACAGCAGCGCGATTCGGGCAATCGCCGACAGGCCATACCCGAAGAAGGCCACCCACTTTGGCTGGTCTCCGACATCGGCTGCCCATCCCGCGCCGATTCGCACGATCGCGCTGACGCCCTGGTACAGCCCGTCTAAGACGCCGTACGCCACGGTAGACAGCCCGAGCACGCCGGTGACGTAGAGCGGCAGAATTGCCGACACCGACTCTGTCGAGATGTCAGTGAGCATGCTTACGACGCCCATCGCGATGACCACCGACGAGACGCCGTTAACGGCCTTCGTGCCCTTCGGGGTGCCGTCGGGATCTTTGGGGCGGTTGCTCAGAGAAATGTACACGGCGTCATCCCGTGCCAGCCGTGAGGAGCGCGAGGACGCTGAATCGCGTCCCTTCTCCATCCGCCGTCGTGGCCACGACGATGCTGTCGTTTCCACTCGACCAGGTCATGGCAGTGGTGCCAGCTGCCGACGGCGTTTCTGCGCCTCGGAGTCCGAGGGGTGTGAAGATGCCATCGAAGTAACGGTGCACGTCATCCTCCGAGGCGGCAGCTGTCGCAACGACTGTCGCCTGCATGCGGTCACCCTCGATGGCAATCGCGCTGTTGACCACCTCCGCCCCTGACGGCAGCGAGACGGTGGCTGTCGGAAAACCCGGCACCAATTCGCCAACGGCACTCGCCGGCTCTGGTAGCGGCCCAGCAATGAGCGGCTTCGCCTCGATGCCCAGTTGAGGAGCGGTCGGTGTTGCTGTTGGCTGGGGGATCTCAGAGCCACCAAGCGTGCTCGGGGCGGGAGAGGGTGCTGTGGTCTGCGCCGTGTTGTCTGTAGCGAGGAATACCGCGATTGCCGCGACCGCAAGCAACACCAATACACCGGTGAGGATGTACGGAAGCTGCTGCCGCGTAGTTCGCATCAGGTGCCGGTTTCGACCATCAACAGTTTGTCGCCGGCTTCACGATACAACTCACCGGTGAGCGGGCAGCGCAAGCGGGCACCGTCGGCAACCAGCCGAGCTCCCGCACGGCCGACCCAGCCGATCTGGCGGGCAGGGCTCCCCGCAACTAGGGCATAGGCGGGGACGTTCCTAGTTACGGTGGCGCCAGCGGCGACGAGGGCCCATTCGCCGATCTCGACGGGCGCGATGCAGACCGAGCGCGCTCCTATGGCGGCTCCGGTGCGCACTGTCACGCCCACCGAGTGCCAATCGTCACCGGATTTTCGGGAACCGTCTGGATTGATCGCGCGCGGGTATAGATCGTTGGTGAAGACGACGGCAGGTCCGACAAAGACCCCGTCCTCGAGAATGGCGGGTTCATAGACGAGTGCGTAGTTCTGAATCTTGCAGTTGCGCCCCAGGACTACCCCCGGACCGATATAGGCACCCCGGCCGAGGCTTGATCCCTCACCGATGACGGCATTTTCGCGAACATGCGCGAGATCCCAGACGATGACACCGGATTCGAGGCGCGCCCCGTCATCCACCTGTGCGGTGTCGGCGATACGTGGTGCGGGTTGGGTGGACACTATGTGCCTGTCGGGGTTGGCGGGTCTCGGGGTTCACCGGGATGGTGCGGCGATAACGCCCATCCGCGACGGAACCGAGAATTCCATGAATGCTAGCGTATTCGCATTCCCCCCTGCGGGGAAGTCGCCCGTTGGGGCGAAACCACTGACGGTGCGGAGTGTCATGGATGACTATCTGGTGATCGGCGCAGGACTCGTCGGTCTCGCAACCGCCCGGGCCATTCTGGAGCAGATCCCGGATGCCCGCATCACGCTGCTTGAAAAAGGTGGAGATGTCGCAACAGGGCAGAGCGGGCACAACTCAGGCGTGATCCATGCCGGCATCTACTACCCGCCCGGATCGTTGAAGGCAGAGCTGTGCCGTCAGGGCCGAATCGAGACTGTCGAGTTTTGCGAACGCTACAACATTCCGTACTCGTTGGTTGGCAAGCTTATTGTCGCCACCGACCAGATCTCCATGGCACGGCTTGACGATCTTCAACGCCGCTCGATCGAGAACAGGATCGTCGTCGAACGGATCGGAGTGAGCGGTCTCTCCGAGCTCGAACCAAACGTGCAGGGGGTCGATGCCCTGCTCTCACCGACCACCGGAATCGTCGACTACCGACGCATCGCCTCGGCCATGCGCGATGAACTCGCGGCCGCAGGGGTCACGCTCCGGTTTAACGCGGAAGTGACCTCAATCGCCGAAGAGGATGGAATCGACGGCGGCACGGTGCGGGTCTGCACAGCGGACGGCGGAGAGTGGGCGGCGAGGCGCTTGGTAGCGTGCGCAGGGCTTCAGGCTGACCGCATCGCCAAGATGGCGGGGATCCCCATCGGCTTCCGAATCGTGCCGTTCCGCGGCGAGTACTTCGAGCTCCCGGCCGAGCGTCATAATTTCGTGAGACACCTCATCTATCCAGTGCCCGACCCCTCGATGCCGTTCCTCGGGGTGCACATCAGCCCGACAATCGACGGCCGCATCACTGTCGGCCCGAACGCGGTGCTTGGCTGGGCGCGTGAAGGATACCCCCGTGGTTCGATCCGTCCTTCGGATGTTTTCGATTTCGTGACGTATTGCGGCTTCTGGCGTATGGCCGCGCACAATCTTCGTCCTGCCGTGGTGGAGATGAAGAACTCGTTCCTCAAGTCGGGGTACCTGCAGGAATGCCGAAAATACGCGCCAACACTGACGCTCAACGATCTTGGGGCGCGCTCAGCGGGTATCCGTGCCCAAGCGGTGCGGCGCGACGGATCGTTCATCGAGGACTTCCAATTCGAGAGCACGGCTCGACAGATCCACGTCGGCAACGCCCCGTCACCAGCGGCGACCTCGTCTATCCCGATCGGTCGCATGATCGTTCAGCGTCTTCTCGATACGCTCGCCTAGCGTCGGGCAGCTGGCTGAGCAACCGGATTCGATCCCCGGCCGTATCGATGTGGAGCCGTTTACTGCGGCTGCGGGGCGCCGAGAAGCCTTATTTCCGGTGAACTTATGGGTGTCAGAGGTTATCCATAGGCTGTGGAAAAGTCGGCGAAGTTATGCACACCTGTGGATGACACGCCCACTACATCTTGGGCTGGCTACCAGTGGCACCCACGATATATAGTGGTGTCACCGCCCGGCCGGGGGTCGCGGGATTTAGAGTTTCACGGGGATTTTGAGGGAGTAATTGTGGCAATCACAGTCGTCAAGCGCAACGGTCAGCGGGAGCCGTACGATGCGAACAAGATCAACCTCGCAATCGAAGAAGCCGCAACCGGCCTCGACGAGAACATCACGTGGGTTACGCAGATCGCTTCCGAGCTCGAACTGACGCTTTTTGACGGCATCACGACCCAACAATTGGACGAAGCAGTCATCCAGGTTGCTTTGCAGAACGTGAAGGACGACCCCGCTTTCGACACCGTCGCTGCGCGTCTGCTGCTCAAGACCATTTACAAGCGCGTGCTCGGCGACTACACCGACGCTGTCGACCTCAAGCGTCTGCACAAAGAGCACTTCGGTCCTAACGTCATCCGTGGTGTTGAAGAGGGACTGCTCGACCCCCGTCTGACGAGCATGTTCGATTTGGATGCTCTCGCGGAGCACCTCGAACCCGCCCACGACGAGCTGCTCAAGTACATCGGTGTTGTCACCCTCAACAACCGCTACGGCATCAAGGGCCGCAACGGTGACGCCCTCGAGGTGCCTCAGTACTTCTGGATGCGCATCGCCATGGGGCTCTCCCTCAATGAGAAGAACCCCAACGAGGCCGCGCTCAAGTTCTACGAGAAGATGTCCAGCCTTGAATACCTAGCGGCCGGCTCCACGCTCGTGAACGCCGGAACGATCTACCCGCAGCTCGCCAACTGCTTCGTCATGGAAATGCAAGACGACATGGAGCACATCGCCAAGACCACCCGCGATGTCATGTGGCTCACCAAGGGCACCGGCGGAATCGGCCTTTCGGTCACCAAGCTGCGCGCTCAGGGATCACCGATCCGGTCGAACAACACCACCTCCACCGGCCCCATCCCCTTCATGCACACGATCGACTCCATCCTGCGTGCCGTCAGCCGCGGTGGTAAGAAGTTCGGCGCCCTGTGCTTCTACATGGAGAACTGGCACATGGACTTCCCGGAGTTCCTCGAACTCCGCAACAACTCCGGTGACCCCTACCGCCGCACCCGCACCGCCAACACCGCCGTGTGGATCAGCGACGAATTCATGAAGCGGGTTCAAAACGACGACGCATGGTACCTCTTCGACCCTCTGGAAGTTGCCGACCTCAACGAGCTCTACGGCAAGGCCTTCTCCGAGCGCTACAACGAATATGTTGCCAAGGCCGAAGCCGGCGAAATGAGCATGTTCAAGAAGATCACCGCTCGTGAGCAGTTCAAGTCGATCCTCATCTCGCTGCAGACCACCAGCCACCCGTGGCTGACCTGGAAAGACACGATCAACAACCGTGCGCTTAACAACAACACGGGAACTATCCACCTCTCCAACCTCTGCACCGAGATCACGCTGCCTCAGGATGAGGACAACGTCTCCGTCTGCAACCTTGCGTCGATTAACCTTTCGCGTCACCTTCTTCCCGAAGGTGGAGTCGACTTTGCCAAGATTGAAGAGAGTGCCCGTCTGGCGGTGCGTCAGCTCGACAACCTCATCGACATCACCCGTTCGAGCGTGAAAGAGGCGGACTTCTCAAACGAACAAAACCGTGCTGTCGGCCTCGGTGTCATGGGCTTCACCGACATCATCGAGAAACTGGGCTACAGCTACGAGAGCGAAGAAGCCTACGACCTCATCGACGAAATCATGGAGCACGTCTCCTACGCAGCCATCGACGCCAGCACCGAACTCGCCAAAGAGCGTGGCGCTTACACGAACTTCGAAGGCAGCGGATGGTCGAAGGGCCTCGTGCCGCTCGACTCGATCGCGCTCACTGAAGAAGACCGTGGCATGGAGATCAAGGTCAACCGCAAGACGCGTCTCGACTGGGACGCCATGCGCGAGAAGGTCAAGGGCGGCATGCGCAACGCGACCCTCATGGCCATTGCCCCCACCGCATCAATCGGTCTGGTTGCCGGCACCACACCCGGTCTCGACCCGCAGTTCTCGCAGATCTTTAGCCGCTCGACCTCGAACGGTAAGTTCCTCGAAGTGAACCGCAACCTCGTGGCAACCCTTCAGGAGCAGGGACTGTGGGAGCAGAACCGTGAAGCGATCCTGCGCAGCCAGGGTGACGTGCAAAACATCCCCGGCATCCCCGACGACATCAAGGCCGTGTTCAAGACGAGCTTCCAGCTCTCGCCGTACTCTTTCCTCGAGGTTGCCGCCCGCGCCCAAAAATGGATCGACCAGGCCATCAGCCGCAACATGTACCTCGAGACCCGTGACCTCGGCGACATGATGGACATCTACTTCGATGCGTGGTCGCGCGGTGTCAAGACCACTTACTACCTGCACATGAAGCCCCGTCACCAAGCAGAGCAGTCGACCGTCAAGGTCAACAAGGCCGAGGAGATCTCCTCGACCAAGGCTGCCTCGGCCGAGACTGGAGCAACCGCCGCCTCCTCAACACCCGCACGCCGAGGCTTCGGCGGATTTGCCAAGAAAGCAGACGCATAATGAACCGCGACAACACCATCGACGACTACTACGTACCCGTCGACCCCATGGACGACCTGCAGTGCGATAGCTGCCAGTAGAATCCCACGTAAGACCCCCAGCAACACCCGAGTAACCTCCCCTGGAGGGGCACGGCAACACACCGCCGTGTCCCTCACCACACACATCGAGCACCAATCGAGAAAGAAGAAGTCACCGGAATGGGAATTCTAGGTACAGGCCTGCAAGATGGCCTCCTGCTGAAGCCAATCAAGTACAAGTGGGCGATGGATCTCTACGATCAGGCCGTCGCCAACACTTGGTTCCCTAACGAGATCCAGCTGGGTGAGGACATCGCCGACTTCAAGAAGATGACTGATGAAGAGCGTCACGCCGTGACCTTCCTCATGAGCTACTTCAACCCGAACGAGCTGCTCGTCAACAAGGCCCTCGCCTTCGGCGTCTACCCTTACGTTTCTGCCGCCGAGTGCTCGCTGTACCTTGCCAAGCAGATGTGGGAAGAAGCCAACCACTGCATGAGCTTCGAGTATGTGCTCGAAACCTTCCCCATCGACCGAGAAGCGGCCTACAACTCTCACGTTGAGGTGCCTTCCATGGCACGCAAGGAAGAATTCGAGATGAAGTACATCCGTCGCATGACGGAGCAAACTCTCGACATCAACACCCTCGAGGGCAAGCAAGACTTCATCCGCAACCTCGTTGCCTACAACGTGGTGCTCGAGGGCATCTGGTTCTACTCCGGCTTCATGGTTGCTCTGTCGTTCCGTCAGCGCAACCTGCTGCGCAACTTCGGTTCCCTCATGGACTGGGTTGTTCGCGACGAGAGCCTGCACCTCAAGTTCGGCATCAACCTGATCCTCACCGTTCTCGAAGAGAACCCCGAGCTTCAGACCGAAGAGTTCGCCGACGAGATTCGTCAGATGATCTTGGATGCGGTGGAAATGGAAGAGGCCTACAACCACGACCTGCTCCCTGGCGGCATCCTCGGACTCAACGCTAACTACATCAACCAGTACGTGAAGTACTTGGCTGACCGTCGCCTCGAGGAACTCGGTTTTGAGCCGCACTACAAGGTGTCGAACCCGGCAAAGTGGATGGCAACCGCCAATGACACTCTTGAGTTGGTGAACTTCTTCGAGTCGACGAACACCTCCTACGAGGCCAACGCATCGGCCACCACGAAAGCCAACACCGAGGCGCCCTAACCAGCAACACTGGTCGGGATTCCGAAGCACATCGGCAGCACCCTTGTCTGGGGGTGTGTTTCGGTAACGCGGTGTCATCCGCTCAGCAATGCGCTCTATGCTGCGCTGAGTGGGGATACCGTTTCAGCTACGAAATCGGAACAATGGGTCTGTGAGAATCTTTCGGCGGCGCTCGCGCCTGAATCTGGGCAAGTTTCGGCCGCCAGAGCCGGTGCCCGACGCACCCATCGAGCGCGTCGTCGAAGAGGGCGTGCTGATAGCGCGCAATGCCGTACGCATGGCCGTGAAGAATCGGATCATCGTCGATGCGGCCCGCGATCACCTCGACTTTGACGACGGTGCATTGGCCGGTCTCGTTCACGTCGAATTCGATCATCTTGCCGAGCAAGCAGAGCGCTCGCTTCGTGTTTCGCACTCATCCCGCAACCGTGCCGTTCAGGAGGGGCTGGCCGAGGGGTTGCGTCAGGCGTCAATGGACGGCGCGCTGATCTCCGGCATCATTGAGGAGGCGCGGGAACTCGCTTGGAGCGAGATCGGTGCGGCCATTGTCGCCAAGTTACACGATGCCAACATCCCCGCCACCGACCCGCAGTACCTGGCGAATCGTGAGACGCGCCTGCGCGAGCTGCGCACCATCAACCTCGCCGAGTTGCAGGCTGCTGCCGAGGGCGACTACTAGTCGGCTGATCTGATCTGATCTGATCGGTCGGAGGGGGCGCCGCGCTGATTGAGGTCTAGCGTGGCTGCATCCGGATCGCCCCGTCAAGGCGGATCACTTCGCCATTGAGCATCGGGTTTGCGACGATGTGCTGCACAAGGGCGGCATACTCGTCTGGGCGGCCGAGTCGGGACGGATGCGGCACCTGGGCGCCGAGCGAATCCTGCGCTTCCTGCGGGAGCCCCGCCATCATCGGCGTCTCGAAGATGCCGGGAGCGATCGTCATGACGCGCACCTGCGTCGCAGCGAACTCGCGGGCCAGCGGTAACGTCATCCCCGCCACTCCTGCCTTCGAGGCCGCATACGCTGGCTGGCCGATCTGACCATCAAACGCGGCCACGGATGCCGTATTCACGATCACACCCCGCTCGCCGTCAACGGGGTCGGTCTCGACCATTGCCGCAGCAGCAAGCCGAATCACGTTGAAGGTGCCCGTCAGGTTAATACTGATGACGGTCTCGAACGTCTCTAAGGGCAGCACGCCCTTGCGGCCAAGCGTCTTGCCAGGAGTTGCAACGCCGGCGCAGTTCACGACGATGCGGAGGGGGCCGGCCGAGCGCGCCAGGTCGACGGCGGCCTGAACATCGGCCTGAGAGCGCACATCGGTTGGCGCGAACCGGAAACCATATTCTTCGGCGATCTCAACTCCACGAGAGCCCGGCAGGTCGGCAATGGTGACCATCGCTCCCTGTGCGGCGAGAGCGCGAGCGGTGGCCAGCCCCAGCCCACTGGCACCACCGGTAATGAGTGCTGCGGCATCCTGAATCTTCATTGAAGCCTTTCGATGAGGGTTGCGTTTGCCATGCCGCCGCCTTCACACATCACCTGAAGTCCGTAGCGGCCGCCGGTGGCGGATAGCTGACTAACGAGAGAGGTCAGTAGTCTGGTGCCCGATGAACCGAGGGCGTGCCCGAGAGCGATGGCGCCGCCGCGCGGGTTCACAATGGCCGGGTCGACGGGGAACTCTTGGAGCCACGCCAGCGCGACCGACGCGAACGCTTCGTTGACCTCGACACTGTCGAGCTGGCCGAGCCGGACGCCGCTGCGTTCCAGCACCCGATGGGTTGCGGGGATGATGCCGGTCAGCATTTCGATGGGATCGGAACCGACAACCGCGACGGTGTGGAATCGGGCCAGCGGGGTGAGGCCGAGTGCTGCAGCGCGTTCTTCACTCATGATCAGCACCGCGGACGCACCATCGGTGAGGGGCGACGAATTGCCTGCTGTCACCCGCCACTGGATCTCGGGAAAGCGCGCCGCGATCTCCGCGTCGTAGAACACCGGGTCAAGGCCGGAAAGTCCCTCGGCGGAGGTGCCGGGGCGGATCGTCTCATCGCGGTCAAGGTCGCCGATCGGCAGGACCTCGCCGCTGAAGTCGGCTGCGGCCGCCCGGGCGTGCGAGAGTGCCGAAAAGACGTCGAGGTCGTCACGTTCCAACCCTCGCCTGGCGGCAATCAGCTCGGCGGAAATGCCTTGATGCACAAGGCCGTCGGGGTAGCGCTGACGCATCAACGGGCTCATCATGCTCTCGCCAAGGGTCGCTTGACCGATCGGGTGCGCGCTCATCAGTTCGACACCACACGCAATCACCACATCATTGACTCCGGCGATCACCGACTGCGCCGCAAAGTGGGCCGCTTGCTGACTCGAACCGCACTGGCGGTCGATTGTCGTCGCCGGAATCGACTCAGGCAGACCGGCGGCAAGTACCGCGTTGCGGGTCACATTGACCGCCTGCTGGCCAGACTGGGTGACGCAACCGCCCATCACATCATCAATTGTGGCCGGATCAAGGTCGTGTCGTTCGACGATGGCTTGCAGCACTGTCGCTAGGAGATCGACCGGATGAACCTCAGACAGCGCCCCGCCGGGTTTGCCGCGGCCGGAGGGCGAACGAATTGCATCAACAATGACTGCCGTTGTCATGGCTCAACCCTAATCGCGGCACCACACGCGGGGAAGAGCCACGGCGGGCTCACCTCTTAGGCTGGTTCGACACCAAAAGCACGGGCGAGCTTGTCAATCTTCTGGGCGCGACCCAACCGGGGCAGGTCGCTGCCGTCGCGGATGACGCGGCCACGGGATTCGAAGTCTTCCAAGAATTCGCGTGCCCACGCGACATCGGAGCGGGTAGGGCTGATGACCTCGTTGATGATCGGCAGCTGCTCAAGATCGAGGCACAGCTTGCCGGTCATGCCGAGAGCAACGGCCATGCTTCCCTGTTCCCGGAGCATCGGGTGGCTGGTTCCCACAGTCGGTCCGTCGATGGGGCCGGGAAGGTTGCCGACTCGGCTCGCGACAACGAGGCGAGAGCGCGGGTAGGCCATGGCGAGGTCATCGGCGCTCGTTCCAGTGTCACGACGGTAGTCACCGCTACCAAAGGCGAGACGGTAGACCCCACGGGCGCGAGCGATGGAGGCCGCCTCCTCGATACCGAGCGCCGACTCAACGAGTGCGATCACGGGGGTGGCGCCCTTGAGGCGGTCGAAGGTCTCTGAGACGTGAGCTGCCGCCTCCGCCTTGGCCAACATGACCCCACGTAGTCCAGGGAGCCCGGCGAGGGCATCCACATCGTCCGACCAAAAATCCGAGGTGCGGTCGTTGATGCGCACCCAACCGCTGCCGCCGCTGCTGAGCCACCTGACGACGGAGTCCCGAGCTGAGGACTTCAGACGGGGATCGACAGCATCCTCAACGTCAAGAATGATCTGGTCTGCACGAGAACGCTCTGCCGCATCAAAATCTTCGGGGCGCGTTGCCGCTACCAACAACCACGAGCGTGCGATCTCTGCCGAAACATCGTGAGTCGTGGGGTGATCGGTGGTGGTTTCAGACACTCGTTGGCTGCTTTCTTTCCGTAGAAGAGCGAAGTTTTCGTGCTCCTCGCAGCCTCAAGGGTAACTGGTGCTGCCATGGTGTCGCAGAAAGTTGCAGCGTTAGGACGCGAGCACTTTCGCGATGCGTTGCACACTCACCGATTCGGCGGTTCCCAAGTGTTGGGCAAAGAGGCTGAGGCGCAGCTCTTCAAGCATCCACCTAGCGCGCGCAAGCTGTGGTTGCGGGTGCGACTCGAGCGGCAGAGTACCGCCGGCATCCTTGTAGCGGCGAGTAGCGAGCTCGACCTCGGACATCCATCCGCGATCCCTGCCGGGATTCTCCGTGAGTTTCGTTACTCGGTGCTCAATGCCCTTGAGATAGACAGGTAGACGACGTAATTGAGTTAGACCCGTGGCCGACACAAACCCCGGATAGACAAGCGCATCAAGCTGCTCGCGAGCGTCTCCCAGTGGTGCGATCAGATTCATGCTGGTGGCGGCCCGTATGGCTTTGTCGGCCAGCCGAGTGCCTGAAACTACGGATGCCACGAGCGAGACGGTCGCGAACAGCGAATCGACCAGCCCTGCCGAGATCTCATTGCGCAGCGCCTCAAACTCGCTCTGTGAGAAGACCTCCCGATCCCCGATCACGGAGTCGACGCACGCCCGCAGACAATCGTCGAAGAGAGCATTTGTGGAACGGTACGGGCTCTGCGCCAGCACCAGCTTTTCGTTGCCCGTGAGGTGTTCGTTGATGTAGCCGAGCGGCGAGGGGATCGTCAGAAGCAGAAGGCGACGCACACCTGCGCGGTGGGCAACGGCCTGATCATGTGGGGTCGACATGAGACGGATCGAGACCGTATTGCCGTCATCAACCAGCGCGGGGTAGGCGCGGATGGTGTTGCCGCCGTGCTGAGTGTCACGCGAACGGTCAAGTTCACCGAAATCCCATACGGTGATGCCTGAGCGTTCGAGAACGTCGGTCGGACGCTCAACGGCGCTCTCAACGGCGCGGGCCACGCTCTCGCGGGCGACCGGCTTGAGGCTCGCCTGCAGGCTACGCAGGGACTTATTGCTGCCGACTTTCTTTCCCCGCTCGTTAACGACGGAGAAGGTGACCTTCAAATGTGGGGCAACGCGGTTGAGATCGAAGTCGGCTGCCGTCACCACAGCATACGTCTGGCGGGCAATCTCTTTCGCCAAAAATTCGGTGAGTGACGGTCCATCATCGAGGGCGGCGCTCGCAGGTTCTTCCGGTGCCGCCTCAAGAAGCCGGCGGGCCCAGTCGGCAGCCGGAACAACGTTGCGGCGAATCGGTTTCGGCAAAGACTTAATCAGCGCCGTCACCAGTTCCTCGCGAAGGCCCGGTACCTGCCAATCGAAGCCTTCCGGCCGCAAGCCAGCGAGCAATGGTAGCGGCACGGCAACGGTAACACCGTCATCGTCGGTGCCCGGCTCGAAGCGGTAGCTGAGGCTCAACGTCTGGTCGCCGCGCACCCAGCTGGTGGGGAATTTGGTGTTGTCGACCTCGGCATCGTCCGCGTTTTCGATCAGATCGTTGGCGGTGAGGGTGAGCAGGTCGGGGGAGTCGTGACGTGCCTTCTTCCACCAGCCCTCGAAGTCACGCACTGAGGCGACTGTCGCCGGCACGCGCTTGTCGTAGAACTCGAAGATCGTTTCGTCGTCGTGCAGGATGTCGCGGCGACGACTGCGTTCTTCAAGCTGTTCGAGGTCACGGCGCAGCGCGCGATTGGAGGCGTCGAAGCCCCACACCCGCTTGTCGCGCTTGGTGAGGTCGTCTTCGCCTTCGACGAGGGCATGGCGGATGAAGAGTTCGCGGGCGGCGGGCAGGTCGACCCGCGAAAACTGGATGCGCCGACGAGCGGCAAGCGTCACGCCGTAGAGCGTCACTCGTTCGAACGCGACGGCGGCACCCTGCTTCTTCTCCCAGTGCGGTTCTGAATAGCTTCGCTTCACGAGGTCCCCGGCGAGCTTCTCGGCCCAGACCGGATCGATCGCCGCATTGGTCCTGGCAAAGAGACGGCTGGTTTCCACGAGTTCGGCACTCATGATCGCCGTGGGTTGCTTCTTGGCCAGAGCCGAGCCGGGGAAAATCACAAACCGGGTTTGGCGGGCGCCAATGTAGTCCCGTTTCGCGACATCCTTGAGGCCAATGTGGCTGAGCAACCCGGCCAATAGCGAGCGGTGGATACCGTCAGGATTCGAGTGCGCGTCCCCGATGACAAGCCCGAGGGGCTTTGCCATGCGGCTCAACTGCCGATACACGTCGTGCCATTCGCGCACGCGCAAATAGTTGAGGTACTCGTTCTTGCAGAGGCGGCGGAACTGGTTGCCCGATAGTTCCTTCTGCTTTTTTTCGAGGTAGTTCCAGAGATTGAGCAGGGTGAGGAAGTCGCTGGTCGGGTCGATGAAGCGTGCATGCTGCTGGTCGGCTTGCGGTCGCTTATCGAGGGGGCGTTCGCGCGGATCCTGAATGCTGAGGGCGGCGACGATGGCCATGACTTCACGGGTCGTGCTGTGCTGCTTAGACTCCAACACCATGCGGGCGAGGCGGGGGTCGATCGGGAGTTGGCTGAGCTGCTTGCCGATGCGGGTAATTCGTGGTGCGCCGTTTTTCGCTGCCCCGCCGTTGGCCGAGCGGGGGCCGTTGACACTGGATGAGGTCTTCGTGCTGCGAAGACCGGCGGTGTTCTCCACAGCACCGAGTTCGGTGAGCAGATCGAGGCCGTCCTTGATGCCGCGGGAATCTGGCGGTTGCAGGAAGGGGAACTCGGCGATGTTGCCGAGTCCGAGCGAAATCATCTGCAGGATGACGGCGGCGAGGTTGGTGCGCAGAATTTCGGGTTCGGTGAACTCTGGCCGCGAGTTGAAGTCCTCTTCGGAGTACAGGCGGATCGCAATACCGTTGCTGGTTCGACCGGATCGCCCAGAACGCTGGTTGGCGCTGGCTTGGCTGATCGCTTCGATGGGTAATCGTTGAATTTTGGCTCGCGTGCTGTAGCGGCTGATGCGGGCGGTACCGGCATCGATCACGTAGCGGATGCCGGGAACGGTCAAACTGGTTTCGGCCACGTTGGTGGCGAGAACGATGCGGCGGCGCGTGCCGGGTTTGCGGCTCGACTCGAAGACGCGGTGTTGTTCGGCGGAACTGAGACGCCCATAGAGGGGGAGCACCTCTGTGCCTTCGTGCAGCCCACCGCTGGTGATGCGACCACGGATCGCTTCTTCAGCATCGCGAATCTCGGTCTCCCCGGAAAGGAACACGAGCACGTCGCCGTCGCTTTCGTGGGCTAGTTCGTCGAGGGCGTCCGTGATGCCTTCGAGGTAGTCGCGGTCGGCACGGTTCGCGGCCTCTTCTTCCGCGTCTTCCGCTTCCAGCTCCTCGGCAACGAGCGGACGATACCGAATCTCCACCGGGTAGGTGCGACCGGACACCTCAATAATGGGGGCGTCATCGAAATGTTTGGAGAAGCTCTCGGGATCAATCGTCGCGCTGGTGATGACAATGCTGAGATCGGGGCGGCGGCTGCGAAGTTGCTTCAAGTAACCGAGCAGAAAGTCGACCGTGAGGCTGCGTTCGTGAGCCTCGTCGATGATGATCGCGTCGTACTTCTTGAGGTCGCGATCGCGGTGGATCTCGTTCAGCAGGATGCCATCGGTCATGAGCTTCACGCGCGTGTTCTTGCCGACTCGGTCGGTGAAGCGCACCTGGTAGCCGACGAGGTCACCCATCTCGGTGCCGAGCTCGTCGGCAATGCGTTCCGCCACGGTGCGGGCAGCGATCCGCCGTGGCTGGGTGTGCCCGATGGAGGTCTTGCCCAGTTCGAGCAGAATTTTGGGCAATTGAGTGGTTTTTCCGCTACCGGTCGCGCCGGCCACGATTACGACCTGGTTGTCGCGGATTGCCGTGAGGATGTCATCCTTGCGCTGGCTGACGGGCAGTTCCGGAGGGTAGGTCACGGCGACGTCAGCAGGCAGCTTGGCTGCGGTACTGGCGGCGTGGACCTCGGAGGCGGACATAACACTCCAGCTTAATCGTTGAGGGTTTGTTGCGCGTTGTCGGCTGAGCTACATTGCCGTCGGAGTCGCGCTATCGTCCGAGCTATGCGGTCGGCTTGAGCCAGCGCCGAAGCAGGCGCGTGATGAGCGGCATCACCAGATAGGTCATGATTGGCGTGAGACTCAGCGTCGTCGTGAGGACCTGGACAACTACCGGTAGATCCTCCCAGCCGGGCAGGAGCAGCGGGGGCAGGAAAGCGAGCACGAGGCTGAGAGGAAAGAGGCCGATCCAGATGCTGATGGCTTGCTTCCATCGTGGCGGAACGGTCGCGGCGGCACCGATCTGTTCGACGGTGATCTCGTTGGGTTCGTCGAACCAGCCTTCGATTCCGGTTCGACGTTCGACACGCTTCTCGTTCATAAACCCGCTGCCACTTTGCAGCCACCAGGCCCGCTCGGGCGACTGCTCCCAGTGCAGCAGCGCTGCGGCATCCGCGAATCTGTACAGCATGTGCCACGTGGTTTGTTCGGTGCCGGAACGCACCCACCCGGAGCCGAGAAAGCCCGGATAATTAGTGGCAAGGTTTGTGCCGGTCTGTACCCAGGCGGTTGCTTCCGCGATGCGATCGGGGTCGACGGTGCGCTCAATCGAGACCGTGATGGGAACATTCTCCATAGCCGCGGCGCACTCCTTCTCTGTCGTCCAGCGGCAACAGTGGCGTCCGGTGTGAGCTCTTTCCTTCTGTTAAGTCTAGTGGAGAGCTCGGAGGGCAGGCACTGCGGCAGGGCTCTGCTTCGGTGGCATTCGCGCTGTCCCTGGGGTATCCGAGAAGTACTAGCCATTCGGCACACAAAGTGGTGCGGTCGACACAATGCTCATTCGCGCATCACCCGCTCTGTGGGGTAGCCACAGTAATCAGCGCAGGATTATTCCGTTCTTGTTGCGAATTGTGCGAATCGTGACTTTCTATTGCTTCCCCGTTCAGGTTTGCGATGTAATGGCGGCCATGGGATTGGTCTACGCCGTCCCTTCGACCACCTTTCTACTGGAGGAAAGATGAAGAAGAAGCGCGTCTCAGCTGCAATAGCTGTGCTCGCGGCCGGAGCTCTCGCCCTAACCGGGTGTACTCCGCCGTACGAATCAGAAGTTATTGCCGACACCGAAATCACGGTGGCGTGGAATGACCTGATTGATAACTTCAACCAAAGCAGCGCTGCCGGCAACAACACGGCGAACGCCGTGGTGTTGTACATGATGAACTCTGGGTTCTTCTACTACAACAGCGAACCTGCTCTCGTGCGTAACACCGATTTCGGTACGTTTGAGAAGACCAGCGATGACCCGCTTACGGTCAAGTACACGATCAACGACAACGTCACCTGGTCCGATGGAACCCCCATCGACTCCGCTGACTTGTTGCTCGCGTGGACCACAATCTTCGCCGGTGTCGAAGACGCTGAGGGCGCTCCGCTCTTCACTCACGCCAACCCGCGTGGTGACCTTGCTTCGTCAATGCCGGAAATCGACGACAAGAGCATCACGATCGTGTACGACAAGGCTTATGTTGACTGGGAGATCCAGTACGACCTCGGCGTTGCCGCTCACGGTGTTGTCTCGCTTGCTTACCCCGAGATCGAAGATCCCGAGGAAGCCAAGGAGGCATTCGTCGAGGCAGTGCAGAACGACGACGTCGAATGGCTGACCCCGGTTGCCAAGGCATGGAACGACGCCTACCAGTCGCCGAGCACCCCCGACAACCCCCTCGTTGCTCTCTCGAGCGGTGCCTATGTTCTCGACGAGCTCGTAGAAAATGAGTACGTCGCGCTCAAGGCAAACGAGCTCTACACCTGGGGCCCGTCGCCCAAGTACGAACGCATCATCGTTCGTCAGATCGAGGACTCGACCGCTCAGGTTCAGGCCATCGAGAACGGCGACGTTCAGATCGCAGCCGGCCAGCCGACTCCTGACGTGCTCGAGCTCGTCAAGGGACTCGGCAACGCTGACTACGTGACGGCTGATGAGGCTACTTACGAGCATGTTGACCTGACGTTCAACAACGGTGGTCCCTTCGACGCCGCCACCTACGGTGGAGACGAAGAGACGGCAAATGCAGTTCGTCAGGCATTCCTGAAGGTAATTCCTCGTCAGGAGATCCTCGAGAAGCTGATCAGCCCGCTCAACCCGAACGCTGGACTGCGTGACTCGATCCTCCAGATTCCTGGAGCTCCCGGCTACGACGAAATCGCTTCGTCGAACGGATCGGCTGAATACGCCGAGGTCGACATTGAGGGTGCAAAGCAGCTGCTTGCTGACGCCGGAGTCGACACTCCTGTAGAGGTCAAGTTCTGGTACCCCGAGGGCAACGTCCGTCGCGCATCGGAGTTCGAATTCATCCAGCAGTCGGCTGCACTTGCCGGCTTCACGGTTGTTGACGACTCGGAGCCCACCTGGGCATTCACCGACAAGGAAGCTCTGCCGATCAACCCGCACGACGCGGTGATCTTCGCATGGCAGTCGACGAGCCTCGCGCTCACCGGTTCTGACCAGTACCTCGGTACCGGCCAGCCCAGCAACTTCGGTGGATACTCCAACACCGAGGTAGACAGTCTACTCAAGGACCTCGAGACCGAGCTGGACCCCGCGGTCCAGACCGAGATCCAGGTCGAGGTCGAGAAGCTGGTTTGGGGTGACGCCTACGGTGTCACCATCTTCCAGTTCCCCGGCATCACTGTCTGGAACAACTCAGTAACGAACGTGGACCCGAGTCCGCTGTCGCCGACCTACTTCTGGAACTTCTGGGAGTGGGCACCGACCGACTCCGAGTAATCACTCGGTAGCGCTCACGAGTGGGCCGGACCACACGTCCGGCCCACTTGCGTGCACGTCGTTTGCCGCTCAGCGGCACTGTTTTGTTCTGTTTTGTTCTGCCCCCGAAATGAGGATCTCCGGTGCTGACCTTCGTCGCCAGACGCCTTGTGGCCACTCTTTTAGTTCTATTAGTGGCTTCATTCATCGTCTATGTACTTACCGCGAATTCCGGTGATCCACTTCGAGATCTTCGAGGCAGCCGAGATCCCAGCGCCCAGGATCAAATTGCCTACTTGAGTGCACTGCTCAATCTCGATCAGCCACCCGTGCTTCGCTACTTCTCCTGGCTGGGGGGAGTCGGAGGCTGCTTCATCGGTCAGTGTGACCTTGGTATTTCGGTGGCGCGAGGCGAACAGCCCGTCATCGAAGCCATCGGTGGAGCTCTCGGCTCCACTCTTCAGCTGGTACTCGCCGCAACCATCCTCGCGATTGTGATCGGTGTTGCCATCGGAATGACGACCGCATTGCGCCAGTACAGCGGCTATGACTACGTCGTCACCTTCCTCACTTTCGTCTTCTACTCGCTGCCGATCTTCTGGGTCGCAGTACTACTCAAAGAGTTCGGGGCTATTCAGTTCAACTCGTTCTTGGGCGATCCGGTGATCCCGTGGTGGTCAATTCTGCTGATAGCGGTCGTCATGGGCCTCATAGCCTCCGCCGTCATTGGCGGCGAATTACGGACCCGCGCCATCTCCTTAGTGAGCGTCGGCGGCGGTGTTGCCGTGTTGCTCATTCTTCTCGATGTGACGGCCTGGTTTGAAAGCCCCTCGATCGGCTACGTCGGCATCACGCTGATGTCCGCGGCCGCTGCGGCAGTCGTACTCTTCACCTCTACCGGCTTCCACAACCGTCGTGCCCTTCTCGCCGTGGGAATCGTCGTGGTGCTGACGGTGGCGTTGAGCTGGCCATTCCAGTTCCTCTTCTTCTACGTCAATAGCCCGTGGACGGTGCTCATCGTCCTCGCGATCTTGGTGAGCCTGGGACTTCTCGTAGGACTCCTTGTGGGAGGCGACGGCAAAGCAGTGGTCGCCAGAACTGCGGCGATTGTCGGGGGCTTGGGTGTTATCCCGCTCGTGCTCGACCAGATGTTCATCCGCTGGGACGAGTACGTCGACCGCATCCCGCTCAGTAGTGGTGTGATCGCCACGATCGGTGCATCAACGCCGTCAATTCGACGGGTGGATGACACCTGGCTGAACATGCTCGATTCGCTGACCCACATGCTGCTGCCCACGATCGCGCTCATGATCATCTCTCTGGCCGCCTACACGCGTTATGCGCGGGCCAGCCTGCTCGATGTCATGAACCAGGACTACGTGCGCACCGCGCGTGCCAAGGGGCTCGGTGAGCGAACCGTCGTCATGCGTCACGCTTTCCGCAATGCCATGATCCCGATCGCCACAATCATCGCGCTCGACTTCGGCGCTGTCATCGGCGGTGCCGTCATCACCGAAAGAGTCTTCGCTTGGCAGGCGATGGGCTCTCTCTTCAACGAGGGACTTCACCGCATCGACGTGAATCTGGTGATGGGATTCTTCCTCGTCACCGGCATTCTCGCCGTAGTCTTCAACGTTATCGCCGACCTCCTGTACTCGGCCCTTGACCCCAGAATTCGGGTGAGCTGACCATGACCGACAAGAATCCTGTCGCCGACGAGCAGTCGGCGGGCCAAGAACTCAGCATTGAACAGCGAGCCACTGTAGGACTCAGCCAAGGCGCGATCGTGCGTCGTCGCTTCTTGCATCACCGGGGCGCCGTCATCTCGGTATTCGTCTTGCTCTTTCTTGTGCTTCTCGCGTTCACCTCGGTCGGCACCGTTATCGGCGGTACCGGAAAGCTCACCCCCGACCCCACCGGGACGCGCCTGATCATCGATGGTTTCCGTATCCCCGGCTGGTGGGGTTACACGTGGTGGGAACGCTACGACATCGTTCTACCCGGTGGCGCCCCTACCTTCACGTGGTGGCCCTTCAGCTTCGGTGAGCATCCCTTCGGGCAAGACAACACGGGTAAGGATGTGTTTGCGCGCGTCATGCGTGGAATGCAGCAATCGCTCAACGTTGTCTTCATCGTGGGAATCATCTCGACCGTAATCGGTGTCGTACTTGGTGCGCTCGCCGGCTACTACCGCGGCTGGGTTGACCAGCTCATCATGCGCCTCACGGACGTGATCATCATCGTGCCGCTGCTCATCCTCGGTGCCGTTCTCGGCCAGACGATCGGTGGTGACGCCTTCCTGTTGGCCGTCATGATTGGGCTCATCGCGTGGACCGGCATGGCGCGACTGGTGCGCGCCGAGTTCCTCAGCCTGCGCGAACGCGAGTTTGTGGATGCCGCCCGGGTGGCTGGTGCCAGCGACTTCCGCATCATCTTCCGCCACATCCTGCCCAACACCGTCGGCGTGATCGTTGTCAGCGCGACGCTCCTGATGAGTGCGGTGATCCTGCTGGAGACCTCGCTGAGCTTCCTCGGTTTCGGAATCACCAACCCCGACATTTCGCTCGGCCAAATCATTAGTGAGTACAACGAAGCATTCAAGACTCGCCCGTGGTTGTTCTGGTGGCCCGGTTTGTTCATCGTGGTCATTGCGCTGTGCATCAACTTCATCGGTGACGGGTTGCGCGATGCGTTCGACCCACGCCAGAAGCGAGTTCCGGCGCAGAATAGTCTCGGTAGTCAGGTCGTTCGCTTCGTCAAGAGCTACGCACCCGGCGCACGTCCCGGCGACGAGACCGCCAACCGATGACGGTCTTCGTGATCGGTGACGCCGACCCGGCGCGCGACTGTGGTGGGCGGCTATTAGAGCGTGGCGACGATGGAAATCGCGGCCAACGCGACAATTCCTACGATCGTGCGGAAATGCCACGTGACGCGAAGCTTAGTGAATTCGCTCGTGGCGCCATCCAAATGCCCGGCGTCACGCAACTGCTCCCAATGGCTGCGGATGACATACGCCGCCTGACCGGAATCCGACGTGATGAGGTCGCCGGGTCGCACCGTGCCGGCCAGGTAGCTGGATTCGGGCAGATTTCTGCCGTCTTGACGCACCGCGCTGAACACCGAGTGCCTGCCGGGCGCTGGCGCCGCCCACGCGCTGACGGTGCCGTGAGCGGTTTCGAGGGTCAGGGAGTATTTGGTGTCGATGCGGCGGATTTCGGGCCACGCAACTTCCACGCTGCGGATCACATTGCGCACGTCAACACCGGAGGCGGTGACAATCACCGCTGGGCGCCAAAACATGGCCCAGGTCAGCAGCGATACCAGACCGAAGACGGGGGCAACTTGCAGGGTCTCCAACCAGCGGCCTTGAACGGTAGTGACGACCAGCGCGGCGGCGCAGGCGGCAATGACAATGACAGTAAGTACGCGCCCGAATCGCGAGTGCAGGGTGAAGTTTGGCGACACGGAACCATGTTCCCACGAGCACACCACTTCCAGGGTGAAAGGCGAGACTCCTGATGACTGAAACAGCAACAGCGGCCACGAAGGCCCCAGCGATCGAGGTCACCAACCTCGGTGTCGACTTCTGGGTTGAGGGGGAGTGGGTTACCGCAGCCAAGGACGTCAGCTACACCTTGCACGGTGGAGAAGTGATGGCCATCGTGGGCGAATCCGGCTCGGGTAAGAGCACCAGTGCAATGGGGCTGCTTGGTTTGCTTCCCGAGAATGGTCGCATCTCTGGCAGTGTCAAGCTCGCCGGTGAGGAGATCGTCGGAGCGCCGTTGCATCGACTGCGCCAGCTGCGTGGTGCCGGCATTGCCGTGATCTTCCAGGAACCGATGACCGCGCTCAACCCCGTCTACACAATCGGGTTCCAAATCATCGAAGCGCTTCAGGTGCACTACCCGGGCATGCTCCGAGTGGACGCCCAGAAGCGGGCCCTCGAATTGCTCGCAATGGTGGAATTGCCCGACCCGCAAAAAGCATTCGACTCTTACCCGCACCAGTTGTCCGGTGGCCAGCGGCAACGCGCAATGATTGCGCAGTCCATCTCGTGTGACCCGCGTGTTCTCATCGCCGACGAACCAACCACCGCGCTCGACGTGACGGTGCAGGCCGAAATTCTGGAGCTGCTGCATCACCTTCGTTCCAAGCTCGATAGCGCCATCATCCTCATCACCCACGACATGGGTGTTGTCGCTGACCTCGCCGACCGCGTGATGGTCATGAAGGATGGCGAGGTTGTGGAGACGGGAACAGCGGATTCGCTGTTCGAGGCGGCCACGCATCCCTACACGCAGGCTCTGCTTGCCGCGGTGCCGCACCTCGGTGAAGCAGGTGAAGCAGCAGCCTCGAAGGACAGCCGCGAGGTCGTGCTGACCATGACAAACGTCGCTATCGAGTATCCGAAACGTGGCCGGGTTCCCGCATTCCGCGCCGCAGACAAGATCAACCTTGAGATCCGTCAGGGTGAAGTGCTTGGCCTGGTTGGTGAGTCCGGTTCTGGCAAGACGACCATCGGTCGTGCCGTTGTTGGACTGCTGCCTGCCGTTGAAGGAACGCTCGACATTGTGGGCACCAACATGGTTGGTATCAACAAGAACAATCTGCGAGCAGTGCGCCGCGACATTGGCATTGTGTTCCAAGATCCCGGATCGTCGCTGAACCCCCGGATGCCGATTGGTGAGAGCATTGGCGAACCTCTGCGGCTCGGCGGCGGCTTCAGTCGCAAAGATGAGGAAGCGCGTGTCAGCATGCTGCTTGACCGTGTGCAGCTGTCTGCACACATGCGCAACCGTTACCCGCACGAACTATCCGGCGGTCAGCGTCAACGTGTGGGAATCGCCCGCGCGCTGGCACTGAGCCCCAAGCTGCTGGTTGCGGACGAGCCGACGTCGGCACTTGACGTGTCCGTTCAGGCGAAGGTCCTTGAGCTCTTCCAAGAACTGCAGCAGGAGCTCGGCTTTGCCTGCTTGTTTGTTACTCACGACTTGGCAGTGATCGACATTCTCGCCGACCGGATTGCCGTGATGCATCAGGGCAAGATCGTGGAGCAGGGCAGCCGCGACCAGGTGCTGCGGAGCCCGAAAGACCCGTACACACAGCGGCTCATTGCTGCTGTGCCACTGCCCGATCCGGAGGAGCAGCGTCGTCGTCGTGCTGAGCGCGAAGGGCGTGTCTCCTAGCGAGCCGGGATGGCAGCAGGACGACAGGAAACCCGATTCCCGCCGTCCTGCTTCCCGTAGCCAGCCGACACCGACCGAGATATCTCAGGGTCGGGACCGGCTGGAGCTAGCTACGCTGACTCGTCTAGGCTGCTGCCCTCAGCGATCGCGTTGATCTCGGTGGTGGTGAGGGGAACCCACGGCGTGCCGTCGGGGTCCGATGAGAATGCCGCTGGGCTGTCGCCCTGATTCCACCATTTGGCCTCATAGGGAACTCCATCGAAGAGGATGCGGTCGCCCTCTTCATAGACGGCAGTGCCGTCCCAGTTGGGGTAGGTGCCCTCCGGGAGAGTCAGCACCTCCACGGGGGTTTCCCCTTCGAGAACGGGGCCCACAAGGCTCCATGGTGTCTCCCACTCATTCAGTACGGGGTTGTCTGGTAGGTCTCCCCGCGTCCACCACTTGGCCTGGTAGACGTTCTTGTGCCACACGATCTTGGTTCCGGCGAGGTAGCTGGAGTCTTCCTGCCAGATCGGATACGGGCTGGTGGCGGGATCGTCGACGATGTCCGAGGGGTCGGTCGGTTCCTCTGTCGTGATGGTCTTTGCTGAGGTAGCGACGTGTCCATCGAAGCCCTCGGCGAGGACATCAGCGAAGAACAGGTCACCCTGCTCGACTCCGCTGCAGGCATCGGACACGCGCGTCACGTCGGCGTAGTTGGGGCCGCAGGTCATATCCCGGTTGAGCGACCACATCGACATGCGTCCGATGCCCTGGTCGAGTGCGAAAGCGCTCAGTGCTTCGGCATCGTCCATGGTGAAGACTTCGTCTTCGTTGTCGTTCTGGCCGATCATGGGTGTTGCGCCGAGCTTGCTCCACAGCGTGGCATCGGTCAGTTCGATCCCCGCCAGGTCGTAGAGGACACCAAGCTGGCGGTGGGTCGCCTGCAGGGCACGGATGGATGCCTCACTGCTGGATTCAGCGTCGGCCAGACTCTGACCGAAGTTCATCGTCATGATGTTCACTCCGGCGAGGTCAACCCCCGCGTCGAGCATCTGGCTGATCGCGGTTGTGCCGTCTTCGGTGAGCCCGAATGTGGCCGCCGGCAGCGTGAGCCAGACCGCGAGGTCGTCGCCAGCAGCTCGACTGGCCGTCTGCAGGCTGGCGATTGCCGCCGCGCGTCGCTCGCCAGCGGCGGTGTCGCTGAGGTTTTCACCCTCAATGTCGAGATCGATGGTGGTGGAGGCATAACGGCCTAGCACCGAGTCGTACGCGGCGACGAGAGCGTCATGATCAGTGCAGACGGTAGCCAGTTCGTGATTGAGCAGCCCACCGAACGATACGGCGACATCTCCTCCTTGCTGCTGTAGCCGAGCGATACGGCGGTCGAGGTCGAGAGAAACCGCCGCCTCGTCCATCGTGTACGCGGTGCCCCAGGTCGGGGTGCAGCTGTCGCTTGTCGAAGCGACGATAAACGAAAGCATCACTTCTTTGCCGCTCTCGTTCGCAGCAGCTTCGAATTCGTAGGTCGGTGTTGCGGTGACATCAACATAGGCGGCAAACCACGGGTCTGGCGCGTTTTGCACCTGAGTGGACGCCCATGCTTGATACGCGAAGAGCCCACCGGCGGTGAGCACCGCGGCAACAATCATGGCGACGACGAGACGCCGGATTGACAGGCGATGGGTGTCGGAACTCATGAGCGTACCTCGCTCTTCTCTTCGACCGGGGGAAGCATTTCGGCGAAGACGATGGAGTCACGTACTTTGCGGTGCACGCCGCTCTCGTCGCCGTAGTAGAGAACCGAACGCCAATCGAGAGTGGACGTCGGTGAGGTCTCTTCGTCGTGGGCTTGCGGCTTGGGCTTCCGCTCCACAAAGAGGGGGCGGGTGATGCCCAGCCAGATGTCGACGATCGTGTTGCCGAGTCCGATATATGACACGAGTGCCAGTCCGGCCAGCACAGTGTTGAAGGCAGCGAAGGCGGCGTTGCCCCAGTTTTCTGCGTTGAGATCTCGCCAGAATGTGAAGGCCGAGAATCCGATAATGATGAGTGGCGACACGACATACAGCAGCGGAGTCGCCGTTCGGTTACGCACTTTCGGGGTGCGAGCGAACGGAATCTTCTTGCTGGTGATGGCCTGCTCGATCGATTTCATGACCCCGGCGAGGTTCACCGGCAGCAGGATCAAGTTGAAGCCGTAGATGCGGAAAATATCGGTGAACTTGTAGCCGCAGTAGCGCAGGTCGGCACCCATCGCCAAGAAATATGGCAGTGCAGCCAGAAGCACCACGGGGCTCAAGAGCCGGCTGTCGTAGGGGTACGCGAGCAGGAACACAAGGCCAAAGCTCGCCCAGGTGATCGAGGTCATGTAGTTGACGCGGAGGAAGAACTCGGTCCACGGCACCGTCTCGCCCCTGGCGCGACGTTCACGCATCTGACGCATGAGCTTGGGCATGATCAGCAGGCCACCATTGGCCCAACGGCGACGTTGAACCACGAGGGAACCGAAGTCGGGCGGGGTGGCGCTGTAGCTGAGCCGCTCGGGATAGTTCACCAGCGTCCACCCGTGAGCGCCGAGGTCGATGCTTGATTCGGTGTCTTCGATGACGGTGCGGTCCTGAACGAACCGCTTGACGGTGAATCCGCCCTCGGTTTCGGTCTCGACGATGTCATCCAGTGCGGCCTTGCGGATGACCGCGTTGGCCCCTACCCAGAAGGTGGCGCCGTAGTACGACTTGCCTTGATGCAGGATGTGCTGGAGGTCGGTGGTGGCACCGGCTAGCCGTTCGATGCGGGTGCTTGCCCCGCGGAAGGACGAATACGGGGTCTGTGTCACGGCGACGCGAGCGTTGTCCTTCTGCTCCAGCAGGTACACCAGTCGCAGGCAGTAGTCACGCAGCAGCAACGAGTCGGCGTCGAGGGTGAGGAGATACTCAGAGTCGGGAATCGCCAGATCGCCAGCCTCGGCACGGCTCACGGGGCGCAGGACGGTGCCGTCCGGTGTTTCCTCTGGGCGGTAGTTGCCGCCCATGAGCCCAATGTAGGCATTGAGGTTCATCGCTTTGTTCGCCTCGTGGGACACCGACGCGTACAACTTGCGCTCGAAGGTGGCAAGCTCCGCATCGAAGGTGCGCGAGAGACGCCGGTAGAGTTCATGAAGTCGAGCCGTTGGCGGAACCATGCGCTCATTCAGTGCGGCGACGAGGGCGTCAGCGGTGAGCCGCAACTCCCCGGAGAGGCCGTGCAGCACCTGAGTGACGAAAAACTCATCAACGTGGTCGATGCGCTGCTCGTGCTCCGCCTTGGTCTCCAACCAGGCGGATGCCCAACGGAAGTGGTCGGCCAACTCTTCGAGCTCAGCCAGCCCGACTGGGCGGTTGAGCTGCAGACGGTTCTCGAAGGTGGCAAGCGCCCGCGTGAACCGGGCTCGCGGAACATCAAGCTCGCCCTGGATCTCTGCGGTCAGCTGACGTGACTGGGCGAGTTGCGCTGCAGCATCCGGGTCATCGGGGAAGGGTGGGTCATCGAGCAAAAGCACGACGCGAAGGCTCGGGTATTCCTGAAGGCAGGCGGACCACAGCGTAGCTCGCACGACATCAGGCTCTTCGCTATAGCTGGGAACCAAAACGGTGATCGATCCCTGATTGTCGGCAAAGTGACGATCGAGTTCGGCACGCGGCACTCGCGCATGGGCACGGAACCGTTGATACGCCCCGTGGCGGGCGATGAGGTACATCAGCGCCGAGAACGTCAGAAACGTCACCACAATCAGATACGAAATCGCTTCGGTGGTGAACCGGAAGCTCTCCGTGCCGTTGTTGATAAACTGGCGCATGATCGTAAGAAGCACGTAGCTCAGCCAAAAGAGCACGGTGGCTACGATCGCCAAGCGCGATAGCGAGATCGTGCGATCACTGGGTACGGGATGAACGGTGGGCAGCGGCTTGAGGCGCGTTTCCGCGCCCCACTGGCGGCGCCGGGCAGGCGCAGCCGTAGGGTTTTTAGACATCGGGGGATCGTCCTTCTGGTGCAAGATCAGCATCTTTCGGGTAAACGCTGGCGGGTATCTTGCGTCGTCCATTATTTCCCCAACCGGCACGAAGAGGCAACCTATTTGGTCCAGTGACAAAAATGGTCTACCGCAGCGGATGCTCTAGTAGGCTGCGGAGAAGTTCTGAACGACGTAGTTCATTGTGGGGGAGAGTCGGATGCCGCGTACCGTCGCGATCATCGGTGCTGGGCCGTCGGGGTTGGCCGCGGCCCGCGCACTCAGCAAGGCGGGCATCAGCTACGTCGGTTTCGAGTCAGCGGACGATGTGGGCGGCCTCTGGAACATCGACAACCCGCGAAGCACGATGTACGAATCTGCGCACCTGATCTCTTCGCGAACCACCACCGAATTCGCTGAGCTCCCCATGAATTCGACCGCAGACTACCCCGGCCATCGAGAGCTGAGACGCTACTTTCGTCAGTACAGCGACCAGTTCAGGCTCGGTGAGAACTTTCGTTTCGCCTGCACCGTAGAACGTCTGGAACCGGCACCCTCCGGCGGTTGGGAACTGACCAGCTGCCATGCTGAAGGGTCAGCGAAGACAGAGCACTTCGACGCGGTCGTCCTAGCAAACGGAACCCTCGCACACCCCAGCATTCCCCGGTTTTCCGGCGAATTCGCCGGCCAGATTGTTCATTCGAGCCAGTACAAGAAGGCCACAATGTTTGCGGGTAAACGGGTGCTAATCGTGGGAGCGGGCAACAGTGGGTGCGACATTGCGGTGGATGCGGTGCACCACGCCGCCAGCGTCGACCTCAGCGTGCGCCGCGGCTATTACTTCGTTCCGCGGTACCTGTTTGGAAGACCGGCCGATACCCTCAATCAGGGCAGACCATTGCCGGCGAGGATCAAGCAGTTCATCGACACTCGGGTGCTGAAAGCGTTCACCGGTGACCCCGTCGACTTCGGATTCCCGGCGCCCGACTACCGCATCTACGAGTCACACCCGATCGTCAACACTCTGGTGCTTGGGCACCTCGGTCAAGGCGACCTGGACATCGTTGCCGCCCCCGAACGATTTGACGGCAATACGGTGCACTTCACGGACGGGAGTGAGGGGGAGTACGACCTCATCGTGTTGGCGACTGGGTACACACTGGACTACCCCTTCGTGGATCGTGAACACCTTAATTGGTCTTCCCATGCGCCCGATTTGTATCTCAATATCTTTCCCCCGAGCTTCAATGGTCTTTTTGTGATGGGAATGATCGAGGCGAGTGGGATCGGCTGGGAAGGGCGTTTCGAGCAGGCTGAGCTGCTGGCTTCATATCTGGTTGCCGAAGAAGATGATCCGAAAGCTGCTGCCAGATTCCGAGCCGGTGTTGCAAAACCATGGCCCGATCTCACCGGCGGCTACAGGTACCTAGCCCTCGAACGAATGTCGTATTACGTCAACAAGGATGCTTACCGTCGCGCGGTACGGCGGATGCGCAGATCCCTCACCCGAAAGGTGTCGTCATGACGATCGATGAAGCCATTCTGAATTTCAGCCCCGCATCGCTTGTCGCGCTCAGCGTCGTGCTGGGGTTGATCATGTTTGGTATCGCCCTTGACACCAGCATCGAGGACTTCAGGGCCGTGCTGAAAGCACCCCGCGCATTCCTGATTTCCCTTCTTGCACAACTCGTGTTGCTGCCCGCCGTCACTTTTGGTTTGACCCTGCTGCTGCAGGTCGGTCCATCAATTGCGCTAGGGATGATCCTGGTGGCCTGTTGTCCGCCGGGGAACATTTCGCAAGTGCTCACCTATCGTGCGCACGGAAACGTTGCCCTCTCGGTTTCGATGACGGCAGTCACGAATGTGATCTACATTGTGATGCTTCCGGTCAACCTCTCGCTGTGGGGTGGGTGGCATCCGACGGCATCCACCATTCTCGAGACGGTGAGCCTCAACGGCTGGCAGATGCTTCTTGAAATCGTGCTCATCATCGGCCTGCCGTTTGCGGTCGGATTCGCGATCAAACACCGCTGGCCGAACTTTGCGAAGAAGGTTCAGCCCACGGTGAAGTGGGTGAGTCTGCTGGCGCTGCTCGGGTTTATCGTCGCCGCGCTCGCTGGGAACTTCCAGTTCTTTATCGCCTTCGTCGGTGTCGTTCTGCTCGCTGTTTTTCTGCACGATGCGGTCGCGCTTGCACTTGGCTATGCCAGTGCGCGGCTGGGCGGATTGGCGCTCTACGACGCCAAGGCGGTCACCTTCGAAGTAGGCATTCGCAACGCCGGGCTTGGGCTTGGGTTGGTATTTACCTTCTTCGGCGGGCTGGGCGGCATGGCTGTGGTGGCCGGGTGGTGGGGCATCTGGGACATCATCGCGGGACTCGCGCTGGCCACGTGGTGGGGGCGCCGTAGAAAGCGGGGTGCCAGAACCGGCTCTGGTTCGGTTCCTGATGCCGCAGCCGGCGATGAGGAGGCGATTGCGTGAGTCGCGTCCTGGTGACTGGTGGCAGCGGATTCCTGGGTTCCGCAGTGGTAGCCGGGTTGCTGGCAGCCGATGCGATTGAGCGTGTGGTGAGTGCCGACATCCGGATGCCTGCCGCTGATGCTCGGCTGCAAGACGTTAGCTATGAGCGCGTGGATGTGACCGAAGCCTCCAATCTTCCTTCGTTGTTGCGGCATCACCGTATCGACACGGTTGTGCATCTGGCGTCGATCGTAAACCCCGGCAAAGCCACCACGGTGGATCAAGAATTTGCGGTTGATGTTGCCGGCTCCCGAGCGGTTTTTGAGGCCTGCGTGGAAGCGGGGGTTTCGCGGATTGTGGTGTCGTCTAGCGGCGCCAGCTACGGATACCATCACGACAATCCCGAGTGGATCACCGAGCGCACCGAGCTTCGAGGTAACGACGACTTTCCGTACAGTCGACACAAACGGCTGGTCGAGGAGATGCTCGCCGAGTTGAGAGAATCCGCGCCTCAGCTGACCCAGACTGTCTTTCGTATCGGCACCATACTGGGGCCGGCCGTCCACAATCAGATCACCGCCATGTGGGACACGCGGCGCGTGCTCACCATTGCGGGTTCGGATAGCCCGTTCGTGTTTGTGTGGGTTGACGATGTGGTCGCTGCAATGGTGCGCGCCGCCACCGGCGGGCCTGCGGGAACCTTCAACATTGCCGGTGACGGCAAGATGACAGTGGGAGAGATCGCGCACACACTGGGGAAGAAGCAGATTGTTGTTCCCGCCTGGCTACTGGCGTGCATCTTGTGGGTGGGGCACCTGCTCCGATTGACACCGCACGGTCCCGAACAGGTCAAGTTTTTGCGTTACCGTCCGGTGCTCGACAACAGCGCGCTCAAAGAGACATTCGGTTTTCGGCCAACGCTGACCAGCCGGGAGGCATTCGTGGCTTTCCTTGACGCCAAGCGTTGACACGTTCAGACGTTGGCGACGCCGGCGTCTCAGGCGCTGACAATCAGCGTTAATGATTGAGAGGGGTTACGCCCCCGCGCAACCCCTCTCGCAGGATTTCGCCCCGAAGCTCATCCCGCAATCCCGCGGTAACCAGCCGCTTATAAGAAGAGACTGGCGTTTGCCTCGGTTATGACGCTAAAGGTGAAATTCTTTCTAAAAAACTTTTCACGCGCTCCTTGTGTATACAGAAATTCCTAATTTGGCTTTCCATCTCACTTCAAACCCCATAAACTGAGCTAGTTGTATACAAAGCGACGTTTGGCTTGCTCGGGAGGTGCACATGGCAACACCAGTCAGGGCCAGCGACCGCGCCTACCGAGCGCTCCGTGACGAGATCATCGAGTGGCGGCTCGTGCCGGGCACGATCCTCGGCGAAGTTGAACAGGCCGCCAGGCTCGGGGTATCCCGCACCCCGCTGCGAGAGGCGCTATCGCGACTCATGACGGATGGGCTGGTCGCCAGCCAGTCGGGGCGGGGGCTTGTCGTCACCAATGTCTCGGTCAGCAACATTCGTCAACTCTTCGATGTGCGCAAAGCGCTCGAAGTTAAGGCTGTGCGTCTCGCCGCTGCCCAGCACACCGGCACCGTCTTCGCCGAGCTTGAGCATGAGTTCGAAGCAGTGCCAGAACTTCTCGCCCGCGACGACAGCGATCGCAGTGCCTACTTCGATTTGGTGCGACGATTCGATGACGCTGTCGACGGTGCGGTCAACAACGATTACCTCATCGGTGCGCTCAACTCCCTGCGCACTCATCTTGTGCGGGTGCGTCGTCTTGCCAAAGATAACCCCCAACGGCTCACCGCAGCCGCCCAAGAACACTTGCTTATCGTGCAGGCAATCGTCGCTCGTGACCCCGAGCTGGCCGCGCACGCCACCCATGTTCATCTTCATCACGCGCTCACCAGCGCACTAGCCATGGCCGCAGATTCTCCACTGCGCGCCGCCAATTGAAAGGCACCACCATGAAAAATCACTCCCTCCGGGTGTTCCGCAGCGACGAGAACCTTGCCCGTGAAGACCAGCTTGCGCACAAAATTGCTGAGATTGCGGCCGAACAGCTTGAACCCACGGCTGCTGTCACCGACATGGTTATCAACCGGGTGATCGACAACGCCGCAGTCGCAACGGCATCGCTGAACCGCGCGCCGGTTGTTGCCGCCCGCGCCCAGGCCGAGCGTCACCCGTTCGAGCCGGGCGCCACCGTCTTTGGTTCCGACCTTCGCGTCAGCCCCGAATGGGCTGCGTGGGCCAACGGTGTGGCGGTGCGCGAACTCGATTACCATGACACGTTTCTCGCGGCCGACTATTCGCACCCCGGTGACAATATCCCGCCGATCCTCGCCGTCGCGCAGCACACCGGACGAAGCGGCGCTGATCTGCTGCGCGGAATCGTCACCGGTTACGAAATTCAGATCGACCTCGTGAAGGCGATCTGTCTGCACAAGCACAAGATTGACCACGTAGCTCACCTCGGCCCGAGCGCCGCGGCCGGCATCGGAACGCTTCTTGGCCTCGACACCGAAACGATCTTTCAAGCCGTTGGCCAGGCACTGCACACGACTACGGCCACCCGCCAGTCGCGCAAGGGCGAGATCTCCACGTGGAAGGCTCACGCTCCCGCTTTCGCCGGCAAGATGGCGGTCGAAGCCGTCGACCGTGCAATGCGTGGACAAACCAGTCCCACCCCGATTTACGAAGGTGAAGACGGTGTGATCGCATGGATGCTCGATGGCCCCGACGCGCACTACGAGGTTCCACTGCCCGAACTCGGGGAGGCACGCACCGCGATCCTCGACTCGTACACGAAGGAGCACTCCGCTGAGTATCAGGCGCAGGCCTGGATCGACCTCGCCCGCAAACTGGGGCGCGAACATCCGGAGCTTGTTGAAGAGAACATCAACCGTGTTGTGCTGCACACCAGCCACCACACTCACTATGTGATTGGCTCCGGCGCGAACGACCCGCAGAAGTATGACCCCAACGCGAGCCGCGAAACTCTCGATCACTCGATTCCGTACATCTTCACGGTCGCGCTGCAGGATCAGGCATGGCACCACGTCAACAGCTACGCCCCCGAGCGCGCCAACCGCCCCGACACGGTCGCACTGTGGAAGCGCGTCACCACCCAGGAGGATGCCGAGTGGACACGCCGTTACCACTCGATCGACCCTGCCGAGAAAGCTTTCGGGGGCCGAGTCGAAATCGAACTGACCGATGGTAGCCGCATCGTCGAAGAGATCGCCGTCGCCGACGCGCATCCGCTCGGTGCACGCCCCTTCGCTCGCGAACAGTATGTCAACAAGTTCCGCATTCTCGCGGATGGTGTGCTCGCCAGCGATGAGATCGAGCGCTTCCTTGCCGCGGCCGAACGCCTGCCGGAACTGTCGGCTTCAGAATTGGGCGAGCTGACCGTGCGCGGCAACTTCCCCGCCACCACATCCAAAGGAATCTTCTAATGCTGTACGCCCAAACTGATCCAGCAGCCAAGCGTGCCCAGTTGCGTGAGCGTCTTGCGAGCGGCGAACTGCTGCGGGTGCCTGGCGCTTTCAACCCGCTGAGTGCCCGCCTCATTCAAGACAAGGGCTTTGACGGTGTCTACATTTCCGGTGCCGTCATCAGCGCCGACCTCGGGTTGCCCGATATCGGTCTGACGACGCTCACCGAGGTCGCAGGTCGTTCACAACAGATCTCACGGATGACCGACCTGCCCTCTCTGGTCGACGCCGACACCGGTTTCGGCGAACCCATGAATGTGGCGCGCACCGTGCAGACTCTCGAAGATGCTGGTGTCTCTGGTCTACACATCGAGGATCAGGTCAACCCGAAACGCTGCGGTCACCTCGACGGCAAAGCTGTGGTCGACACGGACACGGCCCTTAAGCGCATCCGTGCCGCTGTCGCGGCTCGTCGCGACCCGAACCTGCTGATCATGGCCCGCACCGACATCCGCGCCGTTGATGGTTTGGATGTGGCGATGGACCGCGCCAAGCAGTTGGTGGATGCCGGTGCCGACGCAATCTTCCCCGAGGCAATGAAGGACCTCGGGGAGTTCGAGGCGATGCGCAACGCGGTGGATGTTCCGATCCTGGCGAACATGACGGAATTCGGAAAGAGCGAACTTTTCACGACAACGCAGTTGAGTAATATCGGCGTAAACATTGTTATTTACCCCGTTACCCTGTTGCGTAGTGCCATGGGTGCGGCAGAGCGCACCCTCGATGCGATCAACGCCGACGGCACGCAACAGGCCGTCGTCGGGGAGATGCAGACGAGGGCTCGCCTGTATGAACTGCTCGACTACGAGAGCTACAACGCTTTCGATTCGTCCGTGTTCAACTTCACCCTCGACAACCACTTCTAGACCCCGCAGACTACGAATCGACGCGATTGAACCCCCGAGGAGCATCATGACCGACTCATCAGCAGCCCCCATCAGCGAGATCCGCAAAGGGCTTGCCGGCGTCATCGCCGACACCACCGCGATTTCCAAGGTGAACCCTGAGACCAATTCGCTGCTCTACCGTGGCTACCCCGTGCAGGAATTGGCGGAAAAGTGCACCTTCGAAGAGGTCGCCTACCTGCTGTGGCACGGTGAGCTACCGGATGGCGCGCAGCTCGAGGAATTCCAGCGCATCGAACGGTCGCAACGTCACCTCGACGCCCACACCAAGCGGGTAATTGATGAGTTGCCGCTCACCGCCCATCCGATGGACGTTGTGCGCACTGCGGTCAGCGTGATCGGTGCGATGGATGACACCCTCACCGATTCCGAGAGCATGATCGATGCCGAACTGAACCAGACTCGGGCAATCACCCTGTTGGCGAAGATTCCCGCGATCGTCGCCTACGATCAGCGTCGTCGCCGGGACCAGGACCTGGTCGAGCCGCGCGATGACCTGAGCTATTCAGCGAACTTCTTGCACATGACCTTCGGCGAGGTCCCTGACCTTGTTGTCGTGAACGCATTCGACGTGTCGATGATCTTGTACGCCGAGCATTCCTTCAACGCGTCAACCTTCACCGGCCGAGTCATCACGAGCACGCTCAGTGACCTCTACAGCGCGGTTACCGGGGCGATTGGTGCGCTCAAGGGTCCGCTGCACGGTGGGGCAAACGAAGCCGTCATGCACGTCTTCGATGAGGTCGGTTCGGCCGGTAATGCCGAGGCATGGCTCGAGACGGCGCTTGCCGAGAAACGCAAGATTATGGGCTTCGGCCACCGCGTCTACAAGAACGGCGACTCGCGAGTACCCACCATGAAGGCGGCGCTCGAGACGTTGATCGCCGAGTACGATCGTCCCGACATGATGGAGCTCTACGAAGCTCTCGAGACGGCGATGACGAGCCGCAAGAACATCAAGCCGAACCTGGACTATCCGAGCGGCCCCGCCTACAACCTGATCGGGTTCGACACCGACATGTTTACGCCGCTGTTCGTCGCCGCACGCATCACCGGCTGGACCGCACACGTGATGGAGCAGCTTGAGTCGAACGCTCTCATCCGTCCACTGAGCGAGTACTCGGGAGTCGACGAGCGCCACATTAACTGAGAGTTTTGGCGGGGGGATTGCATTAATTACAAGTAGTGACAAGATGGTGGAATGACTGTTCCCCAGATTGAACTCAATGACGGCAATTCCATCCCCCAGCTCGGGTTTGGTGTCTTCCAAGTTGACCCCGTGGAGACCGAGCGCATCGTCACCGACGCCCTCGAAGTCGGATACCGCCACCTCGACACCGCCATGATCTATGGCAACGAGGTCGGCGTTGGTAACGCCATCAAGGCATCTGGCATTCCGCGTGAAGAACTCTTCATCACGACTAAGCTGTGGAACAGCGACCAGGGCACCGACTCTGCGCGCGATGCCATGGATCTCAGCCTCGAAAAGCTCGGCCTCGACTACGTTGACCTCTACCTCATTCACTGGCCGCGCCCTGACCTCGACCGGTACCTCGAGAGCTGGCTTGTGCTTGAAGAACTCAAGGCCGCCGGCAAGACCCGCTCTATTGGTGTGAGCAACTTCCACCGCCCCCACCTCGAGAAGATTCTCGCCGGAAGCGACACCGTTCCTGCCGTCAACCAGATCGAACTGCACCCCGCGTTCGCTCAGCGTGACCTGCGTGCGTACGGCGCCGAGTTGGGAATGCACATCGAGGCATGGGGTCCACTCGGGCAAGGCAAGTACGACCTGTTCGGTGAGTCAGCATTGCAGACCGCAGCACAAGCACATGGCGTGACGCCCGCCCAGGTTGCCATCCGCTGGCACCTGCAGAGCGGCATCATCCTGTTCCCCAAGTCGAACTCGCGCGAGCGTATGGCCGAGAATTTCGATGTCTTCGGCTTCGAACTCTCCGCAGACGAAATGGCATCGATCGATGCTCTCGACCGTGGCCAGCGTGTTGGCGCGAACCCCGACGAGGCCACGTTCTAAAAATCGCACGTCGCGAGGCGCGACATCTCGAACACGAGCCGGCAGCCAGTCCTCAACGGTGGGCGGCTGTCGGCTCGTGTCGCATGAACTACGCGAGTATTCTGTGCCGCGCGCCCGCGGCATCGGGCCGTGGTTTAGCGGCCGATCGGTCAATGCTCAACAGCCACCGCAACCCCTGGTGGGGAAGCCACGAGTAACCCAGTCCCCGCGAATGCCGCCTCGAGGTCGGCGCGGGTCTCGGTGAAGTGTTCCCACCCTTCGGTGTGGAGGCCGACCACGTGGCGAACGCCCAAGATACGGGCGGCCTCTGCGGCATCCGCTGATGTCAAGGTGAGGGGCCCGTTGACTGCGGAAATGCGGGCCGCCCCGGCGAACAGTACCGCAATGTCGATGTCGGGAAAACGGTCCGCGATCTGCTGCACGAGCGGGAGCGACGCGTTGTCACCACTGACGTAGATGGTCGGTTCGCCCTCGGCCTGCACCACAAAACCGGTGACCGGGCCGACTCGGGCTTCAGATCCGGGAGGGCCATGGAGGGCGGGAACTGCGGTGACGGTAACGGCGCCGACCTCGCGGGATTCCCAGGAATCAAGACCGACAACGCCACCACCGAAGAGATCAGAGCTCGCCTTCATGGTGCTGATCGTCGGCACACCGGTTGCCAGAAGTTCGAGGCCCTCGTAATCGAGGTTGTCTTGGTGTTCGTGATGCGACAGCAACACCAGATCGACAGCGCCAACATCAGCCCGGCTCATCGCCGGTCCCACCGTTTTCGTCAGCGGCACACCGCGCTCATCGGGGTAAGGCTGCGGGGCATCGAATGTGGGATCGGTCACGATGCGTAGTCCCGCATACTCGAGCAATGCAGTGGGGCCGCCAATGTAGGTCACGGTCAACTTCGACATACTCTGAGACTATGCCCAATCGTCTGGAATCTGCTGCGAGCCCCTACCTGAGATCACACGCCACCAACCCGGTGGACTGGTGGGAGTGGTCTGCTGAAGCCTTTGCCGAAGCCAAACGCCGTGATGTGCCCGTGCTCGTCTCCATCGGCTACTCCACCTGTCACTGGTGTCATGTGATGGCGCGCGAATCGTTTAGCGATCCCGTGCTGGCCGCCTACCTCAACGAGAACTTCGTGGCGATCAAAGTCGACCGCGAAGAGCATGCCGAAGTGGACTCGACTTACCTGGCGGCGGCATCCGCCTTCACACCCAACCTGGGTTGGCCTCTCAACGTGTTCGTCACGCCCGCGGGGCGCGCCTTCTTTGCTGGCACGTATTGGCCGCCGACCGCCGTGGGACAGCATCCGGCATTCAAGCAAGTGCTCGCATCGGTGACCGACGCGTGGCTCACCCGCCGCGAACAGGTTGAGACCAGCGGCAACGCGATTGCCCAGGCGCTCGCGCAGAGCCGCGCCGTCGAGAGCGAACTCGTAGCCGACTTCGCTCCCGTGATCGATACGCTCGCCGCAGCCGAAGATCTCGACCACGGCGGTTTTGGTGACGCCCCCAAGTTTCCGGTCACCCCGGTTCTGCGGTTCCTTCTCGACCGCGGCGCCCGCACCGCCGAACACTCGCCCGAAGCAGCCGGCCTTGCCGATCGCACTCTCGGTTTCATGGCGGCATCCGCCCTCCGCGATCCCGTCGACGGTGGCTTTTTCCGCTACTCGACGAGGGCTGACTGGACCGAACCCCACTACGAGCGCATGCTCTACGACAACGCCCAATTACTGAGCGCGTACGCGCTGGCCGACCGCACCGAAATCGCTACGGGCATTGCCGAGTTCATGCGCGACACACTGTTGCTGCCCGCCGGTGCCTTCGCCTCGGGTCTCGATTCCGAGAGCACCGTCGACGGCGAACGCGTCGAAGGCTTCTACTATTCGCTGGATGCCACGAGCCGCGCCCGTGTCGAAGCGCCGCCCCGCGATGACAAGATTCTCACCGGCTGGAACGGTCTAGCCATTGAGGGCCTTGCTCTTGCCGGTGGCCGTCATAGCAACGCCGAGTGGATCGCGCTTGCTCGCGGTGCCGCCGACTTCCTGCTCTCGGAACACGTGGGGGAGCGGCTCGTGCGCACCTCCATCGACGGCATCGTCTCCGACGCCGCAGCGACCCTGGAGGACAGCGGGATGCTGGCCGGAGGGCTGTTGGAGCTCTCGATCGCCACCGGCGAGGTTCACTACGCGCTCGCCGCTCGTGACCTTGTCGACGGTTCACTCGATTCCGGAGCCGCAGGCTCCGGAAGCTCACCGTTTGGCCTCCCCGGCGGCAGCGACCCCGTGCTAGCAGGGCAAGGTCTCTCTACCGAAGCCGACATCAGCGACGGTGCTCATCCCAGCGGTCTCAGCGCCATGGCCAGTGCCGCGCACACCCTCTTTGCGCTCACCGGCGACAGCAAGTACAGGGGTGCCGCCGAAGCGGCCATGAAGCTCGTCGGCCAGATCGCCGCCCAGCAACCTCTTTCGTTTGGAACCGCCCTCAGTCTGATGTCGGAGCTCGGCGAACCGCTGCGCCAGCTCGTGGTTGTGACACCGGATAGTGGGCGACCGGAGCTTGACCGTGTCGGTGGCGATGTCGCAAGCTACACAACCACGAGCGGCAGCGAGCTCGTGAATCTGACCCGGACGTTTCACCGCGCTGGAGGATTCGGGGTCGTGGTTTCGCAGGCTCAAGCCGACGCTTTTGCGGCATCCGGCTTCGAACTTTTTGCGGCCCGCACGGCAAGCAGCGGCGAACCGACCGCTTATCTGTGCGAGGAGTTCGTGTGCAGACTGCCGGTGACCGATGCAGGAACGCTCGGCACGTCACTGAATAGTTCGACGCCGAGCTAGCGAGCTAAACAAGCCCAAGGGACTGACGAACGCGTACGTACTGAGTCAGGAATGTGCGTTCGTCCAGGCGCTTGCGGCGCATCCACGACGTTACCTCGCTGTTGCTCTTGCTGGCGTTACAGGAGCCGCAGGCGGGAACGACATTGCCAACGGTGTAGCGACCGCCACGGGAGATTGGCTGAACGCAATCCTTCTGCAATACGGTGTCGTTTGACGTGCAATAGGCGCAGCCGCCCCACTCGCGTTTGAGCGATTCCCACTGCTCGACGGTGAGATCGTTGTCAGCAGAATCAACGCGGCGCCTGCGACGTCGGGCGGCACGGGCCCGTCGTGTCTGCTAGACCACCATCTCGCTAACTTAGCGCAGTACGGTCCGGGGAAGTCAACGCGCGTCAGAACCGCGTGGCTTGTCCTTTCGTCGTAAGGGCTGGCACAAAAGTGGAGCGCGGCCGTGAGTCGGGACGGCGGATCATGGGGTTCTCAAGGGAGCCCGGTGTCATCAAGCAGAGGGCAGTGATGGCGACCACAGCCGACGCGACAACGAGGAAGATCAGCGGCGACGTCCAGTTGCCCGAGGCGGCGTGCAACACGCCAACAGCCAGAGGTCCCATAGCCCCGAGAACATAGCCAACCCCCTGGACAAATCCGCTGAGGGCAATAGACCCCTCGTAGGTGAGGGTGCGGAGATTAACGAGCAGAAGGCTGAGCGGAAATAGGAGGGTTCCGAGCCCGATTGCTGCAACCCACACCCAGGTGCCCGTCGTGGGCAGAACGATGAGGCCGAGGTAGCCGACGACAAATGCGGCGACGCCGGGATAGACCAACTGCAAAGGCTCGCGCATCTTGGCCGCCAGAACGGGAACGAAGACCGCAGCAGGGATTCCCATCGCGGCCAGCAACGAGAGCTGAAGTCCGGCCTCGGTTGCGCTGACTCCGGCAGTGGTTGTCAGCATGAGTGGCAGCCAGGCGAACATGGCGTACCCGTTGAAGCTCGAAACGGCGAATAGCAGGGCGACCGCCCAAGCAATACGCGACTTCCAGAGTCCGCCAATACTTGGCGCGGGAATAGATGACACGGCGTTTGCGGCATCCCGGCTGCGACGCCCCAGCATCATCGCCAACCAGGGGATGATCGCCAGCGCACCCAGTATCGCCCACGAGCCCACCGATTCACGCCAACTCAGTGCTTGCTCTAGTGGTACCGCGAGCATTGGGGGCACGAGGGCACCCACCGAGGTGAGGGTCACATAGAGTGCGGTGACCAGACCGATCCGGCTGGGGAAGTACTTCTTCACCAGAGGCGGCAACAAGACGTTGGCGACGCCCATGCCGACAAAGGCCAGCACGCCGCCGACGAGCAGGGCGGCGAGCGACTCGGCGGTGGCTCGTACAATCTGCCCGATCACGATTGACACCAACGCACCCAGCAAAATCCATTCGGCATGCACGCGTCGGCTCAGGGGATGCATCGTCAGACCAGCGAACGCGAAGCAGGCTGGCGCGAGCATCCCGAGAATTCCAAGCGCGACACTATCCAACGGAATGTCTTGTTCGACCGCCACGATGATCGGTGACAGCGATGCGACCGCGGGGCGCAGGTTCAGTGCGACAAGCAGAATTCCGGCGAGGGCGAGGGGGCGGCCCCAGCGTCTCGTCACAGTGGCCAGGCCGGAGCGGCGCTGGTCGGTCTTGTCTGTTCGTACCAGTGACTGGCGCGCATGACCTCGAGGTCGTCATAGCGACGACCGGCGATCTGGAGCCCGATCGGGCGACCGTCGACAGTGAAGCCACAGTTCAACGTCGACGCTGGCTGCTCCGAGAAGTTGTACGGTGCCGTGTAAGCGATGTGGTGCAGAGAGGTTGCGGCGTCGTTGCTGGGCATCGGCCATTCCGCGGGGAAAGCCGCGACCGGTGATGCGGCAGAAAGCACCAGATCGTAGGCGGCGGTGTTTCGCACCGTGCTGTCACGCATCGACTGAATGGATTGGTAGTGACGCAGCGATTCCACGCCGGTAACACCCTGGCCGGCGAGCACCCAGTCCTGAATGAAGGGCAGCACCATGGCCTGGCGCTCCTGGCTCAGCGCCTCAAAGTCAGCCAGCGAACGCACCCGCAAGAACATGTCGAGGTCGTCAAGGTACTGCTCGGTCATGGGCGGAGCAATCTCTGTGATTTCGGCACCGGCCGCCGCAAAGTGATTGACGGCATCCTGAATCGCCGCCGCAACCTCAGGGTCAGTCGGCAAGCCAGCACCACCCTCCAGGTGGAAGGCGATCTTCTTGCCATTCATTGCCGCATCCGGTTTGGAGTAGTGGATGTCACTCCAATCGAGGGTCTGTTGGCCGAGGCTCGTGTAGTCACGAATATCCGGTCGCGTCATGATGCTCATCATGAGTGCGGCGTCATCGACAGTGCGAGTCAACGGCCCCGCGACTCGTCCCATATAGGGCGGGTCAACGGCCACACGTCCGGCGCTGGGTTTGAGCGTGACCAAACCGAGCCACGTAGCGGGAAGTCGCAGTGATCCACCGATGTCGGAGCCCGAGTGCAGCGGGCCAACGCCAGCGGCTGCAGCCGCACCCGCTCCGCCGCTGGAGCCACCGACGGTCCACGCAGGGTTCCAGGGGCTGCGCGTGATCCCGTGAAGGGAAGAGACACCGGAGGAGAGCATGCCGTAGTCGGGCATCACGGTGATACCGAAAATGACGCCACCTGACTCCTTGAGCCGGGCAGCGAGGGGTCCATCGGCGGTGGCGGGAGGCGCATCGAATTTTGCGGCCGTGCCAGAAGGCTGGCTGAAACCAGCCAATGCCACGTTTTCCTTGATGGTGGCAGGAACGCCATCAATGGCGCCGAGGGGTTCTCCTGCTGACCAACGCTGCTCGCTGGCTTTGGCAGCCTCGAGGGCGCCGGCCGTGTCGATGGCCCAGAAGCAGTTCAGTTCTGCCTGCTTGGCCTCGGCGCGCTCAAGCACCGCGCGAGTTACTTCTACCGGCGAAATCGCTCGGCTCGCGTATAGAGAGACGAGTTCTGTCGCGGCCAGCGTTGCCAGTGATGCCGTAGTGCCGGAATTCTGCGGGGTCATGCGAGGACGCTCCAGTCCAAATCGGTGGGGAGAGGGAAACGCTCAAGGGTGACGGCCGGCGTTGTTACGGTGCGGGCCGAATCGATCGCGTCCAAGATGGCGAGGCGCATTGCTTCTGCGGCCGCGGTTTGCAGGGCGAACAGTGAAGCGACTCGACCACTGCGGTCTTCGCCAGCCAACTCTTTTTTCGAAGTAGCGAGGACGAAAATGGTGTCGCCGTCGGTGAGGGTGTGCACTGGGTTCAACACGCGGGCGAAGCCATCGTGGGCAGTCGTCGCGGTGCGGGAGGCCTCTGCAGGGTCGAGGATGGCGTTGGTGGCGACCACTGCAATAGTCGTGTTGAGTCCCTGCGGTGGTGATGCCGAGCGCACAGGTTCGTGACCAGCCGCAGTGGCCGCAGCTTTGCCCGCTGCTGTCGTGGAGCTGACCGTTTGGGGAAGCCACGGCATCCCGACCGCGTTCACGACCACGATGGCTCCGACAACAATCCCCGCGTTGTCTCCGGTGAGCGTGACCGAGGCGGTGCCGACACCGCCCTTGTAGAGGCCACCGAGCGCGCCACCGGTGCCAGCACCAACGTTTCCCCGGTCAACGGGACTGAACGGTGCACTGGCTGCGGCCGCCGCTGCGGCATCGTAGCCCATCTGTTCGGTGGGGTGGTTGGCGAATTCGCCGCCACGACCGAGATCGAAAATGGCCGCGGCCGGAACAATTGGCACCACCTCATGGGGGAGGGCACCGACGAGAATTCCGCGCTTATCCTCCGCGCACCAGCGCTGTGCTCCATGGGCAGAAACCAAGCCATAGGCGCTTCCCCCGGTGAGCACAACCGCATCTACCGTCGGCACCAACGTGCGAGGGTCAAGGGCATCGGTCTCGTGTGTGCCTGGGCCGCCACCGCGCACGTCCACGCCGCCGATGGTGTTCGAATCGGGCAACACAACAGTTACGCCACTGAGCCAGCCATCATCATCTCGGTTGACCTGACCAACGCGGATGCCATCGACATCAGTGATGGAGCCGAGGTCAGGGCGCTCGGTCATCTTTGCGTCGCTCATGCGCGTGCCTTTGCGGCGAGCTCAGCGATCGACGGTGTCGCGCTGACGAGTTTCTGGGTGTAGGGGTGAAGAGGATTGTCGTAGACGTCGTCGGTCGGTCCGCACTCGACGATACGGCCATCTGACAGCACCGCGACGGTGTCGCAGGAGTGGCGGATAACGCCGAGGTCATGGGAAACGAACAGAAGCGTTAGCGCGTATTCGTCGACCAGGTCAGAGAGGAGGTTCAGCACCTGAGCGCGCACCGAAACGTCCAAAGCGCTCACGGCCTCGTCCGCCACCAACACGCGGGGGCGAGTGATCAGGGCTCTGGCGATGGAAATGCGCTGCCGCTGACCGCCAGAGAACTGGTGCGGATGGCGGTGCATGACATCCGCGTCCAAACCGACCGACTCCAGCTGGGCAATCACGCGCTCGCGGGCCTCATCCCGGCTGACACCGCGCAGAGGCTCTGCAACAATCTGCTCGACCTTCATGCGCGGATCAAGCGATCCCATGGGATCTTGGAACACAATCTGCACCTGGCTACGGAAGTCGCGCAGTTCGCGCTCGCTGGCTCCCGCCAACTCTTGACCGGCTACCGTGACGCTGCCCCCGGTGGGCTCATCGAGAGCACACATAAGTCGCATCAGGGTCGATTTTCCCGAGCCCGATTCGCCGACGATGCCGAAGCGTTGGCCCTTGGCCACATCAAAGTCGAGACCGCGCAGACCATGAACCACGGGCGGCTTACCGAAGAGCTTTCCGCCGCCGCGGCGCTTGTACTGGCGCGTAAGGTCGCGCACCCGAATCAGCGGTTCGACTTCGATTTCGTTGAAGATGATCTGCTCGTCGGGATCATTCCGGCGCTGGTGCGGGATGACGAAGTCGAGGCTTCGTGCGGGCGCCGGAACTGCGATGGCAGGTTCCGCCGGGGCCTTCGCGGCGGCAGGCTCGGCCAGCGCTGAGGCTAGTTCGGCAGCGGTGGGAAGTGTGATCGCACTCGTGGCAATCGTGTGCAGCCGGCCACGCTCATCCACGACGGAAAGGTCTGAAGCGGCGATGAGTGCCTTCGTGTAGGGGTGCTGAGGATTGGTGATGACCTGCTCCACGGTTCCGTCTTCGACGATGTCCCCCTTGTACATCACGAGCACGCGCTCGCAGACCTCGGCAACAACACCAATGTCGTGAGTGATGAAGAGGAGAGAGGTGCCGCGTTCGGTGACGAGCCCCTCGATCAGGTTCAGAACCTCGGCCTGCACCGTGACATCCAGGGCGGTCGTGGGCTCATCGCACAGCAGCAGTTGGGGATCATTGGCCATTGCCATGGCGAGCATGACCCGCTGGCGTTGTCCGCCGGAGAGCTGGTGGGGGAACGCGAGCGCAGCCTCGGCCGGATTCGGCAACTTCACCTGGGCCAGTAGCTCTACCGCTCGGGCGGCAGCAGACTGACCGGCAGCAACGGTGCGGTGCTGAGTCATGATTTCGGCCACCTGCGCGCCGACCTTCATGAGGGGATTCAGTGCGGTCATTGGCTCTTGGAACACCATTGCCATTGTGTTGCCGCGTAGCTGGCTGAGTTTGGCCTCCGAGGCATGCACGAGGTCGTCATGGCCACCGGCGAGGTGAATCTCACCATTCGCAGCGAGCGTCTCGGGCAAGAGCCCCATGACGGAGGTCGCCGTTAGTGACTTGCCGGAACCCGATTCACCGATCAGCCCCACGCGCTCCCCAGGAGCAATGTCGAAGCTGATGCCGTGCAATAGCTCAGCGTAGGCGGAGTTGACGGTGAGATTGCGAACGCTGAGTGTCGGTTCGATGGGGGAGTCTGTCGTGGTCATCGTTTTACCTGCATTCTGGGGTCGAGCCGGTCGCGTAATCCGTCACCGAGGAGGTTGAATCCGAGCACAGCAATGGCGATCGCAATACCGGGCCAGACGACCAGCAGTGGTTGAACGTAGAGGTAACCCTGCGCGTCTTGCAGCATGCGGCCCCATGAGGGCGTCGGTGGGGTGGTTCCGAGTCCGAGGTATGACAGGGCGGCTTCGGCAAGCACAGCGATACCGAAGGAGACGGATGCTTGCACGATGAGGATTCCCGAGATGTTCGGCAGCACGTGCTTCACTCCCACGAACCAGCCGTTCTTTCCTGACGCTTTCGAGGCCTGAACATACTCGCGGCTCATCACCTGCTGGGTGCCACTACGAGCTACCGAAGCAAAGGAAGGCGCTGAACCGATGCCGAGCGCGACCATGGCGGTCATCGTGTTGGCCCCGAAGACGGCGCCGAAGATGATCGCGAGAAGCAGAGCGGGGAAGGCGAGAAGGATGTCGTTGCCGCGCATCATGAATTGGTCGAGCCGGCCGGGATTCATACCGGCGATGATGCCGAAGGGGACTCCGAGCACGGCCGCGATACCGACGGCCACGATTCCGACGATTAGGGAGATTTGAGCGCCGCGAAGGATCGAGCTGAGCACGTCGCGCCCGAAGTTGTCCGTGCCGAGGAGATGCTCGGAGCCGGGCGGCAGCAGAAGCTCTTGCGGAAAGACTCCTTCGGGGTCGAAGGGAGTCCAGAATGCGGAAAGCACTGCCGCGAATACGACGAGTCCGATCAGGATCATGCCGACGATCAGGTTGCCGTTGCGGCGATTGCCCGAAGGGGCCTCATTTTTGCGTGGGCGTGGGGCAACGGGAGTGGAAGTCTTAGTCGTCATGAGGCACTCCGTAGTCGGGGGTCAACGATTGTGTAGGCGATGTCGATGAGGAGGTTGAGCAGCAGCACCAGGGCCACGAGAACCATCACGATGCCTTGGATGCTGGGAAGGTCGCGCAGCGCGACCTTGTCGAGCAACAAGCTGCCGAGCCCGGGGATAGCAAAGACGCGTTCGATGACAACGGCGCCGATCAGCAGCGACGCAATCTGAAGCCCGAGGACGGTCATCACGGGGATAGCGGCGTTGCGAAGACCGTGGCGCATGAGCGCGCGGTTGGGGGTGAGGCCTTTGGCGCGGGCGGTGCGAAGAAAGTCTTCGCGCATGACTTCGAGCACCGAGGAGCGAACGTAGCGGCTGAGTACGGCACCCTGCACGGAGCCGAGGGCGATCGCCGGAAGGATGAGGTGCTCGAGGAATCCGACGAAGTCCTCGCCAGGATCATCCCAGCCGCCAGCCGGCAGCCATTTGAGCTTGACGGCGAAGAGCGACACGAGAAGGATTCCGAAGAGGAAGCCGGGGATCGAGATGCCGACCTGGCTGATGCCGGAGATGATCACGCCGTCGGCCTTGTTTTGGCGCACGGCCGAGAGGATGCCCATCGGGATCGCGAAGAGCAGGGCGAGGAGCACGCTGGAGATGACGAGTACTCCGGTGATGGCGAGCGCATCTCCGATCTGGGGGCCGATTTCTTGACCCGACACCGTGGAAGTGCCGAAGTCGCCGATCACGAGGTGGCTGAACCAGTCGAAGTACTGAACGTAGAGGGGGCGGTCGAGGCCCATGAGCTGCTCTTGGGCGGCGACCTGGGCTTCGGTCGCTTCAATGCCGAGGGCTACCCGTGCCGCGTTGCCGGGAAGGATCGACAGCAACAGGAACGTGATGATGGATGCCGCTACCAGAGTCGCGGCGAAGATGCCGAGTCGGCGGGCGATGGTCAACAGCATGTTTAGGCCTTTTCGCAGTGATGGGACTTGACGGTGATGGGGTTGCGACTGTCGGGTGGAGCCGGTGCGTGGGGGTACTCACGCGCCGGCTCCACCCTTCAGAGGTGGTGCGCCAGCAGGGCGTTTACTAGCGTGCGATCGTTGTTGCGTCGAAGGACAACGTCGGTGCGTTCAGCGGAACCCCAATGAGGTCGGCATCTGCGGCCGTCACGTTCGGGTTGAGGAACAGCCAGTCGGCTGCGGCTTCCTCAGCCATGGTCGCGCTGGCCTGCTTCATCAACTCGACGAAGGTGGCCTCGTCGCTTGCGTCAGCTTCAGCGAAGAGGGCCATGACCTCAGGGTTGTCGTATCCCGCGTAGTAGGACGGGGCCGCAAAGGCGCTGATGTCGCGCGGTTCGGTGTGCGCGATGATCGAGATGTCGTAGTCGTGGTTGGTGAACACCTCGTCGAGCCAGACTGCGGGGAACTCCAACGTGGTGACATCGGCGGTAATGCCGACCTGCGCGAGCTGATCCTTGACGACCTGACCGGCATCCATGGCGTAGGGCAGGTTGGGGAGCTTCATCGAAACGGTGAGGTCGCTCACGCCTGCTTCGGCCAGAAGTGCCTCGGCCTTGGCGGGGTCGTAGGGGTAAAGGTCGACGAGTGAGTCGTCGAACCACGGGTCGGTCGGGGGCACCATCGAGCCGATGAGCGAACCATAGCCGCTATTGACGGTGTCGAGCACAGCCTGGCGGTCGACGGCATACATGACGGCCTGGCGAACACGAACGTCGCTGAAGGCCTCGCTCTGGTTGTTGAGCGTCATCGTGGTCTCGCCGGTTGAGGTGCCTTCGTAGACGGCGAAATCGTCATCCGATTCGAACTGCCCGATCAGCTGGTACGCGGTCAGCGCGGAGATGAGGTCGATGTCTCCGCCGAGAAGCGCATTAGTTTGTGCGGTCGCGTCCGCGTAGTACATGAACGTGACTTCGCTCATGAAGGGTGTTTCGCCCCAGTAGTCGTCACGTTGAGTCAGTTCAAGGCTGGTTCCCGAGGTGAACTCGGTCACGTCATATGGGCCGGTTCCGACGGGATCCGTTGCGAGGTCATCAATGCCATCGGGGCTGAACATGGTTCCGACGGGGCCAGCCATGTTGAAGAGCCAACTGTTGCTCGGAGTGCTCAGGGTGATCGTTACCTCGGTGTCGGAGACAACGTCGACCGAAGAGATCGGGTCAAGGTAGGACGGGCCGTTGGCAGTCCAGTTGTCACCGACGCGTTCGAGGCTGAATTTGACGCTCTCCGCCGTGAAGGGGGAACCGTTCGAGAAGGTGACACCCTCGTGGAGGACGAAGGTGTAAACGAGGCCATCTTCGCTGACAGTGTAGGACTCAGCCAGCAGAGGCTGAATAGCTCCCGCGTTGTCGATTTTTACGAGGCCTTCGTAGACGTTGTACAACAGCGCCTGCGGAATTGCGGCGCCGCCCGTCGTCGAGTAGTCGAGGTTCGCTGGGGAAGCGAGAAGGCCGACAACGAGCTCGGTGCTCGGTGCGGCGTCGCCGGAGTCATCGGCGGCTGAACATCCGACGAGAGCGAGGGACGCAACCATAGCGGTTGCGGTAATGGCGACGGATTTCCGCCGGGTGAATGACCTCATGTCTTGACTTTCTCCTTGGATTGTTTCCGGTTTGTTGCCGGATTTGGAGTGCTGCGTAACGGGGGTGAAATGCGATGTTTAACTGCCCGAAACAACTGGTCTGACCAGTACACTTGGGGCGTGTCCGATAGTGTTACATGCTCCATGGGGCGCGTCAACACGAGCGGAAAACAGATCGAAAAACGAGCGGAAATCCGATCCTGAAAGGAGCGGGAAGCCGCTCAAGAACTGGCAATAACGATGTGCAAGAGGGAAGTACATGGCTGACAAAACTGATTTCGTCGCGGTCAAACCCGTGCGAGCGTACGAAGCAATCGTCGAGCAGATTGAGCAGGCGATTACCACTCGCCAGCTCAACCCTGGGGATCGACTGCCCAGCGAACGCGAGCTGATGGTCACCTTCGCGGTGAGCCGGGCGACAGTCCGTGAGGCGCTGCGAGTTCTCGAGAGCGCAGGGTTAGTGCGCTCTCGTCCGGGTGACCCCCGTGGTCCGGAGATTCTGAGCGCCTCTCCGGCAACCTTGCATAAGGCGATGAGTCGATTGGTGCGCGGCGGAGCCATTGAACCATCTGAGCTTGTCGAGTTCCGCGTCATGCTTGAAGGCGCCGCCTGCACCCTCGCGGCCCAGCACCGCACACCCGAGCAGCTTGAGCAGATGCGAGATGCGGTATATGCGATGGAAGCCAGCATTGCCGGGGGATCCGCAGCCTTCAGCCAAGCAGACGTGGACTTTCACGCGAAGGTATGGGTCGCTAGTCGCAATCAGCTCATGCAGATCTGCGGCGACGCCGCACGAGGTGCCCTCGTCGACCTCGTCAACGATCGCATCGACAGCGCCCCCGATTCCGGTGCTCAGATGAAGCTCTCCCTTTCCCACGACTTCGAAATTCTCGATGCTATCGAAGCCCAGGACGGGGTCAGGGCTGGCAACCTCGCCCGCAAATTTGTAATCGAGTATTACGGAGAGATGATCGAGCAGGGCGACCGCAAGGGGCTCGAACTCCTGGGCGATGCCGCCGTCTAACGCGACAACCTAAACCCAGGTCGGCAACCACCAGCGCAAACGCAGCAGGTCGTAGTCAATGGTTTGGCCTGTCCACAGCGGCCAGAAGAAGATGCTGACCGCCACGACCACCGTCACGAAGACCGCAACTACTCCGAGGCCACTGATCCGACGATTCTTCTCGTCGTCGGCCGCTCCAACGATGACGCCGAGAGCCGCGACGAGTGCCAAGATCAGGTAAGGCTCGAACACGATCGTGTAGAACTGAAACACGGTGCGGTTCAGGTAGAGCAACCACGGCAAGTAGCCGGCGGCAACACCCACCAAGATGAAGCCGGTCTGCCACTGCCGATAACGCACAAGGCGGTACACAAGGTAGGCCACCGCTGCTGTGGCCGCCCACCAGATGATTGGGTTGGCAATCCCCGAAATCGATGCACCACACGCGTTCGCTAGGCATCCGTCTTCGCCGCGAGCAATGTTCTCGTAGAACATGCTTGTGGGGCGGATGAGCAGCAACCAGGTCAACGGGTTGGCTTGATAGGGGTGCGGGCGAGTTTCACCGACGTGGTAGCTGTACACGCTCGACTGGAAGTGCCAGAGACTCTGAAGATCGATGGGAACCCAGGCAAGCGCACCCGTCCAGGCGTTGCCCGCGGTTTCGGCCCAGTGCCGGTCGTAGCCCTTGTCGCTGAGGAACCAGCCAATCCACGTGCTGAGATACACCAGGAGCGCAACCGGTACCGTCAGTAGGAAGCTCGCTGGAGCCTGCTTGAAGAGCGTCCCGGAACCCCAGAAACTGATGCCCGCGCGGTGGCGCGCAAGGGCATCCACGACGAGACTGTAAACGGCGAAGGCCGCCAAGAAATACAAACCGTTCCATTTGACGGCGGCGGCGGCACCGAAGGCGACGGCAGCCAGAACGAGCCACGGCCGCCACCACAGCATTGGACCCCACTCAGTGGCCGCTCCGCGTTCGCCGCGCCGAGCAATCCACAACGCCAGCCGCGTCGCTGAGTGCTCTCGATCAAGCAGCACCGCGCCCACCCCGAGCAGGGCAAAGATCATCACGAAGTTGTCAAGAAGGGCAACCCTGCTCATCACAATCGCATTGCCGTCAACGGCCATCAATAGGCCAGCGAGGGTGGCAAGCAGCGTAGAACCGAACAGTTTCTTGGCGATCAGCATGAGCACTATCACCGCGACGATGCCGACGAGAGCAGTGGCAATACGCCACCCGAACGGGTCCTGACCGTCTGACGAGAGCATGCCAAGCCCGATCAGCCACTTGCCGAGCGGCGGATGAACGACAAACGACGGGTCGCTCAAAAAAATGTCGGTGTGACCGCCATTGAAAAGGGCGTCCGCTTCGGCTGGCCACTGCGCCTCGTAGCCGAGATTAACGAGCGTCCACGAGTCCTTCACATAGAAGGTCTCGTCAAAGACGAGCGAGGGCGGATGCGCGAGACCCACCAGTCGCGTCAACGCCGCGACCAACACCACAAGCACCGGCCCGGCCCAGCCGAGCCATCGCTGAGTGAACGGACTGCGAGTCGCCCACCATCGGTCGACTCGCGAGCCGATGTCAGAATTGCTGGGTCGTGTCGTCTCGCCCAACGGTGGCTTGCCCGACACGATGTCGTCGAAATCACGCGGGGTCGTCTGTCTCACCCCGCAATGGTACTGAGGGTTGTGGCGTTGTGCTGGGTGCGCGTCGGTTGCGCTGGCAGGTACTGGGTGCTGCGTTTACTTTCCGCGACCGGGTTCGCGTTCGCCCCAGCGTCCGCTTGGGGTGCCGAAGGACTGCCAGATCCACGCCACCGCGACGTCGACGGGCGGTCGTGGATCCATAGAAAGCCACGTTTCGATAATTCCGTAGGTTGAACCGGTGACGCTCGCACTCGCAATGTCCAGTGGGAGGCCTTCGAACGGCCGTGACCCCTGGGCGAGGATGCCGGTCCGCACGATGAGCTTGAGGCGCGCTCGCAGCCTCGATGCGACAAGCGCCGAGCCTCGGGGGCCCAGTGCGATGGCGTAGATTGCGGCGTTCGACTGGATGTGAGTGAGGTAACTGCCGAGGGCGGGCGGTGGGTCTTGGCTGAGGGGGTCGAGATCCGCGAGCTGAACTCCCGCCTCGTCCGCTGCAGTCTCCAGTGCGAAAGCAAGCAGGGTCTCTTTGTCGGCGAAGTGTTGGTAGAAGCTGCTGCGATTGACGCCAGCCCGGTCAACGATGTCGCTGACGGTTACCTCATCGTAGGGCTGCTCCTGGGCGAGGGCGAAGAGGGCCTGTTGCAGGCTCCGTCTGGTTCGTTCGACTCGGGCATCCATCCGTTGATTGTGGCAGATCTTTCGGCGAATACTGCGAGTTTTCCGACAACTGTTGGAAAACGGTGGCTGCTGCGAATACGATTGTCTTCGGCCCGATGGAGTGCTTGATTTTGTGTTCTCAACGAGAGGTCTACTTCAGCATGGCTGAACTTCTTTACCGACTCGGCCGTTTTTCGGCCCGCCGCGCCTGGCTCTTCATCGTCAGCTGGATTGCGGTGCTCGGTCTTGCCGTCGGTGGTTTCGCTCTCTTCGGCGGCACGCTCTCATCATCAATGACAATCCCCAACACGGAAACTGATCGCGTCGCCGCGGAGCTCAGTAGTCGGATTGGTGACGTCGGTGGTTCCTCTGCGACGATCGTTTTCTCCTCCGACGAAGGCACCGCCTTCACCGAGCAGCAGCAAGACGCGATTTCTGAAACCCTCGTCGACCTCACACCGCTGGACCGCGTCAGCGGCTACGTTGACCCGTTCGAGACGGAAGCGCAACGAGCGGATCAGGAGCAGCAAATTGCTGACGGGCGCGACCAGATCGACGCCGGCCTGCAGCAGATATCTGACGGCCAAGAACAATTGGACGCCGCGGGTGATGAGCTTGCGGCAGGACAAGCGCAACTAAATGCGGCGATCGAACAGGCTCAAGCGGCCGGCTACTACGACGCATCTGTGGCGCAATTTGACGCTCAGCAGGCCGAGTTGGATGCCGCACGGGCTCAGCTCGACGCTCAGCAGGTCGCGCTTGACGAGAACTCTGCGACCCTCGCCGAACAGCAACAGCAGCTGGCGTTCGGTGAGCGACTCTTAGACGCCGCAGCCCAAATCACTATGGTCTCGGAGGATGATTCCACCGCCCTCGGCCTCGTCACCTTCGATGGTGACGTGTTTGCTCTCTCAGAAGAAGTTAAGGGCGCGATTACGTCGCAGCTCGACGAGGTCGACATCGCGGGCGTGAGCGTTGACTATTCCGCTGCCCTTGCGACCTCTGTCGACGGTCTCCTCGGCATCGGCGAGATCATCGGTGTGCTGCTCGCAGGCGTCGTGCTGCTTGTGCTGTTCCGTTCGCTGTTACCAGCAGTCCTGCCGATCGTGTCATCGATCATCGGCGTCGGTGTTGGCGTCGCGGGATCACTTGCGTTTTCCGACGTCATCGACATGACGTCGGTGACCCCGATCCTGGGCGTGATGCTCGGGCTCGCGGTCGGAATCGACTACACGCTGTTCATCGTCCAACGACACCGGCGCCAACTAGCGGCAGGAATGGAACTGCACGAATCCATCGGCCTAGCCAACGGCACCTCCGGCAACGCCGTGTTGTTTGCTGGATCAACGGTGCTCGTCGCACTGCTCGCGCTCAATGTCAGCGGCATCCCGTTCCTCGGTGTTATGGGAACTGTCGCCGCAATTTGTGTACTCATCTCGGTGCTTATTGCCGTCAGCCTGACGCCGGCTCTGCTCTCGTTGCTTGGCGCGCGCGTTCTCTCGCGTCGGGCGCGGACGCAGATTGGGCACGAAACACATCAGCAGGTTGCGGCCCGCCCGATGCGTACCGGTCGTGCTGTTGCGACGCTGCTCATTGCGACAATTGGACTGCTTGTCGTCGCGATCCCCGCGATGTCGATGCGCCTGGGATTGCCCGACGGCGCCACCGAGCCCGCAGACTCCACTCAGTACCGCGCGTACAACACGATTGCCGACGAGTTCGGTGCCGGTCAGAATGGAACACTCCTCGTGACTGCGAGTTTGACCGAGGCCGTCTCGGACGAGGATCTTGTGGAGACTCAAGCCGATCTCGCCGACATGCTTCTGGCGTACGACGACATCGTTGCGGTCGCGCCGATCGGAGTGTCAGAGGAAGCCGACTACTTCGCCTTTCAGGCCATTCCCGTCGATGGACCGTCCAGTGAGTCGACGGAGCAGCTTGTTCATGACCTCCGGTCGAGTTCACCGCTGACCGATGGAACGACGCTGGGTGTCGCCGGGTCGGCCAGTGGCAACATTGACATCTCCGAGAAGCTCGCGTCTGTGCTGCCGCTCTACCTCGCGGTGGTGGTCGGACTCTCGCTGCTGATCCTTATTCTCGTCTTCAGATCACTGCTCGTACCCATCATCGCCACGGCCGGCTATGTGCTGTCTCTTCTTGCCGCGTTCGGTGCAATGGTGGCGGTGTATCAGTGGGGTTGGCTAGGGGCGCTGTTCGGTGTGACGGACCCAGGACCCGTGCTGAACTTCGCGCCAATCATCATCATGGGCGTGCTCTTTGGGCTGGCAATGGACTATCAGCTCTTCCTCGTGTCAGGAATGCGTGAAGCCTATGTGCACGGTGTGCCGGCGAAGGCAGCCGTGATGAGTGGCTTGCGTAGTGGGCGAGCAGTTGTGACCGCCGCGGCGATCATCATGATCGCGGTGTTCGGAGGATTCGTATTCTCGCATCTTGCGATGGTGCGACCTCTTGGCTTTGGGCTGGCTGTTGGTGTGCTCTTTGACGCGTTTGTCGTGCGAATGCTGTTGATTCCATCGCTCATGCACCTGCTGGGTAACTCAGCCTGGTGGCTTCCGAAGTGGCTCGACCGCCTGCTGCCGAGCGTCGACGTTGAGGGTGCGGCCCTCGAGCGTAGCCACCCGCTGCACGCGAAAGAATCCGTGCCAGAGACAGAAACGGTGCCAGGCAACGGAACTGTGTCGGCGAAGGACTCCTAGAGCGGGGTCTCTTCTGGCAGTAGTGCATTCGGTCCTGCGCCGGGTGCGCCCGGTATGCGGGATGCCGCCCGCACCGCCCCGACGGAGGCCACGATCACGAGCAGAATGCCGATGCCCTGCACGAGGGTGATGCTCTGGCCGAGCACGAAGAACCCCGCGCCGGTGGCGATCGCCGGGGCGAGGGCCATCAGTACCGAGAAGGCGGCGGCGGAAATGCGACGCAAGGCGATCAACTCGAGCGCATAGGGGATCGCCGACGAGCAGATCGCCACGGCGAGGCCACGCAGCAGGATTGACGGTTCCAGCAGCGTGCTTCCGGCCTGGGTGATGCCAAACGGGAGGCTGATGATCGCACCGATCGCCATGGCAATGGCGAGCCCGTCCAAACCGGCGAATACCTGGCCGGTCTTGCGGGAGGCCAAGATGTAGCCAGCCCACGACGCGGCGGCAGCGAGCGCGAAGGCGACACCGACGGGGTCAAGAGCGCCGATGCTGCCGAGACTGAGCAGGGCCACGCCGGCGAAGGCGAGCACAGCCCACAACCACGCGCTGGCGCGGCGGGCAACGATCACCGAAAGAATAAGCGGGCCAAGAACCTCAATGGTGACAGTAGCGCCGAGGTCGACACGGGACAGCGCCTCATAGAACAGCAGATTCATACCGCCAAGGGAAATACCGAAGGTTAGCGCCATCAGCCACGCTCGCTTCGAGATTGCGCGCAGGTTGGGGCGCGCAATGGCAAGCAGGATCGCGGCGGAAAATACGAGTCTCAGCGACACCATTCCGGCAGGGCCGACCTCGGGGAAGAGCAGTACAGCAATCGAAGCGCCAACATCCTGAAAGATGAGACCCAATACCACGAGCATGGCAGCGCCCAGAGGCGTTCCCCTCAAAGGCGGCGGAGTCGACATAGTGCAAGACTACGACCTAGCGTGGCTTGCTCAACGCGCGAAGTACGCGCACAGCGCGCATCCGATGCGGGTGGGAGAATGGGCGGGTGATCATTCTTGCGGCAACCCCCATCGGTAACCTTGGTGACGCTTCCCAGCGGCTCATCGAGGCACTCACCAATGCCGAGGTGGTTGCCAGTGAAGACACCCGCACCACTATTCACCTGATGCGCGCCCTCGCCATCGAGAATCGTCCGCGGCTGATTCCGCTGCACGAACACAATGAATCGGAAAAGGCCGCCGAAATTGTCGAGCTGGCGCGCGATGGCGATGTTCTTGTGCTCAGTGACGCCGGGATGCCCGCGATCAGCGATCCAGGTTTTCCTCTGGTATCCGCGGCCGCAGCTGCGGGCGTCACCGTCACCGCTCTGCCCGGGCCGAGCGCGGTGTTGACCGCCCTCGCCGTCTCCGGTCTACCGACCGATCGCTTCAGCTTCGAAGGATTTCTGCCCCGTAAAGGACGGGTCGCCTACTTCCGTGCGCTTGAACGTGAAGAACGCACGATGGTGTTCTTCGAGAGTCCGAATCGTCTTCCCGCAGCACTCGCAGATCTGGCTTCGGCGCTGGGGGATAACCGGCGTGCTGTCGTGTGTCGTGAGCTGACGAAACTCCACGAAGAGGTGGCGCGCGGCACCGCAGCGGAGCTTGCCGCACAGTTCGCCGACGGCGCCCGGGGGGAGATCTGTCTCGTTGTGGAAGGTGCCGAGCCTGCAACATCCGACCTGCCGACTGCCCTCGCTCACGTGCTGGCGATGGTTGCCGACGGCGCCCGGCTCAAAGAAGCCTCAACTGAGGTCGCCGAGCAGACCGGCCTGAGCAAGCGCGAGTTGTATGAGGCCGCGCTGCGTTCCAGGTAGCTGCGCCAGCGGGGAACGATCAGCGTGCGGTGCTCTCGCAGATTGACTTCAGCTCATGATGATCAGCAGTGAGCGCCTTCTTTGTCACGCCGCGGAATAGCAGCCCCACGACGCTCATGATCCTCGCCCCGAAGGTCACCGGAGTGGCTTTAAAGCTGTAGTCGACCCGAGTTCCGCCGTGACTGGGAACGAATCGGTACACGCTCTGGTAGTGGGTCCCGCGAGATTCCGCGTCGACGGTGTAGGACGCATCCTGTTCGAACCCCGTCACCCACATTTCCTCGGTGGCTTCTTGCCCCGCGAACATGCGCGTTTCGCGCCACCGAGTTCCGGTGTTGAGCTGTGCAGGACCCTCCAGCACTTCGAGTGAGGTGATGCCACTGAGATTGGCGGTCACGGTCTCAAGGTCACAAAAGATCGCGAAAACTCTCTCGACGGGAGCGTCAATGTGAACAGTGTCCGAGATCTTCATGGTGCCTCCTTGCGACATCTTAATTCTACCTCCGCAACCTCAGCCGAGCAGGGGGCGTAATTGAGTAGTGCTGGCGAATAGAATGGAGGCATGTCTGCCGGCGACTCCTTCTACATTGCGACGCCCATCTTCTATGTGAACGACGTTCCCCACATCGGGCACGCGTATACGGAGGTGGCCGCCGATGTTCTTGCACGCTGGCACCGCCAGCGTGGTGAAGAGGCCTGGCTGCTGACCGGCACCGACGAGCACGGCCAGAAGATTCTGCGCACCGCCGTCGCGAACAACACGACGCCGCAAGAGTGGGCCGATCGCCTCGTTGCCGACTCCTGGCAGCCGCTACTGGAAACAATCGACATCGCCAACGACGACTTCATCCGCACCACCGATGAGCGTCACGAGAAGGCCGTCGCCACCTTCCTGCAGCGTCTTTACGATGACGGCCACATCTACGCGGGCGAGTACGAGGGCTACTACTGCGTCGGTTGCGAGGAATACAAGCAACTCGATGACCTTGTCACCGCTCCCGAAGGCGATTACAAGGGCCAACTTGTCTGTGCGATCCACTCGCGCCCCGTGGAGATCCTCAAAGAGAAGAACTACTTCTTCCGCATGAGTGATTTCGGACAGAAACTACTCGCCCTCTACGAGAGTCAGCCCGACTTCGTGCAGCCTGCGAGCGTGCGCAACGAAATCGTGCAGTTCGTCAAGCAGGGGCTCGACGATCTCTCCATCTCACGCTCCAGCTTCGACTGGGGTGTTAAAGTTCCGTGGGATGAATCTCACGTCGTCTACGTCTGGTTCGACGCCCTGCTCAACTACGTCAGCGCCATCGGCTACGGCGTCGACGATGAACAGTTCGCGAAGCGATGGCCTGCCGTGCAACTCGTCGGTAAAGACATCGCTCGCTTCCACGCTGTCATTTGGCCCGCCATGCTCATGGCTGCCGGCCTGCCCGTGCCGCGTGCGGTCTTCGGCCACGGCTGGCTGCTCGTCGGTGGCGAGAAGATGTCCAAGTCGAAGCTGACCGGTATTGCTCCGAGCCAGATCACTGACACTTTCGGTTCCGATGCGTTCCGCTACTACTTCATGAGCGCCATCACTTTCGGTCAAGACGGGTCGTTTAGCTGGGAAGACCTGAGCGCTCGTTACCAAGCAGAGCTGGCCAATGGCTTCGGAAACCTTGCCTCTCGCGTTATCGCGATGGTCAATAAGTACTTTGATGGTGAGATTCCGGCGCTCGGTGACCTGACGGCGGCCGATGAAGCAATCATTGCGACCCAGAAGCGCGCCACCGAATCCTCGAATGCGGCGATCGACTCCTTCGCGATCAACGAAGCACTCGATGCCGTGTGGCAACTCGTTGATGAACTCAACGGTTACATCACCGAGCAAGAGCCGTGGGCGCTGTCGAAGGATCCCGCGAACCGCGAACGCCTCGGGACCGTGCTGGCCACAACCGTCAACGGTTTGGGGACCCTTGCGATCCTGCTCTCGCCGGTGCTGCCCAAGGCAACGGCCAAGCTGTGGACTGCCATCGGTGGTGTCGGCGAACTGCGCGAGCAGCGTATCGACGACGCTCAGAATTGGTCGCACTCCGGTCGCGTAACGGCTCTCGAATCGTCGCTGTTCCCGCGCATCGAAGTGGATGCCGAGAGCGGCACGGCGTGACCGAACCGTTCATCAGACAGCGTCACCGCAGCGCAGACGAGAAAGCGTCGGAGAAGCTGCAGTATCCTCCGCTGCCCGAACCCCTTGAGGGCGTCGTCTACGACAATCACACCCACCTGGAGATCGCTGACGGCGGGCCCGACGGTGCCCTTGACTTCGCCGAACATCTCGCCCGGGCATCCGCGGTCGGCGTTCGCGGTGTCGTACAAGTCGGCACGGATGTCACCACGAGTCGCTGGTCGGCTGAGTTGGCCGCCACCAACCCGCGCGTTCTCGCTGCGGTCGCCATTCACCCGAACGATGCTCCCGAGCTCGCTGCTGCGGGGGAGTTGGATGCGGCGCTCGCCGCCATCGACAAACTTGCTGGGCTCGCCCGAGTGCGCGCCATCGGCGAAACGGGTCTCGACTTCTTCCGCACGGATGACGAAGGTCGCCCGGCACAGTTCCGTTCCTTCGAGGAGCACATTGCGATTGCCAAGCGACACGGGCTCGCGCTGCAGATTCACGATCGCGATGCCCACGACGAGGTCATCGAGACGCTGTTGCGGGTTGGTGCCCCCGAGCGCACGGTCTTCCACTGCTTCTCCGGTGACGCGGCGATGGCCAGAGTAGCCGCCGACCACGGCTGGTACCTGTCGTTTGCAGGAACCGTGACGTTCAAGAATGCGGCCAATCTGCGTGAGGCACTGTCCGTCGTTTCGCCCGATCGGATCATGGTCGAGACGGATGCGCCGTACCTCACCCCGCACCCGTTGCGTGGGCGCCCGAATGCTCCCTACCTGATGCCGCACACCGTGCGGGCAATGGCAGTCCATTTGGCGATCGACGAGCTGGAGCTTTCCGCGCAGCTCGCCGAAAACACGGAAGCCGTTTATGGCTCGTGGGATACCGACCTTCCCGACGGTATCGAAGCCGCGCCCGCTCGCGTTGCCGTGCCGTCCCGCACGGCGGCTGAATCGACCGCAGAGAACATGGGTACCCGATGAGCGCCCTGCTCGGCCCGGCCGAAATCCGAGACCTCGCCGACCTGCTCGGCATCCAGCCCACCAAGAAGCTGGGCCAAAACTTTGTGATCGATGCCAACACGGTGCGACGCATTGTGAAAGCTGCACACGTCGTTTCGGGTGAGACCGTGGTCGAGGTCGGCCCGGGACTGGGGTCATTGACCCTCGGTATTCTCGAGACTGGCGCATCCGTCGTCGCAGTCGAGATCGACAAGCGCCTCGCCGCTCAGCTGCCGATCACCGTTGGTCAACTACAACCTGACGCACAACTCACCGTTATCACGCAAGACGCCTTGCGCGTTACCGAGCTGCCCCACGACCCGCGAGTCTTCGTCGCGAACCTGCCGTACAACGTGTCGGTTCCGGTGCTGCTGCACTTCTTGGAGCACTTTGATTCGCTTGATCGTGGACTCGTGATGGTGCAGGCCGAGGTGGGCAACCGTGTTGCTGCCGGCCCCGGTAGCAAGGTCTATGGCGCGCCAAGCATCAAGGCGGCCTGGTATGGCGAATTCTCGACCGCGGGCCTCGTTAGCCGTCAAGTGTTTTGGCCTGTGCCCAACGTCGACTCCGTGTTGGTGCGTTTCGAGCGCCGCGAACAGCCCGGCACGATCGAGGAACGCACTGCAACGTTCGCGCTTGTGGATGCCGCATTCCAACAGCGTCGCAAAATGCTGCGCCAAGCGCTTTCGGGTGTGTTTGGTGGCTCGACGGCTGCCTCGGATCGACTCGTGGCGGCGGGCATTGCGCCCACGGCCAGAGGCGAGGAACTCACGGTGCTCGACTTCCTAGCGATAGCGCGGGCAGCCTAAGCAAACGTTCCGCGTCTAGGTGTTCGGGACGTCCACCGTCTCGGAACGCGCTGCCGTTCCGTTTGCCCCCTAACGACGGTAGATTGTGTCCATGTCTGACGCCAACAGCAGCCTGCCCAGCGATTACGACGTGCTCCAGGGCACCGGGCGGCATCCCGATGAATGGTTCGCGTTTCTCGATCTGGCGGGGGCCTCGACGTGGCAGCACCTCGAGATCGTGAGCTGGTTTGCAACCAATGCGGACTACGTGAGCGCCGACTGGGCTCGAGCGGTTGCCTTGCGTTACGCGGCCGCCCGTGGTCGGTCTGTTCCGGAGTAGACCGAGTGCGAAATCGTTGCCCGCTCGCAATAGTCAGCGGGCCTCCGCGCACAGACCGGTATGCCGCACAAGGTAAGTTTGTATCATGACTACCGTTCCGGCAGCCTCCACAATGGTTCACGCTCGAGCCCCTGGCAAGATCAACGTTTTTCTCAAAGTAGGCTCGCTGCTCGACGACGGATACCACGATGTGGCAATCGCCTATCAGGCGGTGTCGCTGTGTGAGGATGTGCGAGCCTATCGCGCCGACGACTTCTCGGTATCTGTCTCTGGAACGGTCAACCTTTCGCGGGTTCCCACCGACGGCTCCAACATCGCGATCAAGGCCGCGCGACTTCTTGCCCAGAGAACCAACTACCGCGGCGGGGTGCGCCTCGAGATCGAAAAGCACGTTCCCGTCACCGGCGGCATGGGTGGCGGTTCGGCGGATGCTGCGGCAACTCTCCTCGCCTGTGATGCGCTGTGGGGCACAAACCTGTCACGGGAAGAAATGTTTGTGCTCGCCGCGGAGCTCGGCGCCGATGTACCGTTCGCGCTGACCGGAGGAACCGCCATCGGCACCGGGCGCGGCGACCAACTCAGTCCGGCCCTAGCCAAGGGCCAGTTCCAATGGGTGCTCGCGCTCGCCGACTTTGGTCTCTCGACCCCCGGTGTCTACAACGAACTCGATCTGCACCGTCAGCGTCACTCTCAAGACATTTACCCTGCCGAGGAGGCGCCATCGGTCGCGTCCGACGTGCTGCAGGCTCTGCGTGCCGGTGACCCCCACATGCTTGCAGAATGTCTCCACAATGACCTGCAAGCTCCTGCTCTCCATCTGGAACCCTCGCTGGCGTCTGTGCTCGAACTGGGCGAAAATAATGGTGCACTTGCGGGCGTCATCTCGGGTTCCGGCCCCACCGTCGCGTTCCTGACTGCCGACCTCGACTCTGCTCTTGAACTTCAAATCGCGCTCAGTGCGGCACAGATGAACGTGGTGCGGGCGACCGGTCCAGTGCACGGAGCGCGAATCATCAACGACTAACCCGGCTAGGCTTGCCCGAATGGCACACCTTCTTGGCGCTGAGTCCCTTCACCTCGAATACCCGACTCGCGTAATCTTCGACAAAGTCACGATCGGTCTTGACGAGGGCGACCGCATTGGCATCGTCGGCCGCAACGGCGACGGCAAAACAACTCTCATGCGCATGCTCTCTGGAAAACTCGATCCAGACGCTGGCCGGGTGACCCGACGCAACGGCATCACCCTCGGAATGCTCGATCAAGCCGATGAACTCGACGGCAGCAAGACGGTGCACGAGACCATCATTGGCGACATCGATGAGCATGTGTGGGCGGGTGACCCGAAGGTTAGGGACGTCATTGCCGGTCTCGCCGCCGATATCCCGTGGGAGGCGAAGGTTGGTGACCTTTCCGGTGGTCAGCGTCGCCGCGTCGCCCTTGCCGCTCTGCTGATTGGTGACTGGGATGTCATCTTCTTGGACGAGCCAACCAACCATCTCGATGTTGAGGGTATTTCGTGGCTGGCAGGTCACCTCAAACGCCGCTGGGCGACGAACTCCGGCGGGCTGCTGGTGGTCACTCACGACCGGTGGTTCCTAGACGAGATCTGCACCGCAACCTGGGAAGTGCATGATCGACTGATCGAGCCATTCGAAGGCGGTTACGCGGCCTACATCCTGCAGCGGGTGGAACGCGACCGCATGGCAGCAGCTTCGGAGGCGAAGCGCCAAAACTTGATGCGCAAGGAGCTGGCTTGGCTACGTCGCGGCGCTCCGGCCCGCACCACTAAGCCCAAGTTCCGTATCGATGCGGCCAACGAACTCATCGAAAACGAACCACCCGCTCGCGACAGCGTCTCGCTGTCGTCGATGGCGATGCAACGCCTTGGTAAGGATGTTGTCGACCTCGAGGACGTGTCCGTCACCTACCAGGTCAAGGACCCCGCCACCGGTGCCGCCGGGCAGAAAACCGTTCTCACCGATGTCACCTGGCGTATTGCGCCGGGGGAGCGCACCGGCATTCTCGGCATCAACGGTGCCGGCAAGTCGACGCTACTCTCGCTCGTGTCAGGCACGCTGCAGCCAACCAAGGGTCGCGTGAAACGCGGAAAGACCATCAAGGTCGCCACCCTCACGCAACAACTGGCGGAGCTCGATGACGTTTGGGACGAGCGCGTCAGCGCCGTCATCGGTCGTCACAAGAGCACCTATGTCACGGGCGGAAAAGAGATGACGCCCACGCAGATGCTTGAGCGTGTCGGCTTCACGAGCACGCAGCTCTCGACCCCGGTGAAAGATCTCTCTGGCGGCCAGAAGCGTCGCCTCCAATTGCTGCTGATTCTGCTCTCCGAGCCGAACGTGCTGATTCTCGATGAGCCGACCAACGACCTCGACACCGACATGCTGGCTGCGATTGAGGACCTCCTCGATACGTTCCCCGGCACCCTCCTGGTGGTGAGCCACGACCGGTACCTGCTTGAACGTGTCACCGATCAGCAGTATGCGGTGATGGATGGTAATTTCCGGCACCTGCCGCGCGGCGTCGACCAGTATCTCGAACTGCGAACGCAACAACAGAAGGCGTCCTCGGGCGCCAGCGGCGCTGCCGCCGGCGCTCCCGACGCGACCGCGGCGAAAGAGAAGCCCAAGTCGACGCTGAGCGGTGCGGAACTCCGCAACTCCCAGAAGGAGCACGCTGCTGCCGGTCGCAAGATCACAAAGCTGCAGGGGCAAATTGCGGACATCCACCAGCGCATGGCCGCCCATGACCAGTCAGACTTCGCCGGTCTGGGCGCCCTCGTTGGCGAACAGCAGGCTCTGCAAGAGGCGCTCGACACCGTCGAGACCCGCTGGCTTGAACTCGAAGAGCTGCTCTCGTAGCCGCCTGCCGCGCTGCGGGACACGGGGGAGCCAATGGACTCCTGCTCGAGAGTGCGAGCTTCAGTGGCGCGCCACCCGATCTCGAACATGTGGATAAGGTCGACGCTCGCGACACTGGTCCAGGCCACCGGTGTGGGTCCTGTCCAGCGGTAGCAGCCTAGCTCAGGGCAGCGACACCTGCGGCGCGGGCGATTTCGACCGCGCCGTAGGAGAGCAGGGCAATGACCGTCCACGAGATGAGCGCGACCACGAGGGCGCGACCCCCGGTGCGGACCAGGTTGCCGAGGCTGATCGAGGCACCGAGGCCAAAGAGGGCCATGCCGAGCACAATCTCCTGCCCCCATGCAGCGACCTCAAGGAAACCGTCACTCAGGGGTATGAACGTTCGTACGAGCACGGCGGCGAGAAAGCCGACGACAAACAGGGGCAGGATCGCTGGGCGCTTGACCGCGCCGCGATCAGCGGCAGGCTCGCCCATTTCGCGCGCGGCTGCCGCCTGGATGCGATCAGCCCGTGCTGCCACCACACCGGCGAGCGCGACCATGGGAGCGAGCATTGCGACCCTCGTGAGCTTCACGACAACAGCAACGGCTAGGGCGGTTGCTCCGGCGATCTGAGCGGTAGCGACAACCTGACCGACATCGTGCACACTCGCACCAACCCACATCCCGAACTCCGGGGCATCGAGACCGAGGAGGGGCCGCAAAGCGGGGAGCAACGCGATAGCAAGTGTGCCGCATAGCGTGACGAGCGCAATCGGGGTTGCGGTGTCTGAGTCCTTCGCGCGCGTGACACCCGCCATCGCGCCAATGGCCGAAGCGCCGCAGATCGAAAACCCTGCCGCGATCAACACAGGTTGCTGTCCGGGTAGGCGCAAAATCCGCCCGAGGCCCCACGTGAAGAAGAACGTGATCAGCACAATCGCCACGATCATGCCGAGCACGAGCCAGCCCAGTTCGGCAATGTTCATGAGGCTCAACTTGAAGCCGAGCAAGACAACACCGATGCGCAGCAAACGGCGGGCGGAGACGGCGAGGCCGGGGTTCGTTTCAGCGCGAATCGAACCGCGCCACGGAAGAGCGGCGAAGAGGATGCCCAACACCACGCATGCCGTCAGGGTGGGGATCGCTGGCACCAAGACGCTAATCAGTAGCGCGAGCCCCAAAGCCCCCAGCGCCAACCCCAGTCCGGGACCATTGCGTCGAAATGCGGACTGCGTCGGGGGGTTACTCACCGTCGAGGCTCAACTTTCTGAGCAAGCTGCTCAATCGTTCTTGTTCGCCCGCAGGCATGCGCGACAGCAGAGCCTTCTCATCATGCACGAGGGAGGTTATCGCGCCATCAACGCGTTCGCGGCCGGTTGCCGTCATCATCACGATCATGCCGCGCCCATCATTCGGGTCGGTGCGACGTTCAACGAGCGCGCGAGCAACCATGCGATCGATACGATTCGTCATGGTACCGCTGGACACCATCGTCTGCTGCACGAGAGCTGTGGGGCTCAGCTGGTAGGGAGCGCCAGCCTTTCGCAGCGCCGACAGAACATCAAACTCCCAGGGCTCGAGACCCGCTACCGCAAAGGCGGCCTTGCGGGCTCGCTCCAAGTGTTTCGCCAGACGGCCAACCCGGCTCAAGACATGCAGGGGCGCAAAGTCGAGATCGGGGCGTTCGCGCGACCACGCCTCGATGATTCGGTCGACTTCGTCGCGTTGGGGCATCCGGCTATTATCCCAGTTTTGGGGCCGGGATATGTGCGATGGACTGGCCCCGGCGGGACGCGGAAACGTGTGTGAACCCTCCGAATCGGCCAAGGTGCGCGACACAGGCCGAATGATCTGGCAGAATTGATGAGCGCCTTCGGGCGCGGTCCGCTTTGGTGTAACGGCAGCACGGCAGCCTTTGGAGCTGTCCAGTCTAGGTTCGAATCCTAGAGGCGGAGCTTTTACGCGGCACCCGACTCCTTGCGCCATTGCGCGTGAACCGTTGGTCTTTCAAGGCACAATAGCTATATGACCGAACACAAACTCGCCGTCATTGTTCTCGCCGCAGGCCAAGGCACTCGCATGAAATCGACAAAGCCGAAAGTGCTGCATAGCCTCGCTGGTCGCGAACTCATCGGGCACGTTGTCGCCTCCGCGCGCGAACTAAACCCCGACCACGTGATCGCGGTTGTGCGACACCAGCGTGACGAAGTAGTGGCGACGCTCACGGAGCTCATGCCCGACATCATGATCGTCGATCAAGACGAGGTTCCCGGAACCGGCCGTGCCGTTGAGGTCGCTGTCGACTCCCTGCCGGCGGACTTCGACGGGGATGTTGTTGTCGTCAGTGGTGATGTTCCCCTTCTCGATTCGGCCACACTCTCGTCGCTGCTCGAGCAGCACCGGGCGCAGTCCGCGTCGGCAACCGTGCTCTCCGCGATTCTCGATGACGCCACCGGTTATGGCCGTGTCGTGCGTGGTGCCGATGGTGGGCTCGATCGGATCGTTGAGCAGAAAGATGCCAGCGCCGACGAAATCGCGATCAGTGAAATCAACTCTGGAACCTACGTATTTCGGGCGGGTCCGCTTCGCGAACAGCTCGTGCACATCACCACCGATAACGCCCAGTCCGAGAAGTACATCACCGATGTTGTTGGGCTACTGCGTAGCGACGGAGCTGTTGTTGCTGCCATGCCGGTTTCTGACGGATGGATGGTCGCCGGAGTCAATGACCGCGTGCAGCTGGCTGAGGCTGCCCGCCGTATGAATGAACTCATAGTGCAGAAGTGGCAACGCGCGGGGGTAACCATCCAAGATCCGGCCACCACATGGATCGACGCCGACGTCACCCTCAACCCGGATGTTGAAATCCTTCCTGGCACCCAACTCAAGGGCGCCACCCTCGTGCAGACTGGCGCGATCATTGGCCCAGACACCACCCTCGTCGACTGTGAAGTTGGCGAGAACGCGGTGGTCAAGCGCACCGATGCCACCCTCAGCGTCATCGGGGCGAACGCAACCGTCGGCCCCTTCGCCTACCTGCGCCCCAACACCAAACTCGGCGCTAGCGGCAAGATCGGCACTTTTGTGGAGACAAAGAACTCCACGATTGGTGACGGTAGCAAGGTGCCGCATCTCAGCTACATCGGTGACACCGAAGTGGGTGAGGAGTCCAACATCGGCGCCGGCACCATCACCGCAAACTACGACGGAGTGAACAAGAGCCGAACCGTCGTTGGGGCCCATGTGCGCAGCGGGTCGCACAACGTGTTCGTCGCTCCGGTTAGGATTGCTGATGGAGCGTACACCGGAGCCGGTTCGGTCATCCGAAAAGATGTGCCGGCGGGCTCACTGGCTATCAACGTCGCTCCGCAGCGCAACATCAGTGGCTGGGTTGAAACAAATCGAGCGGGAACTGCGGCGGCCAAGGCAGCCAAAGCAGCTAGCGACGATTCTGACGCCTGACCGACGAACGCCGTCATCGCGGCAGAGAGCGAGTCCCCCACGTGGCCAGCATCAAGATTTCCGGTCAAAAGCGACTCGTGCTTGTCTCCGGGCGAGCCCACCCCCAGCTCGCACTCGACATCGCGAAAGAATTAGGCAGCGACCTAGTTCCCACTGATGCGCGAACCTTCGCCAACGGTGAGATCTACGCACGTTATGACGAGAGCGTTCGAGGGTGCGATGCCTTCGTCATCCAATCGCACACCGAACCCATCAACGAGTGGCTCATGGAGCAGTTGATTATGGTGGATGCCCTGAAGCGAGCTTCCGCGAAACGCATCACTGTTGTCTCGCCCTTCTACCCGTACGCCCGTCAAGACAAGAAGGGCCGTGGCCGCGAGCCGATCAGCGCTCGTCTGGTTGCCGATCTTTACAAGGCTGCTGGCGCGGACCGCATCATGAGTGTCGACCTGCACGCCGCCCAAATTCAGGGTTTCTTCGACGGCCCCGTTGACCACCTCTTTGCCATGCCAGTGCTGCTCGAGCACTTCCAGAAGCAGCTTGACCCCGAAACCCTCACCGTGGTCAGCCCCGACATGGGTCGTGTGCGTGTCGCCGATATTTGGAGCGACAAGCTCGGCGCACCATTGGCCATCATTCACAAGCGTCGCGACCCGCTGGTGCCTAACCAGGTCAGCGTCCACGACATCGTCGGTGATGTTGAGGGGCGCGTTTGTCTCCTCGTTGACGACATGATCGACACCGGCGGAACGATCGTCAAAGCTGCCGAAGCTCTCAAGGGTGCCGGAGCTCTCAAGGTCGTCGTGGCGGCGACCCACGCGATCTTCTCCGACCCGGCATCCACGATCTTGCAGAGCGACGTTATCGACTCTGTTGTCGTCACTGATTCGCTACCGGTGCCGGAGCACAAGCGTTTCCCGACGCTTACGATCCTGCCGATCGCGCCGCTACTGGCCCGCGCCATCCATGAAGTCTTTGATGACGGCTCGGTCACCTCAATGTTCGACGGTGCGGCTTAGGCGAGAACTGACCCAGACACCGGGCTACCGATTCACGTTCTACTGTTAAGACATGACTGTGCCCGACCGCCCATGGCTTGCGAGCTATGCAGACGGAGTTTCCCAAGAAATCTCGTTGCCTGAAGGATCCCTTTACGACCTCGTTGAGTCATCCATCTCCCAATACCCGCGCGGTATCGCTCTGGAGTTTTTCGGCAAAGAAACCAGCTATGCCGAACTCGGCGACCAAATCGCGCGCGCTGCCGAAGGGCTGCGCCTGATCGGGGTGCAGAAAGGTGATCGGGTCGCACTAGTGTTACCCAACTGCCCGCAGCACATCGTCGCGTTCTATGCGGTGCTGCGACTCGGCGCAATAGTCGTTGAACACAACCCGCTGTACACCCCTCGCGAACTCCGACACCAGTTTGAAGATCATGGGGCACGAGTAGTGATCGCCTGGGACAAGGTCGTGGAGACTCTGAATGACTTCCCCACAGACATCGAAGTCGAGACCATTATCTCTGTCAACGTGACGAAGGCGATGCCGATCGTCACGCAGGCACTGTTGCGACTTCCGGTGGCAAAGGCACGAGAGTCTCGCGCGGCGCTCACGTCAAAGGTGCGTGGCACGATCCCGTGGGAGGAACTGCTGAAGTCTGCTCCCATCGATGCCCGCATCGTGAAGCCAGCGGCTGAAGATCTAGCGCTCATTCAATACACCAGCGGTACCACGGGGTTTCCGAAGGGCGCGATGCTCACGCATCTCAACCTCTCGACCAATGCGGCCCAAGCCCGGGCGTGGGTGCCTGCGGTCCCTCGTGGCACCGCCGTTGTGTACGCCGTGCTTCCGATGTTCCACGCCTATGGGCTCACGCTCTGTCTCACCTTCGCGATGAGCATGGGGGCACGCCTCGTGCTGTTCCCCAAGTTTGATCCCGAGCTGGTGCTCGCCGTGATCAAGAAGAGGCCAGCGACGTTCCTGCCGGCGGTTCCGCCAATCTACGAGCGGCTCACCGCCGCGGCCGATGCTGCGGGGGTTTCCCTCAAGGGTATTGAGATCGCGATCTCAGGAGCTATGCCACTGTCGGCCTCCGTCGTCGAACCGTGGGAAGCCCGCACCGGGGGCACGCTCGTGGAGGGCTACGGCTTGTCAGAGACGAGTCCCGTCCTCATGGCGAATCCGGTTGGCCCCACACGTCGTGCCGGAACCGTCGGGCTTCCATTGCCCAACACGGAGATCCGTGTTGTCGATCCCGAGAATCCCACCGTTGACCGGGCTCTAGGTGAGCAGGGAGAACTCATCGTGCGCGGCCCGCAGGTGTTCTCCGGCTACTGGGGCAAACCAGACGAGACCGCCGAAGTCTTCGTGCCCGCAGCAGACGATGGGGCACAGTGGTACCGCACCGGCGACATCGTCACCGTCGACTCAGATGGTTTCGTCACGATCGTTGACCGGATCAAAGAATTGATCATCACCGCCGGATTCAACGTCGCGCCCAGCGAGGTCGAAGAGGTGTTGCGACGCCACGCCTCGATCGTTGATGCTGCGGTCGTCGGGCTTCCTGCGGCTCACAGCGGCGAGGAAGTCGTCGCCGCTGTAGTTCTCGCACCGGGCGAATCGCTCGATGAAGACGAGGTCCGCGAATCGCTTCGTGCCCACCTCGCGGCCTACAAAGTGCCCAAGCGTGTGGTGAGCGTCGATGAGCTTCCGAAATCACTGATCGGCAAGGTGCTGCGTCGACAGGTTCGGGAACAGCTGATCGCCGAAAACTAGCAGCTGCGGAAGTCAAATTCGGCGTGGCTGGCGCCGGATGGTGCCGCTGCTACGTGTTGTCTGCCGGGCTCGTTGGAATGATGGCGGGCCCGGGAATCAGACCAAGAGTCCGCAGGAGCGTTTCGCTGCCATTGAAGCCGATCGCGTAGCACTTCCAGCCGGGTTCGCCCGCGCCGAGCAGTTCGAAGCGCACGTCGTAGGAGACCGCCTGAGGCGCGAGATAGTCCGTGTAGATCGCGCAGGTGCGGTTTGCGGTGCTGTTGGCCGTTCCGGCGGCGGACAGGATGCCTGGCAACACAAGGCCGATCAGGCCGAGCACCACAACAACCCGCATCACGCCGCGGAACGCGCGAGACCGTAGCGGGCGTTCCCCATGCGGCACGTAACCATCAAGTTCGGGGTTTTCATCAGAAATGCTCATTGTGGGCCATTCTGGCACTCGCAGTCCCTCGCGAGCCTGTGAGCTGCCGGACTAAGACAAGATTGGCGGCGAACCAGAGGTTCGCCGCCAATTCCCTAGTGCGAGTCGGTCGCTTCGATTTCGGTGCGATCGCCCGACCACAGCGTGTGGAAGGTGCCATCCATGTCGACGCGCTTGTAGGTGTGAGCGCCGAAGAAGTCGCGCTGCCCCTGAACGAGTGCGGCGGGAAGGCGCGGGGCACGCAGGCTGTCGTAGTAGGCGAGCGACGATGAGAACGCGGGCGTCGGGATGCCAGCAGCAGCAGCACCCGCCACAACGCGGCGCCACGAATCTTGAGTGCCCGCCATCGCGTCGGTGAAGTACGGGGCAGTGACGAGTGCCACGAGCCCGGGGTTCTCGGCGTACGCCTCGGTGATGCGGTTCAAGAACCGGGCGCGGATGATGCAACCGCCACGCCAGATCTTGGCGATCTCACCCTTCTTGATGTCCCAGTTGTACTCTTCGGCACCCGCAACGATGGCGTCAAAGCCTTGGCTGTACGCGATGATCTTCGAGGCGTAGAGCGCCTGGCGAACATCCTCAATGAAGGCGGCCTTGTCGTCGATCGCTGGCACCGAACTGGGGCCGGGGAGGTTCACGGATGCCGCACGCTGAGCAGGCTTCGAGGAAACGGCGCGGGCGAACACGGCCTCGGCGATTCCCGAAACGGGGACTCCAAGGTTGAGGGCCGTCTGCACGGTCCACACGCCGGTGCCCTTGGAACCGGCCTGGTCGAGGATGATGTCCACGAGCGGCTTGTCGGTCTTGGCATCGACCTGACGCAGAACTTCTGCTGTGATCTCGATGAGGTAGCTCTCGAGTTCGCCCTTGTTCCACTCGGCGAAGATTTCGGCGATCTCAGCCGGCGTAGCGCCGGTGCCCTGACGGATGAGGTCGTAGGCCTCGGCGATGAGTTGCATGTCGGCGTACTCGATGCCGTTGTGAATCATCTTGACGAAGTGGCCGGCGCCGTCGGTGCCGACGTGGGTAACGCAGGGCTCACCTTCGGCAACCGCGGCGATCGACTTGAGGATGGGGCCGAGGGTTTCCCACGCTTCAGCGGACCCGCCCGGCATGATCGAGGGGCCGAGCAGCGCGCCTTCTTCGCCGCCAGAGATGCCGGCGCCTACGAAGTTGATTCCGGTTTCGCGGACTGCCTTCTCGCGGCGAATGGTGTCGGTGAAGAGTGCGTTTCCGCCGTCGACGATGATGTCTCCGGGCTCGAAAACCTCGGTGAGGGCGTCAATGACGGCGTCGGTTCCCTTGCCGGCCTGCACCATGATGATGGCGGTTCGTGGTGTTGACAACGATGCGGCGAACTCTTCGTAGTTGGATGCCGGTACGAAACCCGCTTCCGGGTGCTCGGCTAGCAGCGTCTCGGTCTTCGAGTAGGAGCGGTTGAAGATCGCAACAGTGTTGCCCTCGCGGCTAGCGAGGTTGCGGGCGAGGTTGGAGCCCATAACTGCTAGCCCTACTACGCCAATGTTTGCGGTTGCCTGCTCGGCAGCGGTCATGTCGTGCACTCCTTGACTCTGAGACAAAGTGGTGGGCCGAGTGTTGACTACTGGCTGGCCCAAGCATCAAGCCTAGGGCACGCTGTGCACTGCCATTCCTGCCGTCCGCGGAGAGCTCGAGGTCAGTACCGTTCTGGCTCGGGGCCGAGTTCGAATCGGCGACCGCTTACTTCGGTCGGGGTGACCTCGACCCAGACATACTTGATCGTGGGTATCAGTGGGTGAAGCGGCAACTGTTCTGCCTCGAAGATTTCGTCTTGTGACTCCACCACCCGCGCTGTGCCTTTGACGATGACGCTCCAGGCCGTGTGCTGACCGACCGAATCGGTTTCGAGGGCAACCTTCTCATTGATGGTCAGCTTCAGCAGCTTCGTGCCCTGGGTGGTGCGAATCAGTAGTCGACCGTCAACCGCGATGAAGTTGATCGGATAGATCTCGGGTTCGCCTTGAAAGCTGACGGCGATCCGGCCCAAGCTGGCCGTGCGCAGCAGTTCCCAACAGGTCGCTTCGTCGAGGCTTTCGACTGGATCATTCAGATTCTCGCTCATGGAGTCATCCTTCCGTGTCCCGATTCTCTCACTTGGGCCGCCCAGAAGCCACAGCCAATGCGGTCTCTCGTTGAGGGGAAGTTGCCGGTTCGGCAACTCAACCCGAAGTGTTTCCCCCTCTATTCCCGACTGCTTTAGAAAAAGTCTGCTTTAACTTTCTCTGAAGCGAGTAATATCTGATGTTATTCCGTGTCGATTGTTAGGGATCCAGTGACTTCACAATGTCCGACTTCACAAAGTCCGACTTCACCATTTCCGCCCCTCATCGTGATGGGTGTCTCAGGATCAGGAAAATCGACGGTGGGTGCATCCCTGGCGCGAGCCCTTGGCATGAAATTCATCGACGGTGACGACCTTCACCCGCGAGCGAACAAAGAGAAGATGGCTGCTGGATGCGCGCTCACCGATGACGACCGAATCCCGTGGCTTGAGATCATCGCTGACCGTATCGGCGCAGAATTTTCTGATGGTCACCCGATCATCGTTGCTTGTTCGTCGCTCAAGCGCTCGTATCGCACCCTCTTAACGGCAAAGGCTCCGTCGACCGTCTTCGTGCACTTGCGCGGTGCCCGCGACGTTATCGCGGAACGTCAGTCACTCCGCAACCACGAGTTCATGCCCGATAGCTTGCTCGGTTCGCAGCTCGACACGCTGGAACCACTCCAGAGCGACGAACGCGGTGTGTTGGTCGACCTCACCCACGCTCCGGACGACATCGTCCGGAGCGTCACAAGGGAACTCACCAAAAACTTCGTCGACTGAGTTGCAACCGAGAAGTCACAACAACGTCATGGCCGAGCCGCTTGCTCCGGTCGAGCATCCGGCGCTCATCTCCTTCGTGATCTCAGCGGAGCTGGCTAATCAAGAAAAATACGAGGTTCGTCGACCCAAATGGGTTCGACCTCCTCACTGGTGCGGCGCATGATGCGCTCCATCGACGCGAGAGCATCAGCCGGGCGCTTGCCCTGAATCGCATCCGCAACATCAACGTGCAATTGCAGCGCTTCGTCGTGCGGTGACGACGGCATGAGCCCGCGGTTGGTGCGGCCTGTCAACACTTCGGCGATCACGCGATCGAGACGTGCAAACATTTCATTGCCGCTCGCTGCAAGAACGAGCGAGTGAAAGCGGATATCAAGCTCGAGAAACAACTCAAGGTCACCTGAGCGGCCAACGGCCCGCATTCGCGCCGCCAGCGCCAAGAGCTCGCCAGCGGCCTCGTCGGAGGCGTGCGAGGCTGCTAGCTGCGCGGCCCGGGGTTCGATGGCGCTCCGTAATTCGGTGAGGGAACGCATTTGGCGACCATTCTCGGCCTGCTCTAGGCGCCACCGGATCACCAGCGGGTCGTACAAACTCCATTGCGACATTGGTTGTACACGTATCCCGACCCGCTTAATGGAGGAAACCATGCCGAGTGACTGAAGTACACGCACAGCCTCCCGCACAACTGAACGGGAGACCCCGTAGCGCTCCTCGAGCTGTTCGGCGAGAATCGCGGATTCGGGCGAGATGCCGCCAGAGACGATGCTGAGTCCAAGATCGTTGAGCACGCGCGCGTGCAGGCCTCCGGACATGCTCCAACAGTAGCCGGTGGGCTCGTATTGTCTTGCTTGGGCAGCGGCACCAAACATGAGGGGCCGCGAACCCCGAGAAACCGTGTAAACTCGGGCCTGAACTTCGGCGAGGGAACCATTGTGGTTCCGTTATCGACGCGGCGGGCAAGTCACAGGGCTTTTCCTCACGTGGCAGATCTATGGTCTGCCGGCGTTCGAGTTGAACTACAGACATTGATCTGGGCGCTGCGCCCGCCTCAAGCACTCCGCTTGCTGCGGGCACCACGTCCACAACAGACTTCGGTCTTACAAGGAGATAATCATGGCTAAGCCAGCCGTCAACCACATCGTCACGGACGCCCGTGAATCCTTCGGTAAGGGTGCTGCTCGCAAGCTCCGTGCCCTTGGCAAGATTCCTGCGGTGATCTACGGTCACGGCACCGACCCCGTCCACGTTGCTCTTCCGGGCCACGAGATTGCTCTCATCCTGCGCAAGTCGAACCAGATCCTGGACCTCGACATCAATGGCAAGAGCCAGCTCGCCCTCGTCAAGGACGTACAGAAGGACCCCGTTCGCCAGATCATCGAGCACATCGACCTCGTTGTCGTTCGCAAGGGTGAGAAGGTCATCGTTGATGTGCCGATCCACGTCACTGGTGAGACGGCTCCCGGCACCATCTACAACCTCGACGCACCGACCATCTCGGTTGAGGCTGAAGCAACTCATATTCCTGAGTACTTCACCGTCGACATTGAGGGCCGCGAAGAGGGCGAGCACATCTACGCCAAGGACATCACGCTTGTTGAGGGCGCGACCCTTCTGTCGGAAGAGGACCTTCTCGTTATCCTCGTGAGCGTGCCGCGTGCAGCCGTTGAGGCCGACGCCGCTGAAGAGGAAGCCGCAGAAGGCGCCGAAGAGGCTGCTGCAACCGAAGAGGCTGCTGAATAATCAGATTCTTCCGCAAGCGAGAAATCGTGGATGACCAATGGTTAGTAGTCGGGCTCGGTAACCCCGGGCCCGGCTACGCCGGTAATCGCCACAATGTGGGCCACATGGTGTTGGCCCATCTGGCAGATGAGTTGTCTGCCACGTTCAAAAGTCATAAAGCCAATGCTGCAGTGGCCGAGGGCCGCAGTTTTGGCGATGGGGCCAAGTTGATTCTTGCCAAGCCCAATTCGTTTATGAATCTCTCGGGTGGGCCCGTGGCCGCGCTCATGCGGTTCTACAAGATTCCCGTCGAGCGCCTCATCGTGGTGCATGACGAGTTGGACATCGACTTCGACACCGTCAAGTTGAAGACCGGTGGAGGGCACGGAGGCCACAACGGCATCCGTGATATCGCCGCCGCCGTCGGCACACCAGACTTTACCCGCGTGCGCGTGGGAATCGGTCGTCCGCCAGGCCGCCAGCCCGCAGCCGACTTCGTGCTACGCGATTTCTCAAGCGACGAACGCAGCGTGCTGCCCAACCTGCTAGCCGATGCCGCGGATGCCGTCAGCATGGTCGCAGGTGAGGGCCTCGAAGCCGCGCAACAACGTTTCCACAGCCCGCGGTAGTTCGCTGTGCGCTGTGGGTGAACGCGCACGGGAGCGTCCGCGGCCGCGAGTAGAGTAATTCGGTGACTCTCGACGGAATTATCTCAGCGCTTTCGCGCGCCCAAACGGTTGAGAGCGCCCTCCGGTTCTCCCAGCGCAGTGCCGACTTCTCCCTCGTCGAAGGACTGCGGGCGCCGCTGATCGGTGCGCTGCTGACTAAGACCGATTCCCCGCGCTCCCTGCTGGCGGTCACCGCAACCGGGCGCGAATCGGAGTCGCTGCGCCGGGCGCTGAGCAGTTACCTTCCTGAGGCTCAGATCGTTGAGTTCCCCGCCTGGGAGACGCTCCCACACGAGCGCTTAAGTCCCAGCGCCGAGACCGTCGGAAAACGGATGCAAGCCCTGCGCGATTTGGCGAAGTGGCAGGCGAATCCGGTGGGACAGTTCATTCTCGTGGCATCTGTTCGAGCAGCCCTGCAGCCGATCGCCGATAACCTGACCGCGATCGAGCCGGTCGAACTAGCCAAGGGCGGCCGTAACTACGACCTGTCTGCACTCGCAGAGCGCCTCGTTGCGCTGGCATACTCACGAGTGGACATGGTGACCCGTCGCGGGGAGTTTGCGGTGCGCGGAGGCATTCTCGATGTATTCGCCCCCAACCACGAGCATCCGCTGCGCCTGGAATTCTTCGGGGACGAGCTGGAACAGTTGCGCGAGTTTTCGGTCGCCGATCAACGCTCGATCGACGGCGATATTGTGTCGGCCGAGTTGGTGCCGAGCCGCGAAGTGTTGTTGAGCGATTCGGTTCGCCAGCGCGCCCGCGAAATGCAGCACGAGTTCCCGAGCCTCTCCACAATGCTGGCCAAGATCGCCGAAGGCATCCCGGTCGATGGCATGGAATCACTGGCTCCGGCACTCGTAGACAAGCTTGTGCCGCTCACGCACTACCTTCCTGCCGACGCAGCGATCGCGGTGCTGTCGCCAGAGAAGGTCTCGTCGCGCGCCGTGAATTTGGCCGAAACGAATCAAGAATTTTTGAGCGCTGCGTGGAATGCGGCCACCGCGGGTGCCGAAGCTCCCATCGATCTTGACGCCGGAGACTTCGTCACCCTCAACTCACTGCGAGCGTCGGCCGGCGAGCGCCCCTGGTGGACTCTCAGCACCTTCGACTCCGGGGAAGCGGATGCCGCCAGCCTGCTCGATGCGGCAGAGGAAGCCTCCGAATATGTGCGTATCGAGGCCTCTCCGACACCGTCATTCGCCGGCACCGTCGATGGCGCCCTCGATCATGTTGGACAACTTCTTGCGGACGGTTGGACGGTCGGAATTGTCGCAGAAGGGGCCGGGCTGATCGAACGCACGGCCGATCTGTTGGCTGAACGCGAACTGTCGGGACGTGCTGTGGAGACATTCCCGGCCACGACAGAGCCAGGTGTCGCCTACCTGCTGCAGGCCTCCGTCGACCAAGGATTCGCGATCGAACAGGCCAAGCTCGCGGTGCTCAGCGAAGGCGAGTTCTTCGGGCGTTCGGTGGGCTACGCTTCGCGACCGGCCCGTAAACTCGCCACCCGACGCAAGAACGTGGTTGACCCGCTGCAACTCAAGAGCGGTGACCACGTCGTGCATCAAACTCACGGAATTGGCAAGTTCATCGAACTTGTTTCGCGCGAGGTCAGCACGGGCGGGCGCAACGCGGTCAAGACGCAGCGCGAGTTTCTCGTGCTGGAGTACGCGCCCAACAAGCGTGGTTACCCCGGTGACAAGCTCTTCGTGCCCACCGATCAACTGGATTTGCTCTCACGGTATGTCGGCGGCGAAGCGCCCTCGCTGAACAAGATGGGCGGCAGCGATTGGTCGGCCGCCAAGAGCAAAGCGCGCAAGGCCGTGCGTGATATTGCCGTCGAACTGGTCAAGCTCTACAGCGCGCGCATGGCAAGCAAAGGACACGCGTTCGGGCCAGACACCCCCTGGCAACGTGAACTAGAAGAAGCATTCGCGTATGCCGAAACACCTGACCAGCTCACCACAATCGACGAAGTGAAGGCCGACATGCAGAGCCCGGTCCCGATGGACCGCCTGCTCAGTGGAGACGTCGGCTACGGTAAAACCGAGGTTGCGGTGCGGGCAGCCTTCAAGGCCGTGCAGGACGGCAAGCAGGTCGCCATGATCGTGCCGACGACCCTCCTCGTTCGCCAGCACATGGAGACCTTCGCCGACCGTTTCGCCGGCTTTCCGGTGCACTTGCGCGCGCTCAGTCGTTTTCAGACTGAGAAGGAGTCGCGCGAAACAATCGCGGGTCTCGCCGACGGGACCGTGGATGTCGTTATCGGCACTCACCGCTTGCTCTCCAAGAGCGTCGCCTTCAAAGACCTCGGACTCGTCATCATCGACGAGGAGCAGCGATTCGGTGTCGAACACAAAGATGCCCTCAAGAAGCTCAAGACCAATGTCGACATCTTGGCAATGACGGCGACACCGATTCCTCGCACGCTGGAGATGGCGGTCACCGGCATTCGCGAAATGTCGACGTTGGCGACGCCACCGGAGGACCGGCATCCGATCCTCAGCTTCGTTGGACCGTACTCGGAACGCCAAGTCGGCGCTGCCATTCGCCGTGAGTTGCTGCGCGAAGGTCAAGTGTTCTACGTGCACAATCGCGTCAGCTCGATCAACCGGGTGGCGGCGAAGATCGCAGAATTGGTTCCGGATGCGCGCATCGCCATCGCTCACGGACAAATGCCGGAGTCCGCACTCGAACAAGTGATGGTCGACTTCTGGGAACGAAAGTTTGACGTGCTCGTCTCGACGACGATCGTGGAAACTGGTCTCGACATCCCGAACGCCAACACCCTCATCATCGACCGGGCAGATAAGTACGGTCTCAGCCAGCTCCACCAACTGCGCGGACGTGTCGGACGCGGTCGAGAACGCGCCTACGCCTACTTCCTGTACGACGAAGAGAAGCCGCTGAGCGAGACCGCTCACGAACGCCTCGACACGATCGCGGCAAACAACGAGCTCGGCGCGGGTATGCAGATTGCGATGAAGGACCTCGAGATTCGCGGTGCCGGAAACCTGCTCGGTGGCGAACAGTCCGGCCACATCGCCGGCGTTGGTTTCGACCTCTACCTGCGGATGATCGGCGAAGCGGTTTCCACCTTCCGTGGAGACGTCGCCGAGGGGCAGACCGAGCTGCGCCTCGAACTGCCCGTGGACGCCAGCATCCCCGAAGACTATGTGGAGAGCGAGCGGCTGCGCCTCGAGGCCTACCAGAAGCTTTCGGCGGCGAGCTCGCCCTCGGCATCCGCCGACAGCATCGATCGTGTCCTTGACGAGCTCAGCGACCGCTACGGCGAGCCGCCTGAGGAGGTGGAGCACCTTATCGCGGTGTCTCGCCTACGTCGCATGTCACACAGGCTGAAGCTCAGTGAGGTCGTGGTGATGGGAGACAAGTTGCGCGTGGCCCCAGCGAGCCTGGCCGATTCAAAACAGGTGCGTTTGCAGCGAATGTATCCGGGGTCGAAATACCATGCGGCTACCGCTGCCGCAATTATTCCGTTGCCGACAGGTGCCGACGATGGCCAGCTCATTGAGTGGACGAAAGACCTGCTCGTGTCGGTCTTTGGGGCGCAAGATGCAGCAGCCGAGCTTGCCGAGTTGGCACTCGCTGCCGAAGCCGCCGAAAAGCACGCCGCTGACAAGGCTGCCGCAAAGACCGCAGACAGCACGGCAGGGAAAGCAGCGGACACAGCGGCGGCAGGCGAGGCCTAGCCAGAGGTCAGCATGCGGTGATGGCACTCCATCGGTGGCCCGCGCGTCGCGCGCTGTTACTGGGCGGGAGTCGTAGGCGGGGGAGCGTCTGGAGTGGCAATCGCTGCCGGCTCGCCCGGTGCAGGCTGGGAGGCGGCTGGCTTTGTGGGGAACGCGCGCGGGTTGCGGCGTCCGTCGATACGGTGAACTCCGCCAACCGCCATGGGGATGATCACGAGGGAGCGCAGGTCCAGCAGGGCATGCGCGACGATGGCAATCAGAATGCTTCCGCTGAGCACATAAATCGCCATGAAGATCGCCCCGACGATTGCGGTCACGATGACACCTGAAACGCCCTGGTAGGAGTGCATGAGGCCGAAAAGCAGCAGGCTGGCGACCACAGCAACAGCGGCATTGCCGGTCGTCGCAAAGAGCAGTGCGGGCAGGGCGAGCCGGAACAACAGTTCCTCGACGACGCCTGCATTGATCGAGAGCAGGCCGCCTAAGACAAGTTCTTGACGATTGCGCGGCAGGATCGCCTGCACGTCGCCGATGCTGACAACTTCTTCGCCCTCCTTCCGTACCGCGATGACACCAGCAATCGTGAGTGCGACCACTGCAACCGCCACGCCGATCAGCACGCCAGCCGTCACAGCGGGAGAGACGCTCAGTATCGAGAGAATCGATGCCACCCAGCCCCACGATCGGATCTCGTCGAGCAGCACAGGCGCGAAGGAGCCACTCGCCACCACGATCACCACCGTCAGGCCCCCGAAGAGGCAAAAAGAGATCAGTAGCCAACGCCGCAACATCGACTGGCGGCGCTTCGTTGTGCGGAACCGTTTGAAACGCCGATACTCGCGCTGATCGCGGCGAAGCGTTCGCAACGCCAACGTGGCCAGCACTGCGACAAGTGTGGCCCACAAGAGGGCGAGCATCACGGGGTTGGTGGGGTCAAGCATGCCTCAATCGTGTCATGCTCACGTTGGGAGGATCTGGAACCCATTCCAGAATCGTTGACCGGCGGCGAAATCCGCAATAGTCTGCCCAAAGCGGAGAGTGCGCCGCACGCGTTCAGCGTGAGTGCGCGGTCTTGTCGGCAATGGAATGTCGCGGTCGTGTGAGCGCGCAGGAGAGCAGGAACTGTGGCAAGCGAGGCAGGCAGCGAGAACAAGCTGGCAGGCATGAAAGACGTGGCTGATCGCGCTGGTGTCGCGATGTCCTCGGTATCTCGGGTGTTGTCCAACCACCCAGATGTCAGCGACAGGATGCGCGAGAAGGTGCTGGCGGCGGTCGATGAGTTGGGTTATGAACCCGACGTTTTGGCCCAGAGCTTGCGCACGGGCGCGACCCGCACCATCGGCGTTGTGGTCGCGGATATTTCGAATCAATTGTTCGCCGAAATTTCCCATGGCGCTGAAGTGGTGTTGCGCGACCGAGGCTATTCAACTTTTGTCGCCAATTCGCTCAACGACCCCGACATCGCGGTCAAGCAGCTCCGGATGCTCATCAAGCGGCGAGTCGATGGACTCTTAGTGTCGGTGGGTGAAGAAGACGGAGGACCGATCGTCGATGCGATCGCAAATTCTGGGCTGCCCACGGTGCTCATCGACCGCCATTTAGGCACAGCCGGAGCCTCACGCGTTTTGAGTGACCACCGCACAGGAATGAATGCGGTCATTGAGCGACTAATTGGCCTAGGCCACCAGCGCATCGCCCTTATCAATGGCATTCCGAACGTCTTGCCTGCCATTGAACGGGCTGAAGCGGCGCGAGCAACCGCAGCAGATCATCCCAGTGTCACGATCGATGTGCTCAGCGGATCTTTTTCTGCCGAGCATGGCGAAGAGGCTGCTCGTGCGCTCCTAGCAGAAGAGCAACGCCCGACTGCCATAATCGCCGGCAGCAACCAGATTCTCATCGGCGTTTTTGCCGCGTTGCACGACGTGGGGTTGCGTGCGCCAGAAGACCTCAGCCTGGTCACTTGCGATCCCGTGCCGCTCGGGGAATTCATGACCCCGGCTCTCGACACGATTTGGCGAGACAGGCAGGAATTGGGGGCGGTGGCGGCGAAACTGATGTTGGAGAGCTTACAGGGCGCGGCAGCTCGTGAAGTCGTGCTCCCCACCGAATACCGAGCGGGCGGGTGCGTCGGCCCCGCTCCGCTAACGAGCCGCCAGTAGGCGGAACTGTTTCTGCGCTTGTGTCGCGGCATCCGATCTGAACCCCGTGCGCAAGACCAATCACGGGAGTTTCCGGAATCCTTTCCAGAAACGTTGACGGAATCGGTTCTAGGTGGTTAGTATCGCCACAGTGCAACGCGGCTGACTTGGTCGCTTTGTGCAGGACCGGGTCACCGACGGTCCGTCGCCGGTAGTCGAACGGGTCAACCCAATGACCCCGCAACCGGCTCAGCAATTCTCAACGAAGAGACGGGAAAACACAGTGGTACAGAACCGAATCCGGCGAGCAGCACTCGCCGCGGCTGCAGCTGTTGCAGTCGGTATTGCGATGGTCGGCTGCGCTCCAGCAGACGACGGCCAACAGGGCGAAGTGGAGCTTAGATTCTCCTGGTGGGGAACCGACTCGCGACACGAACTCACCAACGAGGCCCTCGACCTGTTCGAGGAGAAGAACCCCGGCATCACGGTCGTCCGTGACTTCGGTGGCTTCGATGGTTACATTGACAAGCTGCTCACCCAAGCGGCAGGCAACAACTCGCCCGACGTATTCCAGCTTTACGAAGAGGTGCTCCGCGAGTTCGCATCGCGCGGCCAGCTCTACGACCTCAACGAAGCGACCAACCAGGGCCTCAGCCTCGACGGTTGGGATCAGGGCCTGCTCGACACGAGCACGATCGACGGATCCCTCTCGGCGCTGCAGTTCGGGCTTACGACTCAGTCATTCATCTTCAACACTGAACTCTTCGACCAGGCAGGCGTCTCGATTCCCGCCGAGGGATGGAGCTGGGATGACCTCGCGACTGCAGCAAAGGCAGTCAGCGACGGAACAGACAACGGCACCTACGGTGTCACCGACCTCTCGACCGGATACCAGGTCTTCGAAGTCTGGGCGAACCAAAACGGCGAGTCCTACTTGACCGATGACGGCCTTGGCTTCTCTGCCGAAACGCTCGAAGACTTCTGGCAGTACTGGGCGGACATGCGTGCATCAGGTGCCGCAACACCGGGCTCGTTGACCTCGGAGTACCCGACGCCGTTCGACGCGATCATCGCGAGCAAGGCAGCATCGGGATTCATCTTCGCCAACCAGATGGCCGCAGTGCAGTCGAGCATCGAGGCAGAGATTGCCGCTGAGCGGATGCCCGGCGAATCGCCTCAGGCTGGTTCTTACCTGCGCACCGCAATGAACATCGCTATCGGTTCCAAGACCGAGCACCCGGAAGAGGCAGCCAAGCTCGTCGACTTCCTGCTCAACGATCCAGAGGCATATGAAATTCTGGGCATTGACCGCGGCGTTCCAGCCAACCCTGCAGTGGTGGACGCCGCGACCGTTGACGTCGATGACGTCACGGCAAAGGGACTGACGGTCATCGATGGTGTTCGTGCCGATGGTGCAGCACCGCCCGTACCGCCGAAGCCCGGCGCCGGTAACGTGAATGCTCTCTTTGCAGAGCTCGCTCAAGAAGTTCAGTTCGATCGCATGAGCATCGAGGATGCCGTGGCAAGCTTCATCGAACGTGCCGAACAGGAACTGAGCTAGTACACAATGTCACTGCCTCAGACCTCTATCGACGTGTCAGCGCCGGCTGACGCGCGCGGGCGGTCCGAGTCGCGTCCGGTCCGGGGAGCCCTCAAGGCTCCCCGGACCGGGGGTACGCGCTCGTTGCGTCGCAGAATGATGCTCGACCGCGCGGCACCCTACCTTTTCTTAGCCCCTTGGTTGATCGGCTTCTTTGTCATCACCTTCGGGCCCATGCTCGTATCGCTGTACCTGTCATTTACCGACTACAGCTTGCTGAGCCCACCCGAGTTCATCGGTTTCGAGAACTACGAACGCATGTTCACGGCCGACCCCAAGTACCTGGAATCGGTGCGAGTTACCGCGATCTATGTATTCGTCTCGGTGCCGCTGCAGCTGGCTTTCGCCCTCTTGGTGGCGTTGGCGCTGAACCGGGGCATCAAAGGTCTGGCGATCTACCGCTCGATCTACTACATCCCCTCACTGATTGGTGGCAGCGTTGCCATCGCAATCCTGTGGCGACAGATGTTCGGACAGACCGGGCTCATCAACCAGGTGCTCGCGCTCGTCGGCATCGAGGGACAGTCGTGGATCGGGCATCCCGACACGGCGCTTGGCACGCTAATCGTGTTGAACGTGTGGACATTCGGATCACCAATGGTCATCTTCTTGGCTGCGCTTCGCCAGATCCCTGTCTACCTCTACGAAGCAGCCGCCGTTGATGGTGTCAGCGCGTGGGGACGGTTGCGCCACATCACCCTCCCAATGCTGACTCCCATCGTGCTGTTCAACATGATCTTGCAGCTCATCGGGGCGATGCAGGCCTTCACGCCGGCATACGTGGTGTCGGGGGGAACGGGTGGCCCTGCCAACTCGACGCTCTTCTACACGCTCTATCTGTATCAGCGCGGTTTCACTGGCCTGGAGATGGGTTACGCCAGCGCGATGGCTTGGGCTCTGCTGCTCGTGATCGCCGCAATCACCGGAATCAACTTCTGGCTTTCAAAGTATTGGGTGCACTATGACGACTAATGTGACCGGAATTGTCGGCTCGAAAAGGGGCCACGGGCGTAAGGCACTCTCACACTTCCTCATCATCGGCTTCGGCATGCTCATGCTGTACCCGGTGCTGTGGATGATCAGCAGTTCCTTCAAGGACACCGCCCAGATTTTCAGCGAGGTTTCCCTTCTTCCGAGCCCCGTAGTGACTGACAACTACGAGCGCGGTTGGGAGGGTGCAGGAATCGGATTCTCGACGTACTTCTTGAACTCCACGATCGTCGCAGCGCTCGCGGTAATCGGAAACATGGTGGCGTGTTCACTGGCCGCCTATGCGTTCGCGCGACTCGACTTCCGGCTGCGCCGAGTGCTGTTTGGGGCGATGCTGGCGACGATCATGTTGCCGTACCACGTGGTCATCGTGCCGCAGTACATTCTGTTCGCGCAGCTCGACTGGGTGAACACGTTCCTGCCGCTTGTCGCGCCGAAGTTTCTCGCCGTCGACTCGTTCTTTATCTTCTTGATGGTGCAGTTCATGAGGGGACTGCCGGCAGAGCTTGATCAGGCAGCAAGGGTTGACGGTGCCGGCCCGTGGCAGATCTACTGGCGAATCATCCTGCCGCTGACTATTCCAGCGCTGGCCACTACAGCGATCTTCACCTTCATCTGGACCTGGAACGACTTCTTTACGCCGATGATCTACCTGAGCGATCCGCGCCTCTACACGGTGCCGCTTGGATTGAACTCGTTCCTTGATTCCACCGGGGAGTCGTCGTGGGGGCCGATGTTCGCGATGGCAGTCCTCTCGCTTGGACCACTATTCGGATTCTTCCTCGCAGGTCAAAAGTACCTGACGAGCGGTATCGCAACTACAGGTTTGAAGGGATAGACCAGTTTCATGAAGAGAGCACGTATCGCGGTTGTTGGTGCTGGGGGAATCGGTGCTGCAGCGCACCTCCCAGCGATTGTCGCGCTTGACGAGCAGGCCGAGCTCGTCGGAATTGTCGATCTAGACGAGGTAAGACGAACCGAAGCCGGCGAGCGATTCGGTACTGACAAGCTGTACAGCGATCTCGCTGTGATGATGCAGGAGCAGAACCCTGACATTGTCGTGCTGGCAACGCCGCCGCACACTCACGAGCCGTTGGCCATCCAGGTGATGCGTGCGGGCGCTTGGGTGTTCTGCGAGAAACCGATGACGGGTTCTTTGGCATCCGTAGATCGCATTCACGCCGTCGAATTAGAGACAGGTCAAGCCTGCATAACGGTGTCGCAGTTCCGCTACTCGGGTGGTGCACGACAGGTTCGCGACAAGCTCCGCAGCGGACAGTGGGGGTCGGTGCTCACGGGATACGCCAACACCTCGTGGTATCGGGGCCCCGAATATTGGGAGACCAGCTGGCGCGGAAAATTTGCCACCGAGTTCGCGGGAGCCACGACAACTCAAGCCCACCACGCGATTGACTTGCTGTTGTGGCTGATGGGCGACTGGTCAAGTGTTGCGGGATTCGCCGATACACTCGATCGCCCGATTGAGGTCGAGGATGCCAGCACTGCGGTTGTGCGGTTTGCCGGCGGAGGAATGGCCACGTTGCTGTCGCAAGTGCTCAGTCACCAACAGGAGACACGCATCCAGGTGACGGCGCAGAAGGCAACCGTTGATCTTGAGACTCTCTATATGCCGCTCATGGACGAATGGACGGTCCGCCAGATAGACAGTGACGGCCAATCGCAGATTGTGAACGACTGGTCTGAGCCGGAGGGGGAGAAGCAAGCTCATCGCGAGCAACTCGCCAACATCCTCGGTCACTGGCGCGCGGGAGAGCGACCTGAACTGATGGTGTCTGAGGCGCGGGCAACGATCGAGTTCCTGACGGCCCTGTACAAATCTGCCGCAACCGGAACGCTCGTGAAACGCGGCGAAATTGTGGCAGGGGACCCATTCTACGAAGCAATTGATGCGGGTGGCCCGGCCCGCGCGGAAGGTAAGAACTAGCATGCGCCTAGCCGACCATAGTGACGGTCTCGACGTCGTTGTGCAGAACACCACGATCGCCGAATACCGACTCGGCACAGGAATTGACGCCGTGAATACGCCGAAGCCGCATTTTCATCCTCTGCGCACGATCGGTGGGGCGCGGGTAACTGACTTTGCTCCCGAGGATCACCCCTGGCACCAGGGTCTACAGTTCGCCTTTCCGCGTGTTGGGGACCACAACCTGTGGGGTGGTGGAACCTACCTGGGGCCAGACGAGGGGTACAAGATCCTTCAAGACCAAGGCATGATCAGCCACCGGAGCTGGGACACCCGAGAACTCACAGATGGTCGCGCGAGCTGGACTGAGACGCTGGAATGGACCGGCCATGAAGGGCAAGCACTGCTGGCTGAACGGCGAGCGGTAACTGCCTCACCAAGCGACGTATCAAGTGCGGGATGGCGGCTAGATCTCAACTCCCACCTCAGCAACCTGACCTCGTCTGAGTTGACCTTGGCAACTCCCGCCCAACGCGGCCGGCCTGACGGCGGATACGGTGGGCTCTTCCTGCGGTTAGCAGAAGGCTTCGTGCCTGGGCAGCTGTGGGGGGATCACGGTGAGATCACCCAGTCCGGCGCACGCTCGCGCACTCTCGTGCTGTCGGGAACGACAGGAGCAGGCGATGTTGTGACCCTCGGGCTCGCATTCACGGATCCGAGCCCGGTCGGCGATCAAGCGTGGCTGTACCGCTTTGAGGACTTCCCCGCTATCGGCTGGGCAGGAGCGTATGAGACCCCATTCACGGTGCCCGTCGATGGAGCCCTTGAGCTGCGGCACCGCCTCGCAATTTACGACGGAGCAGTGGATGTCGATCTCGTACGCAAAGATCTCGAGCACTGAGCCGGTAACGCACTGAGCTGGTAACGCACCAAGCTGCTAGCGACCGACGCTTTGAGCTCCCAGCCTCGTGGGTGTTTCTTTCCCCGCGAGGCTGGTGACCTCAGGCTGGTGTGGCTAGATCGAGCTGCCGTTGGTCGCCATGATTGTGCGAATCTGTGATCCGCGTAGATCTCGGTAGTCGGTATCGGAGTTCAGCGACAGGATGGTTGCGACTGCTGCCGCGTGCCCCAATTCGAAGCACTGGGCGGTGACGCGGGCCGACGCGAGAGCCTCGTGTTCTGCGCTGAGGCAGCGACCAGCGACGATGACGTTTTCCCCAACGGCGGGCACGAGCGAGTTGTAGGGGATCTCGTAGTAGTCGTCGAGCAGCCAGTGAAGTTTGGGCCGATTGCCGCTGTGAAGCTCGATGGGCCAGGGCGAACGAACAACTCCATGCTCGCTCTTGCGGCACTCGACGACATGCTCGTTGCTCAACGTCTCTACCCCAACGATGCTGCGGGTCTGACGGATACCCGCCTCAACACCGGTGTCGACGACGTAGGCGCCGGTGCATCCGGTCACGGTGCTGGCAAAGAACTCGGCGTAAGCGCGAACCTGCTGGCGCCCGAGCATCTCCGCGATTGTGAAGTCTTCAGGGTCAACAACGTTGAGCATGCGGCCGTCACTATCGCTGAGCCGCGTCGCATTGACGAGAAGCTCACCCGGCCGGGTTGACCGGAACACCCAAATCTTCTCCCGTGGCAGGTCGGCACCCTTGTCGCGGTGGCTGACGATCGCCTCGGTGATTTCTTTCGGGCTAATTGTGTCTTTGCCCCATGCCGACCAGAAGGCTTCAGTGTCGATCCCGCCGAGCCGGAAGAACATTGTCGGATTCTGGATGCGACCTTCATCACCGAAGAAATATTTGCCCCCACCACGGGCAACGGCCGCAGCATCTCCAGAGGCATCGATCACGCGGCGTGCATGGATCGCCGACATTCCCGCTTTCGAATGCACGACTATGCCCGTGTAGCGATCGTCATCCAGGATCACGCCCGTCAGTTGCGTGTGGAACAAGACGCGAACGCCGGCGTTGAACAGCAGCGAGTCGGCGACCTCGCGCCACATCAGCGGATCGTGCGCGACAGTGTAGGTGAGTCCGTAGCGTTGCGGTTCGGTGACGCCTCCGCGCGCGGCCAGGGCAGCGCGGAAACGCTCCGTGAATCCGTGGACAACTTGCACTGGCGGGTCGTCGGATTCTGACGCCAAGAACAGCCCGCAGATCGTTGCGGAGAGGCCAGCAACTGCCGAGCCTCCCGCAAAGCCGTAGGCTTCGACGACAATCACCGATAGCCCCGCTTCTGCGGCCACGGTGGCGGCCGCCACCCCTGCGGGGCCAGCGCCAACGACAACAACATCGACATCGGCCAGCACCGGGATGTCATGAGACGGATCATGCACTTGGGAAATTTGCCAGTGCGGGAACTCGGTCTCGACGGGAATGCTTGCCATGTGCTGACCTCTCTCTGGAGTGGTGGGATGCCTATCGGCCGCGGAACTCTGGGGTGCGCTTCTCGATGAAAGCGGCAACGCCTTCGACGCCGTCTGCGGTCGCGAAGAGCGTGAGCAGCTCGTGTGTTTCGGTAGTTGTGCCAATGGTTGTTGAGCTGGCTGCGTGCACGGAACGCTTTGCCGCACGAACGGCAAGGGGAGCGCGGTGGGTGATGTCGCGCGCGAGCTCCTGCGCCGCACTATCCGATTCCCCTGCGGGGGCCAGATGGTTGACGAGCCCCCACTGGAGGGCACGTTCGGCAGAGAGGGGTAGGCCGCTGAAGATGACTTCCTTCGCGCGGCGTACTCCAACGGCTTCAGTGAGGCTGGCGGTGCCGCCCCAACCGGGAATAAGGCCAATCCGGGTTTCCGGTAGTCCAAGGCTCGCGCGTTCGCTCGCGACGATGAAGTCGGCGGCTAGCGCGAGTTCGAGCCCGCCTCCTAACGCCATTCCATCGACACTCGCGACAACGGGAACGGGGCTAGTTCGCACCAGATTGATGAGGGTTAGTGCTCGCTGGGTGAATTCGGCGAGACTGTCGGCTGAAGCCTCGTGGTAGCCCGCAATGTCAGCACCCGCACAGAATGCTCCTGGCCCGCCCGCGAGCACGACCGCGTTCACCTGGTCAGTGCCTTCGGCACCGTCGTCATCACGCGCGAGAGAGGCGAAGACGTCGATGAGAGAGTTGATCATTGCGAGGTTGAGACTGTTGCGCTTGGCGGGCCGATTCAACCGAACAGTAAGCACCGTTCCGTCGCGACTGAGCTTAATCAGCTCATCCTGATCCGATGCAGCTGCCTGCCCGCCTGCCGGTGCGGTGTCGGTCATAGGAATGCCTTGCTCGAGGTCAACTTGCCGATGGCTTCTGCAGAGTAGCCAAGTTCTTCGAGGATCTCACCAGTGTGGCCGCCAAGAGCCGGTGGCGCGGTGCGAATCCCGGGGCGCTCGCCGCCGTACATTACTGGATGTTTCAGCACGCGGATCTCGCCTGCAGCCTCGTCGTCAAATGAGTCGAAGCTGTTGTTGTGATTGACCTGGGGATCGTCGATGACCTGCTGGTAGTTCTGCACCGGGGCGGACCAGATTCGGTGCTCGTCGAAGATATCGAACCATTCGGCAGAAGTGCGCTCGGTCAGATAACCGGCGACACGTTCGTTGATGTCGTCACGGCGGTCGAAGGAATTGTCCTCTCCGATAGCGGCAAACCATTCGTCGTCGAACAGCGTGCTGAGAGTTTCGAGACTTGTCAGTGAGATGCACAGGTGCCCGTCGGCGGTGGGAAAGACGCCGTAGGGTGCCTTGTAATACGAGGAGGAGACTCCGCTCTCGGACCGCAGATCATCCCATCCGTTGAGCGCGTAATTGAGGGGTTCGATTTGGAGGTCGAGTGCCGCGTTGAGGAGGTTGCTTTCGACGCGCGTGCCCTCTCCGGTGCGTTCACGGCCGTGCAGCGCTGCGAGGATGCCCATCGCGCCGATTACCGCGGCGTGTTGATCGACCACGCAAGCGCCGACAGGGGTGGGGTCATGATCTGCCCGGCCGGTCGCGGCAGCCAAACCTGACATGGCCTGAATAAGCACGTCTTGGCCGGGACGGTCGACGTAAGGTCCATCGGAACCGTAGCCGGAGAGTGAACAGTAGACGAGTTTTGGGTTGATTTCGCGCAGTGTCTCGTAGCCCAGACCGAGTCGGTCGAGTGCACCGGGCCGGAAGCTCTCAACAAGCACATCGCTTGATCGCACGAGTTCGAGCAACGGCTCGAGTGACTCCGGGTTCTTGAGGTCGACAGCCAAGCTGCGCACATTGCGATTAGCGAGAGTGAAAAACGGGCTCACCCCATTGATCATTCGGCCCGGGCCCGTCCAGGAACGCTCGAAGGCACCCGATGGGGGTTCCACCTTGATGACATCGGCCCCGAGGTCAGCCAAGATCTGGCTTGCCGACGGTCCCTGAAGAAAATGGGTGAAGCTGATAACGCGAATACCGGAGAGCATGTTGCAACCAATCAGTGGAGATCGTGGTGACTTAGAAGACGCCTGTGCGCACCTGAAACTTGCTGGGTTTGCCGTAGGTCTCGCCGCCATTACGTACCCAGTGTGCGACCCAGCGAATCATCACGTTGATCGGCACGATCGGGTTCCCGAGCTCTGTTGCGGCGCGATCGCAATTCACGGTAAGACTCGATTCGCTTTCGGTTCCTTCGAAGATCGGCTCTTTGCCGAACTCGCGCCCGAACGCCTCTGCGAGGTAGCGAACGCTGACGGTTTCCGGGCCTCCGACGTTCAGTGGCGTGGCGGGAGTCTCGCAGCGGGTGAGCAGTCGTGCGAAGTGGTTGATCGCGTCCCCTTGCCACATCACATTGACATTGCCCGTTTCGAGGGGGATGGGGATCTCGTTGAGTACCCAATTGGCGACTTCCTGGAAGACCCCGTAGCGCATGTCGATCGCGTAGACGAAGCGAACCAGTCGTCCAGGGGTGTTGTTGATTTCGGAGAAGTACTGGAAGATGCGTTCACGTCCTACGACCGAATTCGCGTATTCGCCGGGGCGAGCCAGCGGCAGATTTTCTTCGGTGACCCCGCCTCGCCGGGAATCGCTCCAGGGATAGACGTGAATCGTCGAGAGTGCCACAATCCGCGAATCACGGTAGTGCTGGGCAACAAGTGACGGAACGTAAGTATTCATGGCCCAGAGGAATCCTTCACGCCCACGGAAGTCGAACTTGAGGCCGGCCATGTAGATCACGTTTGGAACTTTGGGGAGCGCGGCTACGGCATCAGGATCCAGCAAGTCACACACAATCGTGTCGATGCCGAAGCTGCTGAGGTGTTCCTCTGATCCTTCTTCGCTGAAGCGCGCAACGCCGATGACGCGTTTATCGGGGGCGGCCCGCTTAATCAGGCGGGCAAGAGTGACGCCCATTTTTCCGGCGACGCCCAAGATGATGATGTCGCCGTCCAGCGTCGCCAGCTCATCGATCGTCGCCTGCGTGGGCAGGGACATGAAATCTTCGAGATGAGCTGTGTCGGTGAAGTGGCTGGGCAGGGGAGTGTTCTCAAGAGTGACAGCTCCGGTGCGTTCAGGCATGGTGGATTCCTTGGTCGGCGGTCTGGGGGTCGGTGGGCTTTTCACCCAGCCAGCGGCTGAGATTGGCGCGCACGAAGCCGTCATCGTTCATCTGCGGATGCTGGGCGTACACACGATTTATTTCTTCAAGCTGGCCCGGTGAAAGCGACTCGTTCTCGTCGAGACACCAGCGTCCTTCGAAGAGCCCCTGGCGGCGTAGTATCTCGTGGCATCCGGGGATGCAGCCGGCAAAATCGTTGATGGCGTCGTAGATCGCTCCGTTGCAGTCGGTGACAACGGAGTCGAGCGCGAGCAAGTGGCTGGGAGCGTCGGTGCGCTCTTCGGTGAGTTCGGCGAACTGCCGCACTGCCGAATGGGTCCACACGCTCCAGTGACCGAGCAGCCCACCGCGAATTCGCACGGTCACGGTCGTGTTGTCGCGGGGGATCGCAAAGGGCTGGAGGAGGTCAAGAACGATGTGATCGTCGTTGCCCGTATAGAGCGTTACGCGATTCTCGGCGCGAGCGGCGACGACCGCACGCACAATATCGAGCGTCCGGTAGCGGTTGAACGGCGCCATCTTGATGGCGATCACGTTTTCGATCTGAGCAAACTGGCGCCAGAAGTCGAACGAGAGATGGAAGCCCCCGACTTCGGGCAGGAGCGCGAATCCGATTATCGGGATTTCCTCGGCGACCGCCCGGCAGTGCTCCAGTAGCTGTTCTTCGCTCCAAGATTTCAACGCAGCCAAGTTGAGGAGCCCCGCGTGGTAGCCGAGGCTTGCGGCAATACGCGCCTCGGAGCGAGCCTGCGCAGTGTCCCCGATGAGACCGGCTACGAGGGCTATCGGGCGAGTCGTCCACGAGCGAGATTCTTCTGCCGCGAGTTCCAGGACGCGCGCGAACATCCCTTTCTCGCGAATAGCGAACTGCGTGGTGTGCACTCCGACGGCGAGGCCTCCGGCGCCCGCATCAAGGTAGTACCGCGTGAGGGCCCGTTGTCGACGTTCGTCGAGGGTGCGATCAGCCGTAAGAGCGAGCAAGTGTGCGGGGATAACCGTCCCTGAATGCAGCAGGGCATAGGCCGCCTGCTCAGAATCGATTCCAGTCGAGGACTTCATCGTCACCTTCCGTGTGTTGATCACGATCCAACCACACAATCACCCGGTTTCGCAATCGTTTCCAGAAACGAATGCAGAAATGCGGAGGTCTCGCCCCTCGATGGTCTACGAGACCGGGCTAAACCGCATCGCGGTCGACATGCGCGACCATCCGCTGCCGCGCCAGAGCGGTATCACCCGATTCGAGGGCCTCCAGAATGGCGCGGTGTTCACGCAGTAGCGTTGCCCGATCGCCGGGGGCGCGCCCACAGCCTCCCCAGCTTTCGATCCAGAGCTCATGGGTGGTTCGCTGAAATTCAATCAGCAACCTGTTGCCGGTCAGATGTGCCAGCAACGCCTCAAAGCGCACGTCGAGGCTCCCCGACGGGGCGGCATCAGCGATTTCATTCTCAACCTGATTGAGGTGTGCCCGAACCGTCGTGTAGTCCTGTGCGTCGCGGCCAACGAGGAGGATCACTCGATCTTCGAGGGCTGCTCGCACCGCAACAAGCTGATTGAGCGAATCCTCCCCGCGCGGCACGACGCGGCGCAGATAATCTGTCATGGGATTGGGGCGCGGCTCGCGAACAAAGCTGCCAGCGTTGCGACGAATTTCGATCCGTCCCATGCTCTCGAGCGATCTCAGTGCCTCGCGCAGCGAGACCCTACTCACCGAGAGCCGTTCCGACAAAGCGCGTTCTGCAGGCAACCGGTCGCCGGGCGCTAGCGCTTCAATGACGGTGAGGAGCTGTTGCAGAACGAGACTGTGTACGGCGCCGTGGGGAAGGGGGAGAACGGTGAAACTTTCACGAGTATCGTCACTGTTAGCCATGGGCGATTCTTCGTGCGGATTCGACGGTGAGCGCCTCAAGAGCGCTCACGTCGAGCTCGGGTGCTAGACCGAATGGTGCAGCAACGACGCTGCCCAGTTGCACCTCACCGTCGGTGATCACCAGTCGCGCCGGCCCGGCGTCGACTCGCGCGAACAGGTCGGGATGTGCGGCCGCCAGCGCGGAATCAACATCCGGCGTGAGGTGTGCCGCAGCGCCCCAGTAGTGGTGTCCATTGCGTTCGATGTGAGTGAGCCCCAGCGCTGCAGCTACGGCGAGATCCTGATTGAGCGTTAGCGGCGCAACCGTCGACAGGTCCTCGGCGGTGATGATGGTCGACGCGACTGATCTAGCACCTAGGGTCGAGCGTGACTTCACGAGTGCGGCGTTTGCAAGTCCACGGATGACGCCTTTGCAGCCTTTGTAGGTGCCGCCGGCGTACCCCAAGTCCATCGCTCTGCGCACCGTATCCAAAGCATCATCTGATTCGTCGATGATCACGAGAAAGCGTTCGCCGACTTTGTGAAGCTCACTACGGCTTGACTCATCGAGGGCGTGCGAACGATGGATGGGTTGCTCTATTGCAATCAACTTGTCGCGCAACAGCTGATCCACTTCGATGTCGGCGGTCAACGCATCGAGCCACTCGCGAAGCGCGGTAGCAGTGGTCATTGACTCGTTGCCGTCGATTGTCCAGTCGGGCTCTAGGCCCGCTGCTCGACAGACCGCGGCGATCCTCTTGAGCCGGGGGATGTCATTGCTGGCATTCCCCGCCGTCTTGATCTTGAGGTACTTCGACCCGTAGCGAGCGAGCACGCCAGCGAGGCTGATGGGCAACCCGTCATCAGGATTGTCCGTGATCTCGTCGTCGGTGAGGGGGTCGGACAGCCCAACGGTGTGTCGGATCGCGATAGTTTCTGCCGGGTTCTCCGGCGTAAAGTCGGCGAGAGTTCGACCCGCCAATTCGGGGTGAATGCGCTCAAGCTCGATGCCGAAGGTAGCGCTGTGGATCGCCTGCGCGAATGGCGCACCCATGAGCCGACAGGTGGCGTCAATGAGTGCTCGCTCAATGAGGCTGGCGCCGAGCCCAGCGACGAGCCCTGGCACATTGTGGTCTGTGGCCCATGTCGCATGGCGTCCTTGGATGGACCACCAGAGTTCGAACAGCGAGGAGGCTTCCGCGCCTCGTGCCAGTGTCGCTGCGCTTTCGATCGCGACGACAAGATCTTCGACATCATCCACGAATGAGGAATTGGGGTCTTTGGTAAACCATTTGGGGGGAAGGTGCTCTGAGGCCAAGCCGCGAGCGGTGGTTGAACCATCGCTGACGACTATTTCGGCCACCACGTGCGGCGCCGCCGTCATTTCGGCGATGCCGTAGCGGAACGGAATCCGCGTGTGAACGGCGGTTACGTGCAGGTGGATTGCGTCGATGCGAATCACAAGTATTCTCCCAGGTGCTCTGTGGTCAGACCAATCTAGCGGTGAATCGCACCCTAACAGGAACCCCACATGCCCAGTTGAGACGCGAAGGCGTCATCTTCCGCGTCGCGCAGTTGGGGCCAGTAGCGATCGTTGAGACCAACCTTGAGTGCCTCCGCAGCGCCGAGCTCAACCATCGCCAGATTCACGAATGTACCGTCGCGCAGGTAGACGTAGAGCAGCGAACGCCCGTAGCGATCCTCTGGTTCGCGATCTTCGAGTGCCCAAACATTGGTATTTTCGGGGAGGAAGTCGCGGAGAAGTTCCCGCGCCTCTGCTCCGTAACATTCTTCGGCATCCGGCTGTTGCTGGCTTGCGAGTTCGGGAGTGTCGATGCCGATCAGGCGCACCTTCAGTTCCGTCTCTCCAGTGTCCAGATAGAGCGTGTCTCCGTCGTGAACGTAGGTCACGGTTGCTTCAAACGCGCCGGAAGGGATCCGGTTGGTGCTGGAATCAAGGTCGGATTCAGTTGCGGAGCTTGAGTCGAGCGTCGAGCTTGACGCTTGGCTCGACGGCGGTGTGTGATCTATCGGTGCAATTGCCGAGCAGGCGGTGAGGGCGGCCGTGGCGCACGCGGCGCCCGCGATGCCGAGTACAACGCTGTGGGAACGATCACGGATCACTGTCACGACACGATTCTTGCACGCGCCGGAACTGGGCCGCGTGGAAGCTGCGCCGAGCGAGACAGCGCGACGTGAGATGTTACGCAGGGCACCTAGCTGAGGTTGTTGCCCGCGCGCGGGGAGGTCAGCGCGCGGGCAGTTACCTCTCCGAGTCGCAGCGCCCACTGGGAATGAACCGTCTTCCAACTCAACGGATCCTTGATGGAATCCGTGGAAGCGGTCAGATCGGGAAATGGTGCGAAGCACACGCCGGGCAGCGCCTCGCTTACGGCGAGCGAGGTCGCGTCCAGGCGGGCAATCTGTAGTCTCAGCAGGCGCTGAAGAATCTTTGGCATTGAGCGAAAGCGATCCATGGGGGGAATCGCGGCAACCACAACCGGACACTGCGCGTTGTTAAGCTCCCGCACGGTGTCGATGGTGCGGCGTAATCCTGTCTCCCATTCGGTTCGAGTCGTCGCTTTTAGTACGTCGGGTGGCCCGAGCAGGATGACGACCGCATCCACAGCGGTGGTGATCGTCTCTACTTCGAACGATGCTCGAGTCATGGTCATTGAGACATCGGAAATCGTGCTCCACGACACGCCTGTGTCATGCTCTCGCGCGACGAACCTGGCTGTTTGTGACACGACGCCGAGACCATGATTGAGCACTCCGTAGCCAGAGGCGGCGCAGTCCCCAATGAATAACAACCGGGACTGCTCGAGAGCTCCCACTTCTCCAGTGGCAGGGCCGGGTGGAAAGAACTCGGTGCCCATCTCAAGCCGGAACGCGACCAGATTGAGGTGAAACATCGGGCGGAAAATTCGGACGATGAGCCCGGCAAAAGGATTGCGGGTTCGATGATCGCCTGCCGTGGCAGAGGTGCAGGTGTTCTTCGGGGACACAGCACACATAGTGGTCTAGTCAGCCGCTAGCGGGGTGTGTGACATGCCCAAATGCGGGACGTGACTATCACTTACTTTATGAAGTGGAAAGATGGGGCTATGACCGAGCCCGTTGCGCCTCATCCTGAACTCGACACCCTGATCAGCACTCTTGAGCGGTTGCGTGCCCCCGGCGGGTGTGCGTGGGACCGTGATCAAACTCATGAGTCCCTCGTGCAGTACCTCGTTGAAGAGACCTATGAGCTTGTGGAGGCGATCGAATCAGGCGATTCGGCCGACATGGTCGAAGAACTCGGCGACGTTTTGTATCAGGTGATCTTCCACGCGGATATCGCCGCCGAGGCTGGGCGTTTCAGCCTGGAAGATGTTGCCGCAAACATGACGGCCAAGATGGTCGGTCGTCACCCGCACGTTTTTGGCGACACCACGGCGGAGACTGCGGACGATGTCATGGCCGTGTGGGATGACCTCAAGAAGACCGAGAAGCCGCACCGCACGAGTGTTCTCGACGGCATTCCGCAGAAGATGCCTGCGCTTGCCCTTGCCGACAAACTGCTAGGGCGCGCCCACAAGGTGGGGCTTCTGGATGCGACGGCGCCCGGAGCGATCAACGTCACGGAAGAAGACGAACTTGGTCCGCTATTGCTGGCGATTGTCGCTTCGGCGAAAGCCAACGGTCTTGATTCCGAACGTGCGCTTCGTGCCGCTCTGCGTCAGTTGAGCTCGGAAATTCAGGACCATGAGGCGGCTCAGCCGGCGAATTCGAAACTCGACGAGGCTGCGGGGTAGGACCCCGAAGGGTGGTGCCCCCCTTAACCCGAATAAGGAGGGCACCGGCGCAACGCCGGTAGATGTGACATGTGATCGCACGTCGAGCATCTACAGAATGGCATCACGCGCTGAAGGATCGGTGGGATTACCCAACCTACCGATCCAGCGCTGGAGAAGCCCCTGGTTGGGGGGATTCAAGTAGTGGGGTGCCGGTGCGACAGCTCTGGCAGCAACGCTAAATCATAACCGTTGTCGCTGGTATTGGCAAACAAGCGTTATGTTAATGATCATGGCTCGTAAACCTGACCCAACACGAAAGCCAGCGCTGATTCAGCAAGCGCTCGACTTTCTGGTGGATAAACCTCTGTCTAGCCTCTCCTTCCGCTCTCTCGCCCAAGCGCTCAACGTAAGTACCTACACGCTTGTCTATCACTTCGGAACTCGTGCAGAACTCATTCGCGAGATCGTACGAGCCAACGCCGTTGGAGCAAGCCCCTCAGAAGGAGCTGCGCTTCCGTCGGATACCCTTGAAGACTATTTCTCGAGCCTGAATCTTTCGTGGCAATGGGCCCAACTGCCAGAAAACTTTCATCGGCAACGACTCGAATTCGAGGCCGCGCTACTTGAAGCTGTCGAGCGCGACGATCTCACCGTGACCCGTGAGTTCTTCGCTCACTGGACGCGTATCGGCACCTCCGCTCTGATGGCCTTGGGCCTCGATGAGAGAAACGCCGAAGTGGAGTCGAGGCTGCTGCACGATACGTTTCGCGGAGTGCAGTTCGACCTCATGCTCAATCGAGACGTTCAGGCAGCGACCACCGTGTTCGACTCAGTGGTCGCTCAGCATCGACGCCGTATCGAGTCTCTTCTCGCACAGGTGAACAGCTAGCCGGCAACACACCTCGGCATGCGAGAGAATAGGAACCATGGCGTCAACGGTTAATCCTCCCCGCGGGATGCGGGACTTCCTACCGGCAGAAAAGGCACAGCGTGAGCGTGTGCTCAGCGTGATTCGTGGCAGTTACCGCGCACACGGTTTCGACGAAATCGAAACTCCGGTCATGGAAGACAGTTCGCGGCTACATGCAGGGCTCGGCGGCGACAACGAGAAGCTCGCGTTCGCCGTCATGAAGCGAGGGCTCACGACCGAGAAGATGCAGACGGCATCCGAGGCCTTGGACCTTGCTGACCTCGGAATGCGCTTCGACCTCACGGTGCCGCTTGCGCGCTTCTACGCGACTCACCGTGCCGAGCTGCCCAAGGTTTTTCGTGCGATCCAGATGGCGCCGGTGTGGAGAGCCGAACGGCCACAGAAAGGGCGTTACCGCCAATTCGTGCAGTGCGACATCGACATCATGGGGGAGGCGGGCCCGAGCGCAGAGATCGAACTGATCACCGCCACCGCAGCGACTCTTGACGCACTAGGTATTGAGGGCTGCACCATCCGCATCAATGATCGTCGCCTACTTGCCAGTTCGCTTAGTATCCTCGGTTTCCCTTCCAAAGAACACGAAGCCGTGCTCATCACTGTCGACAAGCTCGACAAGCTCGGCGCCGACGGGGTTATCGCCGAACTCCGCGAGCGAGCCTTCCCCGAGGCCCCCGTTGCCGCGCTCGCGGAATTCTTGAAACGCCCCGTGCCAGAAACTGCTCCCGCGTTTGGTGCGGATGCCATCCGTGCAGCCCTTCCTGCCGGTGTCACCGAGGAGGTCATCCTCGAGCTCGCGGCGATCGGACACGCGGTTGAGGCCGGTCGTGGTGATTCGGGGGCACTCATTGAGTTCGATCCTTGGTTGGTGCGGGGAATGGGCTACTACACTGGCGCGATCTTTGAGGTCGCGCACCCCTCGCTCGGATACTCCCTAGGCGGCGGCGGTCGGTACGACGGAATGATCGGTCGGTTCCTGGGCAGCGATGTTCCGGCTGTCGGTTTCTCGCTCGGCTTCGAGCGTCTCGTTGACCTCGTAGAGCTCGATGCGGCAACGAACGACGATCAGGTTGCTCTCGTCTATGACGCCGATGTTGACGCTGCAACGCTCGTGCGCCTTCAGGCAGCATTGATTCAGGACGGCAAGCGCGTGCGGCTGGAGGCACGGCCCAAGAAACTACCTCAGCTTCTCGATCAGCTTCGGGATGCCGGTTTCACCAGTTTTGCTGCGGTCCGTTCGGAGAGCATGAGCGTTGATAGTCTCGAATTCAAGCCGTTGGGCGGCTAGCTAGCGCTCATTTTTGAGGGAGAAATCGTGAACGCCTCTATGAAGCCGGTCCTCACGTTTCTCTCGCTGAGTTTTGGGCTTGCGTGGCTGTGTGCCCTTCCGCTGTGGTTCACGGGCGGCCTCGAGAACCCATTCTTCACCATATTCGCTCTCGTGATGATGTTCACGCCGGCGATTTCGGCCCTGATTGTCATCGTCTTTGTCGAGAAGCATCCGGATGCTCGCTCTCGCCGTGCGGCGCTGGGGCTTGGTTCGGTGCACCCCGTCGGCCGGTTCTTGCGCTATCTGGCAATGGCGCTCGTGATTCCGCCCGCCCTGATTCTGGCGGCGCTCGCAGTTGGCGCGCTCGTGGGGGTTTACCCGGCCGATTTCGTGAACTTCTCTGGCTTCGAGGCGATGCTCGACGCCCAGCTTGAGGCCCTTGGCCAAGCTCCGCTGCCGGTTCCGATCGGCTTGCTTGTGGCCGCACAGTTCTTGAACGTGGCGATAGGCGCGCTCATTAACACCATTCCTGCGCTCGGTGAAGAGCTCGGCTGGCGCGGCTGGCTGTTGCCCAGACTGTTGCCGCTCGGCATTGTGCCCGCCATTCTCATTTCGGGAGTGATTTGGGGGCTGTGGCACGCGCCACTCATCCTGCTCGGCTACAACTACCCCGGCGCTGCCGGCTGGCTCGCGCTCGCTGCGATGGTCGGTATGACCACCGTGGTCGGCGGCGTGTTCTCGTGGTTGCGCATACGTTCCGCTTCGGTGTGGCCCGCCGCTCTCGCACACGGTGCCTTCAACGCTGCCGCTGGTTTTTCGCTAATTTTCATCATGGTCGGCGAGAGTTTCGACCCGCTTCAGGCGAGCATTCTGGGATGGACCGGATGGCTCGTTCCGCTCGCTCTCGTGATCGTTCTGCTGGCCACCGGCCAGTTCCGTTCCGCCCCGCCGCAGCCGGTGGTGACGCGTAACGAGTCAGCGCCTGTTGCTAACGCGGAGTAGGCTTTCCTACGGACATCCACCACTTCTAGTCCAAACAAACTTTCTTAAAGGAGACCCCCTGTGGCTTTAATCGAAGCAGTTGGCGCCCGCGAAATTCTTGACTCCCGGGGAAACCCGACCGTCGAGGTTGAGGTTTTGCTCGAAGATGGTGTGGTTTCCCGCGCCGCAGTTCCTTCGGGAGCATCCACCGGTGCATTTGAGGCGTATGAGCTTCGTGACGGTGACAAGGACCGCTACCTGGGCAAGGGCGTGCAGAAGGCCGTCGACGCTGTTATCGACGACCTCGGCCCCGCCATCGAAGGTCTTGATGCTTCTGACCAGCGCCTTATCGACGCGGAACTGATCGCGGTTGACGGTTCCGAGAATAAGAAGAACCTCGGCGCGAACGCCATTCTCGGAGTTTCGCTCGCGGTCGCGAAGGCTGCGGCAGACTCGGCAGATCTGCCGCTCTTCCGCTACCTGGGAGGACCGAACGCTCATGTGCTGCCCGTGCCGATGATGAACGTCATCAACGGCGGATCGCACGCCGACAGCAACGTCGACATCCAAGAGTTCATGATCTTGCCGCACGGTGCCGAGACCTTCAGCGAGGGACTTCGCTGGGGTGTAGAGACCTACCACGTGCTCAAGGGGCTGCTCAAGGGCAAGGGCCTCAGCACCGGTCTGGGCGACGAGGGCGGCTTTGCCCCCGACCTCTCCAGCAACCGCGCAGCACTCGACCTGCTCATGGAAGCAATCGAGAAAGCTGGCTTCACGCCAGGCAAGGACATCGCCGTTGGTCTCGACGTCGCTGCGACTGAGTTCTACACAGACGGCTCGTACACGTTCGAGGGTGTCTCGAAGTCGGCTGGCGACATGAGCGCCTACTACGCCGAGCTCGTCGCCGCGTACCCCCTCGTGTCGATCGAAGACCCGCTGGACGAAGACGACTGGGAGGGCTGGGCTCAGCTCACCTCCGAGATCGGTTCGAAGACTCAGATCGTTGGAGACGACCTGTTCGTCACCAACCCGAAGCGTCTCGCCAAGGGAATCACCGCGGGAACCGCAAACTCGATCCTCGTGAAGGTGAACCAGATTGGTTCGCTCACCGAAACCCTCGACGCCGTCGCTCTCGCCCAGCGAAGCGGTTACACCGCCGTCATGTCGCACCGCTCGGGTGAGACCGAAGACACCACGATTGCCGACCTAGCCGTGGCGCTCAACACCGGTCAGATTAAGACCGGTGCTCCCGCTCGCTCCGAGCGCGTCGCCAAGTACAACCAGCTGCTGCGCATCGAAGAAGAGCTTGGCGATGCCGCAGTTTACGCCGGCCGTTCCGCCTTCCCGCGGTTCAACGGCTAGCGCCCATCCGGGTCGTCTAGCATCGAACGCATGGCTAGGCGAGTACGAGCAAAAAAGGTAGCGGTGTCGCTGCCCGAGGAGAACGCGCCTGACCACTGGTTGCGCACGATTCGCGTCTCGGGCTTCAGCGTGCTGATGCTTGCTTTGCTTATACTCGCCGTCATCGTTCTTGCGCCCAACCTGCGCATACTCATCGAGCAACAGCAGACGATCGCTCAGTTGCAGGCTCAGGTTGACGAAGCACAATCCTCGGTCGATGAGCTGAACGAGGATGTTGCGCGCTGGGACGACCGCGCCTACATCGAGTCCCAAGCGCGGGACCGGCTGTACTACGTGTACCCGGGAGAGGTGAGCTACTTGGTTACCGGTGACGCCGCCGAAGTCACCACCAATGATGGTGTGCCGGTTAGTGCGACCATCCAGACCACTCAGATTGACTGGGTGCAGACTCTCGTCTCGTCCATTTACACTGCTGGTCTCACCGAAGAGGCTCCGGACGAGCTAACCGCCCCCGTAATTGAAGGATCACCATAATGACCACGCCACCGTTTGACGCTGTCAGCGATGAAGATGTGCGCATTGTGTCGCTTCAATTGGGGCGACCCGCCCGCGACGTGATCGGCATCGCCGCGCGCTGTGTGTGCGGCGCACCAACCGTGGTATCGACGAAGCCACGACTGAGCGATGGTACGCCATTTCCCACGATCTACTATCTGTGCCACCCGGCCGCGACGGCCTCCGTCTCGACCCTGGAAGCTGAAGGTCAGATGCCGGAACTCGCGGCACTGCTCGAGGGTGAGATTGGCGCACTCTACCAAGCAGCTCATGAGTCATACATTGCTGATCGGGATGGCATTGAGGTCGTTCCCGAGCTCGCCGGTGTTTCTGCCGGTGGCATGCCGACGCGGGTGAAGTGCCTTCACGCTCTCGTAGGCCATTCGCTTGCTGCCGGTCCCGGGGTGAACCCCATCGGCGATATTGCTCTTGAGCGCGCCTCCTGGAGCCCCACCGTGTGTCAGTGTCCCGATTACTCCGATGCCACGCAAGGCGCTGTCGCATCCGGTGCTAGCACCGCTGTCCCCGCTGAGGGGCAGAGCGGCCAGCCCGCAGGGGAGAGCAGCCAGTGAAGCGCTCGGTCGCCGGTGCAGTTCTGCTGGCGAGTTTGGCTTCGGTGCTCGTGGCGACTCCCGCGCACGCTGATGCGGTACGCGATCAGGAGTACTGGTTGGCTGAGTACGGCATCGAAGCGGCCTGGAACACCACCAAGGGCGCCGGTGTGACCATCGCCGTCATCGATACCGGCGTGGATGGCACCGTGACAGAGCTCGTCGGCGCGGTGACCGGGGGAACTGATTTCTCTGGTCTCGGCGCGCCCGACGGTCAAACCCCAGTGGGCGATGACAACCCCGCTCACGGCACTCTAGTGGCGTCCCTCGCGGCGGGTCGCGGTACCGGTACCGGTACCGGTGTGATCGGTGCCGCCCCGGAGGCCAACATCTTGGCGATCTCTATTGGCTTCACGGGGGGTCCCGTCAGCTCGGATGAACAAATTGCTCAAGCCGTGCGCTACGCGGTGGATCAGGGTGCCGACGTCATCAACCTCTCGCTTACCCGCGAGACCTTGGACTGGCCGGTCAGCTGGGACAGCGCGTTTCTCTACGCGATGGACAACGACGTTGTCGTCGTCGCTGCAGCAGGCAACCGTGGCAGTGGCACGACCTCAGTCGGTGCACCGGCAACAATGCCGGGTGTGCTGACCGTTGCTGGCGTTGATGTGAACGGGGTGGCCAGTTTCAACGCCTCCACTCAGGGAATCACCATTGGCGTTTCGGCGCCGAGTGAGGACCTTGTCGGGGTTGCGCCGGGTGGGTCTCATGTGCTTTGGAACGGAACAAGCGGGGCAACCCCGATTGTGGCTGGCATCGTTGCGCTGGTGCGCGCGGCGCATCCGGAGCTTGATGCGGCCAACGTCATCAATCGCATTGTGACCACCGCGCATGACACCGGGGATCCCGGGCCTGATGCGATTTATGGCTACGGGCTGATCGACGCCGACGATGCGGTGAACGCGCAGGTGCCGCTCGTCGACAGCAACCCGATGGGTAGCCTTGCGGAGTGGATCACCGTCTACCGACGCGCGGAGTCGACGCCCGTTCCGCTGCCGACCACCGATTCGACGCCAGAGCCTGTAGTGGTGGCGGAACCGGAGAACGCGGGGATCGCCAGCCCGCTCGGAACGATACTGCCTACCGTGAGCATGCTTCGGAATGTGGGCATTCCGCTGGCTGTTTATGCCATTTTTCTTACAATTTTGGCCGGTTGGGGCGTCGCTGCTTGGCGTCGGTTTAGGAGTATGCGCCAGACAGAGTAAGTTTGGTGGCGAACTTCCCCCTTAGGAGACTCTAACTCGTGCCAAAAATCATGATTGTCGGCGGCGGCTACGCCGGTTTCTACACTGCCCGTAAGCTCGAAAAATGGCTGCGTCGCGGCGAAGCTGAGGTCACCATGGTTGACCCGCTTCCCTACATGACGTACCAGCCGTTCTTGCCTGAAGTTGCAGCAGGCTCTATTGAAGCTCGTCACGCGGTTGTTCCACACCGTCGCCACCTGAAGACCACCAAGGTCGTCACGGCGAAGGTCACAGGAATCAACCACGCCACAAAGACGGCAACGATTCAGCCCGAGGTTGGCGACTCGTGGGAGATGGACTACGACATTGTTGTAGTAACTGCCGGGGCCGTCTCGCGCACCTTCCCGATTCCGGGCGTTGCGGACGAGGCAATCGGCATGAAGACCATCGAAGAGGCTGTAGCGGTGCGTGACCGCATTCTCACCAACTTCGACAAGGCAGCGCTGCTGCCGGCCGGCCCTGAGCGCGACCGCCTGCTGACATTCGTTGTTGTTGGCGGTGGATTTGCGGGAATCGAAGCGTTCGGCGAAATGCGCAGTCTCGCGTCGTCGTTGCTCCCGCTCTACCCAAGCCTCAAGTTTGAGGACACTCACTTCCACCTCATTGAGGCCATGGGGCGGATTATGCCCGAGGTCTCGCTGGAGACCAGCAAGTGGGTCATCAAGAACCTTGACCAGCGTGGTGCCAAGATTCACCTCGACACCCAGCTCAAGTCGGCAGTAAACGGCCACGTCGAGCTGTCCACAGGTGAGAGCTTCGAGTCCGACACGATCGTGTGGACCGCAGGCGTCATGGCTAACCCCGTTGTGCGCAGCACCGACCTTCCCATCGAAGAGCGTGGCCGCGTTCGCGTGCAGGCAGACCTGCGCGTCATCAACGATGACGGCGTTGTCGAAGATGCCTGGGGTGCTGGCGATGTCTGTGCTGTCCCCGATCTCACCGGTGGTGGCGTTGGCGGATTCTGCGTTCCGAACGCTCAGCACGCGGTTCGTCAAGCGAAGCTCATGGCGAAGAACATCGTTGCCTCGCTTCGCGGCGAAACAACGAAGGACTACTTCCACAAGAACCAGGGTGCTGTTGCGGGTCTCGGCCTGTACCACGGCGTCTTCCAGTCCGGCAAGATCGCGATCAAGGGTTTCCCCGCCTGGTTCATGCACCGTGGCTACCACGGCATGGCAATGCCGATGTTCGAGCGCAAGGCTCGAGTGTTCAGCAACTGGATCACCAGTTTCTTCTGGGGTCGCGACACCGTTTCGATTGAGGCACGCGTAGAACCGCGCCAGGCATTCGAGGAATTCGCGTCACGCCCCAAGTAGTGTGATGCTGTGCCCCACGCGAAAGCGTGGGGCGTGCCCCGATAGCCCAATTGGCAGAGGCAGATGACTTAAAATCATCCAAGTCAGGGTTCGAGTCCCTGTCGGGGCACTTCTTTTTTTCGCGCGTTCTAGATAAGTCTAGGCATCCAGAATCTCCGTGAGCAGCTGCTGGATGCGCGCCTTGATGTCATCGCGAATCGGGCGGACCTCGTCAATTCCCTTGCCCTTGGGATCGACGAGTTCCCAATCTTCGTAGCGCTTGCCGGGGAAGATCGGGCAGACATCGCCACAGCCCATCGTGATGACGACATCCGAGGCCTGCACCTGTTCGGTTGTCATCAGCTGGGGAACTGCTTGTGAGATGTCGATTCCCTCTTCGGCCATGGCCTGAATCGCGATGGGATTGATCTCGTTGCCGGGTTCGGAGCCGCCCGAGCGCACCTCGACTGCGCCGTTCGACAGCGCCGTCATGTAACCGGCTGCCATCTGTGAACGACCCGCGTTGTGGATACACACGAATAGTACGACCGGCTTGGTGGCGGGGGAGATAGTTTCCGTAGTCATAACCAAAGCATAGATGATTGTCTATGCGATGCGGGACTTTGGGAAGGTGCGTCACGAGGGTGTTCACTCAGCGTTCACCCATCGCAACGCCCTCGGAAACCGAAACTACGGGGCCGAAAGCTCTGGAGAACCGAGTGAATTCAGCAACTCACGCACCCGACGGTCGATGTCGTCGCGTACGGCACGTACGCCATCCATCGACATTTCAGCCGGATCGGCCAATTCCCAATCGAGGTAGCGGCGACCGGGGTAAATGGGACAGGCATCGCCGCAACCCATCGTGATGACGACATCCGCACCGCGCACGACTTCGTCGGTCAGCGGCTTCGGATACTCGCCATCGACCGAAACCCCGATCTCATCGAGGGCTGCCACAATCTTCGGGTTGATCGTCTCCGTCGGTTCGGACCCCGCGGTCAGTACCCGCACACGGCCTCCCGCGAGCGTGCGCAGGATTGCCGCGGCTAATTGTGAGCGGCCCGCATTCTGGACACAGACAAACAACACATCAACCGGAGCCGCGGATCGTGCGGCAGATGGCTCCACAAGGGCACCTAAACGGTCCCGGGCGAACTGCGACGTATGAGAAGACAAGTGGCGATCGCGCGGGGCACCCTGGCGCAGAAGTTCGTAGCTGCTCGACACATAGTCGGCGACGGTTTCGCGAGAGAAGACACCAGAAAAGTGAATGGCAAGGTCATCAGTGATGCGGGTGAGCACGGCGGCGTCGACCACCGTTGCCGCGGCATCGGACGGTGACCGCTGCACAAAGTCGAACACGTCGGCCAGTCGCGACGGCACAAGCGAGTACCAGACCTGGCGACCCTCTTGTGCGCTTTGCAGGATGCCGTCGTTGGCCATGATCCGCACGTGATGGCTCACAGTGGGCTGGGTGAGGCCAAGACGCCCTGCAAGGTCAGTGACGCCGCGACGACCATCGGGGGCATCCATAATGAGGCGGAGAATCTGCACCCGAGTCGGGTCGGCGATTGCGCGCATGCTTTGAGCGATTCGTTCAGCGACGGCGCGCTCGGACGTGGCAAATTCTGCTCGCGGTGCTGTCGCTGACATAGCTAGCAGTCTAGGTGTTGGTACCAATCGCGCGGTGTGTCCCCTGATTCGGCAATGACGGCCTCATCACCCTCGCTGACTAACGGACTAGTCGCGCAGTGGAGAGCCCACGACGGTGAAGCGGCTGCCGCCCATTTCGCCGGTGAGCAGAGGTCTGGCCTCCGTGATTGCGGCCTGAACGCTCGCGAGCTGCAGAGATGACTGGTGGGCAGCGGCCGAAACCCAGAGCTCTGAAACGAACACGGTGTTCGGGCGCTCGTCACTGACCCCGACCTCATAGCTGAGGCATCCAGCACCATCAAGGTCGGTGCTGCGACGAGTCAGAATTGCCACCACAGTGTCGCGGTGGCCGGGCTTCACCTCGAGGGTGCCAGTGTTCGCGAAAGTCATGACTCGACAGTACCAACCGCAGCCGTGCGGCTCGTTGTGCTGGCTTGAGGGTTCTGGGAAAGTTGAGCCATCCTGTCATGTTGTCGCCATGTGCTCTGTGGCATCCGGTAGTTCGTCGCCACCCTCCGAAGGAACTTTGTGAAACTGCTCAGCACCCCCTCCACTGCTTGGCACGCGCCCGAGCGCTACTGGCGCGAGCTCGATGACGCGACCTCGGCCCTCGATGCGCCATTTGGTGTGATTTGCCTTGACGCGCTCTCGTACAACGCCTTCGACATGGTGCGTCGAGCATCCGGAGTTCCCATCCGATTAGCGAGCAAATCGATTCGAGTACGCGAAGTGATGGATGCCGTACTCGCCGTGGATGGCTTTCGCGGCGTCTTGGCGTACACCCTCGCCGAGGCGCTCTGGTTGGCCGACACCATCGACGATGTGGTGGTGGGGTATCCCTCGGTGGACCGAGCGGCGATTGCCGCATTGGGAACGAGTCCTGCTCTCGCCGAACGAGTCACCATCATGATCGACTCGGTCGAGCATCTCGACTTCGTGGACTCCGTGTTGTCGCCCCAGCATCGGGAAACGATACGCGTGTGTGTCGATGTCGATGCCGCCTGGCAGTCGCCGCTGCTCGGGCACGTGGGCGCACACCGTTCGCCCGTGCGCTCGGCGGCTCAGGCTCGCACTCTCGCCAGCTCTGTTGTTGATCGCGACGGCTTCACCCTGGTCGGAGTTATGGCATATGAAGCGCAGATTGCCGGTGTCGGAAATCGTCCGTCGGGCCGGCCGTTGTTCGGGCGGGTGCTCGACGTCGTGCAACGGCTATCTGCCACGGAATTGCGTGAACGCCGTGGGGAGATCGTCACCTCCGTTCGTGAGATCGCCGAACTCGAATTCGTGAACGGCGGAGGAACCGGATCTCTCGAATCGACTGCCGATGACCCCGCGGTGACCGAACTCGCTGCCGGGAGCGGGTTGTTCGGCCCCCACCTCTTCGATCAGTACAGCCACTTCACGCCGGCACCGGCGGCAGCGTTTGCGCTCGCCGTCGACCGCAAATACTCGCCCCACATCGCCACTGTGCATGGTGGAGGCTGGATCGCGTCGGGAACCGCCGGCCCCGATCGGATGCCCCAGCCAGTGTGGCCTGTCGGGCTGGAATACTTGCCGAGGGAGGGCGCCGGTGAAGTGCAGTCACCGCTGACCGGCCACGCCGCCGAAACGCTCCAGATCGGAGATCGGGTGTTCTTTCGCCACAGCAAAGCCGGCGAACTCTCTGAGCATGTCAATGAGTTCGCTCTTGTAGAGGACGGCCGCATCACCGACACCATTGCGACCTATCGTGGTGAAGGAAGAGTGTTCTTGTGAGTGCGGCCGCACGAGGGCCGAGCCCTAAACCGCAGCCGACGCCCGAACCCAATCCCGCAACCCTTCGCCCAGGAGCAGTGTGGCGCAATTGGGGGCGCTCCGAACGCAGCCACCCAGAGTTTGTGGCGAGGCCCACGAGTGTTGACGAGGTGACGGCCGCCGTCAACTTCTCGCGCGACAACGGGCTCACACTCAAGGCGTGGGGTGCCGGCCATAGCTTCACGTCGATCGCGGCCACTGAAGGCCTTCACCTCGATGTTGGCGCGATCAATGGGGTGAGGAGTGTTGACGGCAGCCTCGTCACCTTTGGCGCCGGAACCGCCCTTCATCAACTACCGGCTCTCCTCGAGCCGCTTGGACTCGCCTTGGCCAACATGGGCGACATTGACCGCCAGACCATAGCCGGCGCAATCTCGACCGGCACCCACGGCACCGGGCTCGGTTTCGGAGGCATCGCCACTCAGGTGCGCGGAGTCACCCTCGTCACCGCCGCCGGCGCCGTGCTTCGCATCAATGCCACCGAGAATCCGGAATTGCTGCCCGCGGTTGCCCTCGGGCTCGGAGCGCTCGGTGTGCTCGTCGACGTCACCGTCGAGTGCGTGCCCACGTTCCTGCTGCACGCAGTGGAACGACCAGAACCCGCCGCCACTGTCCTAGCCGAGTGGATGCAGCGCAGCGTCGAAACTGACCACTTTGAGTTCTTTGTGTGGCCGCATACCAGCACCGCTCTCACCAAGAGCAATACGCGACTGCCCGGCGATGCCCGATGCGAACCGCTCCCAAGGTTTTCTCGCTGGTTCGATGACAACGTCATGGCCAACAGCGTCTTCCGCGCTATTTGCGCAACAGGAACTGCCGCGCCCGCCGTCATCCCGGCGATCAACCGGTTGGTGGTGAAACTCTCTGGCAACCGCGAATTCACTGACATTTCCAGCACCGTCTTCGTTACCGATCGAACGGTTCGTTTTCGCGAGATGGAGTACGGACTGCCCCTTGAAGCGGTGCCGGATGCCGTACGCGCCATCCAGACGCTGATCGCGGATCGCGGATGGAAAGTTTCTTTCCCGATTGAGGTGCGTTCGGCGGCGGCGGACTCATTGCTCCTGTCGACGGCGTTCGAACGGGCCACCGGGTATGTTGCCGTGCATCGTTACTGGCGCGAAGACCCGGCCGAGTATTTTCGGGAAGTGGAGGCGATCATGATCGCCCATGGTGGCCGGCCACACTGGGGAAAGCTGCATAATCGGCATGCCGAATCGCTTGCTGGCGCATATCCGGGTTTCAATGAGTTTCTGGCCGTGCGCGACCGGCTCGACCCCGGTCGTGTCTTCGCAAACGACTATCTGCGCCAGGTGTTGGGGCAGTAACCTCCACCATCAGATCTGGGCGAGGCGGGCTGGAGCGAAAGGGCACGATCATTAGGGCCATTGTCTGTGGAGCGGGAATTGCCGGACTGACCGTCGCCGGTCAGTTGGCTGTGCGCGGCTGGGATGTTGTGCTCCTCGAAAGAGCGACGGAACGACGCACGCAGGGCTACATGATCGACTTCTTCGGGCCCGGGTTCGATGCGGCAGAGAAGATCGGTATCTTGGACAGGCTGCGCGAGTTGAGCTACTCGATATCTGCGGCCCGCTTCACGCGTCCCAGCGGCCGCACCCGGACGATCGACTATGGCGTCGTCGCGGCGAACGAGGGCGGCAAGCTGTTGAGCCTGATGCGCCAAGATCTGGAACTTGCTCTGTTTGAGGCATTGCCCGAGGGTGTTGACGTGCGCTTCGAGAGCACAGTCGTCGCTGTTGAGGACCGTCCCGACTATGTTACGGCGGTGTTGGCGGACGGGGCCCGCGTGTCTGGAGACATCGTGGTGGGTGCGGACGGCATTCATTCGGCGGTGCGCCGAAGTGTCTTTGGGGATGCAGCCTCCATCGTGCGTCAACTTGGCATGCACACCTGTGCCTATACCTTTGAATCGCCAAGATTGCACCGTGCCCTCGGCGACACGTTGGCGTCGACCGACGTGCGGGAGCGCATGGTCGGTCTCTACGGGCTGCGCGATGGATCGGTGGCACTGTTCGCCGCGCACCGGGTAGCAGATCCGGAGCTCCCGGATGACCCCAGGGAGGCGATCCGTGAAGCCTATGCTGGTCTCGGTTCGGACGTCGATGAGGCGCTCGCGAAGTGCCCGGACCCCGGCGAGATCTATTACGACCAGGTGGCGCAAATCGAACTGCCCGAGTGGAGTCGGGGTCGAGTTGTGTTCGCGGGAGACGCCTGCCAGGCGGTGTCGCTGCTGGCCGGCCAGGGCGCATCGCTGGCGATCGCCGGAGGAGTGCTGTTAGCGGAGAAGATCACCAGCGGTCTGGAGCCTGACGCAGCATTCGCTGCCTACGCGGAAGAGTGGATGCCGGTGGTCGCCGACAAGCAGCTTGCCGGGCGAAGGGCCGCAAGCAGCTTTCTCCCGCAGACCGCGTTTGAGCTGTGGAAGCGCCGTACAGGGCTCGCCATGCTGCGGGCACCGATAATCGGCCGGTTGGTTATGTCGACGATCACCGGAACGAAGGCGCCGAGCTAGCCTGACCGGCATTGCCCCCCCAAGTTCGGGGGGATTCCCAGCGCTCGGTTTCTCGGTGGAGGCACAGCAGGGCGTTCTATAGTTGAGGAATGGAATTCCTGATCGTACTTGGCGTCATCGTTCTGCTCGTCGTCATCGTAGGTATTTACCTGTGGTCGACCTACAACTCGCTCGTGACCCTCAATGTTCGCGTTGATGAGGCCTGGAGCGACATCACGGTGCAGCTCAAAAGACGAGCCGACCTTTTGCCGAACCTGATCGAGGCGGTCAAGGGCTACGCCGCTCACGAGAAGGGGGTTTTCGAGGCGGTAACGAAGGCTCGCGCTGAGACCCTGAGCGCCGAGGGACCGGTTGACGCCGCTGCTGCAGAAAACCACATGCAGACCGCCTTGAAGAGCATTTTTGCGGTTGCCGAGGCCTACCCGCAGCTCCAGGCCAGCCAGAACTTCCTCCAGCTCCAGGGTGAACTTGTCGATACCGAAGACAAGATTCAGGCCAGCCGTCGCTTCTACAACGGTGGTGTGCGCGAGCTCAACACCAAGATCAAGGTCTTCCCGAACACCCTGTTCGTGCGCAGCCTTGGCTTCCACGAGCGTGAGTTCTTCGAGGTCGCGGATGCCGCATCCATCGCAGAGCCCCCGCGCGTGCAGTTCTAATTCTCTCCGAACGCCCGCTCGTCCCGCTTCTGCAGGGCTAGGCAGAGCGTGACGATCGTGGCACGGCCGATGCCGTGCCGTTCCCTCCCCGGCGACCCTCCTTCCGAGAACGGTTCACATGTATAGCGCGATAGCCAAAAACAAACGAAACACGGTGCTCATTGTGCTGTTGTTCTTGGTGATCATCGGCGGGCTCGGCTACTTGGCCGCAGTCATCTATCAAGACATCTCCATAGTGGTGATCACTCTGGTGATCGCCACCGCATACGCCCTATTCCAGTACTTCGCGGCGGGAAGCCAAGCGGTGGCGATGAGCGGTGCGCATCAAATTCAGAAGGCCGACAACCCGAGGCTGTACCGCATCGTCGAGAACCTCTCGATCACCACAGGAACACCTATGCCGAAGGTGTACATCGTCAATGATCCGGCGCCAAACGCTTTTGCGACCGGTCGTGACCCGGAGCACGCAATCGTTGCCGCCACCACCGGACTTCTTGACATCATGACGGATGCCGAACTTGAGGGTGTGATGGCTCACGAGTTGGGCCATGTGCGCAACTACGACATCCGCGTTTCGATGATCGTGTTCGGTCTGGTTGTCGCCGTGGGATTCATCGCCGACATGCTGCTGCGGATGGCCTTCTTCGGCGGCCGCAACAATAACAACAACCCGATCATGCTCGTGCTTGGGCTCGCCGCGTTTGTTGTCGCCCCGCTGGTCGCCGCCGTCGTGCAGGCAGCTGTTTCCCGCCAGCGTGAATACCTTGCCGACGCTACCGGTGCCCTCACGACCCGTCACCCGGATGCGCTCGCAAGCGCCCTGCAGAAGCTGGGAGACTATGGTCGACCCATGGTGAAACAGAACTCCACCATGGCGCACATGTGGATCTCAGACCCCACCAAGCCGGGGCTGATGGATCGCATGTTTAGCACCCACCCGCCCATCGCCGACCGAGTGAAGCGCCTCGGAGAAATCGGAAGCAAGTTTTAGGGATCCGGTGTCACCGAGGGAGCACCCAGCGCTCTCGCTAATGCTGGAGCGCTGCCTTGATTGCGGGCGCCAGAGTTCCGCGGCCGGTCACGGTGATCGACTCCATGCCCTGCCACAGTGCAACTTCGCGCAGGGTAGGCGCAATGCGCTCCGCGAGTATCCCTCGCCCGCCGTCACGTGTTTCCAGCCCCTCCTCGTGCCAAGCTGACTGCACTCGCAGTACCCTCGCCTGCCTGTCCGTCTTAAGATCGATCCGACCGACGAGGGCGTCATCGACGAGCACCGGCAGCGAGTAGTACCCGAATTGCCGCTGTGGTTCCGGCGTGTAGATCTCGATCCGATAGTGGAACCCGAACATGCGCTCGGCCCGTTTGCGATCCCACACCACTGGGTCGAAGGGGGAGAGCAGGGCCACATGTTTGATTCGTCTCGGAATGCGGGCGTCTCGGTGGAGCCACGCTGGTTGCTCCCACCCCTGCACGGTCACTGGCACGATTTCGCCGGCATCAGCAAGGTCAGAAATCGCTGGACGGACGTCCACGTTCTTGAGCCGAAAATAGTCGGCCAGATCGGCTGAGGTCGCGATTCCGAGCGCTCGTGCTGCCTGAGCCAGAAGCGCACGGTGGGCGTCATGGCGGCTAATACTCTGATCGCGCAGTTCGGCGGGGATCACGTGTTCGGTGAGCGCATAGGTGCGTTCGAATCGGGTGCGACCGGCACTGGACACCTCGCCCCAACGGAACAGCATTTCTAGACCCTGTTTGACATCAGACCATCCCCACCACGGGCCGGTTCGACGGTTGGCATCGTGTTCGATATCGCGAGCCGTTATAGCGCCGGTGCCTGCGAGTTCGTCTCGCAACCATTGCAGCATGGGCTGGTTGTCGCGAACCCATTCGTAGCGTTCGACGTCACGGGTGCGAAGATCATCCATTTTCCACCGCCACAGTGGCCACGACTCGAGGGGGATGATGGCGGCTTCGTGCGCCCAATATTCGACGTAACGGCCGGGGGTGCGTGCGGTCGGGGTGCGAAAAGTTAGGGCATCGAGCGTTGATTTGTCGTAGTGGCCTAGTCGAGCGAACACTGGTTGGTAGTGGCTGCGTTCAAACACGTTGACCGAATCGATTTGCAGCAGCCGGATGCGGTCGAACAGCAGATTGAGCTGTCGCGTTCCCGCAGGCTTGACTGTGTTGGCGGTGCCGCGCCCAAATCCCTGGGCTGCGAGCAGCACGCGGCGTGCTTGAGCTGCGGAAAGAGAGTCGACCACGGTGCTGACTCTAGCGAGTGGTTCTGTCATCCGGCTCACTCCACGGTCACAGCGAGGCATCGCACGAGCGCGAACACAAGCCCAACTAAGATAGGCACGTGGTATTCGGACGACGCACAAAACCAAGCGGTCGGGAACAGTCACGCGCACGCACATCAGACGCAGTCGAGATTCCCGCTGGGCTTTCGATTGCTGCCGCCTACTCGTGGCGGATGCTCGTGGTGTTGGGGCTGGTCGCGGTTCTGATTTATCTGGTGATCACCCTCAAGTACATCGTGATTCCGTTCATGATCGCGATCCTGATTGGCGCGTTGCTTGTGCCAGTGATCAATGTGTTGGTCGACCTGAAGTGGCCACGTTGGCTTGCTGTCACAGTCACTCTTGTCGGATTCTTGGCCGTTGTTAGCGGGCTCGTTGTCGTTGTCGTCAACGAGGTGCGCTCCGGGCTTCCGGCTTTGCAAGAAAAATCGGCGGCGGCCTATCAGGGGCTACGCGACTTCCTTCGTGACTCTCCACTGCAATTGAGTGACGCCGATCTTGACGGTTACCTCACTCAACTCTTCGATGCCATCCAACGTGACAGCCAAACACTGGTTTCGGGCATTCTCTCCGTCGGTTCTACAGCGGGCCACGTGTTGACGGGTGCGCTGCTGAGCTTGTTCGCGACAATCTTTGTTCTCATCGACGGTAAACGGATCTGGGCGTGGTCGCTTCGGCTCTTCCCGCGGACGGCGCGCCCCGCCGTTGATGGCGCTGGTGTAGCCGGGTGGCTCACTCTCACTACCTTCGTAAAGGTGCAGATCTTTGTAGCGGCAGTGGATGCCGTGGGCATTGGTCTGGGGGCATGGATTCTTGGCCTGTTTTACGATGGTTTCCCGCTTGTCATTCCCATCGCCGTTGCGGTGTTCTTGGGAGCGTTCATCCCTGTGGTGGGTGCGTTATTGACCGGCGCACTGGCTGTCTTCATCGCCCTTGTCTTCCTGGGGCCGTTGCCTGCGGTAATCATGTTGGGCATCGTGCTGGTCGTACAGCAGCTTGAGGGGCATGTTCTGCAGCCGCTCGTGATGGGGACCGCCGTAAAGGTGCACCCCCTCGCTGTTGTCTTCGCGGTGGCTGCGGGGTCATTCATTGCGGGAATCCCCGGAGCCCTGTTCGCTGTACCGATCGTTGCCGTGGTGAATGTGATGACCAAGTACATTGCCAGCGGCGATTGGCGGCACTACGGTCGACCTACAATCGAAGATGTGCTCGGTCATGGAAAGTAGTCGAATGCCCGGCCCCACACTCGCAGAATACGAGAAGGCGCGTGAACGGGTCGCAGAAGTTGCCGATGTCACCCCTATGCAAACCTCGCGTTTTCTTGCCGAGGTCTTGGGCTCGCCCGTGCACTTGAAGTGTGAGAACCTTCAGCGCACCGGGTCGTTCAAGCTGCGTGGCGCCTACAACCGCCTCGCGGGGCTCACCGACGAGGAAAAGGCTCGAGGTGTTGTTGCCGCCTCGGCAGGAAACCATGCGCAAGGTGTTGCCTTTGCTGCTCGCCAACTCGGGATCAAGTCCACGATCTTCATGCCCGTCGGGGTTCCCCTGCCCAAGCTGCAGGCCACGCGCGAGTACGGCGCTGACGTTATTCTTCGCGGTCACACCGTTGACGAACCGCTTCGCGCTGCCGCACGCTTCGCTGACGAGACCGGTGCGGTTCTTATCCACCCCTTCGACCACGAAGACGTTGTTGCGGGTCAGGGCACGCTGGCGCTGGAAGTGTTCGATCAGGTGCCTCAGGTCGACACCATCATCGTTCCCATCGGTGGTGGGGGCCTCGTCTCTGGTATCGCCGGCGCAATAAAGCAACGCGCTCGCGCCGAGGGTCGCACCGTTCGTGTCATCGGCGTTCAGGCGGCCAACGCTTCGGCCTACACCCCGTCGCTGGAAAGGGGCGAGATCGTGGAAATCACGACCACGCCGACGATTGCCGACGGTATTGCGGTCAGCCGACCGGGCGAACTGAACTTCACCATGGTTCGTGACCTCGTGGATGAGGTCATCACCGTCAGCGATGACCAGATCGCCTACGCGGTGCTGGTTCTTCTTGAACGAGCGAAACAGGTCGTTGAACCAGCTGGCGCAGTCGGGGTGGCAGCGATCCTTTCGGGCCAGATTCCGCCCAGCGGCGACACGGTGGTGCTGCTGAGCGGGGGGAACATTGACCCGATGATGATGGAACGCATCATCAGCCACGGTTTGTCAGCATCCGAACGCTATCTACGGTTGCGAATCCCGCTGCCTGATCGCCCTGGTCAGCTTGCACGCATCTCGAGCATCGTCGCTGAAGCGAGTGCCAATGTTGTTGAGGTGCTGCACAGCAGACACAACAACAAGGTGCAGTTCAGCCAGGTTCAGCTTGAACTGCATATCGAAACCCGTGGCCCTGAGCACGCGGAGGCTGTGCTCGCGCGGCTCAGGGACGAAGGTTTTGACCCGCAGGTCGACTTCTAGACGCGCGCGCCTAACCCGAGTAGGTGGCGATCTTGACGATCTCTACGCTGATAGCTTTGCCGTTTGGCGCGGTGTAGGTGGTTGATTCGCCGACCTTCATCCCGTTGATCGCGAGACCGAGCGGGCTCTTCTCGCTGTAGACGTCGAGGTCGCTGCCATCAGCAACAATCTCACGGCTCCCGAGCAGAAACACGCTCTCCTCGCCCATGATCTTGGCGGTGACAAGAATTCCGGGCTCAACGACGCCGTCGTCGTCCTGAACGTCGCCAACGACTGCGTGGCGCAGCAGTTCGGTGAGAACGCGGATGCGGGCCTCGATTTTGCCCTGCTCTTCCTTGGCAGCGTGGTAGCCGCCGTTCTCTTTGAGGTCGCCTTCTTCGCGGGCAGCCTCAATCTTTTTCGCGATCTCGTACCGTCCCTCACCCGTGAGCTGTTCCAGTTCGGCGGTGCGACGATCGAACGCCTCCTGGGTCAACCACGTGACATTGTTGTCTGCAGCCACTGTGTTTCTCCCTATACAAACGAGAAACCGGCCATAACCGGCCGGTTTCGATATGATTTGCTACAGCCTAGGTGAGCCAGCACCGGTAGATCAAGCCTGACACTGCCTGTTCGGTGGTGCGAACTGTGGCGCTGAGGTCACGGTTGCGGACATCTGCGGCGGGAACGTCGACCACTTTCCACCCGACAATCGCAAACGTCGAGTTGAGGGCCTGAACAGCACACTTGGCGCTCGTTCCTTCGGCCACATTGAATTGCCAGTGCACGTCCACGCTGGAGTCGTCGATGATTTCAAACCCAGTGTCGGTGGCTTCGAACTGTGCCGGTGCCTCCAACAGTCCGCCCCACACAAGCCAGGCCGCGAAGACGGCGACGAACGCGGCGCCAACGGTGATCAGGGCGACTTTGTTGTTTCGCTGTGCCTTGGGGCTGCGCCCGTAGCGGGCATCAAGATCGGTGGGTGAGCTGTCGCCGGCCCCGGCGGGGTTACTGGAAGCTTCGGGCACGCGGGGCTCCTTGTCGCGACGGTACTCTGGTTACTACAAGGCTATTCGCAAACTCGCGTGATGAAATCATCGAGTGAACACCCCAGAGGACAACAGTTGATTTCTTTCAGTTCGCTCGCAACAAGTGCAATCCTTTGGACGGCAACTCCCAGCCCCGAACCCAGCCTTGCTCCAGCTTTCGATGGCGACCCCAACATGGTCACGCCGGGCGTAATCGGCTTTGTCGCCACGCTCTTTATTGCCGTAGCCACCGTCGCGATCATCGTTGACATGAACCGTCGTGTGCGCAGGGTGCGGTACCGCGAGCTCGCCCAAGAGACGATTCGTCAGGAGCAAGCAGCCGCCACCAGCACGACTGGGGAAAATCCTCACGATGAATTTGCCGCTTCCGACGGGGACGACTCCGGCACTACACAACGGGCGGATTAGTCGCGACAAGGAAGATTCCGACCCAGTGACACAGGAACGCCAGTAGCGTCAGCGTGTGGAAGATCTCGTGAAAGCCGAACACTCCCGGAACAGGGTTGGGGCGCTTGAGGCCGTAGACCACCGCGCCGACTGTGTAGAAGAGGCCGCCTGCCATGATCAGGGTCATCATGACCCAATTGGCTTGGAAGAAGTCAACGACGAACATCATCGCGGCCCAGCCGAGAAGAACGTAGAGCGGCACGTAAAGCCAGCGCGGGGCGGTCACCCAGAAGACTCGGAAGCCGATGCCGAGAGCTGCGCCGCTCCACACCAGCCACAGCAACAGGGTTGCCTTGTCTGACGACAGAGCCAAAACGGTAATTGGCGTGTACGATCCCGCGATCAGGAGAAAAATATTGGAGTGATCGAAGCGCTTCAGCAGCATCCGTGTCTTCTCGCTCCAGTTGAAGCGGTGGTAGAGCGCTGAAACGCCGAAAAGCATTAGCGACGACGCCACAAAGATCGCCGAACTGACCTTCGCCGCGACGCCATCACCGAGAATGATGAGGACCACTCCCAAAGCAACGGCCAGGGGGAAGGTGCCGGCGTGAATCCAGCCGCGCCAGGTTGGCTTCGCCCCGGCGGTATCGAATGCGATCGCGTCGTCAACGAGGGGAAGTTCAGGAAGTCGGGAAGCATCCTCCCGTTCGACGGCCTCGGCGGCGGGATCGATGGCATCTTGGGTCATATACACAGTTTATGCCCGCCTAGTTTTTACTTGCTGAGCGTCGCAGTGGACTAACGTAGTGCCGTGAGTCAGCGACAATTTCCACTCGGTCGTGGTTTTCTCTACGGTCTATACCAGAAGAAACTGCGACGCCAGCTAGAGGGTCAGCAATTGCCGCGCCACGTTGCCATGATCATCGACGGCAACAGGCGTTGGGCGAAACTCAAAGACCTCGAGACGGCAGCCCACGGCCACCGCGCCGGGGCAGCGAAGTACCGCGAGTTTCTTGTCTGGTGCGACGATCTCGACATCTCTGTTGCGACGCTCTATCTGTTGTCGACAGACAACCTCACCGGGCGCTCCGCCGATGAGCTAGCTGAACTGTTCACAATCATTGGTGATCTGGCCGAAGACCTTTCGCATTTCCGTGATTGGCGGGTGCAGCACGTGGGATCGGATACGGGGCTTCCAGACCAGTTGAAAGCGCAACTCAAGGCCGCCCACGAGCGCACCGCAACGAACACTGGATTGCATGTCAATCTCGCGATCGGTTACGGCGGGCGGCACGAAATTGCCGAAGCGATGCGACGCATCGTGCGCAATCACCACGACAGCGGCCATAGCCTCGACGCACTTGCTGAGATTCTGACTCCGGAACTGATCGGAGAGCACCTCTACACGAAGGGGCAGCCCGACCCCGACTTGGTGATTCGCACGTCGGGTGAACAGCGCATCAGCGACTTCATGCTCTGGCAGACAGCGCACAGCGAACTGTATTTTGTTGAAGCGCTCGGGCCCGACCTGCGAGAGGTCGACTTCTTGCGGGCACTGCGAGATTTTTCCCGGCGAAACCGCCGATTCGGACACTAGCTGCGCGCCGGCGCGTTCGGGCGCGCATTCGAGCCCAACGGCACCACGCCAGCTGCCCGGCTGAAGTGAACTTTGACCCCAGTTTGTGACGCGATCGTGTCAAGTGGCGTGTCGTTGCCGCCATTTGTGTAGACGGGTTTAGCGTTCAACACATCAGGTATGGCGCCTGATCGAGACGGCCACGTAAGTTCGTTTCGTAATGTACTGGCCGTCTTCGCAGACTGGATCCGAGTGCTCGCGCACTCGGGGATGGAGTGCAAGTTGGCCGACCTCACAACCCCCAAGACCACGCAGAGCACGTCGAAGGCGGGAGGGCGGGCCAAACGACAGGCTGAGCGAACCTACGTTCTCGATACCTCCGTCTTACTCTCTGATCCGCGTTCCGTGCTTCGCTTCGCCGAGCACAACGTTGTGCTGCCCGTTGTGGTGATCACCGAACTTGAGGCCAAACGTAACGACCCCGAGATTGGGTATTTTGCCCGGCAAGCGCTCCGCAACCTTGATGAGATGCGCATTAAGCATGAGCGTCTCGACTTCCCGATCGCCGTTGGCGATGACGGTGGCACCCTGCGTGTTGAGCTCAATCACTCCAACATGTCCGTGCTCCCGTCCGGCCTCCAGCTGGGAGACAACGACTCGAGGATCCTCGCCGTCGCTCTCAATCTGGCCAACGAGGGGCTGGATGTCACCGTCGTCTCTAAGGACATGCCCTTGCGGGTGAAGGCGGCATCCATCGGTCTCGCCGCCGAGGAGTACCGTGCGGAGCTTGCCGTGGACTCCGGCTGGACGGGCCAGGCCGAAGTCGAGTTGAGCGGAGAGCAGGTCTCTGAGCTGTACGACAAGGAAGAGCTGCACTCGCGCGCTATTGGCGACCTGCCGATCAACACGGGACTCGTGGTGCACTCTGAGCGCGGTTCGGCCCTTGCGAAGGTGACGGCCCGTGGAAAGATGACACTCGTTCGCGGAGACCGCGACATTTTCGGCTTGCACGGCCGCAGCGCCGAACAACGACTGGCAATCGAGATGTTGCTCGACCCCGAGGTGGGTATTGTCTCGCTCGGCGGTCGCGCCGGCACCGGAAAGTCGGCGCTCGCCCTCTGTGCGGGCCTTGAAGCGGTGCTTGAGAAACAACAGCATCGTAAGATCATGGTGTTCCGCCCGCTCTACGCGGTCGGCGGGCAGGAACTTGGTTACCTGCCAGGGGACGCCGCCGAGAAGATGAATCCGTGGGCTCAGGCAGTCTTTGACACTCTCGGCTCCGTGGTTTCCGAGAACGTGCTCGAAGAAGTGCTCGACCGGGGTCTTCTTGAGGTTCTTCCGCTTACCCACATCCGCGGCCGCTCCCTACACGATGCGTTCGTGATCGTGGATGAAGCTCAATCGCTGGAGCGAAACGTCCTGTTGACGGTGTTGAGCCGCATCGGTCAAAACTCCCGTGTGGTGTTGACTCATGATGTTGCCCAGCGGGACAATCTACGGGTGGGACGTCACGATGGTGTCGCCTCGGTAATCGAGACGCTCAAGGGGCATTCCCTGTTTGGACACATCACTCTTACCCGCTCGGAACGTTCGGCAATCGCCGCTCTTGTCACCGACCTATTGGAGTCAAACGAACTCGCCTAACGTTTGACTCTCGAAATCTGGGTGCGTCGTGGGAGTGTCAACACGGCGCGCTCAGACAACGTAAGGTTTTCTCGTGGCTTGGGTTTGGTGGTTTATTGCGGTTCCCCTCGGGGTAGCGGCGCTGTGGACGATTTTCGCGCCCCGAAATCAGTGGCGCACCCTATTCGCGTGGTCAGTCTCCAACCGTCACACCGCGGAGCCCGGCGGCGCGGCCTATTCGTACCGGCAGTTCACTGCCGCCACTGCTGTGGCGCTGTCACTCGTCATCGGTGCGGTCGCGGTGATCACCGAAGACGCCCGCGAACCACAGGACCCGCCACTGATCAGCGATGTTGAGCAACTCTGGGGATCGCCACAGCCGCTGCTCGTCTATCGCACATTCCAGCCGAGTGTCACTGTCGACGAGACTCTGGTCGAGGTTCCCATCGAGAGTTACCTGCCGGTCAATGAGCAAGAGCGTGCGCCGCTGTACCTGCTCGAACTCGAACCGTTTTCGCGGCTCGGCACCACAAACATTCCCGGCTATATCGGCAGCGCGCCCGCAGAAACCGATTCGACAATTGGACGAGCCGATGTCGTCATCAAGGTGCGGGGTCCGCTCATGTGTGTTCCACGCCGGGTAGTGGCTGTTGAGACTCCTGAAAGAGTCCAACTCGCGGTGCACTATGGGCTACCGACTCCGGAGGATGGCGCGGCTATCGACAACACTGAGGCGTGCCCGATTGGTGGGGATGTCACCGCATCGGTTCTGATACCAATCACGCTCGATGACTCGATCGGTGAGCGTACCGTCGAAAATCTCGACGGTACGCCCCTCACGATCGCAGCGTTCGGAGACTAGCCAGGCGTCGTCATCGAGAGAACGTCGAGAGCAGCATCCAGCTGTTCCAGCGTGACTTCGCCGCGCTCGACGAAACCGAGGTCGATGACGGCTTCGCGCACAGTCATCGACTGAGCGACGGAGTGCTTGGCAATCTTGGCGGCCGCTTCGTAGCCGATGATCTTATTGAGCGGTGTCACGATCGAAGGTGAGGACTCGGCCAGGGCCAGTGCGCGTTCGAGGTTCGCTTCGAGACCGTCAACGGTCTTGTCTGCCAGGGCACGCAACGAGTTGGAGAGCAAGCGGCTCGACTCGAGCAGTGAGGTTCCCATGACGGGGATCGCCACATTGAGTTCGAAGGCGCCGGATGCTCCGCCCCAGGCGATCGTCGCATCGTTGCCGATGACACGAGCACAGACCATGAGCACGGCCTCGGGAATGACAGGGTTCACCTTGCCGGGCATGATCGAGGATCCAGGCTGCAGGTCGGGAATCTGCAGTTCGCCGAGACCGGTGTTGGGGCCTGAGCCCATCCAGCGGAGATCGTTGCACATCTTGGTGACGGAGACTGCAATCACACGAAGAGCACCGGATGCTTCGACGAGCGCATCGCGGGCGCCCTGAGCTTCGAAGTGATCTTCGGCTTCGGTGATAGGAAGCCCTGAGTTTTCGGCCAGAATCTCGATAACACGCTGCGGGAAGCCGAGCGGGGTGTTGATTCCGGTGCCGACGGCGGTACCGCCGAGAGGAACTTCGGCCACGCGGGGGATTGCCGACTGCACGCGGGCGATACCGAGACGAATCTGACGGGCGTAGCCGGCGAACTCCTGACCAAGAGTGACCGGGGTCGCATCCATGAGGTGGGTGCGACCGGCCTTGACGGCGCCCTTCCACAGCTCCGCCTTCACGTCGAGGGTAGCCGCGAGGTGCTCAAGCGAGGGGATGAGGTCACCGAGGAGAGCACCCGTGACGGCGAGGTGCACCGAGGTGGGGAACACGTCGTTCGACGACTGCGAAGCGTTGACGTGGTCATTGGGGTGAACCGCGCTGCCGAGCGAGTCGGTGGCCAGTCGAGCAAGAACTTCGTTCATGTTCATGTTTGAGGAGGTGCCGCTACCGGTCTGGTAGGTGTCGACTGGGAAGTGGCTGTGGTGCTGGCCGTCAATGATCTGGTCGGCGGCGCCCACGATCGCATCCGCAATTGAGGAATCGAGCTTGCCGAGTTCGCTGTTCGCGATCGCGGCGGCACGCTTGACGCGAGCCAGAGCGATGATCTGAGCCGGCTCGAGGCCAGTGCCCGAGATGGGGAAGTTCTCCACTGCACGCTGCGTCTGAGCGCCGTAGAGGGCATCCTTGGGCACGCGTACCTCGCCCATGGTGTCGTGTTCGATGCGGTATTCGGTGGAACTCGTCACAGCGTTGTAATCCTTTGTTTGCGAGCGAATTGGGGGAGTTCGTGGTGCAGCTTTAGACCGTGCCAATCACCAGATCGGGCACGGCCCTACCTTCAAGCAACCGGTAGTTCGCGCCTACTACTGCAAGGGTACCTGCGGCCACAGCATCGCTGATGAGCTCTGAGGCATTCATTAGCTCAAGAATGGTGGCCCGCAAATGAATCCGCCCCACGTCGTAGGCATTGATGGCATCGACCTCGACGGCTCCCGTTTCTTTGCCTGCGACGCGGCGCACGGCGGGAACAATCTTCGAAATCAGCGAGGCAATGTGTGGGGGCAGCGCCGGGGCATCTTCAGTCTGCGATTCGATGGCCGCGGCGACTGCTCCGCACTCGTCGTGACCGAGCACGAGAATCAGAGGAACATTGAGCACGCCGACGGCATACTCAAGCGACCCCACGACCGAGCTGGAGATGACCTGACCGGCATTGCGCACGACGAAGAGATCGCCGAGGCCCTTGTCGAAGATGATCTCGGCGGCCAGTCGCGAGTCGCTGCACCCGAAGAGGGCGGCGTGCGGTGCCTGAGCATTGGCGGTTTCGGTGCGCCGTTCAACGTCTTGTCGGGGGTGGGCAGGCTCGCCGGCGACGAAGCGATCGTTGCCTCGCGACATTTCCTGCCACACCTGGGCGGGGGTTCTCTTGGGGTTTGTCATTGTTCCTCCGACTCGGCTGCGATGGATGCAGCGAGTAGTTCAAATTGTGCATCGGTGGCGGTGCCATGAAGCACAACGGTGCTACCGGCGATCTCTGCCGAGAGCGAGTAGGCGTAGTTTCCCGTGTCAGCGGATGAGCGCCGGTCGTAAATAGTCCACTCGATGCCGTCGATCTCGATCGTGCCGGTGGCAAGCGCCCCATCAGTCACGATTCCGAGCCAGGTGGGGTTTGCTCCAATTCCTTGCTCGAGCGCGATGAACTGCTCGGACGGAGTTGAATCGGTTCGTGGCGTGACAAAACCGACATACCAGGTCTGCACCGAAGATGTGGTTCCCAGCCGGGCCGAGTTTGCGTACCAGGTCTCGGGCAGGGATGGTGCGAGAAGCGGCTCGCTCGCGTTGGTTTGAGAATCCGCCGCGATAGTTTGATAGTCGGCGGATACCGGGGTTTGATCGGTGGGGCGAACTACGACCAACACGAGAAACAGGACGATGCCCAGCGACGCAGCCGTCGCAACGACCAGGTTGAGTAGTGTCTGGTTGGCGCGGTGCTTGCGGGAGTTTTCGGCTTTGCGCGCGAACGTCTCTTCCGGGGTCTCAGGGCGACCCAGCTCAGCGACGATGCGCGGTTCGGTATTTTTGGCCATTACTGGTCAGCGTCCGAAACTGCAACGCCGTCGGTCGCGCCTTGGTCATCTGCTGGTGTTGAGCTGCGGGCAGCATCGAGCCGCGCACGCGCGCCGATTAGCCACTCTTCGCAGCGTTGAGCCAGAGCTTCACCACGCTCCCAGTAGGAGAGTGATTGCTCGAGCGTTGCCGAACCTTGCTCGAGCTCGCCGACGACCGAGATGAGCTCATCCCGAGCCTGTTCATAACTGAGTTCGCTGACGGGGGTGTCGTTGGGGGTAGCCACGATGCAATTCTACTGTTCTCTAGTCGTCTGCCGGCTGGCCGGTGACGGTGGTGGATATCTTGCCGTCCGCGACCGTGAGCCGCAGCTCGGTCCCGTTGGGGGCATCAGCAGTGGAACGCACGGCAGTGCCGTCAGGCAACTGGGCGATTGCGTAGCCGCGCTGAAGGGTGCGCTGCGGTGAGAGGGCTCTGAGCTGGCCGGTGAGTTCAGTGACGCCGGCCTGGGCCTTCTCGATTGCGCGCTCGACTAGTTCGTTGCTGCGGGAGACGTATCGTGACAGTTCATCCGCGTGTGAATCGATTAGTGACACCGGGTTGGCGAGCACCGGGCGGGTGCGTAGCGATTCCAAACGGTCACGTTCGAGGCCCAAGCGTTGAGTGATGCGCAGTCGCATGCCGGCGCGAGCCTGCTGCACCCGATTCAGCTCTTCGGCAACGTCGGGAACAACACGCTTTGCCGCATCCGTGGGGGTGGACGCACGCAGGTCAGCGACCTCGTCAAGCAACGGACGATCGTTCTCATGGCCGATCGCAGAAACGAGCGGAGTCTGGCAGTTGGCGGCGGTGCGTACAAGGGTTTCATCGCTGAACACGAGGAGGTTCTGAAAATCGCCACCGCCGCGGGCGACGATGATGACGTCGACGTCGGGGTTAGCTTCCAATTCCCGAATGCCGTGTGAGACCTCCTTCACGGCGCGCTCGCCCTGCACAGCCGCGTGCGCAACCTGGAACTTCACCGCGGGCCAACGTAACTGGGCGTTGCGAATGACGTCCTTCTCGGCGTCGCTGTCTTTCGCCGTGACGAGGCCAATGCAGTTCGGCAGGAAAGGGAGCGGTTTCTTGTGTTCGAAAAGCCCTTCCGCCCGAAGTTTTTGGCGCAGCAGTTCGAGTTTCTCAAGCAGGTCGCCAAGGCCGACATGGCGCATGTCGAGAACCTGCATTGACAGGGTTCCGCCCTTGACCCAGTAATTGGGTTTGACGAGCGCAACAACACGGTCGCCCTGCTTCAGATCTTTGGGAAGCTTGGCGCGCACCGACGACCAGATGGTGAATGAGATAGTCGCATCCACTTCAAGGTCCTTGAGCTTGCCGTAGATGTTTCCACCGGAACCGCCCCACTGGGTGATCTCACCTTCGACCCAGGCGGTGCCGAGGCGCTCGATCCACCCGCGGATCTTTTGCGACAACACCGAGACCGGCCACGGGGCGTCGACGGTAGGTGGGCCCTCTGTGATCGTCACCTAGCCTCCTCAAGCTTCTGATTACAGGGTAGAGGATGCCACTGATCCGGGCCTCCGCTCGGCGTTCGTGCAGCAGTCTTCGATAGAATCTGTTCTGTGAGCACCATTTCTAACGGAAGCGCCCAAGCGTTGGCGATGCCCCCGATGCCCGCACGCCGTGAGCAATTGAAAGATTTGCCGGTCGCGGGCGGTAAGCGTGTCGTTTTGGCGGCTCCGCGAGGCTACTGTGCGGGTGTTGACCGTGCCGTCATCGCGGTAGAGAAAGCCCTCGCCAACTACGGCGCGCCCGTCTATGTGCGCAAACAGATTGTGCACAACATTCACGTGGTGACCACGCTTGAAGCTCAAGGCGCCATCTTCGTGGATGACGTTGATGAGGTTCCCGAAGGGTCCACCGTCGTGTTTTCGGCCCACGGCGTCTCGCCTGCCGTTGTCAAGGGTGCTGCCGACCGTGAATTGCATGCGATCGACGCGACCTGCCCCCTAGTGACCAAGGTGCACCGTGAGGCGACCCGTTTTGCCCGCGACGATTACCAGATCTTGCTAATCGGCCACGATGGTCACGAGGAGGTTGAAGGCACGATGGGGCACGCGCCCGAGCGCACCATCCTCGTCAACAGCCCCGCGGACGTGCCCGACATCGTGGTGGACAACACCGACAACCTTGTTTGGCTGTCGCAGACCACACTCAGCGTTGACGAAACGATGGAGACGGTGCGTCTGCTGCGCGAACGATTCCCGACCCTGCAGGATCCGCCGAGTGATGACATTTGCTACGCGACCCAGAACCGTCAGGTGGCAATCAAGAAGGTCGCCGAAAGCGCAGACCTCGTGATCGTGGTGGGAAGTTCCAATAGCTCCAACACCGTGCGTTTGGTGGATGTTGCGCTGGAGAATGGCGCTAAGGCCGCCTACCGTGTGGACTACGCGAGCGAAATCAAGCAGGAATGGCTCGATGGGGTGTCGACTGTTGGTGTCACCAGCGGAGCATCCGTTCCCGAAGTTCTCGTGCAGGAAGTATTGGCGGATCTCGCCGAAGCAGGATACGGCGATGTCTCTACGGTCGTGACTGCCGAGGAAGACCTCATGTTCTCCTTGCCGAAAGAGTTGCGCACCGACGCGGCAGGAAACCCGGATGAGCGCGGCCTCGGCGGCCGCACTCGCAAACTTGATTGGCAGCGAGCACAATGACCGACCCTAGGCCGCGCCCTAAGTATGGTGAGTACGCGCCGCTACCGCCGGCAGCGCCGAAGGAATCGACCGGCTCCGAGGATTCGGTCACGGCACCATCCTCAGCGCAGAACGCCGCTGCTCCTGTGGTTCCGCCAGTTCCCGCGGCATCACCCAACGCTCACGGCCAGACGGCAACATCCGCCGATGCGGCATCTACACCGGCGGCAACCCCCGTGCGAAAGCAGCGAACCTGGGACGTGCTTCTCACATCGACTCTGCTGTTCTTCGGAGTTGTGGACGTCATCAACACCTTCAGCACCGTCGCAAATCTCGGTCCCGTATTGCGGGAGGGATTAGCGGCACAGGGCGTAGATTCGTTCACATCTGATGCCATCGCCATTGAGGCAGGGGGAATTGCCAACATCGTTCGGGTGGTGGTTCTTGTGCTCACGATCGTGTTCTCGCTGATCCAGATTCAGCGCAAACGGATCGCTTTCTGGATCCCGATTGTCGGTGGTCTTCTCGCGGGTATCGCGCTCATGGTCGCTGTTTTCGTTGCGGTGATGAGCGACCCCGGGTTTGTCTCCTACGTTGAGAATCTACAGTAGTCCTGCCCGCACAGACACAACATCCGCAGGCCAGCAACTAATGCCCGTCTCGCCGTTGTGCATGCGATCGTCACCGCTGTTTGGTGTTAACGACGAATGGGGGCCGACCCGAAGGCCGACCCCCACCGCGGTGGAGCATTACTTGCCGGAGTGTCCGGCCGATCCGAGCTGCTGTGTGGCCTCAACAACACGCTTCGCGACGGCGGATTCCGCGGTCTTTCCCCAGGCACGGGGATCGTAAATCTTCTTGTTTCCGACCTCACCGTCGACCTTGAGGAAGCCGTCGTAGTTGCGCAGAACGCTGTCGGCGATCGACCGGCTATAGGCGTACTGGGTGTCGGTGTCGATGTTCATCTTGATGACACCGTTGGCAACAGCGGTCGCGATTTCTTCATCGGTCGAACCTGATCCACCGTGGAACACGAGGTCGAGCGGGTTGGCGCCGGTGCCGTACTTGGCGGCGATACCAGCCTGGATCTCGCCAAGCAGTTCGGGGCGCAGCTTCACGTTTCCCGGCTTGTAGACGCCGTGTACGTTTCCGAAAGTGAGGGCAGCGATGTAGCGACCCTGCTCGCCAAGACCGAGCGCTTCCACGGTAGCGATCACGTCATCCAGCGTCGTGTAGAGGCTGTCGTTGATGTCGTGGCTCACGCCATCTTCCTCGCCACCGACGACACCGATCTCAACTTCGAGAATCGAGTTGATGGCCTTCATGCGGGGAAGGATGTCCTTGGCAATCGCAAGGTTCTCGGCGAGGGGAACAGCCGAGCCATCCCACATGTGCGACTGGAAGATCGGGTTGCGCCCGGCCTTAACCTCAGCCTCGGATGCGGCAATAAGCGGGTAGACGAAATCATCGAGAGCGTTCTTGGGGCAGTGGTCGGTGTGCAGCGCGACGGTGACCGGATAATTCTTGGCGACCTCGGTTGCGAACGCGGCGAATGCGAGCGCTCCCGACGCGCGGGCCTTGACCGACTGGCCGGCAAAGTAGTCAGCGCCACCGGTGGTCACCTGGATGATGCCGTCGGAGCCAGCATCGCTGAGGCCCTGCAAAACGGCGTTGATCGTCGACGATGACGATACGTTGATGGCGGGGTAGGCAAAAGAGTTCTTCTTCGCCTTGTCGAGCATTTCCGCGTACTGGTCTGGGGTTGCGACGGGCATAGTTGTCTCTCCTCGTACGGTACCGATTACCGCTCTGGTACGGCTCGGCTTGATTCTATCCACCACATCTGCGCGGGCGCGAACTGTTTCAGACCGCAGCGAGACAGTTTCTGTTCGTCGGGGTGGAACCGCGATTCCGGTAGACTGGATACGCGCTGACCACCACCGGCGCGTCCCCAGTCGACCGCTATCTGCGAAGGATGCCCAGGTGAGTTCAGAAACCGGCACGCTTTTCCTCCACCCCGACCGCAACCTTGCTCTTGAGCTTGTGCGGGCCACCGAAGCGGCAGCAATCCGCGCCGTTCCCTTCATCGGTAAGGGCGACAAGCTCGGTGCCGATGGCGCCGCTGTTGATGCCATGCGCAAGTTCTTGGGCACCGTCGATTTTGATGGTCTTGTAGTGATCGGTGAGGGCGAAAAGGATAACGCCCCCATGCTTTTCAACGGTGAGCACGTGGGCACCGGCCGTGGCCCCGCTTGCGATATTGCTGTAGATCCCATCGACGGCACCTCGCTCACCGCCGCCGGCCGTCAAAACGCGATCTCGATGATTGCGGTGTCTGACCGGGGAACGATGCTCGACGCCTCCAGTGTCTTCTACATGGACAAGATCGTGACGGGCGCTGAAGGCGTTGGCGTTATCGACATCCATCAGCCGGTCGGTGACAACATTCGTGCGCTGGCAAAAGCCAAAGGAAAGTCGCCGGAAGATATTGTCGTCGCGGTGCTCGACCGGCCGCGTCACGCTCAGCTCATTGAAGACATCCGCTCGGCAGGTGCAGGCACCCGCCTCATGCTCGACGGCGATGTCGCTGGCGGCATCAACGCGGCACTGTATGGCACGCGTATCGACATGTGCGTCGGCATCGGCGGCAGCCCCGAGGGTGTTGCCACTGCGTGCGCGATCAAGGCGTTGGGCGGCGAAATCCAGACGATGCTTTACCCGCAAACAGACGATGAGCGTCAACGCGGTATGGATGCCGGACTCAAGTTCGATCACGTCTACACGGCCGACGAGATGGTCGCAAGCGACAACACCTTCTTCGTGGCAACAGGCGTAACCGACGGTGGACTTGTGAAGGGTGTTCGCCGCTACGGCCCGATCATCCGGACCGAATCGATTGTGCTGCGCTCACACTCGGGAACGATCCGCCGCGTCACCGCCGATCACCTCGCGGAGAAGTGGCTCGACCACTAGCCACTAGCCACTAGCTGCTAGTCGGTGTGAGGTA